>Ga0180009_10001492_pt1 | contig 28560 bp, 29 predicted proteins | sample OS_PC_MetaG_FD_123537 | JGI IMG/M metagenome (GOLD analysis project Ga0180009, IMG submission 123537) | Groundwater microbial communities from the Aspo Hard Rock Laboratory (HRL) deep subsurface site, Sweden - OS_PC_MetaG | ecosystem: Environmental > Aquatic > Deep subsurface > Groundwater... | reverse complement strand
CGATGATCGAGCCCGCGGCCGCCGCCTGGATCGCCGGGCGCGGCCAGGACGTGTCGGGCGTGACCTATCTCGCCGTGGTCAACGATGCCGCAACCGGCGAGCGCATCGAACTCAACTGCACCCCGGACGGGCAGGCCTTTCTGGCCATGACCTGGGACGCGGCGCGCAACCCGCCGGACGCGGACCGCCTGACGCTCAAATTCCTCGTCGGCGGCTCGCACCGCTTCGCCGCCGCCGCCCACTTCCGCCCGCTCGACAAAGGCTGGGGCGCCGCCGAACTCGACGCTGCCGACATCATCGACCCTCTGACCGAGGTCCTCGCGGTGACGGCCGGCAGTTTCGAAGTCGAAATCACCGGCCGCGGCCATACCCTGTTGCGCTCGGTCTTCGACATGGACCGCGCCCCCGAAAGCATGGGCCTTTACCGGCGCTACTGCCGACTGTAGCCGCCCGCGACGCTTGTTGCCCGGGTCCTTGCAGGCGCCGAACCGCCGCAGGGCCACAGGGGTCAGGGTGCTTGCCGCCATGCACGGACTTGCTATTGTCACGATTTAGGGAATCACGGGGGATTGATGGTGCGCGTTGCCTTTTGGCTGGCGTTTTCGGTCGTGACAGCGGTCACGACAATGCCGGCCTTTGCCGCCTGGACGGCAAGACCGATCGACGATGGCCACGGCCATGCCTACTTTCTCGCTAGCAGCACTGCCGCCGACAAGACGCGCGCCGAATTGTTCTGCAACGCCGAAGGCGTGGTCAATTTCGCGCTGATCTGGCCCGACCGCCAGCATCCGGACGCCGCCGATCGCGACGAACCGGCGACGATGTCGATCGTAACCGATGCCGGCGATGCGTTCGAGGCCAAGTCCTATTATTGGGCTTCCGGCAAGGGCGTGCTGATCCTCGATTTCGGCTATCCGCCCCAGATTCGCGACCTTGCCGCCGCCCTTGGCGCCGCCCGCGCCGAAATCACCGTCACCGTGACGGACGCGGCCCGCGGCATCGACAGGATCGCCGTGTTCGACGCTGAAGGCGTTGCCGGAGCGTCCGCCGCCTTCCTTGACTGGTGCCCGCAGCCGGCAGACTGACGCGCCGGACCGTCCCCACGCAACCACCTCCCGTAGCCGCCGACGACGGGCATTGCCGCCCGTCGCTGCGGGGCCCGAAACGTGTCTCGCGCAACGCGTCCTTAACGCTGTCGTGGCAGACTTCGTGGGCAAGCTCGTGTGTGATCCATGCCGACCCGTTTGAAAAAACCGTCAATTCTCAGGCAATTGGCCGTGACCGTCGTGCTTTCGGGCTTTCTGGCCTATCTCGGCGTCAATGCCGTGTCCGGCCAGTATGGCCTGGCCGGCCGGGCTGAAATGCGCGACGAGGTGGCGGCGCTCGAAATGCGGCGCGCCACGCTCGAGGCCGAAATCGACGCCATCAGGCATCGCCTGTCGCTGCTCGATCCCGAGGCGCTCGATCCCGACATCCTCACCGAACAGGCCCATGCCCTGCTGTCGATGGCGCCTCCGGATGTCGCTGTTCTGGTCGAGAACGGCACAGATTAACCTGTTTCAAGTTATTTTTCCCAGTCAACAATAATTCAGTTAATCGTCTTTTCCGTGTTTGATTTCAATCTGTAATCAGAATTTCAGAGCAGCGTCGGAACGCTTGTGCTCCTGACCTGTTTCTATAGACTAGGAGTGAAAGGCTTGCGGCATGGTTCTCTCCGGCACGGAGGGGCCGCGGCAATTTTGCGGAGGCGACATATGGCGCGCAGAGCGGCTGCCACCAAAACGGCCGGAGTAAAACGTCCGGCCCGGAAATCGGTCCCTGCCGGGTCCAATGCTCCCCAGTTCACCAGGGACGAGGAGCTGTTTGCTTTTCGCGACATGCTGCTGATCCGCCGTTTCGAGGAAAAGGCCGGCCAAATGTACGGCATGGGCCTGATCGGCGGCTTCTGCCATCTCTATATCGGCCAGGAAGCCGTGGTCACCGGCATCAAGATGGCGTCCAGGGACGGCGATGCCCAGATCACCGGCTATCGCGATCACGGCCACATGCTCTCGATGGGCCTCGACCCCAATGGCGTCATGGCCGAGCTGACCGGCCGCGCCGGCGGCCTGTCGAAGGGCAAGGGCGGCTCGATGCACATGTTCTCCAACGAGCACCGCTTCTATGGCGGCAACGGCATCGTCGGCGCCCAGGTGAGCCTCGGCACCGGCCTCGCCTTCGCGTCCAAGTACAAGGGCGAGAACACTGTCGCGATCACCTATTTCGGCGACGGCGCCGCCAACCAGGGCCAGGTCTACGAGAGCTTCAACATGGCCAAGCTCTGGAACCTGCCGGTCGTCTATGTCATCGAGAACAACAAATACGCCATGGGCACCTCGGTCGAGCGCGCCTCGGCCCAGACCGACTTCTCTCAGCGCGGCCTCAGCTTCGACATCCCCGGAGAACAGGTCGACGGCATGGACGTGCGCTATGTCCGCGAGGCCGCCGAACGCGCCCTTGAACACGCCCGTTCCGGCAAGGGTCCGTACATCCTCGAAATGCTGACCTACCGCTATCGTGGCCATTCCATGTCCGACCCGGCCAAGTACCGCACCAAGGACGAGGTCCAGACCATGCGCTCCGAGCGCGACCCGATCGAGCAGGTCAGGAAACGCCTGATCGAGAACGGCTGGGCCGACGAGGAGGCGCTCAAGGAGATCGACAAGCAGGTCCGCGCCGTCGTCAAGCAGGCCGAGGACTTCGCCACCAGCGCTCCCGAGCCGGACGCGTCCGAGCTCTGGACCGACATCGTCCTCGCCTGAGCCCCGGCGCAAGAATTCCAGGAGATCATCCGAAATGCCGATCGACATTCTGATGCCGGCGCTGTCGCCGACCATGGAAGAGGGCACCCTGAGCAAGTGGCTGGTCAAGGAAGGCCAGACAGTCGCCCCCGGCGATGTCATCGCCGAAATCGAGACCGACAAGGCGACCATGGAGGTCGAGGCCGTCGACGAGGGCGTCGTTGGCAAGATCCTCGTCGCCGAGGGCACCGAGAACGTCAAGGTCAACACCGTCATCGCCGCGCTATTGGGAGAGGGCGAGAGCGCCGACGATCTCGCGGCGGGGTCTCCCAAGGCCGCAACCGAGGCGCCGAAAAAGGCCGGGGTCGAATCCGAGCCGGTCGCCAAGCTGGCCGACGAAGACTCGAAGAAGGCCATCGCCGAGGCCAAGGCCGCACCCGGTGGACCCACCTTCAAGCCGGCCGCCGACCCCGATATCCCGGCCGGCACCGAGATGGTCGAAATGACCGTCCGCCAGGCGCTCAACGAAGCCATGGCCGAGGAGATGCGCAGGGACGAGCTGGTCTTCGTCATGGGCGAGGAAGTGGCGCAATACCAGGGCGCCTACAAGGTCACCCAAGGCCTGTTGCAGGAATTCGGCGACAGGCGCGTCATCGACACCCCGATCACCGAGCACGGCTTTGCCGGCATCGGCGTCGGCGCCGCCTTTGCCGGCCTCAAGCCGATCGTCGAGTTCATGACCTTCAACTTCGCCATGCAGGCGATCGACCAGATCATCAATTCGGCCGCCAAGCAGCTCTACATGTCGGGCGGCCAGGTCACCGTGCCGATCGTCTTCCGCGGCCCGAACGGCGCCGCCTCGCGCGTTGCCGCGCAGCACAGCCAAGACTATTCGGCCTGGTACTCCCATATTCCCGGCCTGACCGTCATTGCGCCCTATAGCGCCGCCGATGCCAAAGGCTTGCTGAAGGCGGCAATCCGTTCGCCCAATCCGGTGGTCTTCCTCGAAAACGAATTGCTTTACGGCCATTCCTTCGCGGTGCCGAAACTCGACGATTACGTGCTGCCGATCGGCAAGGCGCGGATCGTCCGCGAGGGCAGGGACGTGACCGTCGTCTCGTTCTCGGCCGGCATGAAATACGCGACCGAAGCAACCGAAAAGCTCGTCGCGGCCGGCGTCGATGTCGAACTGATCGACCTGCGCACGCTCCGTCCGATGGACACCGCCACGGTGATCGAAAGCGTCAAGAAGACCGGGCGTTGCGTCACCGTCGAGGAAGGCTGGCCGCAGGGCGGCATCGGCGCCGAGATCGCCTCGCTGCTGATGACCGAGGCCTTCGACTGGCTCGATGCCCCGGTGATGCGCGTCACCGGCAAGGACGTGCCTATGCCCTATGCCGCCGCTCTCGAAAAACTGGCGCTGCCCTCGGTCGACGAAGTCATCGCTGCGGTCAACGCCGTCACCTACAGGAGCTGAGCCGATGTCGATCAACATCACCATGCCGGCCCTCAGCCCCACCATGGAAGAGGGCACGCTCGCCAAATGGCACGTCAAGGAAGGCGACACTGTCTCATCCGGTGATGTCATCGCCGAGATCGAGACCGACAAGGCGACCATGGAGGTCGAGGCGGTCGACGAGGGCAGGATCGGCAGGATCGTGATTGCCGAGGGCACCGAGGCGGTCAAGGTCAACTCGGTCATCGCCGTGCTGCTCCAAGAGGGCGAGAGCGCCGAGGATATCGGCGATGTTGCTGCTGCACCGGCGCCTGCAAAAGCCCAGGAGAAGGCCCCCTCATCCGGTTCCGCCAGGGCGGAACCGACTTCTCCCCCCGGGGGAGAAGTGGAACAAGCCGCGAAGCCGAGTGCATCTTCCACCTCTCCCACAGGGGGAGAGGTCGGCGCGAAAGCGCCGGGTGAGGGGGCCTTTGCCGGCGACGGCAAGCGCAGCTTCGCCTCGCCGCTCGCCCGCCGCCTCGCGCGAGATGCCGGCATCGACGTGTCCGCCCTTGTCGGCTCTGGTCCGCGCGGCCGCGTCGTCATGGCCGACGTCGAGAAGGCCAGGAAAGAAGGAGTGCCCCAGAAAGCGGTGCCAGGCGCCGCCGCCGCGCCGGTCATGGCCGCCGGCATGGGATCGGCCGAGGTCAAGGCCATGTACGAAGAGGGCAGCTACGAGATCGTGCCCAATGACGGCATGCGCAAGGTCGTTGCCGCCCGCCTGACCCAGGCCAAGCAGACCGTCCCGCATTTCTACCTGACCCTCGACTGCCGCATCGACGCGCTGATGACGGCGCGCGAGCAGATCAACGCCGCCGCGCCCAAGGACGCGGACGGCAAGCCGGTCTACAAGCTCTCGCTCAACGATTTCATCGTCAAGGCCTGGGCTGTAGCCCTGCAGCACGTCCCGGCTGCCAACGCCACCTGGGCCGGAGATTCCATTCTTTATCACAAGGCCTCGGACGTCGCCGTCGCCGTCGCGGTGCCGGGCGGGCTGTTCACCCCGGTGGTGCGCGGCGCCGACACCAAGAGCTTGCGGAAGATTTCCGAAGAGGTCCGGGACTTCGCCAAAAGGGCCCGTTCCAAGAAGCTCGCCCCGCATGAATATGTCGGCGGCACGACCTCGGTCTCCAATCTCGGCATGTACGGCATTCGCGAATTCGCCGCCGTCATCAACCCGCCGCATGGCACCATTCTCGCCGTCGGCGTCGGCGAGGAACGCGTTTTTGCCGAGCGCGGCGAGATGAAAATCGGCCAGTTCATGACGGTGACGCTTTCCTGCGACCACCGCTCGGTTGACGGGGCGCTCGGCGCGGAAGTGCTGGCGCGGTTCAGGACGCTGATCGAAACGCCGACCATGATGCTGGTTTGAGGGGAGGCCAACTAGAAATGATTCCGATATCCACTAGTACCTCATACATTCCATATATTGTACTCGATACCGCTGTTGCTGTTGGAGACAGTTCAAACGGCTTTTTCTCTGGACCAAAAATCGATAGAGCATTTGAAGACGCTAAGAATATACTCAGGATTGCATGCGAAAACATCGGCGGAGATGCGGTGATTAGTTGCGATTTCGAGTTGCGCGATTATTCCGGAGGACTAAATGTCATCGCCTTCGGGACAATTGTTAAGTACATCGAATCGGAAGCAACAGCATGAAAACCATCCTGTGCTACGGCGACAGCCTGACCTATGGCGCCGATCCGTCCATTGCCACCGGCGGCCGGCACGCCTACGAGAACCGCTGGCCGACCGCGCTGGGCGAAGGGCTCGGGCACGACAAGGTGCGCATCATCGCTGAGGGTCTGGGTGGCCGCACCACGGCCTTCGACGACCACTCGGCCCTGGCCGACCGCAACGGTACCCGCATCCTTCCAACGCTCCTTGACAGCCACAAGCCGCTCGATGCCGTCGTCATCATGCTCGGCACCAACGACATGAAGTCCTATATCAATGGCAGCGCCTTGGCCGCCGCCATGGGCATGAAGCGCCTCGTGCAGATCATCCGCACCTTTGCCTACGATGTCGGCATGCCGGTCCCGAAAGTCGTACTGGTGTCGCCGCCGCTCTGCGTCGCCACCGACCATCCCGATCTCTCGACCATGTTCCGCCACGGCATGACCGAAAGCCACCTGCTTGCCGGCCATTACGAGCGCGTCGCCAGCGAACTCGGCTGCGCCTTTTTCGATGCCGCGACCGTCGCAATGGCCTCGCCGATCGACGGGGTGCATCTTGATGCGGCAAACAGCCGCGCCATCGGCACGGCACTGGTGCCGATGGTCGCCGGAATACTCGAGATCTAGCCGATTTCTCACGCCGCCGCTTGTTCGGCGCCCGTCACAGACGAGGAACACATGGCAGACACATACGACCTGATCGTGATCGGTTCCGGCCCCGGCGGCTATATCGCCGCCATCCGCGCCGCCCAGCTCGGCCTGAAGACCGCCATTGTCGAACGCGAGCACATGGGCGGCATCTGCCTCAACTGGGGCTGCATCCCGACCAAGGCGTTGCTGCGCTCGGCCGAGGTCTATTCGCACATCGTCCATGCCGCCGATTACGGCATCAAGGCCGACAGCTACGAGGCCGATGTCACCGCCATCGTCAAGCGCTCGCGCGGCGTCACCCAGCAGATGTCGAATGGCGTCGGCTTTTTGATGAAAAAGAACAAGGTCGACGTCATCTGGGGCGAGGGGACGCTTTCCGGCTCCGGCGAGGTCACCGTGACCGAGACGAAAAAACCCATCGTCCAGCCGCAGAATCCCAAGCCCAAGGGCGTGTTGCCGACCGGCACCTACAAGGCCAGGAACGTCATCGTCGCCACCGGCGCCCGCCCGCGCGTCCTGCCCGGCATCGAGCCGGACGGCGATCGCATCTGGACCTATTTCGAGGCGATGAAGCCGGAAACCCTGCCGAAATCGCTGCTCGTCATGGGGTCGGGCGCCATCGGCATCGAGTTCGCCTCCTTCTACCGGAGCCTCGGCGTCGAGGTGACGGTGGTCGAGCTCCTGCCGCAGATCCTGCCGGTCGAGGATGCCGAAATCGCCGCATTGGCGCGCAAGCGCTTCGAAAAGCGTGGCATGAGGTTCCTGACCGACACCAGGGTGACCAAGGTCGAAAAGACCAAGACCGGCATCAAGGCGACGGTCGAGCCCAAGACCGGAAAGCCCGAGACCATCGAGGCCGAGCGCCTCATCTCGGCTGTCGGAGTCCAGGGCAATATCGAAAATCTCGGTCTTGAGAAGCTCGGCGTCAAGACCGATCGCGGCTGCATCGTCATCGATCCGCAATGCCGCACCAATCTGAAGGGCGTCTGGGCCATCGGCGACGTTGCCGGCCCGCCCATGCTGGCCCACAAGGCCGAGCACGAGGCCGTCATCGCCGTCGAGGCCATTGCCGGCCATGCCGAGCACTCTCTCGACAAGATGAAGGTGCCCGGCTGCACCTATTGCGAGCCGCAGATCGCCAGCGTCGGCCTGACCGAGGCCAAGGCGAAGGAACAAGGTCGCGACATCCGCGTCGGCCGCTTCCCCTTCATCGGCAACGGCAAGGCCGTGGCGCTCGGCGATGTCGATGGCATGGTCAAGACCATTTTCGACAAAAAGACCTGCGAACTCATCGGGGCCCACATGGTCGGGCCGGAAGTCACCGAGCTGATCGAGGGGTTCGTGGTCGCCATGAACCTCGAAACGACCGAACAAGAGCTGATCCACACCATCTTCCCGCACCCGACGCTTTCGGAGGCGATGAAAGAGAGCGTCCTTGACGCATACGGCATGGCTCTCAATATCTAGGAGGATTTTGCGGGCCGTTTTGCCTGTCCATCCAAACCTGGAGTTTACCGCATGCTTGGTTTCATCATTGCCATCGTCATCGGCGGCGTCGCCGGCTATATCGCCGAACGCATCATGAAGGTCGATCACCCGATCTGGCTCAACATCGTGCTCGGCATGGCCGGGGCGTTCCTGTTCAACATCGTCTCCTGGCTGCTTCTGGGTATTGCCGGCGGCAACATCGTCTGGCAGCTCGTCGCCGGCGTGATCGGTGCCTGCGCCCTGATCTGGGGCTACCGCGAATACGAGAAGCGCCGGAGCTGATCCGGCAGGAAGCGAGACACGATATGGGCAGTCTTCTGGTCTGGATCGTCATCGGCCTTGCCGCGGGCTGGCTGGCAAGCCTGTTCCTCGGCGGCAAGGGCCTTGTCCGCTCCATCGTTGTCGGCATGCTCGGCTCCGTCGTCGGCGGCTATCTTGTCGCGCTCACCGGCGTCCACCTGCCCATCGACATCTGGTGGCTGCGCGAAGTGCTTGTCGCCGCCATCGGCGCTGCTATCGTCATCATCGTCGCGCGCATGATCGCGCGCTGAGGGGAACGAGAATGACGCCTGCACGCAAAACCTTCGTCTGGATACTCGGCCTGGCCACCGGCCTCGGCCTCCTGCTCGGAATCGCCAATGTCTTCGCGCCCGATGCCGTCTCGGTGACCTGGAACGAGGAAAACGTCGAGGGTCTCAACTCGATCTGGGTCGGCTTGTTTTCCGGGCTGATCCCGGGCCTGATGCTCAGCCTGTTCGCCGCGGGCATCGTCGCGATTTTCACGCGCGGCCGGAACAAACCCGCAAAGGACTAGTCTGAGCCCCATGGTCGTTCTCATCGACACGGCGAAACCCGGCCCGCGCCATCCCGAAAAGGCGCACCGGCCCGACAACGACATCCAGCGCAAGCCGGACTGGATCCGCGTCAAGGCGCCCGGGTCGCCGGCCTATTCTGAAACGCACCGGATCATCCGCGAGCATGGCCTGGTCACCGTCTGCGAGGAGGCCGGCTGCCCCAATGTCGGCGAGTGTTGGGAAAAGCGCCACGCCACCATGATGATCATGGGCGAGATCTGCACCCGCGCCTGCGCCTTCTGCAATGTCAGGACCGGCCTGCCGCGGCCGCTCGATCCGTCCGAACCGGAAAAGGTTGCCGATGCCGTGGCCAAGCTCGGTCTCGCACACGTCGTCATCACCTCGGTCGACCGCGACGACCTCGCCGATGGCGGTGCGCAGCATTTCGCCGCGGTGATTGCCGCCATCCGCGCCGTCACGCCGAACACGACCATCGAAATCCTGACGCCGGACTTTTTGCGAAAGCCCGGCGCCCTCGAAGTGGTCGTCGCGGCACGGCCCGACGTGTTCAACCACAATCTCGAGACCGTGCCGTCCAACTACCTGACGATCCGGCCCGGCGCCCGCTATTTCCATTCGATCCGCCTCTTGCAGCGCGTGAAGGAAATCGATCCGACAATGTTCACCAAGTCCGGCATCATGCTGGGCCTCGGCGAGGAGCGTAACGAGGTGCTGCAGTTGATGGACGATCTGAGATCGGCCGATGTCGATTTCCTCACCATCGGCCAGTACCTGCAGCCGACTAAAAAGCATGCAAGGGTCGAGCGTTTCGTGCCCCCGGCCGAGTTCGACAGCTATGCGACCATCGCCAGGACCAAGGGCTTCCTTCTGGTGTCGTCCTCGCCGCTTACGCGCTCCTCGCACCATGCCGGCGAGGATTTCGCCAAGCTGAGGGCGGCACGTCTGGCACGGCACGGCAACTAGGACCGACGCCTATGCCGCAATTGTCGTTCAAACGGCACGTTTCCCATTCTCCCGGAGAGATGATGGCGCTTGTCTCCGACATGACGGCCTATCCCGGCTTCGTGCCCAATTGCACTCGCATGGCGATCAGTGACAGGCCACCCGACGGGCCGGTCACCCGCAAATACGCCACCATGACCGCAAGGCTCGGGCCGGTCACGCAGACCTATACCAGCGCGGTCGCCATCGATTCCGCTGACGGTACCATCCGTGCCGACGCCATCGACGGCCCGTTCTCGCATTTGAAGAGCCAATGGCGGTTCACCCCGGAAGGCGAGGGGACCTGCATTCGCTTCGACATCGATTTCGGCTTTTCCAACCCGCTGGTCGCCGTCGTGGCCGAAAAGGCCTTCGCCATGAAGCAGACCGAGATCGTCGACGCCTTCGTGGCCGAAGCCGACCGGCGCTTTGGCTGAGCGCGGATCTGGGCATCTGCCAGGCTCAGCCGTCGACACGACGGAAGCCGGGCACCAGTTTCCAGGCGAGCCATATGCATGCCGGCAAGAGCGGCACGGCGGTCATCACCCCGGGCTGGACGGAGCCGGTCACAAAACTGCCGGCCATGTGCCAGACGAAATTGAGCGCCATGAGCGCCAGAAATCCGGCCAGATAGAGCCGCGTCAGCTTGTCGTTGCACCGCAATATAAAAGCGAGGGCGAAAAGCATGGCGCTGAGAACCGTGATCAGCACGGCGAAACCGGCTTGATCGAGCCGGGTCGTCGCGATGTCGAAACCATGATCGCGGCCCCATCGCGGCAGATCGAAGACGATTTCCTCGAGATTGTGCAGCGTGAACAAGGCAAAGACCGGCAACCACCAGCGGGCCAGCGGCACGGCACCGTCCGCAGGCATGGCGTTCATGACACTTCCGCCGCCGATTTCAGCATGGCGAGCGCATGCAAGACCGTGGCCTCACGCACCGCCGCCCGACCGATGGCACCGAAAAGCCGTTTTTCGACCGCCGTGCCGCCGGGACCGGCGAGGCCGAACCAGACCAGCCCGACTGGCTTTTCCTCCGTGCCGCCATCCGGCCCGGCAATGCCGGTGACGGCGACGGCAAAATCCGCCCCGCTCAGGCGTTGCGCCCCCTCGGCCATCTCGCGCGCCGTCTCCGCCGACACCGCGCCATGCGCCGCCAGCGTCTGCGGGCGGACGCCGAGCATTTGCTCTTTGGCCGCGTTGGCATAGGTGACGAAGCCACCATGCACCGCCGCCGAGGACCCCGAAACCGAGGTCAGCGCCCCGGCGATCAGCCCGCCGGTGCAGCTTTCCGCCGTGACGACCGTGGCCTTTCGGGCGATCAACGCCGCGATGGCTTCGCCCGCGAGCCTTTCGATGCGGTCGGGCAGGGCGATCATTCGGGCAATTCCACGCTGGCGACGCCCATTGTGGCGATGCCTTCCTCGCGGCCGACAAAGCCCATTTTTTCCGAAGTCGTCGCCTTGACCGAAACGCGTTCGACCGCAATGCCGCAGATGCGGGCGATCGCATCGCGCATCGCCGATACATGCGGGCCGATCCTGGGGCGCTCGGCAATGATGGTCAGGTCGAGATTGACGATGCGCCCGCCGCGTGCCCGGACCCGTTCGGCGGCGAAGCGCAGAAAGGTTTCGGACGGTTCGCCGCGCCATTTTTCCTCGCCCGGCGGGAAATGCGTGCCGATATCGCCCTCGGCCAGCGCTCCGAGCAGGGCGTCGGTCAGGACATGCAACCCGGCATCGGCGTCAGAATGACCCATAAGCCTTTTGTCGTGGGCGATGCGCACCCCGCCGAGAACGACTGCGTCGCCGGGCACGAAGGGATGCACGTCATAGCCCTGGCCGATGCGCGTCTGCATCCGTCTTGCCCCTCGCAATATCTGCGCCGCGCGGTCGAGATCGCCGGGCAGGGTGATCTTGATATTGTCCGGGCTGCCCGGCGCCAGCGCCACCGGCATGCCGGCCCATTCGGCAATCGCCGTGTCGTCGGTGAACCCGTCGGTGAAGGCCTCGGCCTTGCGATGCAGCGCGAGAATGCGGGCGAAGGCAAAACCCTGTGGCGTCTGGGCCGCGAACAATTGCGTGCGGTCCTCGGTGCCACCCACCGTCCTTCCGTCGGACGAGCGCTTGATGGTGTCGATGACCGGGGTCGCCGGCAGCACCGCGTCGGCATTGGCGAGCGCGTCGATGACACCGTCGATCACGCTTGCCGGCACGATGGGCCGGGCACCGTCATGGATCAGCACCAGGTCGGGTGAAAGCCTCACCAGTGCCTCTAGTCCCCTGAGCACCGAGACCTGCCGCGTCGCGCCGCCGACGACCGGCGCCAGTACCTTGCCGCCAGAGGCGATCGGCAACGCGGCATAGTGCGCCGCATCCTCTTGTGCGATGACGGCAAGCAGGTGATCCACCGCCTCATGGTCTGCAAAGGCCATGATCGTCCGGGCCAGAACCGGCAGGCCGGCGAGATCGAGATATTGCTTGGGCAGGTCGCCGCGATCGCGCGCCAGGCGGGAGCCGCGTCCGGCCGCCACGATCAGCGCCGCAATCGTCTTGCCGTCCTTCACGCCCTACTCCCGCTGACCGCGCGATCCGTTCGCCATCGCCTGTCTAGCCGCCGCCGCACCCTCCGGCAAGGGGAGGCAGGGCGAGCGACGAAATAGAAGGCAATGGCCGATCTTTGCCCATTGCAACGGCGGCAATATCGATTATTGTGCGGCCTTCGTGTGCAGATTGACTTAATTGAGGGCACTTCTGTTGGGTCTATCGGAACTACCCGGGGTCGGCGCCCATCAAATGGGCAATCGCGCCGCCCTCGCTCCCATGGCTGGTATCACGGATCGCCCGATGCGCGCCCTTGCCGCCCGCTTCGGGGCCGGCTGGGTCGTTTCCGAAATGATCGCCAGCGACGCCCTTGCCACCGGCCAGTGCGACATGGTGCGCCGTCTCGCGTCCTGGGAATCCGGCCTGCCGCATGTGGTCCAGCTCGCCGGCAACGAACCTCACTGGATGGCGCTCGGCGCCAAACTGGCGCAGGAAGCCGGTGCCGAGATCATCGACATCAATTTCGGCTGCCCCGCCAAGCGCGTCACCAATGGCTATGCCGGTTCGGCCCTGATGCGCACGCCCGAACGGGCGCGCCGGCTCATTGATGCGGTCACCGGCGCCACCGACCTGCCGGTGACCGTCAAGATGCGCCTCGGCTGGGACGATATGAGCCTCGCGGCGCCCGCCTTCGCCGAAATGACCGTCGCTGCCGGCGCGCAACTGGTCACCGTCCACGCCCGCACCCGCTGCCAGTTCTACAAGGGCCACGCCCGCTGGGCTCTTGTCCGCGACGTGGTCGAAGCGGTCGAGGTGCCGGTCGTCATCAATGGCGACATTACCGAACTTTCTACCGCCCGCCGGGCAATGGAACTGTCTGGCGCCGCCGCCGTCATGATCGGGCGCGGCGCCCAGGGTCAGCCCTGGATCGTCGGCCAGATCGGCGCGGCACTCGACGGCAAGCCCGCCCCGGAAGCGCCGCGCGGCACCCTGCTCATCGATCTCGTTGCCGAGCACTACGAGGCCATGCTCAGCGAGTATGGGACCCGAATCGGCGCCCGTGCTGCTCGCAAACATTTGGACTGGTACCTCGCCGCCAACGCGCCTGGCGTGCCTGCCGCCTTGCGCCGGGCGCTTCTGACCGAAACCCGGCCGGAGCGCGTGCTGGCCATGGTAGGCGATGTCTTTTCCGGTCCCGACGAGGTGGCGGCATGAGCGTGTCCAAGACCCACTCGCTCGAATGGTGCATTCTGCAGGCGCTGCCGCAACCGGTCCTGCTGTGCGGCCCCTTGAGCGAAATCCTCATGGCCAATTATGCCGCCGAGGCGTTTTTCGGCTCCTCGTCCTCGGTCCTGACCCGCCAGAGCCTTGGCGATCTCATCGCCTTCGGCTCGCCGATCCTCAACCTGGTCGAGACGGTCAACGCCCGTCGGGCACCGCGCACCGAATACCGCATGCGGGTCGGCTCGTCGCGTTTCGGCGACGACCGCACCGTCGATGTCTTCGCCGCCCCGGTCTCCGAGCACGAGGGCAGGGTGACGCTCTTGTTCCAGGAGCGCACCATGGCCGACACCATCGACCGGCAGCTGGTGTCGCGCGGCGCGGCGCGTTCGGTCACCGGCCTTGCCGCCATGCTCGCCCACGAGATCAAGAACCCGCTGTCCGGCATCCGCGGGGCGGCGCAATTGCTCGAACAGACCGTCGCCGAGGACGAGATTCCGCTCGCCCGCCTGATCCGCCAGGAAACCGACCGCATCGTCGCGCTTCTGGATCGGGTCGACGTGTTCGGCGACGATCGGCCCCTCGAACGCACTCCGATCAACATTCACGACGTGCTCGAACACGTCAAACTGCTCGCCAAGTCGGGCATGGCCAGCCATGTCACCTTTCACGAGGTCTACGATCCCTCGCTGCCGCCGGTGCTGGGCAATCGCGACCAACTCATTCAGGTCTTTCTGAACCTGGTCAAGAACGCGGCCGAGGCGCTGACGCGCACCTCGAACGCCGAAATCCGCGTCACCACGGCCTTCCGCCCCGGCATTCGCATTTCGGTGGCCGGCATGCCGGGCCGCATCTCGCTGCCGCTCGAAATCGTCATCGAAGACAACGGACCGGGCGTACCGACGGAAATGACGCCGTTCCTGTTCGACCCGTTCGTTTCCTCCAAGGTCAACGGCTCCGGGCTCGGCCTTGCGCTGGTCGCCAAGATCATCGGCGATCATGGCGGCGTCATCGATGCCGACAGCCGGCCCGGCAGGACGCGGTTCCGCATTCTTCTGCCGGTCGTCGACAGGGCGCCGGGCAAGCACACCGACGAGAAGGAATACACCACGTGAGCACGCATCTCGTCCTTCTGGCCGACGACGACGCGGCCATTCGCATGGTCCTCAACCAGGCCCTGACCCGCGCCGGCTACGACGTGAGGCCCACCGGAAATCTCTCGACCATGTGGAACTGGGTGTCGCGCGGCGAGGGCGACGTTCTGATCACCGATGTCGCCATGCCCGACGGCAACGCCTTCGACATCATGCCCAAGATTCACAAGATGCGGCCCGACCTGCCGGTCATCGTCATGTCAGCCCAGAACACGTTCATGACGGCCATTCGCGCCTCCGAGGCCGGCGCCTACGAATATTTGCCCAAGCCGTTCGACATCGGCGAGGTTCTGTCGGTGGTGGCGCGCGCCCTTGCCGAGGCCAAGGCGCCGCACCCGGCCGCGCCGCCGCCGGAGGACGGGCAGGACAGCATGCCGCTGATCGGTCGCTCGGCCGCGATGCAGGATATCTATCGCGTTTTGGCGCGGCTGATGCAGACCGACCTCACGGTGATGATCACCGGCGAGAGCGGCACCGGCAAGGAACTGGTGGCGCGGGCGCTGCATGATTTCGGCAAGCGCCGCAACGGCCCCTTCGTCGCCATCAACATGGCCGCCATCCCGCGCGACCTGATCGAGGCGGAGCTGTTCGGCCACGAAAAAGGCGCCTTTACCGGCGCCACGTCGCGATCCTCGGGCCGTTTCGAGCAGGCCGAGGGCGGCACGCTCTTCCTCGACGAGATCGGCGACATGCCCATGGACGCCCAGACCCGGCTCCTGCGTGTGCTGCAGGAAGGCGAGTACACCATGGTCGGCGGGCGCACCTCCATCAAGACCAATGTCCGTATCGTCGCCGCCACCCATCGTGACCTCAACCAGATGATCCGCCAGGGCCTGTTCCGCGAGGATCTGTTCTACCGGCTCAACGTCGTGCCCATCCGCCTGCCGCCCCTGCGCGAACGCTCCGACGACATCGCGCATCTGGTCTCCCATTTCCTGCGCGCGGCGCAGCAGGAGGGCGACGCCCCCAAGTCCATCTCGGCCGAGGCGCTCAAGCTGATGCAGAACTATTCCTGGCCGGGCAATGTCCGCGAGCTGGAAAACCTCGTCAGGCGCCTGTCGGCGCTTTATGCCGACGAGACGATCTCGCCCGAAACGGTACAGCACGAACTGCACCTGACCGACCGAACGCCGGCCGGCGTTGCCTCCGGCCCGGTCGATATCGGCACCGCCGTCGAATTGCATGTCAGCCAGTTGCTGCGCGAAGCCGATCCCAGCCTGCCGGCACCAGGGCTCTACCAGCAAATCCTCGACCGCGTGGAATCTCCGCTCATCGCCATGGTTCTGAATGCCTGTTCAGGCAATCAGATCAAGGCGGCGGAGCTGCTCGGCCTCAATCGCAACACATTGCGCAAGAAGATACGGGCTCACGGCATCGAGATCGTCAAGCAATCGCGGCGCGGCTAGCGCGGAGCACCTCGGCAGACGCGAAAACCAGCCCGACGACGCCGACGCGCGGCCACGGAAGCGCGCCCCGAAAGCCGGATTGACTGCGCCGAGATCGGCCAAACGAACCGGGCGTTAACCGCCTGTGTTTCAATTTTGCAACAATCGGCTTGATCCGCGCGCTGTTTCTTGGCAGTTTCGCGCCTTATCGCAGCCGACTTGCTGAGGCGCCACGCGGCGTGTGACATGAACGACACAGCCGCCCATCGCGAAGACCGCCAGAAACCGGATCGAAGACCGGATCGCATCATGCGGGTCGGCAGCACCGCCTTGGTGCGTTCGCTCGGCATCGTCATCGTCCTCGCCGCTACGGTTTTCGCTTCCGGCTCGTTCCTGGTCATGACCGGCGCCACCGACATCGAGCCGGAGCCCGAAGTCTGGACGATCATCTGGATCGTCAATGCCGTGCTGATCCTGATGGTGGTGGCGCTGGTCCTGACCGAGGTGATCCTCCTCATCAGGGCGCTACGCCGCCAGATGGCCGGCGCGCGCCTTCAGGTGCGCATGGTCGCCATGTTCGCCACCATGGCCGGCGTTCCCGCCTTCATCGTCGCGGTCGTCGCCATCATCGCCCTCAACCAGGGCCTCGATCAATGGTTCTCGGATCGCACCTCCTCCATGGTCGAGAGCTCGCGCCTTGTCGCCGCCTCCTATCTCAACGAACACGCGCAGGTCTTGCGAGACGACATCATCTGGGTCGCACAGGAGCTTGAATCGGCGCACGATCTTTATATCGTCGACAAGGACCGCTTCCAGAAGGTGCTGACCTCTCTGGCCATCACGAGGTCGCTGCCCTTCACCTCGCTCATTCGCGCCGACACCAGCCTGATCATGCGGGCCCAGATCAACGTGCCGGCCACGGCGCCGTCCATGCCGATCTCGATCATGCCCGATGTCGAGGAAGCCGTGCCGACCCTGATCGCGCCCGGTTCGACCAGTTTCGTCGGATCGGTGGTCAAGCTCAGGGGCTATGTCGACACTTATGTGTTCGTCGCCCGCCCCGTCGACCCGGAAGTGCTCGAATACATGCGCCTGGCCGACCAGTCGATCACCGAATACCGGCAATATGCCTCGAACAGATGGGTGTTTCAGATCACCTTCGCCCTGATGTATGTCGGTGTCGCCTTCGTGCTTCTGCTGGCCGCCCTGTGGCTCGGCATCGCCCTTGCCAACCGCTTCGTCGCTCCGATCCGCAACCTGATCATCGCTTCCAACCGCATGTCGCAGGGCGATCTGCAGGTCGACGTGCCGGTGACCGAGCGCAGCGGCGACCTGCACGACCTTTCCATGCAGTTCAACCGCATGACACGGCAATTGCGGCAACAGCGCCGGGCCCTGGTCCAGGCCAACGAGATCAACGAGAAGCGCCGCCAGTTCACCGAGGCAGTGGTGGAGGGCGTTTCCGCTGGCATTGTCGGCCTCGATCCGTTCGGGCAGGTGACACTGGCCAACTCGACGGCCTGCGCCATGTTCAACAAGTCCGAGGTCGATCTGTTGCGCGAGGACATCGCCGTTGTCGTGCCCGAACTGGCCCCCATGGTCGAGCGCGCCCGCCAGGGCCGGCGCGGCCAGGTGCAGGACCAGATCCAGCTCGGCCCGGCCGGCGACCCGCGCATCTACCAGGTCCGTCTCACCCGGGAAGGCTCGATGACCGAGTCCAAGGGCTATGTGGTGACGCTTGACGACATGTCCGAACTCATCACCGCGCAGCGCAACAGCGCCTGGGCCGACGTCGCCCGCCGCATTGCCCACGAGATCAAGAACCCGCTGACCCCGATCCAGCTCAGCGCCGAGCGCCTCAGGCGCCGCTACGCCGATCGGGTCGCCGACGATTCCGAAGTGTTCGACAAATGCATCAACACCATCGTCCGCCAGGTCGGCGATATCGGCAAGATGGTCGACGAATTCTCCTCCTTCGCCCGCATGCCGGCGGCCACTTCCGACTATGCCGATCTTTCCGACACCATACGCCACGTCGTTTTTCTCGAAAGTGTGCGCCAGCCGGAAATCGATTTGCGGGTTGACCTGCCCGAGGTGCCGATCCATGCCTGGTTCGACCACAGACTGGTGTCGCAAGCGCTCACGAATATTATCAAGAATGCCGTAGAAGCATTGGAAAACGTGGGGCTTTCCAACATCGAGAACCCACGCATCATCGCCTCGGCCCATATCGAGGGCGATGTGGCGCGTATCGAGATCAGCGACAATGGCCTAGGCTGGCCACAAGAGAACCGACACAAGCTTCTCGAGCCCTATGTGACGACGCGCGAGAAAGGCACAGGTCTCGGTCTTGCGATTGTCGCAAAGATCGTGGAGCAACATGGCGGCACCATCGATCTCAGGGACAGCCTCGCCGACGAAAACGGCAGGATCGGTGCCTGCCTGAGTTTCACACTGCCACTGCGCGCGCCGGTCGATACCGGGACAAGAACAAACGGGCGGAACCCGGCAAAAGAGGAGGCGGCGTCGATCGGCACCGCGGCAGATTAGCATATGGCACTAGATATTCTCATCGTCGACGACGAGGAAGACATTCGCGACCTCATAGCCGGAATTCTCGAGGACGAAGGCAACGAGGCCCGGCAGGCCTATGACGCTGATTCCGCCCTGGAGGAGATCGCCCGCCGCCGCCCCAGCCTGGTCTTTCTCGATATCTGGCTGCAGGGCTCGCGCCTCGACGGATTGCAGTTGCTCGACGAATTGCGGAGCCAGCATCCCGACCTGCCGGTCGTGATGATTTCTGGCCATGGCAATGTCGAGACGGCCGTTTCGGCCATTCGCCGCGGCGCCTACGACTACATCGAAAAGCCGTTCAAGATCGACCGGCTGCTGCTCGTGACGCAGCGGGCGATGGAGGCCACGCGCCTCAGAAGCGAAAATGCCGAGCTCAAGGAGCGCGCCGTCACGCCGTCCACCGAAATCGTCGGCCACTCACCGGCGATCGCGACGGCGCGCGCCGTCATCGAAAAATCGGGTCCGACCAATTCACGCATCTTCATCGCCGGCCCGTCGGGGACCGGCAAGGGCCTGTGCGCCCGCCTCATCCATACTCACAGCCACCGCGAGAACGGACCGTTCGTCGAGTTCAACGCCATGCTCTATGATCCCGAGGAGGTGCCGGTGCTCTTGTTCGGGCGCGAGATTCGCGACCGGGCGGGCAGTGTCCGCACCGAGGTCGGTGCCCTCGAACGCGCCCATGGCGGCACACTCCACCTCAGCGAAGTCACCGGCCTGCCGCAACAGGCCCAGACGGCGCTGCTGCGCACCCTGGTCGAGGGCCGGTTCCAGCGCGTCGGCGGCCAGGTCGGCGTGCCGGTCGACGTGCGCATCATCTCTTCGAGTTCGCAAAATGTCGCGGCGCTGATCGAAGAGGGCGAATTCCGCTCGGCGCTGTTTCACCGCCTCTCCGTCGTGCCCCTCAAGCTCACCCCTCTCCGGGAGCGACGCGAGGACGTGCCGCAACTGGTCGAGATCTTTGTCGACCAGATTTGCCGTGTCCACAACCTGCCGCGTCTCAAGGTCGGCGAGGACGCCCTTGCCGTGCTGCAGGCGCAGGACTGGCCGGGCAACGCCAGGCAATTGCGCAATTCCATCGAACGCCTGCTGATCCTTCTCAAGGACCAGCAGCCCGAAAATGCCACGATCACCGCCGCGCATTTGCCCTCCGATATCGGCGAGGTGCTACCCACGGTCGGTGACACCGATGCCTCGGCCCATCTGATGAGCCTGCCCCTCAAGGAAGCGCGCGAAATCTTCGAACGCCAGTATCTGACGGCCCAGCTCGAACGCTTCGGCGGCAATGTCTCCAAGACCGCCGAATTCGTCGGCATGGAACGCAGCGCGCTCCACCGGAAGATAAAGTCGCTCGGGCTTGCCGAACGCCACGCCGCCGATCCGGTCGGCCGCATCGAACAGGAAGAAATATGCGAGTAATCGTTTCCGGTGCCGGCCAGGTCGGCTACGGCATTGCCGAAAAGCTCTCCACCGAGGGCATCGAAGTCACCGTGATCGACTCCAACGCCGATCTGGTCCAGCGCGTCCGCGACAATCTCGACGCCCGCGGCGTGCACGGCCACGGCTCGCATCCGGACGTTCTGGCCCAGGCCGGCGCCCGCGACGCCGACATGCTGATCGCCGTCACCCAGGTCGACGAGGTCAACATGACAGCCTGCCAGGTTGCCCATTCGATCTTCGAGGTGCCCACCCGCGTCGCCCGCATAAGAGCCCAGTCCTACCTCAACCCGGAATGGAGCAAGCTGTTCACCCGCGATCACCTGCCGATCGATGTGATCATCTCGCCCGAGATCGAGGTCGGCGACCTCATCCTCGAGCGGCTGGCCTATCCCGGCGCCTCGGAAATCGTCAGCTTCGACGACGGTCAGGTCGTGGTCCTTGCCATCGACGTGCACGAGGACTGCGCCGTCATCGATACGCCGCTGCGGCATCTCACGGACCTGTTCCCCAATCTCAACGCCACCGTCATGGGCGTCAGACGCAAGGGGCAGGCGGTGATCCTGCACGCATGGCAGAGCATGGAGGCTGGTGACCAGGCCGTCGTCGCGGTCGCGCGCAGCCAGGTCAAGCGCGTGCTCGGCCTGTTCGGACGCGACGAGCAGCCGCCGTCGCGAATTGTCATTGCCGGGGCCGGCAATGTCGGCCGCTACGTCGCCAAGCGGCTCGAGGCCGGCCAGGAAAAGACCATTGTCCGCCTGATCGAGAGCAACCGCGGCATCGCCCAGCTTGCGGCCGAAGCGATGGATCGCTCCATCGTGGTGTTCGGCGACGCCTTGCACGAGGACATCCTCAAGGAGGTCGACATCCGCGACGCCGAGATGTTCCTCGGGCTGACCAACGACGACGAGACCAACATCCTTTCTTCCGTTCTGGCCAGCGAGCTCGGCTGCCGCGCCAATTTCGCCCTGGTCAACCAGCCGCAATACCAGCGCTTCGCCCGGCGCCTCGGCGTTGACTCCTTCATCAATCCGCGTTCGGTCACCGTCTCGAAGATTCTACGCCACGTCCGGCGCGGCCGCATCCGCGGCGTCTATTCGCTGTTCGACGGCACTGCCGAGCTCATCGAGGCGGAAGCCCTGGAAACCAGCCCGCTCGTCGGCAAGCCGCTCCGCGACTTCCAGATCGGCCCGGACATCCGCTTCGGCGCCATCATCCGCGGCTCCCAGGTGATCCTGCCCTCGGGAAACATACGCATCGAGGCCGGCGATTTCGTCATCGTCATGGCCTTGTCCCATGCCGTGCGAAAGGTCGAGCAGATGTTTCGCGTCAGCATCGATTTCTTCTGAGAAGACGCGGCATCAGGCTTGGCGCCGCGCCGAATTCGGCCTTTGCTTTCAGGGCCTAGTGGCTATTGGGTATATCGGCAGTCTGATGTATGCTCTTGCCGCGCGCATGCCCTAAAGTGTGTGCGCTAAAAGAGGGTGGAGGCTCGGCGGACGCGAATCCCACTGGCGAGGGAGGACGGATCGCGGCTTGGGCTGCCCAAAAAGTAGAAGGCTCCAAAATGCCCAACGACAAGGTTCAGAACCTGCAAGATTCCTTTCTCAACCATGTCAGACGTCAGAAGGTGTCCGTGACCATTTTCCTGGTCAACGGCGTCAAATTGCAGGGCGTCATCACATGGTTCGACAATTTCTGCCTGCTGTTGCGGCGGGATGCGCAGTCCCAGCTCGTTTACAAGCATGCGATTTCGACGATCATGCCGGGCGCGCCCATCCAGTTGTTCGATCCCGAACACGCTGGAGGCGACAACGACTGATCGGGAAACCACCGCGCCAGAGCCTGGCGGCGCGGCGCGGGGAGGGGGTGCCGAGGCAGTCGATCCGCACGGGCATCGACCGCGCGTCGGCGTGGTCGCAATCGACCTCGCCGGGGTGAGGGGCATGCGCAGCTTCGAGGCGCGCCGCACCGAATTTGAAGGCCTGTCCGAGGCCATTCCAATCGATCACATCTTCACCGAAGCGGTGCGCGTCAAGGCGGTGCGGCCGGCGACCTTCATCGGCGCCGGCGCCGTCGAGACCCTTGCCGGCAAGGTCAGGGACCAAAAGATCGAGCTTTTGCTCGTCGACGCCCGGCTCTCGCCGATCCAGCAGCGCAATCTCGAACGGGAAACCGGCGCCAAAGTGCTCGATCGCACCGCCCTGATCCTCGAGATTTTCGGCGCCCGCGCCTCGACGCGCGAAGGCGTGTTGCAGGTCGAACTGGCCCATCTCAATTATCAAAAGAGCCGCCTGGTCCGCTCATGGACCCATCTCGAACGCCAGCGCGGCGGCGGCGGCTTCCTCGGCGGTCCGGGCGAAACCCAGATCGAGAGCGACCGGCGCCAGTTGCAGGACCGGATCAAGCTGCTCGAAACCCGCATCGACAAGGTCAAGCGCACCCGCGCCCTGCAGCGCAAGCCGCGCAAGGAGGCGCCGTTCCCGGTCGTCGCCATTGTCGGCTACACCAATGCCGGAAAATCGACGCTGTTCAACCGTCTGACCGGGGCCGGGGTGCTGAGCGCGGATCTTTTGTTCGCCACGCTCGACACCACCGTCCGCAAGGCCGTGCTGCCGCATGGCCGCGATGTGATGATGTCCGATACGGTCGGCTTCATCGCCGACCTGCCGCACGACCTCGTCGCCGCCTTCCGCGCCACGCTCGAGGAAGTGACCTCTGCCGATCTCATCCTGCATGTGCGCGACATCGCCAATCCCGACCATGCCGCCCAGGCCGCCGACGTGCTCGCCGTTCTGGCCGAACTTGGCGTCGCCGGCGACGCCGTTCCGGTCATCGAGGCGTGGAACAAGACCGACCTCGTGCCCGAAGGCGTCGCCGCCGGCATCGTGCCGGCCGGCCGCACCCTGGCGCATGTGCCGGTGTCGGCGCAAACGGGCGAGGGGACAAGCGCCCTGCTCGCCGAAATCGAGGCGGCTCTGGCCGAGCACAGCCGCCAATTCGCGCTCAAGTTGCCGCATGCCGACAGCGACGCCCTCGGCTGGCTCTACGCCCATACCGAGATCCTCGAGCGCGACGAACCCGACATGGACGGCACGCGCTTCCTGGTGCGCGTCGAACCGGCTCATCGCGCTGGCTTCTTCAGCCGCTTCCGGCCCTATCTGCGCGGCCGCGAGGCGGCTTAGCCTTCTTTTCGTGTCATCTTGTCACTCTCGCGCACTTCGTTCCAGAAGGCGTCGAGCCTTTCCATGCCGGCCTCGGCGACGGACAGCCCATGCTCGCGGCAGCGCGCCTCGATATGGTGGAAGCGCCGGGTGAACTTGATATTGGCTTCGGTCAGCGCCGCCTCCGGCTCGACGCCGAGATGGCGGGCCAGGCTCGCCACGGCGAACAGCAGATCGCCGAGCTCTTCCTGCGTTTTCATCGGATCGGCGGCATGGGCGGCCTCGGCCACCTCGTCGATTTCCTCGCGCACCTTGGCGATGACCGCTTCGGCATTGGGCCAGTCGAAACCGGCGCGGGCAGCGCGCTTGTCGAGTTTTTCGGCGCGCGACAGCGCCGGCAGGGGCCGCGGCACGTCGTCGAGCAGGGACGGGGGGCGATCACCGATCTTGCCCTTGGCCTTGCCTTGGCGTTCCTCGGCCTTGATCCGTTCCCAGGTGCCCTTGGCCATGCCGGCGGTTCGCGCCGCCTCGTCGCCGAACACATGCGGATGGCGGCGGATCAGTTTCGTCGTGATCGCCTCGACCACGTCGCCGAAATCGAACAAGTCTTTTTCGGCAGCCATCTGGGCATGATAGACCGGCTGCAGCAGCAGATCGCCCAGTTCCTCGCACAAGTGGTCGAAGTCCTCGCGCTCGATCGTGTCCGCCACTTCATAGGCTTCCTCGATCGTGTAGTGCTTGATGGTCGAGAAGTCCTGCTCGAGATCCCACGGGCAGCCGCCGTCGGGATTGCGCAGCGCCGCCATGATTTCGACGAGCCGCGAAATGTCGCGCGAGGGTTGCATGCGCCTTGTCTCCAAGCCTTCGTGCTGTCGCCGGGCGGAGTGCCGGCGGGAAATTCAGGCGCGGTCAGTCATGCTCGACATAGTCGTGATCGCGCCCGAGGTGATCGCGAACGATATAGCGTCTGCCGTCGCGGGCAACAATGCCGCCGTCGGCGATGGGCACCTTGCCATACCCGCCCGGCAGGTCGAGCATCAGCATGGGCTGGCACAGACCCGATATGTGTCCGCGCAGGGCCGTGACCAGCTCGACGGCGCGCGCGAGCGGAACGCGGAAATGGCTGGTGCCCCGGGCGCGGTCGAGCAGATGCAGATAGTAGGGCTTGATGCCGAGCCGGACGCAGGACCGCATCAGTTCGGCAAGCACTTCGGCATCGTCGTTGATACCCTTGAGCAGCACCGTCTGGCCAACCAGCACGATGCCGGCCTTGCGCAGGCGCAGGCAGGCCGCGCCAGCCGGCCCGGTGTGTTCGGCCGCATGGTTGGTGTGAACAGCGACATAGACGGTCTTGTCCGTCGCCGTCAGGGCGGCGCACATCTGGTTTGTCACCGTTTCCGGGCTGACGACGGGCACGCGCGAATGCCAGCGGACGATCTGGACATGCGGGATGGTGCCCAAACGCTTGGTCACGGCGCCAATCCGGCGCGGTGACAGCGCCAGCGGATCGCCGCCTGTGACGACAATCTCCCATATCTTTTTGTTTTTGCTGATATATTCGAACGCCGCATCGAGTTCTTCACGCGACAGCGCCTCGTGTGCCGCCGGCCCGATCATGTCCTTGCGGAAGCAGAACCGGCAATGCACCGGGCAGGTCGTGGTGAGCTTCAAAAGGGCGCGGTCTGGGTAGCGATGAACCACGCCCTTGACCGGCATGTGGGCCCGATCGCCGATCGGATCGGAAACTTCCCAGGGCTTGACATCGAGCTCGCGCGCATCCGGCACGAACTGGCGGGCGATAGGATCGTCAGGCAAGGATATAAGGGCGCGCATCGCCGGCGAGATGCGCGCGAGAAACGGGATGTCGACGGTACCCATCGCGCCGGGATCGTCGTCCGGTACCATTCCGGCGGCAACGAGATCGGCAAGGGCATTTGTCATGAGATGGGCCATCCGGTTCGATCGGCTTTCCGCTGTCTAGGTCATGTCACGTCCTGATGGAATCAAAACCTATGACCCAGGTCCTTTGGTGATCGCATGCTCAAACCTTTTATGCGGTCGAGCGATTCCCGATGGTTCGGATACTTGCTCGGCAACGTTGTCGCGATGAGAGGGAACATTCGAGACCAATCGGCGCCAGCCGAAGACGGTCCATCGCCTGAACCGAGGCGATCAAACGCATCCACGCTAATCAATCTAGTTCGCATAATATATATTATGGAACTTTCTTGCATGAATGCGCCGGGACTGGAGCCGATGCGCCGGATTGGCTAGGCTCGGCGCTCCTCTAGCAACCGGCATGCGATTCATATGACACTTCAGCCGCTTCCCGCTCCAACGCTCGCCTATTTCTGCACCCTGGCTGTCACGGCATCGCGCCCCGTGACCGTCGGATCGGTCTTTGGCGGCACGCGGCGCGTCATCCCGATCGCCGGCGGCACCGTCAGCGGCCCCGGCCTTTCCGGGCGCGTTCTCGGCATCGGCGCCGATTGGCAGACCCTGTTCGAGCACGGCGTCGCCGAGCTCGATGCGCGCTATGCCTTCGAACTCGATGACGGCGCCGTCATCGAAATCCGCGACATCGGCATTCGTCATGCCACGCCCGATATCCTTGCCGCGCTCACCTCTGGTGCCGATTTGGCCCCCGACGCCTATTACATGCGCACGGCGGCGCGCCTGTCGACCGGCGATGCCCGCTACGCCTGGATCAACCGCACGCTCTTTGTCGGGCGCAGCGCCAAGCGTCCGGACCTGGTCCAGATCGATCTTTATGCCGTGGGCTGACATGTGCCGCCGCGCGGGAATTCCCCGCGTCCGGGGTTGGACAACCCCGCAACTTTGTCTATGAAGCCGCGTTTGCTGACGTTTGAGTTTAGGGGGAACGGATGTCGGACGCGCGCATACTGATTGCCGGAGGCGGCATTGGCGGCCTTTCGCTGGCCTTGACCCTGCAGCAGATCGGCGTGCCGTTCATGGTTTTCGAATCCGTGCGCGAACTGGCGCCGCTCGGGGTCGGCATCAATATCCAGCCCAACGCCGTGCGCGAACTCTACGATCTCGGCATCACCAAGGCCAATCTCGACGATGTCGGCGTCGTCTCGAAGGAATGGGCCCTTGTCGGTCTCAACGGCAACGACATCTATTCCGAGCCGCGCGGGCTGCTGGCCGGCTATAACTGGCCGCAATATGCCGTGCATCGCGGCGCGTTCCACATGATGCTGTACAGAAAGCTCGTCGAACGTGCCGGCCCCGATTGCGTGCGGCTCGGCCACCGCGTCACCGGCTACGCCAAGACCGACGACGGCAGCGTCACCGCTTTCATCCGCCGCGCCGATGGCACGGAAACCGAGGCATCCGGCACGCTGTTGATCGGCGCCGACGGCATCCATTCCGACATCCGCGCCCGCATGCATCCCGACCAGCCGCCGATCAACTGGGGCGGCGCCGTCATGTGGCGCGGCACGACCAAGGCAAAACCGATCCGCACCGGCTCGTCCTTTGTCGGGCTCGGCACTCATCGCCACCGCGTCGTCATCTACCCGATCTCGCCGGCCGATCCCGCGACCGGCCTCGCCACTATCAACTGGATCGCCGAACTGACCCTCGACAATTCCGAAGGCTGGCAGCAAAGCGGCTGGTTCCGTCCGGTCGCCATCGACGCGTTTATCGCCCATTTCGCCGATTGGCGCTACGACTGGCTCGACGTGCCGGACCTCTTGGCCAAGGCCGACATCGCCTACGAGAACCCGATGATCGATCGCGATCCGGTTCCGAGCTGGCAGGACGGCCCGGTGGCGCTGATGGGCGATGCCGCGCACGCCATGTATCCAACTGGCTCCAACGGCGCCAGCCAGGCCATCATCGATGCCCGCGTGCTCGGCGCCATGCTGCTCGAAAACGGCGTCGGACCGGAGGCCCTCGCCGCCTATGACGCAAGACTGTGCCGCCCGGTTTCGGAACTGATCCTCAGGAATCGCGGCGCCGGCCCGTTCGGCATCCTCAACCTGGTGGACGAACGCTGCGGCGGCGTTTTCGACAACATCGACGATGTCATTCCGCCCGACGAACGGGCTGCCTTCATGGGCAGATACAAGGCCGCCGCCGGCTTCGCCATCGCCGAACTCAACGCCGCTCCGCCAATCATCGGCTCCGGAGCGCGGAAAGTCCGGTGACGGGTCGCAGGTGGGTTCGCATTAGTTAGAACATTGTTTTGTATTTATAATACAATGTTATATGTACTTTTCATGATTTATGTTTGAAGTGATTTTCGTGGCAAAACCTCGCCAGAATCACCGGCTTCCCGCTCACAGGTCGAGTTCGATGACCATGCCATCGAAGGCCGGCGTGACATTGGCGGGCGTCTCTCGATCGAGCGTTTCGTAGTCGAGTTCGGCGGTCATGTTGGTCAAAACCGCGCGAACCGGCCTGACGCGATCGATCCATGCGAGCGCGTCGGCGACGCTGAAATGGCTGACATGCGGCGTCGGCCTCAGGGCATCGACGATCCAGCACTCCAGTCCTTCGACATGCCTTATGGCATGGTCCGGGATGTCGGAGAGGTCGCAGGAATAGGCGAGGCCCCCGACCCGGAAGCCGAGCGACATGATCTCGCCATGCACCTGGTCGAAGGGCATGATTGTGATTGCGCCCCCCTCCCCCTCGATCGTCAATTCCCGACCGGAGGAGATCAGGCGCCCTTCGAGGATCGGCGGATAGGAGGAGCCGGCCGGCGTTTCGAAGCAATAGGCGAAGGCCGCCTGCAGCCGCTCGCCCGTCTCGGCGCTGTAATAGACCGGCACGCGCTTGCGCGCGATCAGCGCCAGCATCCTCAGATCGTCGATGCCATGGATATGGTCGGCATGGGCGTGGGTGTAGAGCACGGCGTCGAGCGCCGCGATTCCGGCCGACAGCAATTGCTCCCTGAGGTCGCAGCCGGTGTCGAAGAGCACGCGCGTCACCCCGTCGCTGCCGGCGCGCCTGCCCTCGATCAACAACGAACAGCGTCGCCGCCTGTTCCTGGGATTGGTCGGATCGCAGGCGCCCCAGACATTGCCGACGCGCGGCACCCCGCCCGACGAGCCGCAGCCGAGTATGGTCGCGGTGATCCGCTCCGCCGCGGCGCCGCTCATGCGGCAAGTCCGGTCTTGGAAAACAGCCGGGCGAAATTGCGTGTCGTGGTCGCGCCGATCTCCT
>Ga0180009_10001491_pt1 | contig 28605 bp, 30 predicted proteins | sample OS_PC_MetaG_FD_123537 | JGI IMG/M metagenome (GOLD analysis project Ga0180009, IMG submission 123537) | Groundwater microbial communities from the Aspo Hard Rock Laboratory (HRL) deep subsurface site, Sweden - OS_PC_MetaG | ecosystem: Environmental > Aquatic > Deep subsurface > Groundwater... | reverse complement strand
GGAAATACCTGACGGACTGCTTGAGTAAGCCCCTCCACAGGGCACGTATGGGCACGTATGATGGTGTAAGCCCCTCCTGGGGCGCCGTAGACCGCCTGGAGCGGTCACCCGCATCGCCTGGCTCAATGATGAGCCAGGTTGCCTTAGGCCGAGAATACGGCCTCTACCGAGAAAAGGAGGAAAGAAGCAGCGGACGGAATCCGCAATGGAGTAGTTTCATGGAACGAACCAACAGTAACCGGAAGGCGCAACTTCAGAAGAAGAACGACTGCAAGCAGGTGGAGAAGCGTAAGCGCTGGGTCATCCCGATGAAAGCGATGGGTGTCACAGGCAAGGCCACCTACAAGTTCGAAAAGCCCGTGCCTCGTCCCTTCAATATCCTGGACATGGACCCGATGCCCTCCACCGAGGCCTGCCGGGACTACTACCGCGACGCGCGGCGTGCTGTCAGGCGCCTCGCCAACGGACTTGTTGGAAGCACCGTTGACGTTGTCGAGTTGGCCGAGCAGGCGATGGACCGAGTGCTCAAGGCCGGGATAGCCATCTTGGCGCAGAACTACCGAAAGGAATATACCCTTGGCCAAACCCCCTTCGAGGAGATCGACATGACCCTCGGGGAAGCCCAAAACACCATCGATGAGATCATTCAGGGCCTGGAAAACGGCAAGCCCGCCAATTACATCGACCTCGACATCGAGTGGCCCCGCTTCCCGCGGGTGGATCCCCTCTCTGCTAAACACAAGATGAAGATTCCGCCGATACCAGTCATCTTGCTAGATGGCCCGGTCTTCGCGGACCCGAAGTAGACCTCAAAGCCCGTCCCTCTCGCAGCCAAATAGGTGTGAGGGGGACGGGCAGTAGCGGGAAAGAAACCGACATGACCAGGTGACAGCGACGACGCTGCTTATGCCCCCACGGAGATGACCGAGGACCGCATCGCCTGCCCCGAGGCGGCCTTGGCCTGGTCACCCCTCCAGGTACACCCCCGCCGCGATCTCGAAGGCCTCCTCCGGTGTCCCCCAGAAGTCCCCCGACTGGAACATGCACAGCTCGTACTTCTCATCGCTGTACCTGAAGAACCCCATCGACCACTCCTCCTCGTTGCCGTAGTAGCGCAGCCGACAGAGGTGGGTCGGGATAGTCCGCTGCCGCTCGATCACTTCAGCCGGCGACATCCCCTGGGGCACGTAGACCTGCGGGCCAGGATCCCGGTAGGCGTCGATGTAGCAGAACACGCCCCGAAAACGGACATCGATCCGGCTGTACCTCCCCTTGAAGTGCTTCTCGGCGCACCGCTCGATCCTCGCCGTGGTGCGCACCTTCACGTCATTGGGGATCTTGACCCCGCCAGCGTCGGGATCGCGGATCCAGGTCATCTTGCGTGGCATCAGGCACCCTCCAGGTCAAAACACGCGGCGCGGCGTGGTAAAAGAACGTGACACAACCCAACCATCACCGCCGGCTGAGTTTCCCACGCGGAGGATGTGAATGAAACACGTGCTCCACCTCGCCGTCCTTTCCGACCAGCACCTCGACTCCAAAACCGCCCCCGCCTCCTGGGAGCTGGCGAAGAAGGCGTTCCGTGCCGTCGTCTCTGCCAAGGTCGATCACGCTATCGTGGATGGCGACCTCTTCGATTCCAGCTCCGCCATGCTCCGAGACCATACCAAGGTGCAGCGCTACCTGAAGAGACTCGGCCTCTGGCACCGAGATCGACTGACCATCGTTGTCGGAAATCACGACATTTTCCACACCCCACATCGCGGCACTTGGCGTCAGCGCGCCGCCGAGTTTCTCAAGACCGCGACCGAAGATGCCCAAGCCAGCTACGAAGCCTTTACCGATTGGGCCGGTCAGCTCGTCCATCCCGGTGACAGGCTCGCTGGCGAAGACGACCTCTACCCCATCGACAAGCAGCTCGGCCACGTTCGTATCTGGGGCGTCGATACGACCTCAGCCACCACTGACCGCTCCGGCAACGGCTACTGGCGCGTCGAAGATGACCACCTCCTGCGCGACGCTGACAGTGGGACTGAGAGCGAGCGCCGCGTGCTTGCGATACACCACCCGCCGTACGAGGACGAGGAGCAGACGATCCGGCAGGTGCTCAAGGGCGATTTCTGCCACTTCGGGTTCCCAGCCACGGAGTTCAGGCGCCTGCGGCGATTCGTCACGGCCTCCAGAGTCGACGCCGTCGTCTGCGGTCATATCCACGCCGGGCTCAGCCGCTGGCACTGGACGCTTGGCGGGAAGAAGTCGCGCGCCGAGGTTCGCGTCATGGGTCGCACTGGCGGTGTCCACGGGGCGACGCCGTGCTTCGGCATCCTCACGGCGCCGAAGCGTGGAGATCTCGCGTGGGAAGAGATCGAGATCTGACTCGGCCACATCTGTGACGGTTTTGTAGTTCCCTCGCCCATTTCGACAACTATCCAAGGAGAACACCATGACGAACCCGAAGTTCGCCTCGGGCGCATTCATCTTCACCCGCGCCCGTGGTCTGCAGCCCCGAACCCCCGAAGACCTCGCATCGGTCGCTGCCCGCCACGGCATCGACCCCACCTTCATCCCGCAGTACGCAGGAGACCGCGTTGCCATCTCCCGCGCGATCTCCCAGGCCAGCTCTGGCCTTCAGAAGGAGGGCTTCCTCCTCAGACCCATCCGCCGGACCGCATCCGATGTCGTGTACGGCATCGTCCGCGAGTCCCAATCGGATGACAAGCTCGATCATGAGCATGAGGCCACCGTGTCTTGGTCCGCCGAGCCCGATCCGTCCGTGGTCAACGGTGACCACGAGATCGCACGCCGGGTGGCCGAGGCCTACCAGGACCTGCGCAACAAGATCGTCGCCGACGACTGGAGCGCGGCGATCTCCAACTACCTGGAGCAACATCACGCGGCGCGTGTCCGAGGGGACGGCAGAGTGCACTGGGTACCGCCCGGCGAGCCGCTTCAAGCCGTCAGGAAGCTCGGCGCCTTCTTGGCCGAGGTGGGCATCGACCTGATCACCTGCGAGATCGAGGCCGAGAGCCGTACCGTGGTCGAGCAGGTGGCCCAGGAGAGTTTGGACGATCAGCTTGCCCACCTGGAGCAGGAGGTGGCCTCCTTCGACGGCACCCAGAAGCCCTCCACCTACTCCCGCCGCCTCGACGAGTACCAGCGGCTCCGTCAGCGCGCCGGCCTCTACCGCGACGCCCTGGGCCTCGGTGTGGAGAAGGCAGAGAGGGTCCTCACCGACCTGGAGCAGAAGGTGCAGGCCATGCTCGACATACGGCTCCAGACGGTGGTGCACCGGGATGGGACCGTGGACACACCGATGGCCACCATCGCCCCGGCTCCGACCCTGCGCTTCGCCGGAGCCGTCTTCACCGCAGCGCCCTCCGACGACCCTGCCGTGTCGCTGTTCATCAGCGACGATCAGTCCGCCATCGCCACCGCCCAGGTTCTGGAGGGCATGGGCATCGCTGGAAAGTGGCAGCAGGCCGGCGCGTGCCAGGTGAACATCAAGAATAGCGGTCCGGCTGGCGCGGCTGTCAGCATCCGCATCAAGACGATGAATGACCAGCCCGTCCGCGCCGCGAAGATCGCCCTCGCAGCCTTGGGCATCGAGCTGGGCTGACCGATGGCCCGCCACGATCACGGCCACGCGGTCTTCGCCGACGGCCACGAGGTAGAGTTCGGCTGGACCGGGTGGCCAGAAGACCTCCTGCCCGAGAACGACACCCCCGAGACGCGGGACGAACGCCAGGTGCAACGCCTGGCGCACGCGGAGCGCGTCGCCCGCCAGTGGGCCGGAGCTGGGTACGAGACGATGGAGATCGTCCGGATCTGGCTCGCCGGCTGAGCACACCGATCATCCCCCTCTTCAAGGAGACACCGATGTCCAAGGACACCATCTTGGCCAGGGTCCTCGCGCTGCGCGACGATCTGGCCGTCAACCTCCTCGAACGCGACAGTGTAGTTGAGTGCGCCGTGCTGGCGTTGATCCTTCGCGAGCACCTCCTGATGTTGGGGCCTCCCGGCACGGCGAAGTCCCTCCTGGCGAAGGCAGCGTGCGAGCGCGTTACGGGCGGCGTCTTCTACAGTCACTTGCTGACGAAATTCACCACGCCAGATGAGCTGTTCGGCCCGCTGTCCCTGTCTGCGCTGGAGAAGGACAAGTACCGGCGCATCACCACCGGCATGCTGCCCGAGGCCCATATCGCGGTGCTGGACGAGATTTGGAAATCGAACAGCGCCGTCCTCAACTCCCTTCTCTCCATCATCCTGGAGCGACGCTACGGCGAGGGCGGGCAGATGCTGCCCGTCCCCTTGCTCTCGCTGTTCGCCGCCTCGAACGAGACCCCCGAGGACGACTCCCTCAACGCCTTGTACGATCGCTTCCTCCTCCGCGTCATCGTGCCGCCCCTTGCTGACGATGCCAGCCTCCGCGCGCTGTTCGACCTGCAGCCCCAGGCCCCGGCCGCGACGATCACTCTCGACGAGCTGCGGGAGGCCCAGCACCAGGTGCAGCAGGTCCCCCTCACCGCCGACGCAGTGGACGCCATCGTGTCCATCAAACATGGGCTCGAAGAGGAGGGCATAGCTGCTTCGGATAGGCGTTGGAAATCCTGTGCCCAGCTCGTGCGCGCCAAGGCGTGGATGGAGAGCGAGACGCAGACCACCTCCGACCACGCCGACATCCTGGTCCACGCCCTGTGGGCCGAGCCCTCACAGATCCGCGTCGTCGAGCGCGTGGTAAACAAGGTCGCGAACCCGTTGAACCTGGAGGCGGTCGAGCTGGAGGACGCGGCCAAGGACCTCTACGATCAGCGGCCCGCGCCGGATCACCCTGACCTGACGCAGGCGCTGGAACCCCTGCTGAAGCAGCTGGGGGATGTGCACACCCGCCTGCAGACCCGCATCGCCAATGTGCCGGCGAAGCGTTCCCTTCGCGCCCGACAGGCGCTGGGCAAGGTCGAAACCTACCACCGCGCACTCAGTCAGCTCGCGCTGAGAAGCCTGAGCAAGCTGCACATGGCACCAGGGGCAGCCTAGACGAAGCAGAGGTCACTATCGTGAGATCTGCCCTCTGATGTGGTCGATCCAACTCGGTAGCAAGGAGATGCTCTCTTCGTAGCGCGTGGATGGCGTTTCGGTCGGGAGACCTGCTTTCATCCATTCCTGACTAACGGATTCCGTGGCCTCATCCATGGACGAGTCGTGTTGCAGGATAAAGCGAGAAGCGTCCTCCTCTCCAAACCACTCTTCTGGAACGACATGTTGCTCTTCATCCCAAGCAGGGTCGTAACAAGCGTCTGCGGCAGCCGTATCGTCGAGACTCGACTTGCCGTCGTCTAGTGCCTGGACGATCTGAGTCATCTTGTGGAAGCAGTGGCTGAACTCATGCACAAGTACTCCACGTAGGACATCGTCGCTGCGTGTGCAGACGACGGTCGAAGCCGGGAGAACGGTGCCCAATACCCACAACTTCCCAACCTTGATCGGCCTCGACAAGCCAAGAATCGCAGACTCAGACGACGCCCACCCGATGTCGATGATCTCCACAGGCGGCATCGGGCCAAGCTTAGCTTCTTGCTCAATCGCGACTCGAAGGGCTTCCAGCCTATGCCGTCCCTCTACGATCTGTCGACGGATACCGAGCGGCAGTTTGCGCCATCGCAGTGGGTGCTTCTTGAGCGTCACGCCGAACACCATTTGGATCCCCAGCAACGCAGGAGGACAACTTGGGACTATGTTATCAAACAACCCGCTGGTTGGATCGCCTCTGGTCCGAGCACCTCGACCTCAGCCAGGGCGCCCGTGACCTCGTCGCTGCTGGCATCAAGAAGCAGGGCGATCCGTTCGCCGGCTTCCCCGCCGACCTTCACGCTCGCCTGTACCTTCCGACCGACCCGGCGACAACTACCAACCCTCCATCGTGGGCCACCCGCCTCCACGACCTCGCCTCGGAGCTGGGCGAATGGCAGCGGCTCCGCCTCATGTGCGCCCGCAACGGGTTCGCCGCCGGGATCGCGTGCGAATCCATGTTGGAGTCACTCCTCCCCCACGTTCCGGAGGCCCCGCCAGCACAGCCACAGGCGGGCAGCAACCCCGACCAGAACCCAGGCCAGGACGAACCCCAGAATGATGCCCAAACGTCCGGAGTTGGGAAGGACCAACAGCAGGGTTCCACGGACAGTGCCCTTCGTGCCGCCCTCCGGCGTGCTGCACGCGCCGCACGCGATGCCGTCTCCGCTGCGGAGTCCGGGCTGGAGGGGCTCAGCACACCGCTGGGTCTCTCCATGCCCGGCACGGGGGTGGTGACCAATGCCGGCCCCGCCAACCTCAAGGCCGTGAGGGAAGCGCACAGCCGCGTCTCCTCTTCACATCGGCTCCGTAGCATCGCGGAGCTGGCCGGCCGCCTCGAACGGATCGCGGCAACGAAGCAGAAAAGCAGGGTCAGGCCCGGGGTAGGCGCCGTACATGGCATTGGCATCGGCGGCTTTCCCGATCTCGCTCGCATCCTCCCCTCCGAGTTGGTGGCGCTGCGTCGCCCGGCGCTGAAGCGGCATCTACTCTCGAAGCTAGTCCAAGGCAAGGCCCTCACCTACTCCATGGAGGGCAAGGATTTCACGGCGTGTGGCCCTGTGATCGTGCTGCTCGACGAATCCTCGTCGATGCGCGAGTACGGCAAGGACATCTGGTCCAAGGCCGTAGCACTCGCCATCCTCTCCCGCTCCGCCGTCCGCCAGAAGCGAGCATTTCACTTGGTTGCGTTCAATGGCTCGGTGACGCGAGAGGTGGCCGTGCCCGCCGGTCACATCAGTATCGACCTCATTCAGCAGGCACTGGACCACCGCTGCTCAGGCGGGACATCCTTCGACGCCGTCGTCCTGCGTGCAACCGAGATCCTGCGAACTTCGCGCACCATGAAGCAGGCCGACGTCGTCATGATCACCGACGGCGAGGATTCGTTGCAGCCGGCGACCGTCGAGGCCGCCAAGTCGCTCACCAAGACCGAAGGCGTCTCCTGGTTCTGCGTCGGCGTCGGCCCCGATGCCCAGCTCGGCCTCCAGTCCCTCGCCCCGATCGCCACAAGCATGGTTCGGGTCCGCAACACCGACGATGCCGACGACCTGATCGCGCCGGTCATCAACCTCGACAAGTAGGCCCAGACCGTCGGGCCGCTTCTTCAACAGCCACGACACGCCCGCATCCTCCCCGGTCCCGTCGGGCTCAGGGGGAGGTGCGCACAGAAAGGAAACCAACATGGCCAACAAGACCAGCGGCAAGCGCAGCAGCAAGACCAGCGAGGCGCCGCCGCGCCCGAAGATCCGCATCCCCGCCGACCAGAAGGCCCTCAAGCGCTGGGGCCGCAAGTGCCTGTGGACGGGCAGCGACTATGTCGCGATCCCGATGGGCAGCGGCGAGTGAGGCCCGTCATGAACCGCGACAACCTGGAGGCGCTCCAGCGCCCATTCGACCAGTCACTGATCCGCTCAAGGCGCGGTCAGGGCAACCGCACGTACCTCTACGTCCGTGCAAAGGACTACATCGACCGCCTGAACTCGCTCCCTTGCGGCTGGGAGCTGATTCTCGACGAGCTGAAAATCATCAACGACACAGACGTGTTGGTACGCGGTCACCTGACCATCGACGGCCAGACCCGCTCCGACATCGGCGGTGCCTCGATGGTGGTGTCCCAAGAGGGAGAGGTCATCGGCAACTGGCCCGACCTCGCCAAGAAGGCCGTGTCCGATCTGCTGAAGCGGTGCGCCCGTCACTTCGGGCTCGGAAACCACCTCTGGTCAATCGACGACGATGAGGCCGCGAAGTGTCGTGGCGGCAACGGGCGCCCGGCTCAACCCGCCGAAACCCCGCGTGGAAACGGCAACGGCCGGAACCGATGTGCCACTGGCACATCAAACGGGAACCGCCTCACCCAGCGGCAGCTCTCCGCCATCTGGTCCATGGGCCGGTCCCTCGGCCTCTCCGCCGATCAGATCCGTGAGCGGTCAGTGGCCGTCTTCGGGGCGGTGCCGGAGCAGCTCAGCAAGAGCGACGCGAGCACCTTCATCCAGGAGCTGGGTGAGGGCCTGTCCGGCTCCGCAACGGCCGCGCCATGAGCGCCAACCCGGCGCTCGCCGTCCTTCGCCAGGAAGCCCACGTCAGTGTTTCCAGCGTCGGCTGCTACCTCCGCTGCCCCGAGCAGTACTTCCATCGGTACATCGCCCGCACCCCGCCTTCCCACAAGTCGAGCGCCCTGGCCTTCGGCTCCGCGATCCACACGGCTCTCGCCCTCTTCTACACCCAGCTGATGCACAGCCGCCCGGAGCCCTCGCCCGAGGAACTGGCGGCTCACTTCTCCGACGCCTGGACCCGCGAGCTGGGCTCTCCGCTGCCGGTGCTCTTCGACAAGGCGGACTCGGCCGACTCGCTGCGGGACAAGGGCGTGGCGTTGGTCAACCTGTTCCACGCCGAGGCCCCCCGACCCCACCGCGTGATCGGCGTGGAGGAGCCCTTCAGCATCGAGGTCTACGACCCCACGACGGGCGAGGTGTTCGACGAGCGCCTGGTCGGCGCGGTGGACGCCATCGCACAGGATGACCTCGGGCAGTACCACCTGCTGGAGCACAAGACCGGCGCCAGAAAGCGGAGCTTCGACCACGACCTGCAGGGCGCCGTCTACACCTACGTCGCCCCGCGCATCGGCCTGGGCGACAACGTCAGCGTCACCTACCAACTCCTCACGAAGACCAAGACTCCGGCACTGCACGTCGAGGCCGTGAGCTTCACGGACGCCGACAGGCACGACGCGCAGCGCACCATCGCGGGCGTTCTGACGGCGGTTCGTGCTGGGGCCTTCTATCCGCGCCGCGAACAAGCCTGGGTCTGCCAGGGCTGTCCCTACGCCCACGCATGTGTCGCCATCTGACCCTCTCCAAGGAGCAATCAATGTCCCGTATCACCACCGGCCTCAAGAAGGCCGCGAAGCGCATCATCGACGACGAGAACTTCCGCGACGGCATCGCCACCGTCGTGGGCGCCGTCGTCGGAATCCTCATCGCCGTCATCCGGCGGCGGTAGCTCAGCACACTTCACCAACATCATGACCGGGGCCGGCGGCCCCGGAGGAAGGACCTCCATCATGAGCAGCCAGCCGAAGAACCAGGAAGCGCCGCATCCCCGCCGTGGTAGCCGTCGTCGTCCCCGGCGCCGCAAGAACAACACGCCCCTCAAGGTCTCGTTCGCTGATCGGCTCTTGCCAATGATGCCGAAGCTCGCAGCGCCGGAGCCTACGCCGAAGCCCCGCCCCCTGCCGGCCCCGCCACCCAAACCCGCCCGCGACGTGCTCGGTGTCCTCCTCGCCGCAACGGGCCTCGTGCTCGCCGCCCGGAGGAACGCCCGCGTCGAGCTACTCCCTGGCCTCCCGGTGACCGTGGTCATCTCCACGGGACGTGAGCCCGCCGCCGCGTTCGTGCTGCCCATCAGCGAGGCCGAGGCATGCAAGGTCTTCGGCAAACCGGCTCCGGTCGCGCGGGACCCCATCGCTGAGTTGCTCTACGAGGCGGAGCGGCAGGCCGACCTCGCACAGCCCGACATCGAGCTCCAAAACGCGGAGAGCTACATCTGGTGCCTGGAGGAAGCCGATGCCGGCCTCTGTTGACCGCCGCGCCCTCCACGCCGCGCTGAAGGAGCTGGCCCGGCTGGCTCCGACGCGCGGCCCCCTTCCCATCATCAGCAACGTGCTCCTGACCGGGACCGGCGACAAGCTGGTCCTGACCACCACCGACATCACGACCCGCCTGACCTGCGAGGTGCCGGCGCAGGGAACTGCCATCGAGACCTTGGTCCCGGCCAAGCTGCTCGCCAGCCTGGTCAAGCCGGCCGGCAAGAAGCCCGACGATGTCGTTCTCGACGTGGCCGGCGACAAGGTGTCCGTGACCGTCAGCGGGACCACGATGCAGCTCCCGGCCACGGATCCGCAGCTCTTCCCCGCCCCGTTCAGCGCAGAGGACTGGACGCTGGTCGGCATGTGCGGGGCCGCGCCGCTGCAGGAGGCCCTGGTCTGGGTCCTGCCGGCCGCGAGCACCGACGTCACCCGCAAGCATCTGCAGAGTGTCTTCATCGACCAGCAAGCCGTCGTCGCCACCGATGGCCACCGGCTCCACATGGCGGCGAGCCCCATCGCCCCCGATCAGCCGCTGCTCCTGGCGTCAACGGCCGCCGTCGTACTGTCGCGCATCCTGAAGTGCGATGGCCAGGTCGTGATGGCGAGGCACAAGACCAAGGACCAGGATCAGCTCCGCGTCCGGTGCGGCCCCTGGCAGCTCGACACCCGCCTGCTGGACGAGACGTTTCCGCCGTACAACCACGTGATCCCCACCAAGGATGCGCAGCAGACCCAGGTGGTGTTCGACACCGCCGCGCTGTGCACTGCGCTCGCGCAGGTCATGAAGCTCTCGGAGCGCGGCAACATCAAGGTCTGCGTCAACGGCGCCGTGGTGCTATCTCCCTGGGGCTCGTCTCTGGGCGAGGCCGAGCTGACAGTGCCGACCATCGAGAACAACCACAGCGGGAAAGACCTGGAGCTGGGCATCGACGGCAAGTACCTGCTGGATGCCCTGCCACGTGCTGGCCAGGTAGATGTGAGTCTTTGCGGAGCGCTCGACCCTGTTCGAGTTGACACCGATGGGCGCCTCGCGATCATCATGCCCGTGAGGCTCTGACTATCGATGGCCCTTCTTCCTGCGGTCGAACAGCGCATTCGCCGCCGCATCATCCGGCAGATGTTCGAGTGCCTGAGGACGGCAGACCTACCGAAGATCATCCTGAAACGGATCCCACCTCTGATGCCGGTCCCGCCATTCTTCTACTACGGGTGGTTCGATCGTTCCCGTGATCGCATGGCCGTTTGGCTCGGCGGTGACTGGGAGAACACCGCGTGGCATGAAGCGGTTCATGCCGTCGAGGCCCGCCTCGATCTGGATCACGACGAGGACCGCGCCACGGAGTTGGCTACCCACCTCCAGGAGCGATATCAGATCCCCGACCTGTCGCTCGACTACCAATGCGAGTGCGGTGGTGACGTCTACTACGGCCTCGAAGTCTGCCAGCGCTGTGGCTGCGATCTGGAATGGGGCCGACGGATTCCGCTGCGTCGGTAGCATCTACCTCAACACGGAGAACACCATGTTCAAGTCGATGACCTCCGGCAGACCGGCGGAACGATGATGCGTCCACGGTCGCCGTTCGCCTGGTACGAGGGCAAGCCCTTCCTCGTGGTCAACTTCACGCTCGACGAAGACTGCCCTCGGCCACCCTCCCCCAAGATGCTCCAAGCCCTTCTGCGTCGCCACGGTGCCTCCGACATTCTGCTGCTATGCCGACTGTCCGACGATAAGGCCGAGGCTCTCACGGAGGCGCTGGACGACGCGGCGGTAGATGCCTGGGCACACATCGTCGGTGCTGGCGACGGAAAGTGACTTCCCCGGGGCCGCCGCTGGTCATCGTACCGGTGGCGGCCTACTTCTTCTTCCCGCCCCTGACGGGTCCCGCCGCGAGCCGCTCGGCCATCTTGTTGAGCAACTTGGCGTCGTCCTCGGAGACATCGGCCATCAGGCTCCTGAGCGCCAAGAGCTGGACCTCGACGCGGGGGCTGGCGATCTCCCTCCCATCGAAGTTGAACAGCTCGGCCAAGGGCACATTGAGTCCTGCGGCCAGCGCCACCAGCGTCTTGAGGCTGGGCGCACGATCGGCCTGCTCGATCTTCCTCACGTACTGCACCTCCAGCTCCGCCACCTTGGCCAGCTGAAGCTGGGTCATGCCCCTGGCCGTCCGCAGCTCCGCGACCCGGACGGAGAGCGCCCGCTTGACTGCCTCCAACGCGGCATCTTTCCTGGCCTTTGCCATCCTGCCTCTCCCTCCATGTCTTGGAATGGACAGACAGGTGCAGTACCGGATACCCTGAGTACCGCTAGTTACGACGCGGGGTAGCTGGTAGGCCCCTGTGAAAGGAGACAGCAATGGCAATGAAGAGCCCTCATCTTTCAGCAACCATGAGAGGCCCCATCGTCGCCGCCGTTCAGGAGTATGTGAGGCTTGTCATCATCGTAAGTGATCCCGATGTGCCCCTCAGTACGGTCCTCAGGCAAAACCGTGGTGCGGTGAGCGATATTGCCCTCGCCGCTGGGGGCGCGGGAGGTGCAGCAGCAGGAGCAGCGGTCTGGGTCGCAAGCCTTGGGTTCTGGTCTTCCATTGGCTATAGCCTCGGATTGGTGGCCATGCCGCTTTGGGCGCCGGTTGCAGGTGGGCTCTTTGGCGTGACAGCTGCTGTGGTCGCGACACGGGCTTTGTTTTCACGCCTGTCATACACCCAGAAGATGGAACTGGTCACACTCGGCTACCACGCCGCCCATCTAATGGCATGGGCTGACAGGAAGGTGACGGAGCCCGAGGAAGACTACCTGAACAACTTCTTGCTCGGAACCGGCCTGAAGAAGCGCGACCTAGAAGCCATTGTGGAAGGTGTTGTCGACGACGTCGCCGATCTTAAGATCCCGAAGTCCTTACAGGGCGAAAAGAGCGCGGGCCAGCGCGAATCGATTCTCGTGGCATGCTGGCAACTCGCCATGTCCGACGGCGTCGCGAGGCAGGAGTCGGTGTTGTTGACCAAGCTCCGCCGGCAATTGGAAGTTGAAACATCAGCAAGCGATATCATGAAGCGTGCTGAGGAGATGACAAACGTCGCTGCGGACGAGAGCGAAGCCCTTGTTTCAGTAGTTCGTGCAATCGGGGGCAATGTGAGCGGAGTAAACGTACGCACCGTTGTGGAAGATCTCTTGGCCTTCAATCCGAGGCAAGAGGCTAGGGAACGTTTGGCAAGGAATGCCGGGCGGGCCATGGCGGCGGCCAAGGCCGCCTCCGTCCTGTTGGGAACGCATGGTGAGGGATCCCATCTGTTGCGAACCGTAGTCAAGGCGTACGCGTCTCTTGTCGCGAGTGCCGGCGTTGGGAATCAGAAGGTGCAACGGACTCTAAGGAACAAGGCCATCCACTTCGGCCGTGAACTGGGTCTGCGATCCGAGGATGTGGTCGAGCAGATTGGGCTTGTGGACACAGCGCTCAGTTCGGAGATCACAACCGCAACCCAGTCACTTGAAAAAGAGAAAAGGAAGCGCTCCAAGTAGAGCACAGGTAGTGCGAGGGGCCTGCACATAACCTGGCGGCCTATGCATAACCGGAGGGCATCGGATGAGTCTGTGGGAAAAACTGTCTCGGGGAGTCGCCTCGGCAACAAGATTTCTCGTGGCTGAACAACCCCAGGAATCCGTTTTGGAGATATCGGCGGGGCGGCGCTACTACGGGGACCCACCGGCGGACTGTGCGACCTTCCTGGTCAACTACTCGCCGCCTCTGCCAGACGGTTCGGTTGTCGTATGGACCGTGACCACCGTGGATGAGACCCCGGTTGCGGCGGCAGCTCCGTGCTTCGCCCGAGAGGACAGTGGCGGATTCTGCATCGTGGGAGCTGCACGCGGTGCTTCGGTCTGCGCGGCCGTGCCTTTCGCCGGGCTCAGGATCGACCAGGAAGAAGACCTACTGCTGCACGGGATATTCCTTGCGCCACATCCTCAGGGTCTTGTCGTTGTTGACAGGTTCGCAACGCCCTTCCACGCGCGGCCAAGGGAATGGCCTGCGATGGACCACTTCAGCGGTCTGCTCGCGCTGTGCATGGGCATGGCGCTAGCAGATGGCGAACTCTCCCGAGAGGAAGTGAAAACGATCCGCACATTCTTCTCGGAAGCATTCTCGTTGGATGCTCACCAAGCTGAGTTGCGCCGAGCCATGAAGAGGAATCCTGCGGCGGAGCGGTCCATCGGGGAGCTGTTGGAGGATGTCTTCGCGCGGTTTCCTTCCGTTTTCTGCGACAGCACGAGCATCTTGCGCCTATTGGCGTCGATGGCGCACGCAGACGGGCGGATTGACGCGGGGGAGGTTGAATACCTGCGTAGTGTCCACCAGGCGCTCGGAGCCGACCCGCGCTACTTCGCTGAAATGCTGGAGTTCCTTCAGATGGACACGGCTGACCCATATTCGGTCCTTGGCCTGCAGAAAGGAGCCGGACTCGAAGAAGCCAAATCAGCGTACCGTAGGCTGATGGCCGACTACCACCCAGACAAATATGCCGATAGACCGGCTGAATTCCAAGATCTCGCAAGGGATAGGTCCGCCTTGATCAACAATGCCTACGAGGAGCTGAAGGTACTACTCAACGTACGAATATCGAAGAAGTAGCGCGCCACGTAGGAGATCGGAGCAATGTACACCGATAAGGTTCCCATTTACACCATCGACCTCTCCCTCGACGAACACGAGCGCTGGGCGCACGTCATCCGCCGCGAGAAGAAGGTCGCCCGCCGCCTGGTCGACGAGGGCATGGCGGACTTCGAGGGCATCCCCGGCTTCGCGATCAAGACGGCCGGGTGGATCTTCAAGCAGTTCTACGGCATCTTCGGCGGCAGGTACATCGGCGAGATGGAGGCATGGGCCGAGGCGCTGGGCATCACCGTCGGCGAGGCCACCTTGATGAACTGCAGCTATGAGCTGAGCCATATTACCGAGCAACTCTACGGTTGCACCGCCGGCATACACTCGGACGGCCAGCACCTGCGTCATGTCCGGAGCATGGATTGGCCCCTGCCGACCATCGGGCCAGCGACTCGCATCTTCCACTTCGTCGACGGTGGCCGGGAGTTCTACTCGGTCGGGATCTGCGGCCACGTTTCCGTGTTGTCGGGCATGGTTCCCGGCGCCTACTCGGTCACGATCAACTGGGCGCCGCCTGCGGGCCGGCCACGGTTCGATTGGGGGCCGAGCTTCTTGCTGCGGGAAACGCTGGAGCAGTGCGACACGTACGCCGCTGCCGTCGACGTCTTGACCCACACCAAGCTGTCCACGCCCGTGTTCTTCACCGTCTGCGGCGTTCGCCGGGGCCAAGCCTGCGTGATCGAGCGGACCCACACCGAGGCCGCCGTCAGGAAGACAAGAGGGCCGGTGATCACCCAGGCCAACCACCACGTCGCCAAGAAGTTCGTCGCAAACAACGGCCCCTTCGATGCCGAAGATGACTCGGTTGTGCGCGCCGAGACATTGAAGATTGAGCTGGAATCACTGGCGACTCCGACGTTGCTCGATGATGTTGCGGCCTGTCTCGATGTCGAGCCGGTCTGCAACGAGCAGAGCTTTCAGCAGATGGCGTTCTGCCCTGCGACCGGCGAGCTGAAGGCGTGGCGCTGGATCAGGTCATAAACGAGAAGCGCCATGCGCCGCCGAGGCAGACCGACACCGGGAGGAGCGAAACGGTAGAAACCTAACGGCGCTGTCCGTAGTGGCGGTGCCGATAGAAACGAACGAAAAGGGAGAAAGGAAGGGGCAAGATGAGGTTTCGATGGCACTTTGGCGTAATTACATTCTTTGCCATGGTCCTCTGCGCGGGCTCTGGGCAGGCGGTGGAGTACGACATGGCAACGGGGTTCAAGTTCTTGGGCTGGTCGAAGGATGGCAAACAGATTCTGCGTTCACGGAAATCCGACGACGGCAAGATGGTCATCACCGCATGCGCCGTTGGTAAGGGGGGCAGCATAAATTACCTTGCCAACTTGATCTGCATGTGATCTAACGTTGATGTGAAGCGAGATACCGATCTGGAGACAATGCTGGTCGCGAAGTACGCGGCCATTGCACCGCTTCTCGACGAGCGTGCAAGGCGATTGTGGGCAGCGACCGAATCTCGCGCGATTGGATACGGAGGGGACGCAGTGGTTTCTGCGGCAACGGGTTTGGCGCGGGCGACAATTCGTGTGGGTCGGCGGGAACTCGACCAAGGCGTCGTGGCGGACGGTCGGGTGAGGCGTCCAGGGGCTGGTCGCCCGAGCCTTGAGGTGACGCAGCCGGGCATCAAGGAAGCCCTGGAGGAGTTGGTCGAACCGCTCACTCGCGGCGACCCTACATCGCCGCTGCGTTGGACGTGCAAGAGCAGGGCGAAACTGGCCGCGGCACTGTCCAAGATGGGTTGGACGATCAGTTCGACGAAGGTGAGCCACCTGTTGCACGAACTCGACTACAGCCTTCAGTCCGTACGGAAGAGCAACGAAGGGGTGTCCCACCCGGACCGCGATGCGCAGTTCGAGCACATCAATGCCACCGCGAAGAACTTCCTCAAGCGCAGGCAGCCAGTTATTTCCGTCGACACGAAGAAGAAGGAGTTGGTCGGAGACTTCAAAAACGCCGGCAGGGAGTGGCAACCGAAGGGTGCGCCCGAGAAAGTACTCGTGCACGATTTTCCAGACAACTCCATCGGCAAGGCGATCCCCTACGGCGTTTATGACATGGCGCGCAACGAAGCGTGGGTGAACGTCGGGAGAGACCACGACACCCCAGCCTTCGCCGTCGCGTCCATTCGGCAATGGTGGAAGATGATGGGCAAGCCCGCGTACCCGGGCGCCAAGGCACTGTTCATCACCGCCGACGCCGGCGGCAGCAACGGCTACCGCTCGCGAGCATGGAAGGTGGGATTGCAGAACCTCGCCGATGAACTCAGGATGCGCATCGTCGTCTCGCACTTCCCGCCCGGTACAAGCAAGTGGAACAAGATCGAACACCGGCTCTTCTGCCACATCACCGAAAACTGGCGAGGCAAACCACTCCGCACGTGGGAAACCGTTGTCCAACTGATCGGCCAAACGCGCACTGCAACCGGTCTTCGTGTCAAAGCGAAGCTCGACCGCAGGAAATACCCGACAGGAGTCGATATCACCAAAGACCAGATGAGTAGTCTGAATATGGTTAAACATAAGTTTCAAGGCGACTGGAACTATGAGTTGCGACCACGGAAGAAGTTGGCAAGGTAATTTTGATCAGCCTCCTAAGGGCGAGAGTGAGTGCAAGGTCTATGGATCGCCGCAAGTGAAGCAGATGGGTCTCATTGCGCCTGGACAGCCAGCACGGGTGTCCTACCAGATGGAGGATGGAAGCGACCCTCCACGTATCACGAAACACCTCCAAGCGCTCATCCCCAACTCGAAGATCATGGTGCGTTTGGGAAAGTGGACAGGTCTCGGGACTGAGTCGCAGTGCTACCCTCTATTTGTGGGCAAGAAGAAGCTTACATGTGTGGGAGGGGCAGCTGACGGAGTGAATGTGACTGTGCACCTGTCGCCGGACAACATGGCCGTAGCGATCAACGTGTCTCAATACGGCGAGGCGAGCGCCATGGGCGGATACGATCTAGTTGCACTACCGCTTGATGGCCCGACTCTGGCAGACCTGCTGAACCTGAAACTCGCCCATGATGTCGTCGTGGGGCACGCGGATGCCTTAGTCAGGGCGGGCAGTAGCCCGATGGAGGTTGCAAAGGAGTTGAACGCACGCGGCTTCCGCCTCTACAAGAAGAAAGACTACAAGGCGGCCGGTCAGGCGTTTGAAGCGGCCCACAAGATCGAATCCAGTTACGAGTTGCCGGTGCTGAACCGCGCCGGGGTGGCGGGGCTTGATGGCGACGCTGCAACCTGCGTAAAGTGGCTCAAAATACTCAAGGAGATTGGTACGCCCAAGGCGAAGAAGCTGTTGACGGTGCAGGTTACCAAGGACCACGATTTCGACAAGGTCAGGAATGCGGCTGAGTTCAAGGCGTTCATGGCCAGCGTGCGTTAGCTTCGCCGCCGGCACCCTGTTTGCCACCAGTGCCGCCGACGCGCAGGGTCCCGGCGCCGGCACCTGGCGCCGCAACATCACCATCACCGGCAAGGTCAGCGGCATCACCGGCACCGGCAAGATCAACGTCTTTCTCCCGAAGAGCTACTCCCCCACCCGGAAGCCCCCCTTCAAGCTCCTGGTCGCTCTCCACGGCTGGCGTGGCCGTGGCGACGACTGGGAGCGCAACACCCCCGTTGAACACTATGCCGATCACAGTGGCTACGTGATCGTCGGCCCGCACCTCGGCACGACTGTGTACGAGCGCAGCTACTTCCCGGAGACCAGCGCCAAGCACAAGTGGGGCAAGATCCCCGGCGGCCGGTGGGTAGGGGAGGTGGTGGTGCCGTACATGCGCAAACACTTCAACGTTTCCAGGTCCCGTGAGGGGACCGGCATCTTCGGTCTGTCCACCGGCGGCCGGGGAGCCGCGCTCCTGCCCGCCTACTACCCCAGGATGTTCGGCGCCTTCGTGTCCCTGTCCGGGGACTACGACATCACCATGGCGCCGAAGGAGAAGACCTGTACGTACATCTACGGCCCGTACGACAAGTTCCCCGAGCGGTGGCGGGCTGACAACTCCAAGTATCTCCTCGGCCGGTTGAAAAGCATCCCAGCGCTGCTGATCCACGGGAAGCGGGACAAGGTCTGCCCGGTGGAGCAGACCAGGCTGTTCGCGAAGGACATGAAGGCGAAGGGATACGATGTGACGTACATCGAGGATCCGGTGCTGGGGCACGACTGGAGGCTGTGGGCGGGGTATCTGGGCGCCATGTTTGGGTTTTTCGAGTAGAAGTTGCGGTAACAAACCAAGAAGTCCCCTGGTTTTGGTGGGTTGTCTTGGCTCCTCCTAACGTCGATAATGAGGTCTCAGAACACGGGGTGATGAGATGTCTCCCCGTTATCTGTCTGGGTGCATGGCGTGGGTGCGGAGCGAGGCGGATGCGTGCCCCCGAGGAGAGCCACTTTGGCTTGGTTCAACTTCAATTCAAGGGATCCAGACACTTCGGTGGGAAGTCCGCGGAGGCCGTAGGTGTCTCATGATAGGGAAAGGATAGCCGCATGACAGAGCAGGTACCTTTTGGAGCGCTTTCGTTTGCAGAAAACCCCGAGCCCCGTTGTCCCTGTCTTCTGCTGCTCGATGTATCCTGGTCCATGCAAGGCCGACCCATTCAAGAACTGAATGTTGGCCTTGTGGCATACAAGGACGAACTCGTGGCCGACACGCTTGCTGCAAAGCGAGTCGAGGTCGCAATAGTCACGTTCGGCGGCGACGTCCAAACAGTCTGCGACTTCACAACGGCGGAGACATTCTCCCCGCCCACTCTTTCTGCATCGGGCAATACTCCAATGGGAAGAGCAATCCTGCAGGCCATAGACCTTTTGCGGGAGCGAAAGGAGATGTATCGGGCCAACGGGATTATGTTCTACAGACCTTGGCTCTTCCTCATTACAGATGGCGCACCTACGGACGCGTGGGAAGCCGCTGCCAAGCGGGTCAGCGAAGGCGAGGAAACCAAGTCATTTGCGTTCTTTGCGGTTGGAGTGGAAGGCGCGAACTTCGACATACTGAAGCAGATATCCACGAGGGAACCACTGAAGCTCCAAGGCCTTCGATTCAGGGATCTGTTTCAGTGGCTCTCCAGTTCCCAGCAATCCGTGTCCCGCTCGACACCGGGGGATGAGGTACCCCTTGACAGTCCAACTGCTCCTGGCGGATGGGCATCCATTTGATTCGACGGGCGCCGGTTCGTGTGGAAACTCGTCTACGCTAGCTCAATCGGTACAAGCCACCGTGCCTTGGGATTGCCCTGCCAAGACAGCTGTCTTGCGACGCCAATCCACGTCGACTCAGGCAGCTATCTCGTAGCTGCCTGTGCGGACGGCGCAGGAAGTGCCCGACACAGCAGAGTTGGCGCAACGTTGGCGTGCAACTGCTTTGTGACCCTTGTCTCCGCCCACATCGATCACGAGAACGGCTTGGACGGAGTCGACGCTGAGCACTTCCTCGACTGGTACCACACGGTCCAAGACATGCTTGAGAGTCGAGCACTCCAGCTCAGTGTAGGCCTGCGAGACCTCGCGTGCACACTGCTGACTGCAGTTGTTGGTCCCTCCTTCGGCCTATTCGCTCAGGTTGGAGACGGCGCGATCGTCAACCTCCAAGACAATCACTACGTCCCGGTGTTTTGGCCAGACACGGGTGAATACGCCAACGTCACGAACTTCATCACGACTCCGGACATGCAGAAGTTCTTTCATTTCGAATCCAGGGACGACGTTAGCGAGCTTGCTATCTTCTCCGACGGTCTGCAGAGTCTGGCGCTATACTTCGCTGAGAAATCCGCCCATCAACCGTTCTTCGAATCGATGTTCTGTCAGTTGCGGGTTTCAGCTTCCGGTGAAGATCTTAATGTCGATCTTTGTGCCTTCTTGGATTCCACTCCGGTCAACGAGCGGACGGACGATGACAAGACGCTCGTGCTCGTCACTCGGCTAAGTTGATGCAGGTTGTCGACGCATCGGGGAACCATGTCAGTCTCGGTGAGGCTATTGGTCGGGGTGGCGAAGGCACTGTCTACCGTATTTCCGCCAGCGGCGACCACGTCGCAAAGGTGTACAAGACCCGTCCCACTGCCGAGCATGCCGCCAAGCTGAAGGGGATGGTTGCTGGGACATCAAACGAACTGTTGCGGGTAGCAGCATGGCCCATCACGACACTCCATTCCCAGCAAGACCGCGCCGTGGTCGGCTTTGTAATGCGACGGGTGACGGGTTTTCGAGAAATCCATTCACTCTATGGTCCTGCCCATCGCCAAAAGGAGTTCCCCAGTGCAGACTGGTCCTTCTTGATCCATGCCGCGATGAACTGCGCCGGTGCCTTTCAAACAGTCCATGACCACGGCCATGTGGTTGGCGATGTCAACTCGGGCAATGTGTTGGTTTCCAAATACGCAACGGCTTGCCTTATTGACTGCGACTCTTTCCAGATCACGTCGAACAGCATGGTGTACAGATGCACAGTCGGCGTTCCTGAGTATACCCCTCCGGAGTTGCAAGGATGCAGATTCCGCGACGTCCAGAGAACCGCAAACCATGATCTCTTCGGACTCGCCGTGTTGGTCTTTCATCTCCTTTTCATGGGACGGCATCCATTCGCCGGGCGGTTCCTCGGCAGGGGCGACATGTCATTGGAGCGAGCGATCCGAGAGCGCCGTTTCGCGTTCGGTCCTCAAGCATCCTTGAACAAGATGGAGCCTCCGCCGCATTGTCTCGACCTCTCCTCAGTTTCCTTTTCGTTGTCCGAGCTGTTCACACGTGCTTTCGGAGGAGCCACAGCTACTGCACTCCGTCCGTCAGCAAGCGACTGGCATCAGCGACTGACAGACCTCCTCGCATCGATCAAGACCTGTGCTGTAGATCCAAGCCACAAGTACTCCGCCCAACTCGGGACCCGATGCCCTTGGTGTAAGGTCATCCGATCGGGTGGGCCGCTCTTCTTCGTCTCACAGGGCCTCAGGTTGGATTTTTCGTGCGATCCGACAGAAGTGTCGGCATTGATCGCAGCTGTGGCACAGATCAAGGACCCATTTGCATCCAAGCATCCCCCCAAGGTCAATCCGCCAATAGCCAGCCTTTCGCTGAAGCACCAACAAGACGCCAAGAAGATTGCCGCACCTCTTGCAGCGTCGATTTTGTGGTTTGGGGGCTGCCTGACAGCACTTGGGGTCACACTACTGCTAACGGCATGGGCTTGCGTACCTTGTGTCTTGTTCTTGCTGGCGTCGATTGGTGCCTTGCTGGTTGCATACAATCGTTGGAGGCGGCTGTTCGGCGAGCAACACCGGACTGCGAACCGACGCTATGGTGAGGCATGGCAACGCCACCAGGCAGAAGAGCGTGGATGGAGGAAGGCCTCGCGCCGTTTCCAGGCATCCGTCACAGCCCTCCAAATAGAGATCGAAACTGGCCGAACGACGTTCCGAGGACTCCGTGGGCAATTTGACAATGAACTTCGTCAACTGAAGACAGCCAATCATCAGCACCAACGGACGGATTACCTGAAGAAGGTGTTTATTGATCAGCACAAGATCAAGAACATCGGACCAGCGCGCACCACGGTCTTGAGATCCTACGGTGTCGAGACGGCATACAATGTTCTGCACTCCGCTGGGGGAATCCCCGGGTTCGGGCCGGTCCTTTGGGGAGGATTGTGCGAGTGGGCGAGGCGGGTGGAACAGTCATTTCGATTCGATGCGAAGAAGGCCGTTTCCGAGGCCGAGCGCCGAAAACTGGTCGCGAAGTACGTTGGGCAGAAGGACAGTACTGTCGGACGAATGGAAAAGGCGGTTGCTAGGCTCAGACAACTGGAAGGCTCCGCCACAGCGGAAGTCAATTCCCGGATGTCTCAACTGCAAGACGCAAGCGTCCAGTTGGAGAAGGCGGCTGTCGGTTGGCAGTCGAACAAACAAATTGTGAAACAGATCATTCCGCGTAGGTCAATGGCCGTGGCAACGTGCACCGTTGTCTGCACGTGGTTGGTCGGTGTGACGTTCTATCCTCCCAGCTCTCCGCACGTCGGTGCGGAGACCACTCCGGTGGCTGTCGACGCTAGCCGACTAAGAGCAGCAGAAGACCCATCAACGCGCCGCGAACGTCAGTCGCTGCGGAAGGCCGACCACAGAGGAAGAAGAAGCAGAAGCAGAAGCAGACAGCCAAAGCAGCCGTCGCGCAGGAGACGCTTCCGAAGAGGACGGGCCATTCGGAAGTCGGTCTCCCGACCTACGGACCTCGGAATCCCGGCTAACAGTACTCCGGATTCGGGCATTGCAGACTCCTTTGCACACGACCATCGGCCATGGGTGGATCAGAAGGTCATCAAACCCGACACGGGAGCGACCAAGGTCGACAAGGGTCCCGCTGGTCCCGCCGAGATATATCACCTCATCGACTGAGCATCGCGAGGCCCGGCTGGTGTTGCTGGGAGGCACTCTTGCGCTGTTACGATCTGAAGTGTCCCGGCATCACTCCGTCTTCGCTCTTCATTCGCCGCTTGAGTTGGCTGGCCCGAGAGCTGGTCCCCCTTTGCGATCGCTACCTACTGATTGTAGTCGATCTTTGCATTCGTCACTGGTTGTTTGTGGCGCATCTGCGTTGACACTCCGCCTCGATCGCCTCCCAGCCCACCGCTCTCGCCATGTTCTGCTTGAGGCACCCGGTGTAGCAGGTCTCGAACGAAGCCACGCACCGGTGGATCCGGTACCCCGCCTTCTTCGCCTCGTCGACGGTCTTGAACCCCGCCGTGCAGTTCTTGCAGTGGTAGTCCCGGCACCCCGGCGCGTGGAGCACCTTGGACTTCACGTTGCCGTGGTACTTCCCGCTGGCCTTCACACCGCCCACAGTGGCTGATGGAACCGCTGCCTGGCCCTTGCGGATCACCTTGCACTTCCCCGTCTCACACCGGACGCCCTGGGGCTTCGGAGGGAACTTGCATCGGCAGCGCCGCGCGCACATCGCGGGCGGTGGTGCACCTTTGGCCAACGCCCGCCAGCTGCAGCAGCAGAGCCGGAGGATGCAGTCGCTGTCTTCCTTGCAGGTGGCGGTGCCTCGGGCACGTTTTTCTCGGCGCCACTCCCACGGCGGCACCGGCTTCTTGTCAGCCCAGAGCCCCCGCTTCGCTTTCCTGGCCTCCTCTTCGATCTGGCCGAGCTTCTTGTCCTTGGAGTACTTCCGGTACCACCAGGCAAGGCCGGCCTGGAGCAGGGATTCTTCGAGGCTGCGGTGGTGCAGCTTCCCGAGGTACGACACCCTGGCCAAGGTCCTGCCATACTTGTCCTTCGAGACCACCTCGACGCGGACCTCCTTGCCGAACACAAGGCTGGACGTGAACTGCTTGGCCTTCTGGCCGTAGGGCTGCGCCTTCTCCGGCGCGTCTACGCCCTGGAGGCGGATCTTGATGGGCGTCTTGTCGTGCAGCACGGCGATGGTGTCGCCGTCGGCCACCCCGACGACCTTGCCGGTGAAGGTGTCGCCGGCATAGACCGGGGCGGATACAGCCACGGCCAGACATCCAGCAGCGACGGTCAAAGCCCGTAACAAGTGCTTCCCCGAGAGACTGGACTGGCGATCATGGCGATCATGATGCCACGACATGGGCAGCAGCTACAATCCCAGTAGGAAGGGACATCGTCTCAGCGCAGACTGTCACCATGTGATTCAAACGCCCTGGCCCCCGTGTTATCTTCGGCTCTCACCACGGAGTAGTTGATGCACCTCCTCACCGCTGAGATCCTCAACACCCTCGCCGACCAAATTGCTGACAACCCTCGCCTTGTCCAGAAGCTGGCCGAGCACTTCCTGGCGACCACCAACAAGGTGGCCATGGCCAACTACCTCCTGGCCGACGGCGTGGCGCTCAAGCTCCTGACCGAGAGGCTGCGTGCGAAGCCGAAAAGGACGTTGATGGAGGTGGCGGGGCTGCCGGCCGGGGAGGAGGGGCCTGTGGAGAAGCCGAGGGGGCGTCGTGGGCGGCCCAAGGTGACGAAGAAGACGAAGCCCAAGGCTCGGGTACGGCTGTCAGCACGACAGTCCGCCGGGCTCAAGCGGCGGCTTGTCACGTTTCTCAAGGCCAACCCTGGTTCGACCAGGAAGCAGATCGAGGCGGCCGTGAGCTTCCCGTCGGCGTCGGTGTACGCGCGTGTGATCAATGAGCTGAAGGCGGAGGGTGTGGTGGTGCAGAAGGGAGAGCGGGGGAAGGCGGTTTACGGCGTAAAGAGGTAGGACGGAGGGTGACAGATGCGATTCGTCTTTGTTCGGCACGGACACTACGACGGCAAGGGAAAGCCCGCTGCTGAAAAGAAGCGAACCCCGCTAAACGCCGCTGGGCGAAGAGCGGCCAAGGCTGCTGGCGAGTACCTCATGCGCGAGAACATCGTCCCGGACATCGTGATCACCACAGACACTGAGAGGACGAAGGAGACCGCGAAGATCCTCTTGGACGCACTCGGGATGGACAACGTCAAGCCGCAGTCCAGAGGGGGTGGTTTCAGCGCTGGGAAGGCCAGCCTCGACGCCAAGCTCGTCGAGTGGCTGGCGGGCGTCGAGCCGGCTCCTTCCACCGTGATCTTCGTGGGGCACGACCCCAGTCAGGCCTACTGCCTGGGTCAGCTGGCCAACCCACCGGATATTCCAGGCGAAAATAGGGCCTGCGTGCTGATCTACGAGAGGAACGACGCAGGCGAGTGGATGTGCTCCAGCAACTTCGCCGGTTTGCCCAAGTAGGCACCCGCGCCTCTGCATAGCCCCCCCGTGCTCTCAACCGGGTTACGGCCGAGTTCGCTTGCGGCGTGAGGCGCTCTTCCTTTTGCTTTTCGTTTTCCCAGCCGCCCTGCCTAGCCTGTGGTCACTATCAACCGCACGCCCGTCGAGAGCTGGCGTGTCCTGTTCCGGCGTCCAGATCCTCTTACCGTTGCTCTCGACAACCGTCAACCGCTTCTCTGTGACACCGAAATCAAGCATCGTGAGGATTTCGTCACGGCTCAGGCCGATTCCGTATTCCTTGCGCCAAGCGGCGATCTTGGACTCATGGATACCAGTGGCCATCATGGGCAATAGGTGCGTGAGGCAGAGATCCATCTCTTCTGCAAACCGCCGCGCGTTGCGGCGCGCAATGCGCAGAATCAACTCGGTCCTGCCCGCAACACCAGGCACGAACCGTGTGGTACCGTCGATCCACGGTCGGTCGAATCCCCACTCGAGCTTCAAGGCGGACCCGTCCGGGCCATCCTCGTGCCACCCGTAGGAGCGAATCACGGCATCGGTCAGTGCGACGTGGAATGAGCGGAGCGTCCGAATCACCTCGAGGTCGACCCGAGGGTCATCGTAGAGGTTGTACAGATCCGTTGGCCCACCGGGTTGAAGATCTGCGGGAATCCTCGTGCGGTCGGAGCCGATCAGGATGGACTTGCGCAGATCAACGATGGCCTGCATTGGCGCGCCCAGTAGTTGCTCGTAGCTTTCCGGAACCGGAAGGGCGACCGGACGCAGGTTCTCCGTCGACCAGACCGCTGGCCACGGAAGCGGAAACGACGGAAACGCCTCACTTGGAGTGACTCGAAGATCTGACTTGAGCGTAGAACATGAGCGACGGAGATGAAGCTCGAACGGAAACGAGGTAATGAGCCCGAGAGTGGGACCGCCGGCTGCAGCCACGACGAATAGAGTGTGTGTCGGATTGACAAGGAGGCCAGTACCCGGATCGGCCCGCGGTATCCTTGCTGGCACCCAGCACTTCGATACCTCGCCGAACATTACGACGGACTCCAACCCGCCCCACGCCGCGCGCAGTCCAGGACGCGCCTCCTCGTAGCGCCACCAGTACTCACGTGCCTTCTTGTTGCGCGCAGACGCAGGCAGCGCCAGTCGCATTGGCCGCACTGACACCTCCACCTCATTGAAGAGCCTCGGACATCGTTTTCGCAGGATTGCTATCTGCCGCCTCGCCCCATCGCCAACCACACCACCGGAAACAAGCACATCGTGAAAATCGATCACTACTCGTGTTGAATGCGGCTCAACGTTCTGCTGTACATCTTCGTTGTTGAGATACGACCGAAGTGCCACACGTTCCTTCGCGGGTACTTCACTCAGGAACTCCAGCGGTCGATCAAAATCGCCCCGCGGGAACATCCCATTGAATACAAGTCCCTCGGATGTTGACGGCAAGTCGACTAGATCAGCTTCCGCCAGTGCGTCAAGGTAGCTGGAGATTCGATCCACGTACTCGACAGTCTCGCGGACCAAAACCTCGTTCTCGTAGATCGGTACCACAGCCCGCGGTGGCAGCTCATTGGACTTGGGTACGAAATGCACCATGCACACGTGAACCGCCGCTTCACCAGGCCAAGGCCGATTTCGAACAGCTCGCAGAATCTTGAAGCGCCCGTTCTGACCCGCACCGGCAACCAAGGGGACTAGCACAATGCGCCTGTTCTTGGCCTGAGCCAGCGTATTTGGACCCAAGGTTGCGAATGCCCCTGCCTTGCTCACCAACTGGTCGTACCGTAGGACGAAGTACCCAGCGTAGTCTGCAGTGTCGGTGCCAGTGTAGCGGTCACGCAAGTAGGCAACTCCATCTTCGCCGATCACGCCGCGCAGATCTCTGTCACCCCTGAATGGCGGATTCGCCACAACTCCATCGAATCTCCGCCCGTCCATGACGTCGGGGAACTCGAGTTCCCAGTGGAACGCGCGGTGTTGTTGCGCCAGAAGACCAACGGCTTTCCTGGCTGCCGTGCACGCTTTTGCGGAATGCGCTCCCTGGCCCATCATCAAGTCGCCCCAATGGAGTCTCTCAGCGCTACGGGGCAGACGATTACCGTCGCCTACACCACGGAGTGCTTCAAGAAGCGACCCACCGTCCGAATACCAGACCGCAAGGACGGCGAGATCGTATGCCCAGCGAATACTGCTCAGCTTTTCGCGCAGGTTGGCCAGCGCCCGGCACCGCAACAGATGCCCATCGTCTGGGAGTTCCGCGAGGTTCTCCCCTTGCTGCTCGAGCCAGCCGCGCAGGTCGTCAGAGGATGCGCGCATCTCGCGGGAGATCTCGTCAAGCTCACGTCGGAGATTGAGCAACTCACTGCCAAAAAGCGTGTCAGCGCACGTCAGATCCCAGTCGAGGCGATCGCGGAGTATCTCGACGGCCTCGGGCCAGGTTACTCCGACGAGACTGTCTCCCGTCCGGATGTTGCCATCGACGAACGTGAGCTCCGGGCGCTCGTCGGGCTCTGCTGTCATAGTAAACAGCCAGAGCGCGAGCTTGCCAAGTTCACAGGCGAGCGGCTTGATGTCTACGCCGTAGCAGCAACGACGCACGACCTCAGGAAGAAACCGACGCAAGGACCTCTTGAGCTCATCCACGTTGGAGGCTTCGGCCCAGGGGTCTGGGTTCTCGAGATACTCGAAGTTCGCTTCCGGTTGCGGCCCGTCGTACGCCTCAAGCCACGCGAGTTCCTTGGCAATTTCCAGTGCGACAACGGTCAAGAAGTGCGCACTCCCCATGGCGGGGTCGACGACGCGGAGGTCGAGGAGCCGATCGCGGTAAGAACTGGGGTCGCCACCGCTCTGATCCCACGCATTGCGAAAGAGCACGCCGACCAGAGGCCGAACCATCTCGACCACCATCCCCTCCGGCGTGTAGTGCGCCGCCAGAGCTTTGCGCTCGTTCTTCTCGCCCCCCTTTCCAGCCGTGAGCACGATCGTCTTGCGGGTTCGCTTTGGTACCATGGCGAGGATCTGCTCGTAAACATCGCCAAGGACACGCTGGACATGCTCGCTCCCCCCAAGACCGACAGCGCTGGTGACCTGGGCACCGCTCGAATACACTTCGACCTGCCCTGTGACGAGACAGCCAACCTTGGCGAGGGCCTCATTCCATTCGTCCCGGGTCTTGGCTCCCACGCGCTTCCACTTTTTGTCGAAATCGTCTAGCCAACGCGTGACCTCGGGGTCGAAAGCCTCGTTGGGAGCATTGGAGAATATTGAGGCGCCCGACAGGGCGACGTTGCCTGTTCCGCCACGGATGTGCCCGGTGATCTCTTGGAGGCGGGCCAAGAGGAAGTCTCCACCCTTGCGTTTCACAGTGGCGATGTCTGCCAGTTCGAAAAGGGACAAGCGGTCACGGGGTCGCTGTCCCGGCAAGTAGAGAAGGCCCCTGCGTCCCTCCAACTCCATGAGGAACATCAGGCGAAATCTACGGCGTCAAACCACGGTTGCCTTGTGGTAACCCCTCGGCATAACAGCGCTTCTCGCGCCGCCCGGGGACCTCTCAGTCGTAATCTTGCCATGAGCTGAGGCAGCGGTTCCGTCGAG
>Ga0180009_10001490_pt1 | contig 28611 bp, 19 predicted proteins | sample OS_PC_MetaG_FD_123537 | JGI IMG/M metagenome (GOLD analysis project Ga0180009, IMG submission 123537) | Groundwater microbial communities from the Aspo Hard Rock Laboratory (HRL) deep subsurface site, Sweden - OS_PC_MetaG | ecosystem: Environmental > Aquatic > Deep subsurface > Groundwater... | reverse complement strand
ATCTGCCCATGTCAGTCAATATGCTTCATGAGAAGCTTGCCGGCATTCGCGAAGTGCTAAACATATTTCCGACCGGCAGAAAGAAAACCGCTACGCAATCGGTCATCACGCGCATGGACGAAATCCAGCAACATCTATTCGATATTTTCGAGATGAAGAAATACCTTACTGCAAGTTAGGGGGTACCTGATTGCCTAAAATTTTATATTAATTTCAATGTGCTGCATAATGCAAAACTGCTATTTCGTAAACTCACGCTAGGATTGGAATCAACCAGACCCGGGTTGCTGAAAACCGGATCATCACTATCCTTAAAACTCAGATCAGAATGGGGAAGAAAATCATTATTGATACCGATTCGGAAGCGTCATCGCCAGACCCCATGACACTGACCCGTATCTTCGACAACCTGAACCGGGAAATCCGATCGTTGGTATTTACCCCCCCGGTGGCCTATGTCTATAATCCCCTGGAATATGCCCGCGAGAGCCATTCCCGGTATTTAGTCCGGTATGGAAAAGCCCCCAGAGAAGTACTGCTGCTGGGGATGAACCCGGGTCCCTTTGGTATGGCACAGACCGGGGTTCCTTTCGGGGAGATCACAGCCACCCGGGATTGGCTGAAGATCGAGGCTCCCGTCGAGCAACCGCCCCACATGCACCCCAAAAGACCCGTGGAGGGGTTTGCCTGCACAAAAAGCGAGGTCAGCGGTAGAAGGCTCTGGGGCTGGGCCAAAACCCGGTTCAAGACCCCTGAAGCTTTTTTCACCCGTTATTTTGTCGCTAACTACTGCCCGCTAGTTTTTATCGAGGAGAGCGGTCGCAACCGCACCCCGGACAAACTGCCCGGGGCAGAGCGGAAAGCGCTGTTTGAAGCCTGTGACCGGGCCCTGGTTGAATTGGTCAACTATTTCAAACCCAGCTACCTGGTCGGTGTCGGTGCATTTGCCGAGAAAAGGGCCCTGATCTGCTGCAGTGACATAGAGCGTCTGACTGTCGGGCGCATCACCCACCCCAGCCCTGCTAATCCCAGGGCAAACCAGGGCTGGGAGGCCTTCATCGAAAAGGAACTGGCCGATCTGGGGATCGAGGACCTCACGGCTGTCCGATCATGAAGGGTTGGTTGATCGGTACCAACGACTCCGGTTACCGGTTGTGGTTCCATACTGGCCAGTGTCGCATTCGAATCAAAGCATGTTCAGCATTCACATGATCACCGGAGAACCCCATGGCAACGGACACCAGCAAGCGTGACAACAGAATAACGGAATTGCTGCGGCGGCGCGAGAAGCACTTTGCAGGCTCATTTCTGCTCTACCAGGAGCCTGTGGAGATCGTCAGGGGAGAGGGTATCTGGCTTTACGACAGCCAGGGGAACCGCTACCTGGACTGTTATAATAATGTGGCGTCTGTCGGACACTGTCACCCCAGGGTGGTTGAAGCGATGCATCGCCAGGCGTCGACACTCAATACCCACACCCGCTACCTGAATGAAAAGATCATCGATTATGCAGCGCATCTGGCCGGGACACTGCCGGAAGGTCTGGATGTCTGCCTATTCTGCTGCACCGGCACTGAGGCCAACGAGCTGGCAATGCGCATCGCCCGGAGCGTCACGGGTCACAGGGGAGCGATTGTCATCGAACACGCTTATCACGGCAATTCCACACTGGTCGGAGAGCTCTCTGCCTGCACCTATCCCCCGGCAGAGCGCCCCGACCATATCGCCACCATGGAGCCCCCCAACACCTACCGGGGCAGCTTTCGCAGAGGGGCGACCCTCAGTGAGACAGAACTGGCAGAGCAGTATGCCGCCCAGGCAGACCCCGCCGTCAGACAATTGCAGGACGTCGGGCAAGGGGTTGCCGCCTTTATCTGTGATGCTATTTTCGATACCCAGGGCACATTGGATGCCCCCCCGGACTACTTCAAAGGGGTCTACGAAAAAGTAAGGGCTGCAGGCGGTCTGTGTATCGCCGATGAGGTCCAGGCCGGTTTCGGACGTCTGGGCGAGAAAATGTGGGGGTTTGAACTGTACGGCGTGGTCCCGGATATCGTTACCATGGGCAAACCCATGGGCGACGGACACCCGGTGGCCGCTGTCGTCACACGCCGTGATATCGCAGACGCCTTCATGCAGAAGGTTATCTACTTCAACACCTTTGGCGGCAACCCGGTTTCGGCAGCTGTTGCAGAGACGGTCCTGACAGTCATCGAGGAGGAAAAACTGCAGCAGAATGCCCTGGAAGTCGGCAGATACCTCCGGAAAGAACTGGACAGGCTGGCGGAAAAGCATCCCCTGATCGGGGATATCCGCGGGCGGGGCCTGTTTATCGGGATCGAACTGGTCAAGGACCACCAGACCCTGGAACCCGCTTTTGTAGAATCTTATACCATCTCTGAGAAGATGAAGGATGACGGCATCCTGATCGGTTCCACCGGTCGGTTCGGCAACGTTCTGAAAATCAGGCCCCCCCTGGTTTTCTCCAGGGAAAATGCCGACCTGCTGATTGGATCATTGGATCGTCAATTAACGGCAGTCCTGAATTGATCAGGCAGTCGGTCCTGCAGACAGGCAACCGTATCCCTGTCCGCAACAGAGGTCACCGAAGACCGATATTTCAGTCATACCACCATGCCCGCGGAGCGGGTATAACGAAGGATGAGAATAATATCTCGATGCTGACCCGCGACTGATATGAACCCCTTTCAGTTGGGAGACTTATTTCAAGATGATCTAAGGCTCATGTCACTGAAACCCCAACTCGCTTCGCTCAGACAGGCGGGGTTTCTATCGCTCCATGTCGCCAAGATCCTCTGGAAACGCGTCTAATCAACTGAAACGGCTTCACACCAGTCGCTTCAGGGTGCTATTCTCATACAAACCATCATGCCCTATCGGGCACAACGAAACATGAGAATCTTACTTTGTAACCATCCATGTCTGGTATGTGACGTGATATTCTCATACAAACACCTAACCCGATTCCACCATGAGAAGAAAAGAGAAAGAGATTACCAGCAAAAAGGCCATTGAAGATGTGATCAACAGCTGCCTGGTCTGCCGACTTGCCATCAATGATGGCGACACACCATACCTGGTGCCCCTGAATTTTGGATACCGGGAAGGGGTGCTTTACTTTCACGGCGCCATGCAGGGTAAGAAGCTGCAGTTGCTGAAAAAAAATGGCCGTGCGGCATTTGAACTGGATACCCGGCTTGAGATTGTGGAGGCCGAGGATGCCTGTGAATGGAGCATGAAATTCCAGAGTGTGATCGGTTCGGGTCCGGTGATCATGATCGAGTCTCCCCTGGAGAAGAGGGAGGCCCTGAATATCATCATGGCCCAGTATTCAGACCGGGAGTTTGATCTGCCTGAAAAAAAGATCAGCGGCATCGCTGTTTACAAACTTGTCATTGAACAGATGACCGGCAAACAGTCCGGCTGGTAATTGCGAACCGACCCAACCCTTTCCCCCAGTGAGATTAACTCCTCCACTGGCAATCAAACATCATGGGCGACCAGCACAACGATGGAAGACAACCCGTCTCCCTGCTGCGCAGGGCGATATCAATGTCGTTGCCAATTCAGAGATGACAACCGGCGCTCATATGCGTTACCCTGACAGAACAGGGTAACGATTCTGGTGATCGCTGCTGAAAAGACATGTTGCTGACATCCTGACTGCTGTTTTTAAATGAAAGACCCATTTAACCGCTCCATCAACTATCTCCGGATATCCGTTACTGATAAATGCAACCTCCGCTGTCACTACTGCATGCCGGCAGAGGGGGTCAAACTGATCCGCCATGAGGACCTGCTCTCGTTTGAGGAGATCACCGAATTCACCCGGACAGCCGTGGCCATGGGTATCGATAAGGTCCGTCTCACCGGCGGCGAACCCCTGGTCCGACGGGGAATTGTGTCCCTCGTGGAAAAAATTGCATCCATTCCAGGCATCCGCGACCTGGCCATGTCCACCAACGGTATTTTCCTGGACACATTCTCCAGACCGCTGTGGGAGGCCGGTATGCAACGTCTCAATGTCAGCCTTGATACGCTGGATCCCGAGCGGTATCGGGAGATCACCCGGGGTGGCGATGTTGCTAAAGTTCTGCGAGGATTGCAGGTAGCCAAAGAGACCGGTTTCAGCCCCATCAAAATCAACACGGTCGTCCGTCACGGCCAGGCGGATCCGGATGTGAAACGGGTCCAAGCGTACGCGGAGCAAAACGGGTTTCAGATCCGTTATATTTCAACCATGAATCTTGAAAAAGGGGAGTTCTGGGCCGTATCCGGCGGTGACGGGGGTGTCTGCAGTAAGTGCAACCGGCTGCGTCTGACCAGCGATGGACTGGTCAAGCCATGCCTCTTCAGCGATCTGGGGTATAGCATCCGGGAACTGGGAGCGAAGGAAGCCATTCAGCAGGCCATCAAGAACAAACCGTTAAAAGGGACGGAAAGCCACTCCAACACCTTCTATGCTGTCGGGGGATAGATCCTTTGCAGGTATCCCCCTGCAGCTCCACAAACCGGCCTTGTTCCGCGGCGTCTGCCACGCTTTAGGGATCAGGGGCTACTTTTTCTTGTCTGAATAGTCGTACCAGCCTTTGCCAGTCTTCTGGCCATATTCACCTTTGACATAATGGGCGACAACACTCGGTGTCGGCAGGTCGGCCCGATTGCCTGAGGCCCGGAACGCTTCCATACCGATGGTATAGGTCAGGTCGATACCGGTCAGGTCGTTCAGGGTGAAGGGTCCCATGGGATGACCGGCCCCAAAGACACAGGCTTTGTCGATATCTTCAACACCGGCCACACCCATCTCCAGAATCCATTGGGCTTCTTTTGAGATAGCAGCAAAGATGCGATTGAGAAGAAAACCGTTGACCTCTTTTTTCAGATGCACCGGTACCTTTCCAATTCGATCACACAGATCCATGGAGATCTGCCGGGTTTCGTCCGAAACGTGGGGACCCTGCACCACTTCCACCAGTTTCATGACCAGTGCCGGGTTGAAAAAATGGAGGTTGATCACCTTGTCCGGTCTTTTGGTGGCATCGGCAATCCGGGAGCTGACAATAAAGGAGCTGTTCGTTGCCAGAATTGCATGGGGTGGAGCAAATTTATCCATATCGGAGAAGACTTTCCGTTTAATATCGAGAACTTCCACGGCCGCTTCAATGACATAGTCTGCATTTTTGCAGGCCGCTTCCAGACTGTTGGTAAAACTGATATTGGCACGGGCCTGTTTGGCCTGTTCAGCGGTTAGTTTCTCTTTTTCCACACGACCCGGCAGATATTTGTCGACAAAAGCTTCTGCCTTTTTCAATTGTTCGTCACTGATATCGGTACAGATGGTCTTGAAGCCATGGATGGCACACAGCGTTGAAATCTGATGCCCCATGTTGCCGGCACCGACAACGCAGATGGTTTTAATATCGTTAATGTCCATTCTTAAATCCCTTTAAAGATGGTGAAGATCAGCCTTCACCGGTTCGAAAAATCCTTACGCTTTCAACATATCCAAGGTCTGAAACCGTAAGCGGCGATAGTGCGTTCTGCTTGTAATAATAGCCTAAGTTTTGACGGATTTTCGGACAATGTCAATGATTTTAACCGTCATTCCCCGCTTTCAACCCTCCCGGTTCCGGATGGATCAAGCGGCAGGAATGGGACTGTTTGAGATTTTTCGCATCCTTCGTTGTGTCCGAACCTCAGGCAAGTTGGTTTGTATGAACTCACCACAGAGACACGGAGATCAGGGAGGAAAATAAGCCCAGCTGAGCATCCGGTGTGAAGCTGTTTCAGGAATCAATCTTTTATCCGGTCCCGAAGGGCAGTCGAATGATAAACCGGGCACCCTGACCGGGATTGGATTCAACGGTCATGGACCCCTTATGGTTGTTGGTAACAATCATATAACTGACGGAGAGTCCCAGTCCCGTGCCGTAACCCACCGGCTTGGTGGTGAAAAAGGGTTCAAAGATCCGTTTACGGATCCCTTCCTCCATTCCGGGTCCGTTATCCTCAATTTCAACCACGGCTAAGGACTTCTCTCGGTACGTTCTTAAAATCAGCTGGTGCCCTCCTGGCCGTGCTTCATCCGCCATGGCCTGAAAGGCATTGATGATCAGGTTCAGGATAACCTGTTTGATCTCTGTCTCCGTGCAGTTTACCGGTGGCAGATTCCCATCGAACGCCCTTACGATGTCTATCTGTTTGAAATCAAGCCGTTTTTTCAAGCTAAAGTCGTTTTCAGCCAACTCCAGTGTCTTTTCAATCAGATCCGCCAGATCAACCGGCTCAAACTGTGAATTACTGGCACGGCTGAACTGGAGCATGTTGGCGATGATGTTAGCGGCCCTTAATCCAGCCTCCCGGATGCCATGGAATGATTTGAGGATCTTCTGCTCCTCCAGGTACCCCTGCAGTGCTTGCAGATCAATCCCATACTTACCTGCAAGCCGCCTGTTTTTCTCTGTCCCGGGTTCCAGCCTGCGGGTGATGTTCTGGATCCCCATCAGAATTGCACCCAGCGGATTATTGAGTTCATGGGCCATGCCGGCAGCCAGACCCCCGACTGAGAGCATTTTCTCGGTCTGGATCATCATCTCGCTGGTTTTTTTACTCTCGGTAATATCGATCAGGTTGCCAATCAGGATTTCCGGTCGGTTTTCAGAATCCCATTGATAGACTCTCGTCTGGGAACGGATCCAGTGCCACTCGCCATTCCCGGCCCGGACCCTGGCCTCAATTGTATGGGTCGGTGATTTGCCCTCGTTGTGCAACCCGATCAACCGTTCAAATTCGGTATAGGTCGCCTCGTCCACGATCTCGCGCAACCCTTCCGGATTCAGGGTCAGTTGATCCTTCTCGTAACCCAGGCTGCGAAACAGCTCTTCACTGATATCAATCTCATTGGTCTTCAGGTTCCATTCCCAGACCGAAGCGCCGGTCGCCTCCAGGGCAAGGGCCAGTCGTTCCCGGTTTTCATTCTGGGCCGCTTCCGCCTGTTTCCTATCCGTAATATCGTGACCGGTAGCCAGAACATGGTCCAGGCTGCCGTCCGACTTCAGCAGGGGGGAGTTAAACCACTGGATCAGTCGCTTTTCGCCACTTTTGGTGCGCCAGAAATTCACCGAGGTGGTCGTTGTTTTCTCCGAGAATGCTTTTTGAACCCCTTCCCGCACAGCCACCTGCTCCTCGGGCAGTATCAGGATCTCCCAGAAGGGACGATGCCTGACTTCGCCGAATGTATAACCGCTACATTCTTCGGCAGCCCTGTTGAAAAGCACCATATGGCCTCTGGCATCAACCACAACCACGATGGAATGGATCCAGCCCAGTACCGCGGTGCTGAAGTCCCGTTCGCTCTTCAAGACTTCTGCCACGCGTTCCCGATTGATGATCTCCCGCCTGAGTTTTCGATTCCAGATAATAATCGTTCCCAGCAGCAGAACCGCAATTCCTGTGGCCAGTGAGCCCCAGCGAATAACATCCGGCAGATCAATGCCATAGTCATACTGAACACTCATCCAACGTTTGCGGATGGCAGCATGCTGCTCCGGTGTCATGGATGCCAGGGCCCGGTTAAAGATACCGACCAGCTCCGGCCAATCCTTTCGGACACCGATGTAAAGATTGTAATTGCTGTAAGGCGTGGGCGCTGCGATCTTGAGGTTGGCCAGACCATTTTTTTCAATCAGGTAGGTGATCGCGGCCAGATTCCCGAGATAGACATCCGCCTTGCCGAGAGAGACGCTTTCAAGCCCTTCCAGCGGGCTTCCCACAGGATGTTCCAGGTACCTGAGCCCATCCCGGGTGAGCCAGGTGCAGGTCACAACTCCCCTGATACAGGCTATCCTTTTATTGGTCAGATCATCCAGCCCGCCGACAAAGCTGCCGTCCCGCCGTGTCACGATAACCATGGGGAAGGAGAGGTAGGGCCCGGTAAAGGCCATGGTTTTCTCCCGGTCTTCTGAATAGGCCACACTGGAGATCACATCCAGTTCCCGGGACTGGATTCTTCGCAGAACCTCAGGCCAGGGAAGGTTTCTCTGGATTTCCAGCTTCACACCGATCATCGTCGCGAGGCCTTCCATATAGTCCTGAGCCATGCCCTTCAGCGTACCATCCGCTTCAAAGTAGTGGAAGGGTGGAAATGAGCGGGGACCGCTGATCCGAATGACCGGATGCCCGTCAAGCCAGGCCTGCTCCTGCGGGGTCAATTCCAGTCTGATGAGGGCCGGCTGTCCGGAGGAATCAGCGGCAGCCACTGCCGAGCCCGACATGGCAAACAGACAGCAAGCAATCAGTATGATACCGGTGGCCACTGCTTGAAGGATTCGGTTGGGTCGTGGATGCATCTTCAGTCGAACGAGACGAAAAACAGTTCGAAATCACCCATTCCTGGACAGACGTCCAGTTTTTTCAGGTGACTTCGTGTACAGCAGTATACTATACGCACAATCGATCCTTTATTCAAGACATCTTACCAGACCGATGTCAAACGTCATTCAGGGCTCTGACCGCCTGAAAGGTCGTTGACGGATATCCTGCGGGTCTCTATAGTTTGATGTAGTTGCATCGACAAAACCATCGCAGTGTCAGCTTACGTCTGCCGAATCCGTCATGCTTGTTTTTTCTTGAGAGCCCGTTTTCCAGCACCATGCACATATTCAGTATCATCGGAATTGCTGTCGCACTGGCCATGGACGCCTTTGCCGTTTCCATTGCCGTCGGTATTCAACTCAAAACGACCCGGTTTCGCCAGTTCTTCCGCCTCTCTTTTCATTTCGGGCTTTTTCAGGCCTTGATGCCCATCATCGGCTGGAGCGCCGGTTTGACCATCCGCTCCTTGATAGCGGCATTTGACCACTGGATTGCGTTTGGCCTGCTGGCGCTGGTCGGGGGAAATATGCTGAAGGAAGCCTTCACCGCGGAAAACCCGGACAGAGAAGAGAAAAAGGACGCCACCAAAGGTATGACCATGGTCATGCTGTCCGTGGCCACCAGCATTGATGCTCTGGCGGTTGGTTTCAGTCTCTCGATCATCAACGAACCCATCATTCTGCCGGCTGTCGTGATTGGATTGGTCGCCCTGATCTTTACCATCATCGGGCTCAATCTCGGCAATTTCGCTTCGAATTCATCCTGGGTGAAACCTTATGCCGAGATTCTTGGCGGACTGGTACTCTTCGGAATCGGGCTTAATATTCTCTATGAACACCATGCACTGGCATTCATGCTCGACTGATCCTGTTATATCTTGAGCCTTTCCAGGGCACTGCTTTTCCAGATATCATAAACCGCCGAACAGGTAGGGTCTGCATACTCCCCGTTGGGGAAAATATTGAAGTACTTGCGGTACCTCTGCCTGGGGAGTTGCGGCAGAATTTCGGGCAGGGCCTCCAGTACCGAACCCTCCAGTTTTTTCTTCTCAACGGCCAGTTCCAGATAACGCTGGTGACTCTCAAACCAGTTCTCTTCCGGTGGTCCTTTGCGATCCCCGAAGGGAAGTTTGAAAAACTCATCCAGGGAAAGCAGGGGCGCATTTTCCTCGAACCCGATCGACACCTGCTGGTCCTTCAGAAACGTTGTCACATCAAGAGCCTTTGGCGGTTGCAGGGGTTGCGGCGGATCGACCTTGTCAGACACATCGGACAGCGTGAGCCCAATCTGTTCCACCACCTCTGTCCGTCTGTCCAGATCCGGGGTATCCAGTTCAACCATCTTCTCATGGATATCACTCCGAATCACCTGGACCTCTTCCTGGCTCATACTGCTGTAACGGGTGATCTCCTCAAGAATCTCGTCAGTGGAAGCTTCAAAGGCCTCGATCAGCTCCTGCTGCCTGGAAGGGCTGACCTCAACCAGAAAACTCTCTGCGGCCTGTGCAAATTTAGCCAGATAGTCCGGTATCATATCCTGCGTCAGGGCCCCGGTCTTCCTGACTCTTTCATAAAGCCTTTTCAACCGCTCTTCGAGATACCGGGTCACTTTATCGTGTGTCATCATGCCCTTACGGTCCTTGAGCGCTTCCAGATTTTTTTTGGCCACACTCAGGCGGGAAGAGGTATCACTGTACTGGACCGCAGCCCCTGCTTTCTGTGGGCTTACCCCGGCATCTGCCGTTTTCACGTCCGGGAAGAAACGCCGCACAAAGGATCCCACCAGGACAGCCAAGCCCTGCAACGAATTCTGCTGCAGGCTCTCCAGGTAGGTGTTTAAAGCCAGCAGCCGGTTTTTGTCGGCTTTGATAATCTGAGAGAGCAGATAAATCACATAATCGTCCCCCTTAAACCGATGCACAATATTCAGCAGCAGGGTCTGCTGTCCCACGGAAAACGCGTGAAACATCGTCAGCTGGCCTTTGAGGACGGACTGCGTGGTGGCGGTGAATCCGCGGGATGTCCCGTTGTGTATCATGGGATTGTAGTTGGCCAGACCGGAAAAGACCCCCTTCTGAAGTTTTGGATGCCGCATTTTGGGGGAATTCGCCTCAACAATGGACTCCAACCGGCTTTTGAGCACGTTGCCGTTCTTGAATCCCTTCCAGTAACGGATCTCTTCCAGCCGCAGGGTAATAAAGAGTCTTGAGAAGATGATATTAATCTGTTGTGAGATACGATCGTTTCCCGCGGCTGCAAACAGGTCTGTAAAATACTTGAGGAAAATCTGTGATAAACCGGCAAAGCAGAACAGGTTTTCGATCAGTTCCGGGCTGCTCTTGGTTGCCTGGAACCGGATCTGATTCCTGGCAATGGAAAGGAAGTCCTGGTGGACAACCTCCGGTAAAGTCTGCAATTCAGGATCCGGATCCTCATCACTCCCTCCGGAAAAATTCATATCCGGGTTGAGCTGAAGGCTGTCAACAAACAGTTGGATATGTGCCTGATGGGAGATCGTTCGATGGGTGATGAAAAAAATACCGGCCATCATCAATCGGCGGGCAGATTGATACGCACCGGGAAGCGTGTTCAGATCGTTGGCAATGACAAGGAAGAAAGAGGGGAAAAGGTCCATGACCGCCCGCAACTGCACCGTAAAATCTTCGGAACTGTCAATCTGTTTTCGGATGTCCGGCAGCGATATATAGCGTTTCAGGTTGGACTGCAGCATATCGCTGAACGCCTGGGCCATATCCGCATTCAACCCGTTGACGACCTGACCGGTATAAAAAGCCGCCATCCGGTTGCTGTTCATCTGTTGCTGGAAAGAACTAATCTCAGGTGTCATGGTCTTCTTTTTGATTCCAACATAAACATACGCCTCAATGTCGTTAGCTTAAGACTGTTCCGCACCATAGGGATGTCATTGCAGGAACCTTGGAAGCCATGGATGGCTTCCCGGAGCTCCAGGATGGATTTATGCGTTGCTTGCAATGACATCCCTATGGTGCTCTGACAATTGAGAATACCCCCTTAAGTTAACGACATTGACATACGCCTGTCTGAAACCGGCCGGGGGTCAGGTTCTTTTCCCCAGGTTAAGGACGTATTTCGACCTTACCGGCTAAATGGGCCTTGACTGCTGCAATCGGAATCTCTCTCCGGTGAAAAATACCTGCGGCCAGTGCGGACTCGGCTTCAGTCTGGGTGAAAACCTCGTAAAAATGATCAACCGAACCGGCGCCACTGGATGCAATGACCGGAATGGTGACGGCATTTTTCACAGCGTTGATCAGTTCTATATCAAATCCGGCGTTGGTCCCGTCCCTGTCGATACAGTTCAGGAGAATCTCACCGGCACCCAGCGTTTCACAAACCCGGGCCAGCGTGACGGCATCCAGGTCCCGGCCTTCCCTGCCCCCCTTGATGGTGCACTGATACCAGCAGTATTTTTCACCGCCGGGTCCGGGGAACCGGGTCTCAATGACTTCATGGGGAACTGCATCGGGAGAGGTGACATAGACCCTGCGGGGATCGACCGATATCACCACCGCCTGGTTGCCATAAACATAGGAGATCTTCTCAATGGCGCTTTTCCCGGTCTTCTGGCCCGTTCGCAGGTATTCTTCAGCGATCAGGACGGCATCGCTGCCAATGGAGATTTTATCAGCCCCTGAACGGAAATACTCGGTGGCAACATCCAGGGCGGAGTAGTGCCGACCGTTTTTGTCGGTATAGTCCCGGATACCACCGCCAATCGTCAATGGCACAAAGACGTTCTCCGAGGTCTGTTTCAGGACCTCTATCATGGGCATATCTTCCAGCGGGAAATCGCGATACCCCGTGATATTCAGAAAGGTGACCTCATCGGCCCCTTCATCGTAGTACCGGCGGGCAAGTTCCACCGGTTTTCCCAGATTCCGGACATCACCATCTTCACGCACATCATACTGATCCCCCTTGGTGACCACCAGATCTCCCTGGTCATTGGATCTGACATCCAGGCAGGCAATCACCCGTTTGGCCAGGATGGTCGATCCCCGCTGATGATCAGGGACCGCAGCCTCCGCGGTATCAGGGGAAATAAAATTATGGAGTACCTTCAATCCCAGTGACCCGCTTTTCTCCGGATGAAACTGGGTTGCCTGGATATTCCCCTGCTTGATACTGCTGACAAACTCGATGTCATAGTTGGTTGTCGTCAGGACAATACCGTCTGTTTCAGGATCGACATAATATGAATGGACAAAATAGAACTTCTCGTCCCCTTTCAATCCGTTCAACAGTGCCGAAGGTTTTTTGATATTGATGCCGTTCCAGCCGATCTGCGGTACCGATCGCTTGATATCGAACCGCCTGACCCTGCCCGGGAAAAATCCCAGACCCTTGACCCCCGGGGCTTCTTCACTCTCTTCAAACAGGGCCTGCAGTCCCATGCAGATCCCCAGAAAGGGTCGATCGTCCGCCAGGTAGGCTTTGAGGGCATTGACCAATCCTTTCTGAGCCAGGATCGTCATCATATTGCCAAAAGCGCCCACCCCCGGGAAAACCAGCCTTTCGGCTGTCTCGATATCCCTTGCGTCGCTGACCAGCCGGACGGTTTCTCCCAGGCTCTGAATAGCGTTGATAACGCTTCTCACATTGCCGGCCCCATAATCCAGTAAGGTAATCATTTCAGTCCTGTTTCCATGGTATGACACGTTCTGTGGGTGTCGCCAGCCTGACCTCGGACTTTCCTGTTCCCGATGCAACCTGGATCGGAATCCCTTCCAGTGGCGACCTGCTTATAAATCATTGTTTTAACGAACTATTCACCTGTATACGCCCCAGAGGTATTCTGTTTCAAGAAACGCATGAATCCTCCTGGAGCTCCCTGAAGCCATCCATGGCTTCCAAGGTTCTTGAAACACAATACCTTCGGGGCTGAGCGGAAATTGAACTGAATAGATGCGTTTCAACAAATACTATCACCAAAAACGGTCACGTAGCAAAGAAATTTATTAAGGTTCTAATATTATTAAAGTTAAGAGCAACCCGGGATTCAGGATCGCCCCTGCCGGCAGTGGATCCCCTGATCAACCGGGAACGCCCTCAGGAGGGCATGGGACAGGGCAATTGCAGAGACCGCCACGCCGTCGGATTTCCAATCAATGCTGGTCCCCGTATCGTGCTGCAATTTCAAGGATCTGGTCCTCGATGGCAAACAGCGCGTCCACTACCCGGGGATCAAAATTCTTGTCCTTCCAGTCGGTGATGATCGTTCGGGCCTTCTCATGGCTGAAAGCTTCCTTATAGACACGTTTGCTGATCAGGGCGTCGTATACATCGGCCACAGACATCAGTCGACCGGAAATGGGAATATCGTCCCCCTTGATCCCCCTCGGGTATCCTTTGCCATCCCAGCGCTCGTGGTGGGTCATGGCAATTTCTCTGGCGAGTTTTAAAAAGGAGTTGCTGCCAAGGCGTTCTTCGGCAATCTTGAGTGAATCGCCTCCCAGGGTGGTATGGGTTTTCATGATCTCGAACTCATCCTCGGTCAGTTTTCCGGCTTTAAGCAGGATATGGTCCGGAATACCAACCTTTCCAATATCATGCAGAGGGGCTGACTTGAAGAGCAGGTCCGCTGTTTCATCCGTAAGATAGTCCCTGAAATCGGGATGACCCTGCAGATGGTGGGCCAGGACCTTGACATAGCGCTGAGTCCTGAGGATATGGTTCCCGGTCTCATTGTCCCGGGTTTCAGCCAGCGACGCCAATGAGAGAATGGTGATATCCCGGGTCTGCTGCAGCTCCTCGGTGCTTTTTTTGAGACCTTCCACCATGATATTGGTGTGTTTGGCCATGATACCAAACTCGTCATTGCTGCTGACAGGGACAAAGGCTTCAAAGTCACCGTTGGTCGCTTTCTGCAGAACCACCGTTTCCTTGTTGAGAAAATTGCGGAAGTTGCGCGAATAGGAGTAGATCACGTTGAACATGTTCAGCAGGATAATCGCCACCACAAAACCGACTTCCGTGAGGATATACCGCTGTGCCGTTGCCACAGGGACATCCCGGCCGACAGTGGCCAGCCAGTCAAGGTCCTTGTTGATCACCAGGAAAATCACCCCGGCCGTGAGAAGCATGCAGGCGGAGCTGAAAAAAACCAGTTTTTTGGGATGGGAAAAATAGTTCAGATCCGGCTCAATCCATTCACCGGACACCTCCATTTTCTGGTTCAAAAACCACTCTTTTTCCAGGCTGAGATCAAGTGCGCTGAAAAAGCCGAGCATACTCAGACCAAACAGAACCTTCATACCGCTCACAAGTGGAAACTGGTAGTAGAGTGTGTTGAAAACCATAATGATTGTACCGGCCATGAAAAAGGATCCGAGATCCAGCTGAAAAACCCGGCGGGATTGATGCTTCAAAGGCGTCCGCTCCACGACGTCATTCAGGTAGAAAACCGTTAGCAGGTAGTGCAGCACCATGGTCACAAAAATCGGTGTGATGAGCTGGAACCAGGTCAGCGAGTCCAGAAACGGGCAGACCTGCCCGCCGTAAACACTCAATGCAATAACGGCGAAAATATAGTGCAGGGTTCTTCTTTTCATTTTTAATTCCTTTGGCTGTCGTAATGACCGTCGGATCGTTAACGGACCCCTGGATACGCATCTCCCTCTGGCTACCAGTTCTAACCAAAAGCGGCTTGAATGTCACCATAAAAATGGCTGCCGAAGCCATGCCAGTTTTAATACACCCGGTTTAAAGAAAATGCGGGGGCAAGGTTTTATTTTTTTTGGGGGGGGTCCTGTCAGCCGGAGGCTGTCCGGCTGATGGCGTTCAGGCTGTCGATCCAGTCCTGCAGCTTGCCGATCACATGCTGCCGCTGTCCGGAACTGACCATACCGTCGATCGTCAAGACCATATCCGCCAGCTGGTTAAAGGAGCTGTCCCTGCTGTCCGTCTCAGGGGGCAGAAGCAATTGATTCAGCGCCGCCTGAATGTCATCTTTGCTGCTGCTCTCCCGGAGAGTGCGGATAAAGTGCTGCTGCCGTTCGGTTCTTTGTCGATACCAGACTTCAAAATTATCCGGAAGCGCGAGGCTGAGTCGCCTGATTTCAGCCTCCTGGCTGTCCGTCAACGATCCCAGCCAGTCGTCCAGAAACTTGATGGTTTTGTCTGCTCGTTGCGCCAGTCGTTCCGATTTGGGCAGTTTCAACCGTTTTTCATATTTTTCATTCTCTTCCCGGAGTTGTTTTGAAAAATAGTCGATCTGTCCGGGGCTCAGAAGCTGCAGAAAATCGACGGAATCAGCTGAAAGCCGGCTGACAATCAGCCGCATCTGCTCACGGTATTGGTTGAGAAACCAATAGATTTCATCCCGGGTAACATGATCCGCCAGGTTATGCTGGGTCGCCGTCAGAAAGGCCATATGGACAGGAATGCCCTCATAACGGTGCCAGACCAGGTGCTTTTCCAGTTGACGGGTAATAAAATCCTTCTGTTGCGCCGTGATATCAAAATAGTGATCCACCCGAAACCGCAGCAGGTAATCCACCTGATTATACCACCATTTGATCCCGCAACCGGAAACAACAAACAGCAACCCGATGATCAGCAGCATGGAATGCCGCCTGCCAGAACGTTTCAGATTGGCCTGGATTCTGGTGTTGCCGGACCTGTTGCCTGTCATCATACCCATCGTTCACCTTTTGAACAACCATTGGAAAAAAAATGACCCTGTCCCCCTATTTTCGCCCAGAGTCTGCCAAAAAGCAATCTGTAATCCGTTTTGCCAGGTTATTCAAGAAAGACTCACCCAGGAGACACAGAACACCCGGAGATAAAAAATCGGATCCCAGACGCTATATCATCCTTCGGTGCATCCGACAGGGCACGCTGGTTTGCCGCTCCCCCTTGAAAACAGCTGACAGGCCAGGTTATTCATAGCGGGCAGAGTCCGGTCGCCGATATTTTGTTTGCCTCTGTGCAACAATATCCCTACAATATGTGACAATGTTCACAACGATTAAGAAGAGGGGAAGTGTATGTCGATAGTTATCAGTGAAGCGGTCGATTATGCCATTGGCAACGGACTGGTCAAATACAACACGCGTTTCGAGCTCACCCACGCCCCGTTCAGCCTGACCCCCTGCCCGGTTTCGCGGGAACTCCTGGGGCAGCTCAGCGACCTCACACCGGTGGCTAACGGCGTTTGGATCAAAATTGCCAACGATCCGGCATTTCTTAAAAGCACGCTGGAGAAGACTGCCCGCACGGATGGATTTGTCAGAAACCTGCTCAACCTGTTGCCGTTAGACGACCATTTTTCCCAGCGGCAGCTCCTGATTTCCCGCAACGATTTCCTGCTGTCCGCCGGCACTGGGGAATCGTCACGTCAGGTACCGAAACAGGTGGAGTTCAACACCATCTCCAACAGTTTTCTCGCATTGTCCAGGCAGATTTCACTGCTTCACCGGCACCTCTATCGAAGAGGTCTGATCACCGCAGAACCGATTCCCAATGACCCCCTCGAGGCGGCCGTGGATACCATGGCCGCCGTGATCCGGTCTTACGATACCGTTGCTCCCTGCCTGCTGATGGTTGTCCAGGAGCGGGAGCAGAATATTTTCGACCAGCGGGCGCTGGAGTTCCGCCTGCTTGAAAAACATGGCTATCCCACCTGCCGGATGACGCTCAAAGAGATATCTGAAAAGGGATCCCTGCAGGAGGGCCACCTGAAAATCGATGGTTACACGGCAGCGCTGACCTATTTCAGGGCCGGCTATTCCCCCGATGACTATCCGGGAGATACCGAGTGGAAAGCACGGTCACTGATCGAGCATTCCTCATCCGTCAAATGCCCTTCAGTGGGAATGCAACTCGCGGGAACCAAAAAAATCCAGCAGCTGCTGGGGCAGGCGGATATTCTGCGGATGTTTGCGGATGAAGCCGCCTCGAAAATGATCAACGACACCTGTGTCGGGCTCTATACCCTCGATGAACAAGTAGGTGGGTTGACCGCCAGCGAAAAGGCCCGCCAGTCTCCGGCACGCTATGTTCTCAAACCCCAGAGAGAGGGCGGCGGCAACAACCTCTATGGCAGTGAGATGAAAACAGCGCTGGAGAATCTGACCGAGGAACAGCAGCACGCGTATATCCTGATGGAACGCATCATTTCTACCCCAGCCCCTTCGGCACTGGTGGTCGAAGCCACCTGTGAGGAGATCCCCTCCATCAGCGAGATCGGCCGCTACGGGGTCTGTTTCGCCGACGGAAAGACCCTCATTGAGAACAGGGATATCGGCTACCTGGTCCGTACCAAATCCTCGGACAAGGACGAGGGGGGGGTCTGCGCCGGGTACGCGTGTCTCAACAGCCTCTGCCTCAAAGCGTGACCGCACAGGTTGGTGTTACTTCACCTGCCCGCGCGACACCCCCTGCGAATCAATCCTGACATAAAATCCCCCCGGATGCCCTGTTGCCTGTCATACGCTGTTGATTTAACTGATATATGATATATTCTTCGGAAACTTATGACCAGGAGCGAGACCCGGACAAAACTTTTTCTTGAAATTCAGAAAAAATATGCTATCATGACCCATCCGGTCGGACGGATTATATATATTTTTTACGCTGGAACATGTCTCCCAGCCAAGAACAGAAACCGATAACCGAGCTGATTATGTCCAAATACTCTCGACTGCCAGTCCAACTCATTATTCTGTCAATACTCGTATTTTCCCTTTTCGCCTGCAAGGAAGAGAAAGACACTGTTGTCTCTGCAAAGGCACCGTCTGTTGCTGCTGTCTATCCCGCAGACGCATCTACCGATGTTCCAAAGGGTGTGACCATGCAGGTCACTTTCGACGAATCGATCGATCCGAGAACCGTTCTGGTCAATACGCTGGATACCACCTGCTCACAGACGATTCAGGTCTCCAGAGACGATTTCACCACCTGTCTGGTTATGTCCTCCAATGTCAGTGCAACATTTCCCTATACCGTATATACCATTCAGCCGGCTTCCGATCTGTCGTCCAGCACAACCTACAAGATTCGGGTGACCCAGGCAGCCAAGGATCTCACCGGGGATTTTCTCTCGGCCGCATACACCATGGCAACGGGTTTCACCACCAGCTCGACACCCGTGGCAACCGCATCACTGAACGTGCAGAGCGTCTCACCCGCCCATGGGACGACCGGGGCCAGCACGGACGGCCTCATTACAGCTGTCTTTGATGCCAGCGTCGACACGGCCACCGTCACCAACAGTGTTTCAGGAACAGCCTGCTCCGGCAGTTTTCAGCTCTCATTTGACAGTTTCGCCACCTGTATGCCCCTCAAAACCATCGGTACCAACTCAACCGACCTGAAAACCTGGACCTGGGAGTCTCAATTCAAGTTTGACCGGCTGAAAAACTACCAGGCCCGGCTGATGACAGCCATCCAAAGCAGCGCAGGCGGGGCTCTGCCTTCGGATTTTACCTGGAATTTCACCACCCGGGGTTACCCGGCCCTGGATCTCAACGGGGTAGACGAGTACCTGACCAACGGCGGCAATGCCCCCACCAACCTGGGACCCGTTTTCAGCCTGGCCGTCTGGTTTACCCTGGCTGCGACGGATTCCGACAAGCGAGTCCTGTTCTGGGCCACAGCCTTTGAGAATGCGAGCGCCATCGGGATATTTAAAAATGATTCCAACCGCCTGGAAGCTCAAGTGCATGACGAATTTTCATCCGGGGGCGGTGGTACGTATGACTCGCAATCATCCACCGATACACTCTCAGGCGGCACAAAGTATCATGCTGTCATAACTTATACCGGGGGGACACTGCAACTTTACCTCAATGGTAACATTCAATCCGGTACGGCGGTGTCAAATGTTACAACCGAACCGACAATTAACAATCGGCAGGTCTACTTGGGCTATAGTCCCAGTATCGATTCTCCACCATTCAATACCTGGGCCGGAAAGATCCACTCTGCGGCTATCTGGGACACGGCCATTTCTGCGGAGGCGGTCACCGAAATCTATGGCGCAGGCGACCCCGGGCAAAACCTGACCATGAACAAGGGGAACTATACCAACGCGCCCAATATCAAGCACTGGTGGATCCTGGGCGAGGAGAGTACCAATCTCGGCCGGGATTTTGTCACTGTCGGCAACACCCCCATTGATGTTGACACGGCGGCCGTCAAAGTTGACACAACCGACCTGGTCGAGTTCTAGACGAGTTTTAGAGGGGAGATTGTGCCGGCGGCATAGCCGGCACATTTCGGAGCGGGTGACGAAATCCCAGCCGGTACCCGGTTACCGTTTCTCGAAGGTGATATCGGCGGTGTGAAAAGGGAAGTCAGCTGTTCGGCGATCGGCGAGGAACCGTTCCAGGCAGACCCGCATCACCTTGAAGGCCATCTCGGGCCAGGGAATATCGGCTTCCTTGAACAGCTTGACCTCCAGGCTTTCCGTTCCGCCCCGGAACCGGGTATGGAGAAGTTCAGTGCGAAACATCATGTAGACCTGGTTGATCTGGGTGAGGTTATAAAGACCGTATGGAATCAGTTCTCCCGTATCGGCCCCGGCCTCCTCGGTCGTCTCCCGCCGGGCACCGTCCGCCATGGTTTCCCCGTTTTCCAGATAGCCCGCAGGCAGGGTCCATTTTCCCAGGCGGGGTTCAATGGCGCGTCGCACCAGCAGAATCTGGTCCTTCCAGGTCGGCAGACACCCCACCACCATTTTCGGATTCTCATAGTGGATGAATCCACAGCTCTGGCAGACACTTCTCAGGCGGTCTTCATCCGGCGGAACGGCGGATGCGACCTTGCCGCCGCACCTGTTGCAGAAATTTATCATTGTTTTCCAGCTTTGCAGATCGAATTGCTTGAGGTTGTTTCAGTGAATGGCTGATCCCTTCCAGGATATCTGTTTTCTGACTTCCTGATTCATCATGTCAGCATCCCTGCCTTGTCCTGCGTTACCACGTTTATCCGATTCTGGAACCATACATCCTTCCTGGAAGAGCAGCATCCCTGAACCTGATTCATACAGGAAGCGTGGTTGGTTTTCAGGGTCAAAAAGGTCAAATCATTGACCGGGACAGCTTTTTCCCAACCTTCCGGATAACGGGGGATGACAATGACATATCAGGTTGGGTCAAAAACCCCGTCCCCATGCCAATCTCCAAGGGTATGACGCATCAGTCCAGCACTGAATGCGCGAATCCTGCCCGCAGAACCAAAATCCAGGAACCTGTTTGATAGGATCCCGGATCAGCATCCGGGATGACGGAGGCTCCAGTCAGACATGACGCAATAAATCAGGTTTTAAACCGGTTGCATTCAACGGGTGCACCAAATATGTGTGGGTACTTTGTAAGCGGAAAGAGGTTGTTTGTTCAGAAAACCTTGGAAGCCAGGGATGGATTCCAAGAGCGCCAAGGATGGATGCATGCGTTTTTCTGAATAAATAACCTCTTGAAGCGGTTATGATCACAACCCCACATGTTTTTGGTGCACCCCCTTCAACCGGGATGTATACAATAAAATGTTTTCCCAGTACGGTGGTCTTTTCAGGTGAAACAAAAAGGCGTTTCAAACCATCATTGGATGGAGAATCGAACGGCCGGACGGTCAAACAAGAGGGGCATGGATCACCTTTTTTTCCCGGACTGCCGGGAAACCGGTTTCTGGATGTCGAGCTTTTTCATCCTGAAATGGAGCGTCGACGGATGGATTTCCAGCAGCTCAGCGGCTCCGCCGGGTCCCCTGATTTTCCAGCCGGTCTGGTCCAGGGCCCAGAGAATATGCCGCTTTTCAACCTCCCGCAGACTGGCTTTTTTGCCGAAAATCTCCTCATGGTCCTGTTTGGCATGGAGTTCCGGTGTTCTGAAGACGGGACCGGAATTAAGGATGATCCCCCTTTCAATCACATTTTCCAGTTCACGCACGTTGCCGGGCCAGTCGTACCGGCTCAGTTGCTGCAGCTCATCTTCGGGAATACGATTGAAATGTTTCCGCATTTTGATCGAATACAGTTTCAGAAAATGGTAAGCCAGCAGCTTGATGTCCTCCCGTCGTTCCGTCAAGGGGGGGACCTGAATGGGAAAGACATTGAGGCGGTAGTAAAGATCGGCCCGGAACCGGTTGGCCTTGACCTCCTCCTCCAGATTCTTATTGGTGGCCGCAATCAGCCGGAAATCAGACTGCAGGGTTTCGCTGCCACCGACCCGTTCGAACTCTTTGGTCTGTAAAACCCGGAGCAGCCGGACCTGCACATCGTGGGGGATATCGCCGATTTCGTCCAGAAACAGGGTGCCCCCGTCCGCCAGTTCGAAGCGGCCGATTCTGCGGGCAGTCGCGCCAGTAAACGACCCCTTTTCGTGACCAAACAGCTCGCTGGTGATCAGGTTTTCCGGCAAGGCACTGCAATGGACACGAATAAACGGCTTGTCCCTGCGCTGGCTCTGGTTATGTATCCCCCGGGCGACAAGCTCCTTGCCGACACCGGTTTTTCCCAGAATCAACGCCGTGGCATCGGTTTGGGCAACTTTTTCAATCTGCGCCATCACTTGTCGAATCGCCGGACTCTCCCCGATAATGTCGTTTGCCTGAATACTCTGGGTATGCTCCTCCCTGTAATACGCTTTTTCCTGGGAGAGATGCTGGTTCAGGCGGTTGATTTCGTGGTAAGCGCTGGCATTGTCCAGAGCGAAAGCCGCCTGGGCCGCAAAAAACGACAGGAGCTTCAGGTCGGACACCTTGAAGGCACTGCTCAGCAGTCGGTTGTCATGATAGAGCACCCCCACCACCTTGCGTCGCAGCACCATCGGGACACAGATTCGGGAACGGATATTGTCATTGGAAAAAAAGGCGGCGGTCTTATCTGCTTCCGCTCCGATGATCAGGCCTTTACCGGTCTGGGCCACTTTTTCCAGCATGCGCAGCGAGGACGAAAAATCCGGATGATTGATCTGACTCGACGTCAGATTCTTGGAAGCCCGCAGCCTGAACCTGGGGGCCCCGTCATGCTCCTCCAGGAGGAACATGGCCGCCCGTTCGGCACCGGTCATCCGATTCACCGCTGTCAGTACCTGTTTGACCAGGGTCGGGTCATGGACAATATCCGCAATCTTTTGACCCAGCTGCAGTATCTCTTCCAGGAGTTGCTCATTGATGGGTGGGATCTCGATGATACTGCGCAGATCATCGGGCAGGATTTTGTCGCTGTAGGGGGAGAGGATTTTCGAGGCCTCGGCGGCCAGTTCCAGGGCTGCCGGTCCGTTTTTCAACAGAAGCTGGCAGCGGGCCAGTTCCATATAGGTCTCAGCCAGCTCGAACTGATGTCCCGATTCCTGCAGGCACTCTTTTGATTTGTTCAGACTGGCGATCACCGTTTGGGTGGGACTCCCCTCGCTTTTCTCCAACAACGCCTGATAGCGGTATGCGACCCCTTTCATGAAAACGTTCTGTATGCCGATTGTCCGTTTGACCTCCTGCCGCAGCGAATAACCCTTGATGACGGGGAGTCTCCCCTGTTCGATTTCCCAGAGGAGGGAAAACAGGTATGGATACAGGTTGACATTGACATGGATCTCACTTCTTTTTTTCAAAAATTCGCGGAACAGCCGGATACAGCGTTTCGGGTCGCCCTTCAGAAAATAGGAGTAGGCGGACACCAGACGGCCGGTGATCAGAACCCAGTTGTTGTTCTCCTGGGTGGCTTCCCTGGAGGCGATTTGAATATAGGCCAGGGCATCATCCGGTTTCTGGATATCCAGCATGATGATCCCCATGTTGCCGGCAGTATAGGCGGCCAGATTCATATCCCCGCGCTCCAGGCAGAGTGTGCGGATGGCATCGATCATCCCCAGGCCCTGGGTGACCTGCCCAATCTGCGCATAGCAATATCCGAGGGTGATTGCAGCCAGCAGCGGAAAGCGGCCATGGGGAAATTTTTCGACATCATTGACGGAGTTTTCATAACTCTGGACCGCCTCCTTGAACCGACCCTGCCAGTACAAAAAAAAGGTCCCGAATGTCGTGGCGGATCGTCGCAGCTTCGGATCGTCCAGTTCCCGCGCCATGGACCAGCCCCGGTTAAAATGGGTCATTGCATTGGCGTAACCCGCCCTGAGCCACTCGTTCTTGGCAATATGCATCTCCAGCAGGGCCTCGGCGGAGCTGTTCCCCAGCTTGACCGCCCTTGTCATGGCGTCTTCGAGGGTCGCAATAACCTGGCGCGTATTCTGCCGACCTGTGGATATCTTGGAATAACGGATGGCGGTTTCGGTAAACAGGGTGTCCGCCTCATTGCCAGACAGCATGCCCAGGTCTTCCAGCACCTTGGTGTAGCAGCGAAACGCTTTTTCAGTATTAAAGGAGGCCAGATACCGATTACCGGCCTGTGACAGGTACCGGCATCTTTCCAGATCATTGGTCGTATGCAGAAGATGCTGGGAGATGGCAAGGGCTTTTTCACTGTCTTCCGGCAGGTCTCTGATCAGGATATCGGCGATACGGTGATGGATATCCCGTGAGGTGTCGTCGTCCAGCTGCTGAAGGGGATCTGTATTGCCGGACGTGTGTTTGAAGCCGTAAATACCGGCACCCCGATGGATCATTTTTTTACTGAGAACCGCCTCCTCAAAGACAGCAATAACTTTTGAGACTTTGCAATTGGCCAATTCCACAATCCAGTCAATTGAAAAATCCCCTGAAAAAAGCGCTGCCAGAGCCAGGATCCGTGCCCGGCCATCTGATTCTCGGGTATCAGCCACCGTTGTTCTGTTTCCTTTTGTCATCGATCACTCAGGTGCTTCCATTCATTGTGTCAGCCTGACGAACACGATCCCCGCTTCCTGGAATGCGCGGGTTGATGTTCCGTTTTGGCTAATCACTAACATAGCGCGTAGATAAAAGCAATTTTCGCCATGATGATCTAAGGCTCATTCCGCTGAAACACCAGTCGCTTTCGTGTTGTTGTGCTCATGCAAACCACCATGCCCCGCAGCGGGATACAACGAAGGATGAGAAAGCGTCGGCGATTCTGGCTGGAAAACAGGGGACGAATGATCATGCCTCGGGGTCGCGGCACAACGAGGGATGCAAAGGATCCATCCGAGGCGGCAGGGGAGGCCGGGGAAACAGGAGACCCCCGGCAGGCTGGGGTCCCCCGTAAATCGACATGTAGTATAGATTGGAAGTATCTATTCAGTTTGATTTCCGCTCAGCCCCGAAGGGTTTGTGTTTCAAGAACCTTGGAAGCCATGGATGGCTTCCAGGAGCTCCAGGAGGATTCATGGGTTTCTTGAAACACAAACCCTTTGGGGCGTATATCAGGTGAATAGTTACGATTGGAAGCAGTCAGGAGATCTGTCTGTCTTTACCCGTCCAGAATGTTGCGCGAATGGTTTTTTTATCCACCTTGCCCAGGTTGGTCAGGGGAATGGCGTCCCAGAATTCGATGGTTTTGGGAGCCATCAGGCTTCCTTTTCTCTCCTTGACGAAGTTGATCAGCTCCTCTGCGGTCACATGGCTTTCTTCCCTCAGGACCACAATCGCCTTGACCTCCTCCCCCCATTTGGCATGGGGGATACCAATGACCGAGGCTCCTTTCACCGCCGGGTGTTCAAAAAGAACATCCTCGATCTCCCGGGGATAGATGTTAAAGCCGCCACTGATGATCATATCCTTCTTGCGGTCGACGATATAGATAAATCCCTGTTCATCTTTTTTCGCAATATCCCCGGTATGGAGCCAGCCATCCCGGATGGTATCAGCCGTCGCTTCAGGGTTTTTGTAGTAGCCGCTCATCATATTGGCACAGCGGACCACAATCTCGCCGGGCTCGCCGGGTTGCGCTTCCTGGCCGTCCTCCCCGATCAGCCGGACTTCGCAGTGATAGGTCGGGCGACCCGCAGACGCAAACACTTGCCGCTCCCGCACCGGATCCGCAATCACATGGTCCTCCCGGGGCAGGACGCTGAAGGCCATGGGCGCTTCCGTCTGGCCAAAGAGCTGCGTGAACACAGGCCCGAAGGTGGTGATCGCCTGCTTGAGCCTTTCCGGGGCGATGGCTGAAGCGCCGTAGATGATATTGGTCAGGCTGCTGAGGTCATATTGTTGCAGTTCCGGATAGTCCAGCAGGACATAGATCATGGTCGGCACAAGAAAGGTCATGGTGATTTTCTGCTTCTCCACCGTTTCCAGAAAGGCTTTGGGGTCAAAATGATCCATGATCACGCAGCGGCCGTTTCTGAGCAGCACCGGCAGCAGCAGACACCCACCCGCATGGGTCAGCGGCGTCAGATAGGCGAAGACCGCCTTGCGGCCGAAATCAAACTCCAGCATTTCGATCAGGATGGTATACACCCAGGAGCGATGGGAAAGCATCACCCCTTTTGGTTTTCCGGTGGTGCCGCCGGTGAAATAGATCCCCGCCAGATCTTCCGGATCGATCTCCGTTTTGACTGCCGTGGGTTCGTTGCGGTTCATCAATGTCTGCAGGTGCAGATGCCCCGCCATGACATTGGCGGGATCAGCGGCCACACAGATATAGTGTTCAACCGTCTCCAGCTTCGGGATCATGCCTTTGATCCGCTCTGCCATCTTTTCATGGTAAATCAGGGTGGTACATGCCACCAGGTTCAACATGTAGATATGATCATCCGGATTCAGCAGCACCGCCAGCGGCACCCGTATGGCACCCGCCTTCGCCACGGCATGCTCGCAGAATATGTACTCCGGACAGTTGGCCATCAGAAATCCGACCCGGTCCCCTTTTTTCAGGCCCACACCGGTCAACGCCGTCAGCAGACAGTCGGCGTGATAACCCATCTCCCGATAGGTATAGGATTGATCCTGGCAGGTGAGTGCCGTGTCATCACCATAATACTCAACACAGCGATCATACAGGTCGCCGACGGTCAAGGTTATCATGCTTCCTCCAATGAGTTGCGGGTTTTCGGTTAGACGCGCATGTGAAACATCATTTTGTAGTCCAGATCCATCACCACCTCATCCCGCTGATTTTTGACGGTATATGTCCAGGTTTGAATCCCCTGCCCGGGATTTCTGGTTTCCCGCTGCTCCTTGATCGCCACCTCCACCCGGATGGTATCCCCGATCTTCACCGGCGCAACCATTTTCATATTGTCCACGCCCAGCCAGGCAATGGCCGAATCGCCGGCAAAGCCGGCTGATCCGACCAGTCCGACAGCCATCGCAAATATCAGCGGACCATGCACCAGTCTCTCCCCGAACTGGGATTTCGCCGCATACTCCCTGTCCATGTGCAGGGGATAAAAATCCATGGTCAGCCCCGCCCAGTTCACAATATGGGTCTCGGTCATCGTGATGGCGGCGGTATGATAAATTTCGCCGATCTTAAAATCGTTTCCATATTTTGTTGGCATCATTCCTCCTTTTTTAACCCACCGGCTTGAACATCGGCAGTGTGAATTCATCGTTCTTCTTCCGATACGTGACTTCCACGGCCTGCTCACAGTGAAGCGCGTCAATGTCACAGTCGACGATGTTGGTGAGCATCCTGACCCCCTCCTCCAGAATGACCACGGCCACCACATAGGGCATATCCTCCAGGAACGGGCTGGGGGCATTGCTTTCCACGACGGTGAACGCATAAATGGTCCCTTTACCCGACGCTTCCACCCATTTGATGTTGTCAGAAAAACAATGGGGACAGGCCATCCGGGGATAAAAAATGTGCTTCTTACAATCCGAGCAAAGCTGGATTAACAGTTTTTCTGCCCGGGTCCCATCCCAAAAGGGTCTGGCCCAATTGTTGACCAGGGGATCCGGTTTGGCTGGTATTTGCATCGTTGCTCCTTTGAATTTATGGAATTTCGTTACCGAGTATGGTGGCGTGGGCGTCAACGTATGTGCCGCCGGTTCCGGTTTCAGCTGCAAATCTGGCGCCTGGAACCTGGCGCTCACCTGCTGTCCCTCTGAGTTGACGGACCGATTCCACCAGGAGTGAATAGGATCCACCGGCGCCAATGTGTCCCTTGGACAGCATGCCGCCGTCCGTGGTGCAGGGAATCCTGCCACCGGGCCAGGTATCTCCCCGCAGGAAGATCTCACCGGCTTCGCCCCGTTGACAGAACCCCAGTTCTTCAAAGCCGATGATCTGGTAGATGGGATAGGAGTCATAGATCTCGGCCACGTCGATGTCTGCAGCGGTCAGACCCGCCTGTTCAAACGCCTGCCGACCCGCTTCCGCAAATCCGAACCGGGTCATGTCCGGCTCCTGGGAAAAGACAAAATGGGTGCTCGATCCTCCCTCTCCCAGGACATACACAGGCTTTTCCACCACGTCAGGGGCGCGTTCGGCTGAGGTCACAATCAAGGCCGCGCCGCCATCAAACAGCATATTGGACATCTTGGCCCGCAGAGGGGTGGACAGCATCTTCGAAGACATCACCTCCTCAATGGTCAACGGCTTTCTGAAGAAGGCATGGGGATTCATCACCGCCCATTTCCGGTTGGATACACAGACCGCCGCCATATGCTCATCCGTAGCCCCGGTTTCATACTGATAGCGCATGGTGGCCAGAGCCGTTAACGAGGAAAAGCTCTGTCCGAAGGGGATTTCCCACTCGGGCGACATGCCGGAAAAGGCAAACAGGTCGATGCCTGCCTGTCCAGACGGCATACCGGTTGCCAGTTTTTCGGCTTGAACCAGCAGCACATTTTTGGCGTCCCCCTGTTCAATCAGGGCGCAGGCCAACTTCAGAGAATTGGAACTGCTGGACCCGCCAGACCAGATATTGCAGTTGCTCCTGACATTCCTAAGCCCCAGTTCCTCCACCATCCGGCCGGTGGCCATTTCGTTGGTGAAAACGCCGCTGAACATCGCCGCCGTGGGCATAATGCAATCAATCTCATTTTTATCAATCCCTGCGTCCTCGATTGCCAGTTTCGCCGATTTCATGGCAAACTGGATCGCCTCTGTTTCAGGGAATCGGCCTGTCGGTACCTCACCGATACCAATGATCGCGCCTTTGGCCTTTCCTCTGCTCATATACAACCTCCACTAAAGATTTGAATACTTGAAAACGATAAACACCCCTGGACTCAACGATTGATCGCATTCAGGCAATGCCAAACGAGGCCCCGATGCGCTCCTTCAAGCTGTCGATGCTTTTCCCGGCTGACAACAGCGCCATGGAGTCCCGGACGTAGCGCTGAATATCGTATTCCATGGTGTACCCGT
>Ga0180009_10001489_pt1 | contig 28612 bp, 23 predicted proteins | sample OS_PC_MetaG_FD_123537 | JGI IMG/M metagenome (GOLD analysis project Ga0180009, IMG submission 123537) | Groundwater microbial communities from the Aspo Hard Rock Laboratory (HRL) deep subsurface site, Sweden - OS_PC_MetaG | ecosystem: Environmental > Aquatic > Deep subsurface > Groundwater... | reverse complement strand
TGAACAAACAACCTCTTTCCGCTTACAGGTACCCACACATATTTGGTGCACCCCGGCCTTCACAGTCAGACCCCGAATGGCTGGGATGGGGGCTGGGGTTGGTTGTAAACAAACAAATATTTGACAAATCAGCCGGAAGTATTCGATCCTGTGTCTTAGACTGACACAATATGGTTACGCCACTTGTTATTTTCCAGTGTCGGGGTTGCAAACGAAAATACCATTCTCCCCTCTGCTTCCCTGATCAAGCAGGATCAGTGGAAATAAGGCGACGTTCAGGCCAGACTGAAAGCTGAAAAAGGATACGCTCATATGGGTACAGATCCGATACAGAAAATCATCCCCGATGGAAATACGGCAGCCCCGCAGGAAGCAGGTCAAGAGAAACAGGTCGCATCGGAAAAAGGAACCGGCACAGGGCCGGAGCAGGCTGAATTTTTCCGTATCCTCATCGAACATATCAGCACCCCCATTGCCCTGGTAAACACAGACGGGATTGTGCAGCTGGCGAGTGCCAGCTGGGCAAGGCTATTTGGTCTATTCACGGAAAGCTGCCGGGGATTGTCACTCTATGATCTCCTGCCTGAAGCGTCACGGAAGAACCGGAATCGTATCCAGCTGGTGGTGGAAAACGGAATGCCCCAGCAGACCCATGACCGATTTACCCTGGCACAAGGGAAATTCTGGTACCAGTGTGAATTTCAGCCTGTCAAGACGGATGGTCAACCTGTATCGGCCGTCCTGGTTCAGCTGATAGAGATCAACCAGTGGAAAGTGGCGGAAGAGAAACTGACCCGCACCATGCAGGAGCTGGAAAATACCCGGAAGGCCATGGTGAAGGCGCAGGTTGCCAAATCCCATTTCCTGGCCAATATCACCCAGGAGATACGCACCCCCTTGAACAGCATCATCGGTTTTTCCCAGGTGATGCTGCGGGACATCGCAACCAAAATCGTCAACCCGGAGGTTGACTTTCAGTACCTGGTTGAAAATATCGAAAAAAGCGGGCATCATCTTTCCGAGATCATCAACAGCATCCTCGACCTTTCCCAGCTCGAAACCGGGGAAATGACCTACAACGAAACGGACATTGACCTGAGCAGAATCCTGAAGAACGTTTTTTACCTCAACAAAATTGAAGCACTGGAAAAAAACCTGGACTTCAGCTACGTCATTGACCCCCAGATTCCCCAATTCGCCCGTTCTGACCGCAACAGACTGGAGCAGATCCTGAATATTCTGCTGCAGAATGCCATCCGCTATACCCCCGAAGGGAAAAAAGTCTGCCTGGGGATTGCCCTTGAGGATGAGACGCTCGTTTTTACCGTCACGGATGAGGGAATCGGTATTCCACCAAAAATACAGGCCCGACTCTTTGACCCGTTTCAGTATCAACATGACAGCTCCAGCCAGCAGGGAGAACATGTCGGTCTGGGTCTGCTCATTGCCAAGAAAATGGTGGAGATGCTTTTCGGTACGATTACATTCGAGAGTCAGACGGATAAAGGGACCACCTTTACGGTGAAAATCCCCTATATACAATCGGATAAAAAAGAGGACCGACACCAGAAGACCCGGGAGAAGATCACCTTTGCAAAGGACAATGTCGTGCTGGTGGTGGAGGATAACCTGATCACCCAGGAGTTGATCGGCAGTATTTTTTCCCATTTCGGACTCACCATCCATCTTGCCAATAACGGGCAGGAGGGTGTCGAAATGGCCGCGCGCTTGAAGCCGGACCTGATCATGATGGATATCTTCATGCCGGTGATGAATGGACTGGAAGCGACCAGTTTTATTCGGACACAACCCGACATCAAGGATACTCCCATCGTCGCCCTGACGGCGGGGGCACTGCAGGATCAGAGATCCAGGGCCAAGGCCGCGGGCGTCAACGATTACCTGACCAAACCCATTGCCCTCAACACCCTCATCCCGATCCTGACCCGGTTTCTGCGGACGGAAAAAACCATTGTCTACGATGTTGACGGAACGGAGACGGACAAGCAAAAGCGGAATCTCCAGACGGCAAAACTGCAGAAGGATCGTGCCCTCCAGGAAAAACAGGTCGACGACCGCACCCAGGAACTGATTCGAGCCAAGGATCTTGCCGAGTTGGCCAGCCAGTCAAAAACCAGGTTCCTGGCCAACATGAGCCACGATATCCGCAACCCGTTAAATGCCATTATTGGTTTCAGCCGGATCCTGAAAAAAAAGGCTGTCAAACAGTCCCTGTCCGCTGAGTTCACAGAGTACCTGGACAATATCATCCAAAGCGGACACAACCTGACCGAGCTGGTGAACAACATCCTGGATATTTCAAAAATCGAAGCCGGGAAAATGGAAATCGTCAAAGAGGTGATCCATCTCAAGCAGCTCGTAACCGGGATTTATACCTTCAACCGCGCCCAGGCGGACGCCAAGGATCTTAAACTGGTCTGTGAATTTGATCTGGATCCTGAAATCAAGATCCTGTCGGACCACACCTGTCTCAATCAGATTCTCATGAACCTGACGGCCAATGCCATCAAGTTCACCCCCCGTGACAAGACCATCACGATCCGGGTTACCCGTGCGGCGGATCTTCTGGTCTTCCAGGTCATCGACCAGGGAATTGGTATTCCCAAGGAGTTTCAGGATATTATCTTTAACTCCTTTGAACAGATCAGCGACAACAATGAGTACCCCCTCCGGGGTACCGGGCTGGGTCTGGCCATCGTTAAAAGCCGCGTCGACCTCCTGGGAGGAACCATCGATGTAGACAGTGAAGTTGGCAAACGCTCGGTCTTCACCGTAAAAATCCCCCTGGAAGAGGTCGTCGATGAGCCGAACGAGGATGCCTCCGTCGATATCAGCCAACAGTTCAGCCCGGACAACCGCATCCTCGTGGTCGAAGACGATCCGACCAACCTGATGATGATCCAGGCTTTGTTCGAGGATATGAACCTGAAAGTCGAGATTGCGGAAAACGGGCAGCAGGGTCTCGAAAAAGTCAGCGCCATCCGGCCTCACCTGGTGATGCTGGATATGAACATGCCGGTCATGAGCGGGCTGGAAACCATTCACAATATTCGCAGCAAGCCCGAGCCGCTGAACAGAACCCCCATCATTGTCTTCTCCGGTGACGCTTTCAAGGAACAGCAGAAGGAAGCGTTTGAGGCCGGTGCGGACGAATACCTGACCAAGCCCATTGACGAGCGCAAACTGGTATCGTTACTGGGCAAATACCTGTCTACCACAGTCAGCACCTGACCCTTGCCGGGCCACGCTTCTCAGCCGGTGCCCACCAGAACCAGACCGATAAAAATAACGATCACCCCGATCAATCGGGGACGGTAGAGTCTCTCCTTCAGAAAAATAACGCTGAACAGGGTGCCCACCAGAATGCTTACCTGCCGGAAAGCCACTACATAACTGACATTGCGGACATGGCCCAGGGAAACCAAAACCAGGGCATAGGTCATGAACATCAGCCCACCGGTCAGGACGGCAGCGGTTTTGTTGACGGCGATCACCCTGCGCAACCGGACTCTTTCAGACGGTATCAGCAGTGCAGACAACCCCAGCCAGAAGACGGTGAATCCTCCCTGCAGGCATCCGTAGACCAGGGTTCGGGTGATGGTGTCGATGGTCAGCCCTTCCGCCGTCCGCAGGGTCCGCAGGGCTTCGTCATCGATGATCGAATAGCCGGCCGTCCCCAAAGCGGCCAGTAATGCCAGGAGACAGGTGGCATTCAGGTAGTTGCGCGGTCGAAAGTCCCCAAAACGGCGCAGGGGGACCAGGAAACAGCCGCTGACTACCAGCAGGATTCCACAGATGGATTGCAGGGTGATCTGGTTTCCCCGACCCAGGACCAGGGCGACGAATGTCACCACAAGGACAGGGGACGAGCGTGCCAGGGGATAAGCGATGGACATGTCCCCCGCTCGGTAGGCACCGGCAAGTCCTGAAAAATAAACAGCCAGGCAGAAACCGGATGCAGCCAGATAAACCCAGAGTATCGGTGGCAGAATCAATACCTGGCTGAAATGATAAACAATAATCGGTGAAAAGAGCAGCGTGCCGAAGATATTGGTCACCAGGAAAAAGGAGACGGCGGGGTTTTCCCGTTTTCCCAGAATATTCCAACCTGCATGGGAGACAGCGGAAATCAGGATCAGGATGACAGCAGTCAAGGACATGGGGTTTCTGCGCGCGGGTGCATATCCGATAGGGAATCGTTTCTGAATGGTCTCGTTGGTGACGTCTCCGGCTGCCTGATCAACCCGGGGCCCGGGCCGGTCTGTCGGGGCAGCTGTCCCCGACCCTCGGGGTCGCCCTGTGTCCGCTGCGGTTCCCGCCGGTTGACCTATCCTAATCGTTCTGCCTGGATTAACCGAACTTTTTCCGTTCAACAACCACATCCAAATCAATAAAAACCAAAGGTTACACCCATCAACTGCAGACGAGACTGATATCCTGTTTTTTTTTCCCTTATCCATTCATCCATACCTTCCGGCCTTCTTTTGTGACTCGCCGACACAGCAATCAAACGATCAGGAAGAACCCAATGATACCGTATGCATTTAAGAACATTCATGAACAGATTATTTCGACCGTTGAAAAACGAAAGGACGGCGTTGCCTTTAAATGGTTTCAGGAAGATGGCCAACTGACCGGGGTGAGCTGGACGGATTTTTACAGACAACTGCAGCAGACCGCAAAAAGCCTGATGGCATTGGGGGTAGAAAAGGGCGACAAGGTCAATGTGCTCAGCAATACCTGCTATCGCTGGGTTCTCAGCGATTTTGCCACGGTCAGTATCGGCGGCGCAACCGTCGGCATCTACCAGTCCAACCTGGCCAAGGATTGCCAGTACATCATCAATCACTCCGATGCCGTTGTTATCTTTGCAGAAGACGACGCCCAACTGGAGAAACTGCAGGAGGTCCGTCAGGAGATCCCGCATATCCGCAAAGTGATTATGTTTACCGGCAGACATTCGGGAGACGACTGGGTGATCGATTTCGACGATTTTCTGCTGCTGGGCAAGGACATTTCCGACCAGGACTTCCAGAAACGGGCTGATGCCGTGGGACCGGACGATATGGCCGGAATTATCTATACATCAGGGACCACCGGTGTACCCAAGGGAGCGGTCACCTCCAACGGCAATTTTCTGTTTACCACCGCGGCGGTCCGCAAGGCACTGAGTTTCAATGACGATGATGAAACCTTTCTTTTCCTGCCGCTGGCCCATGTTTTTGCCCGCATCCTGGTCAACAGCATCCTCAATGTCGGCAACACCATGACCTTTTTCAGGGGAATGGACACCCTGGTGGATGATTTCCAGATTGTCCGTCCCCACTATTTTGCCAGCGTGCCGCGTATCTACGAAAAGGTGTACTCCAAGGTTCTCAGCGGTGCCGAAAGCAAGGGCGGGGCCGCCCTGAAAATCTTTAACTGGGCGGCCGATGTCGGTGCACAGGTCAGCGACCGGATCATTGCCAGGCAGCCGATTCCCTTCACCCTGGGGCTGAAGTACAAAGTGGCCACCAGGCTGGTGTTCAGCAAGGTCCAGGGCGCCCTGGGCGGTCGTGTTCGCTACTGCATCAGCGGTGCGGCACCCCTCAATCCGACCATCGCCAAGTTCTTTCACGCCGCCGGTGTCCTGGTCCTGGAAGGGATCGGCATGTCGGAAAACACGTCGGTGACCAACGTCAACCGACCGGATAATTATAAGTTCGGGTATGTGGGACCTCCGATAGAAGGGGTGCAGCAGAAAATAGCCCCGGACGGTGAGATCTGTTTCAAGGGCCCCAACAACATGCAGGGGTATTATAAAATGCCCGAGAAAACCAGGGAAACCTTTGATGATGACGGCTGGCTGCTAACCGGGGACCTGGGTGAAATCGATGCTGACGGGTTTCTGAAAGTGACCGGTCGCAAAAAGGACCTGATCATTACCGCCGGCGGGAAGAATATTGCCCCCTCCCGGATCGAGGGCATCATCGCCACGTCCAAATATATCAACCAGATCTGTATCATCGGGGACCAGCGGAAATTCCTGAGCGCCCTCATTACCCTGGACGAGGAGAATACGAAAGCATACGCGGATGCCAACGGGATCGCCTATAAGCGTTTTGACGACCTGCTCAGAAATGACCGGATCCAGGCCCTGCTGGAAAAAGAGGTTGCCGAGAAGAACGCCGAACTGGCTTCCTTTGAGTCGATCAAGAAGATCCATCTGGTCCCGGAGTTCACCGTCGAGAACGAGATGATCACGCCGACATTCAAGATCAAGAAGAACATTGTCTCGGAAAACTACAAGACGGCCATCAACGGGATGTATCCCGATAAGTAACCCTCCCGCCGGCTGGCAGGGTTTGCCTGTGAGCCTGCGCTTCACCTTTCTGGACCTCCGACCACACCCCCCCTTATCTGAACAGCTATGAGCCGGTCCGCTGTCTTTTCGGGGTTCAATCCCAGAAATGACAGTTCCCAATCACCCCTAGAACGGGAGTCTGGATTGAATACCCTCCCGGGTTTGCAGTATTCTCACATATTTTCTGAATTGGATGGCGTGTCGGCAGGGTGTGATTTCAGGATTTGCAGCGACGCGAATTGATTCGCAACTCTGCGAATATCTGGCCCCCAAAAGACTCCTTTCCGGGCTGACACGCATGCAAAAATAACAATTATATTAATAATAACATAGTTTTATAATTGTGCGGCAAGGTTTTCCACAGTGGCATGGTTCCTGTAATAAAGGGTCCAGACAATTAACTTTATCATATGGGAGAAACCATGCCGCAGACACAACCCTATTTCAATCCGGAAACTGAACTCCTGCTGAATACACCGGAAATGAAAAAAATCCAGTGGGAAAGTCTTCAAACCGCCATTCGCTATTTCTATGAGAAGGTTCCTTTTGAGAGACGTCGCTTTGAGAAAGCGGGAATCAAACCGGAGGATATCGGGTCCTTTGACGATTTTGCCCGGTCCCTGCCCATTATCGGCCAGGAAGACTACCGGGATGCCATGGACGAAGGCGGACTCGATCTGCCTAAAGTCTATCGGGACCTGTTTGGCGAGGAGCGCTACAACGACCTGTTCATTCTGGCCACAACCTCCGGCACGACGGGCATACCAACGCCATATCCGTTGTTTAAATCCGGGCTTGACCGGGTGGCTGACATCTTTGGCCGGATAGGCTGGCGGGTGGGTATGCGACCGGGCGATCGCATGGCCCTCTGCTTCGGCCTGAGCATGCATGCTGCCGGAACCCCCCAGATGTTCTGGTTCCAGAAGCTTCCCGGACTCAGCATTATTCCCATGGGGGCAGAAGCCGGCACAGAGCGGATTCTCAATTTTTTCAAGTTGTTCAAACCCACCATCTTTAGCGGCACGCCTTCCCTGGCACTCCATCTACTGGAACGGGCCCCGGAGGTGTTGAAGGAACCGATCGGTAATATCGGGATAAAAACCCTGTTCTGCGGCGCCGAGCCTGGAGCCGGCATACCCGAGGTCCGGGAGCGGCTGGAAAGGGAATACGGGGCCAAACTGTTCGATGTCGGCGCCGGGTACGGCTGTTCCTGCGATTATCCTATTTACCAGGGGATGCACTGGGTGGCAGACGATTTCTGTTACTATGAACTGGTGGATCCGGAAACCAAAGAACCGGTCCCCATGGTGAACGGGGCCACCGGTCTGGCGGTTTTCACACCCCTGCAACCCCAGCACGGTCACTTTTTCTGGAGTATGCGGTTCACCCTGAATGATATCCACCAGGTGTTTACCGATCCCTGTCCCTGCGGAAAAAGCGGATTTCGGTACAAAATCGTGGGACGGGCGGACGACATGTTGAAGGTCAAGGGGGTTCCGGTTTATCCGGCGGGGATCCAGGGGGTGATTCACTCCTTTGTCCCCCGTGTGACCGGGGCATTCAAAATTCTGCTGGATGAGCCGCCACCGCGGGTGGTGCCGCCTCTCAAGATCTCGATTGAATTTGGGGAAGCAACCGCGGAAAAGGACCTCAACAAACTTGAGCTGGAAATCCTGGATGAAATGCACCGGTATCTGAAAATAAAACCGGCGATTACCTGGGTGAAACCCAACACCTTTGAACGATCGAGCAAGAAAACAAAATTCATTGAGAAGCTTTACGAATAGGCTCGCCGGCTGGAGGCAGCGTGTCATTTCACTTTAAGGACCAGGGTCACATGGAAGAGAAGAGAAAAATAGTAGAGGGTTTGTTCGAACTATCGGAAGGGTTGTCTGAAGCAGGATATCTGGTCGGCAGTCGCTGTAAAAAGTGCCAGACAGTATCTTACCCCAAACGGGTGATCTGCCCGAACTGTCTTGAAGACAGGGAAATTGAAGTGACCCGCCTCAGCCAGGTCGGTCGTCTCTATTCCTATTCGATCAACCGCATGGCCCCTGAAGGATTCACGGCCCCCTATATTACCGGCAGGGTTGATCTGCCGGAACACGTGCGGATCTTTTCCGTCATCACCGGCTGTGAGCCGGATGAGGATGCCCTGCAGATCGGTATGGAGATGGCGCTTGTGTTTGAGCCCCTGCGCCAGGATGCTGCCGGAAATGATCTATACAGCTACAAGTTCAAACCCTTAAAGAACGGATAGATGGTCATCCCCTGTTGGGATGATATTGCGGCGGTGGATGAGGTGATCATTCGGCGGCCAACGTCGGCGGACAACCCCGGGAAAGAGACAGATGACGGTTCTGTAAAACACTTCTAATACTATTGGGACAATCACATGGGAAAACTGGCAAGGAATGTATCCATTATCGGGGTCGGCATGACCCAGTTTGGAAAACAGCCCCACATGAGCATCCGGGATCTGGCCCGGGAAGCATCCTGGAAGGCGATCCGGGATGCCGGTGTCAAGCCTGCGGACATCGGGACCATTTATTGTGGCAACGCCCTGGAAGGGTTGCTTTCAGGACAGTAGGATGTACGCGGACAGGTGGTCATGCGCGATGCCGGTTTGGCCGGAAAGCCGATCATTAACACCCCCAACGCCTGTGCATCGTCCTCCACCGCTTTTCGGGAAGCCTGGCTGGCCATTGCCTCAGGCCTGTATGATATCGCCCTGGCCGTGGGTTTTGAAAAACTGTATATCGACGATACGGCGAAAACCACACGGGCCCTTGCATCATGCACGGACATCGCGACCGAAGCCAATATGGGGGTTTTTTTCCCGGGTATGTATGCCATGGAAGCGAAGCGTTACATGTACGAAACCGGTTGCACCCGGGAGCAGTTTGCAAAAATATGTGTCAAGAACCACAAAAACGGCTGTCTCAATCCCCATGCCCAGATACACCAGCAGGTCACCGTTGAGGAGGTACTGGCGGCCAAGATGATTGCGGATCCGATCACGCTGTATATGTGCTCTCCCATCGGCGATGGCGGGGCGGCGGCCATTCTCTGTTCCGAGGAGATAGCCAGGCGGTATCGGTCCGATCCGATCCAGATTGCCGGTATCGGCATGTCATCGGGTGGGTACCAGGATATGATGACCGATGTTGAAAAACCAACCGCCACCCAGATGGCTGCCCAGGAAGCGTTTGAAATCTCCGGGATCGGGCCGGAAGATGTGAATGTGATCGAACTGCACAGTGCTTTCTCACCGGCTGAGTTCCTCTATTTTGAAGAACTCGGTTTTTGCGGCAAAGGTGAGGCCCCACAGTTTCTGGACGCAGGAAAAACGGAGATTACCGGCACGATCCCGGTTAATCCAAGCGGGGGCCTCGAATCCAAAGGACACCCCGTAGGAGCCACCGGATTGGCGATGATTTCTGAAATCGTCTGGCAACTGCGGGGAGAATGTGGCAAACGCCAGGTTTCTTCACCCAAAGTGGGCCTGGTCCACAACGGCGGTGGTATCATTGGCGGAGATGCAGCAGTGATGTGTGTCCATATCCTGAAAAAATAAATCGCCCGGTGACCAGGCTGTTTTTTCATCTGTTTGAACCCAAGGCAACGATTTTTGCCTTTATTGAAACCAACCTCAGGAGTCAACCATGAAATCGATTAATGTTCAGCGATACTCTGGAAACGCTTGTGTCCGCCTGTTAGTCACACTCTTTTTTGTCTTGATCTGGCTTACCCCGGCAAGCTATGGAAAAACCCTGAAAATGCTGTCCAGCTGGCCTGAAACCATGGTTTTTGTCAAAGGCTGTGTGGAACCCTTCAACAAGAATCTGGCAGAAATCTCCAAGGGACAGATTGAAACCCGGTTTCTCGGTCCGGATGTGATCTCTGCGGTAGAACAGTTTCAGCCGCTGCAGTCCGGTGTGTTCGATATGCTGTTTACGATTTCGGCGTATCACCTGGGCACAACGGCCATCGGGGCAGCTGTTGACGCCGTGGATCCGGATCCGACAAAACGTCGGGAAAAAGGGATCTTTGATGTGATCGACAAGCATTATCAAAAACTGGGGGTCAAAGTCGTTGCGATTATCCCCATTACGGACCTCAACTTTCTGACCCGAAACCCCATCGAAGGCAATACCCCCAGTTTTAACGGCCTCAAACTCCGGACCATTAAAACTGTCTCTCCCCTGGTTGAAGCCCTGGGTGGCGTGCCGGTCAATCTGCCGTCCGGTGAAGTTTATACCAGTTTGCAGAAAGGGGTGATCGACGGAGCCGTCGTGATCACATTTGGCATTATGGATCTGAAATGGCACGAAGTGACCCGTTACCTGGTTCGCCCCACATTCGGCAATATCTCGGGTTATATTTTCATGAATCTCAATAAATTTAACAGCCTCTCCCCCCAGGAACAGGATATGATTGTCCGGACCGGCATTAAAAGTGAGTTGGACTCGGTCAGCTACTTCCAGAACAAGAAATCCGAGGAGGTCAAAAAGTTGAAGGCGCTGGGAATGAAAGAGACCCTTCTGAGACCTGAAGATGCCAAAAGAATCAATGCCCTGTTTAATGACGCCATCTGGTCCATTGTGGAGAGTAAATCGGGAGATGAAGCCAGACAGTTACGTCAATTTGCCATCTCAAAAGGGTTGACCCAATGATCAGCCGTTCATCCCCATCAAATAAGCAGACACCACTGCTGGCCGTTCTAATGGCTCTGCTGAACGGTATCACCCGGGTCTGCCTGCTGCTGAGCGGACTGGCCCTGTTGATTCTGCTGCTGTCTTATATTTATGAAGTCGTCATGCGTTATTTTTTTAACGCACCGACCTTATGGACGTATGACATGAGCACCTGGTTCCTCTGTATCATGATTATGCTGGCGCTGCCTGCAGTTACCAGGGACAGAGGGAATATTGCCATCACGTTTCTCCTGGAAAAAATGTCCAAGGCAGCCCAGCACTCTTTCAATAAAGTCATTGCACTCATTTCCTGCGGGATCTGTCTGGTGACCGCCTGGATCTGCTTTTCCGAGACGATCCGTCAGTTCGAGCAGGGCATCGAAACACTCTGGAACAGCCCGGTTCCAAAATGGGTCATATCCATTGTGATTCCGTTCGGGTTCCTGATCTCAGGATGTCATTTTTTGACTTTTTGTTTTAATTCACCTCAGGAAAGCCTGGAATAGGAGAACCAATGGATTGGGTACCCAGTTTAATCGGCGCCATTACACTGATGCTCCTGTTTTTTTTCGCAGGGTTGCCGGTATTTGTCACCTTTCTGATTGTCAATGCCCTCGGCATGGCCTGGTTGATGGGAACCTCCGGTTTTGGGATGTTTGCCAACAGCATTTATCAGACGGTGACTTCCGGGTCGCTGGCGGCGGTCCCGCTGTTCATCCTGATGGGGGAAATTCTGTTCCGCTCCGGTTCCATCGATGTTCTGGTGGAATCGGTGAACAAGCTTTTCGGCCAATATCGCGGGAAGGATTATGCGGTGATTACGGTGCTTTCGGTGATTTTTGGGGCGCTCTGCGGATCGACAGTGGCGGTGGCGGCGCTGCTGGGAAGGACGATCATGCCGTCGATGCAGGCCAGAGGCTATGATGCCAGGCTCACATCAGGTGCCATTGCGGGCGGCGCGACCCTGGCGGCCATCATACCACCCAGTCTGGTGGTGATCATCCTTGGCTCCCAGGTGGATGTTTCCATCGCTTCTTTGCTGGTAGCCGGCATCCTCCCCGGAATAGTGCTGGCCCTGCTTATTTTCGGATACACCTATCTGAGGATTGTAATGAATCCACGGCTTGAACCGCCCGTGGCAGCATCTCATGCTTCAGTGCATTCCCTGGCTGAACGATTACAGGCGATATTTAGAATATCCCCCTTTTTTCTGGTCATCTTTTTTGTCATGGGGTTGATTCTGTTGGGGATCGCGACGCCCTCTGAATCTGCAGCGACAGGTGTTATCGGGGCCTTGATGACAGCGGTGATTTATAAAAAGCTCAGTCGGAAAATGTTCACCGAAGCACTGTTATCCTCCGCCAAAGTAACCACCATGATCCTGATTATTCTGGCCAGCTCAAAACTGTTTGGCCAGCTGTTATCATTTATCGGTGCTTCCTCAGGTCTGATAAAAGCTGCCACCTCCATGGATCTGCCATCGGGGCTGATGTTTATCGTCCTGATGGCGGTTCCTTTTGTATTATGCATGTTTATCGATCTGATCGCTGTGATGCTCGTTGCGATTCCGATCTACCTCCCCATTGTCGCTCTCTACGGCTTTGACTCCACCTGGTTCTGGATGATCTTCATCATCAACCTGGCTGTCGGCGCCATTACTCCACCGTTCGGTTATACGCTCTTCGCCCTGAAAAGCGTTGCCCCCAGTGTATCCCTGCAGAAGATTTATGCCGGGGCCTGGCCGATTGTGGGGGTTTTTCTCCTGGGGATGACGGTGATGTATTTCATCCCGCAACTCATTACGGTTATTCCAGGGTATCTCCAATGACGGGGAGACTCAGGCAGATGCATGCGATTGGAGCGATTCAGGTGATCTGAAATTCCGATTGCGGATGACGCTCCAGGGAGTGCCACACCACCAGCATGGAAACCAGGCAGACAACAAACGGTTGTCACACATAATTTGGAGACTGGCTTAAAGCAGCAAAAACCGATAGACTGGTTCAGTCAGGGAGGCCAATGATACTGCCAGACGGAATCGATGGCATGTGTATTGTCGACGATGAACGCTGGTGATCCCATCGAACCCTTTGACGAACTGTTGTTTTCCCGCTTTCGCAGATTTGCGAAAGCGGGTTCGCCCCAAGAACCGCCGGCTATTTTTTTCGGAGAAATCCGTGCCTGATCAACCGAAAGACGCCACCGAAAAGGAAATGGAATTTGAACTGCTGAAGAATATCCTGGAACATATTCCCATCGGCATCATTGTTCTGGACTCCGAAGGCAGGATCAAACTGCTGAACCAGTGGCAGGAGAAGATTTCAAAAATCAACCGCGAACGGATTATCGATACCTTTTTTCATGACACCTACCAGCGGCTGTTCGACCAGGGGATCATGGACGGTTACTGGGATCTGATCAAGAATGGCACGCCCTACAATTATACCGTTCATGATATTTATCCCCAGTTTTATGACCAGAAAATAACCGCGATCTCCCGCGGGGTAAAACTGCCCCCGGATCAGGGGTTTGTGCTGCTCCACGAGGTTTCCGAGGAGATGAAGCGGGACAAGCAGGGGCTGGAGCGACTCGAGGATCAACTGGCCGAGGCCAACAATTTCCTGATGAACCTGATTGATACCTCCCCCAATGTTGTCATCACCACCAACAACGATGGCTTCATCCGCTCCATCAACCGGACCGGGCAACAGCTCTTTGGTTTCCAGGAGGAGGATCTGCTGGGCAGCCATATCTCGGGACTCCTGGAAAACGGTGCAGAGTTTGAACAACAGTTTCAGCGGGCAGTGGACGGTATCGGGATCGAACTGACCTGTCTCAAAAAGGACAGGCAATCCTTTCCCGCCAGAATACAGACACGGGATGTGGTGACCAAAAACGGGAAGTTCCAGGCAAAACTGGTGTTGATCAATGACCTGACCTGGGAAAAACGGCTGCAGGAAAAGCTGGAGCTGACCCAGAAACTGGCGATCTACTCCGAACTGATGGCAGGCATTGCCCACCAGTTGAATAACCCCCTGGTAGGCGTGGTCAGTTTCTCTTCCCTGCTGTTGGACAGAACGGATGCTTCCGATCCGAAAAGAGAGCTGGTCGAGACGATCCATGACGCCGCACAGAAGTGTCAATTGATGCTCTCCTCCCTGATGAAAAGCATCCATCAGCCGGAGAGTGCCTTTCAACCCGTTGATCTGAATGAAATCCTGGAAAACGCCCTGGATGTGGCAAAAGCGGAAGAGCCGGTTCTATCGGCAAACCTGGCGTTTGATATTCAACTCGGCGGGGACATTCCAAGTATTCGCGGCGATTCTTTTCAACTGCTGGAGGCATTCAGAAACATCCTGGTCAACGCCATACAGGCTATGCCCAGAGGGGGACAACTGAAAGTTCAATCCAGGTTGAATGATCTGCCCCCCGCTGTCGCTATTGAAATTAGCGATACAGGCGAAGGTATTCTGCAGGAAAACATGCCTCGCATCTATGACCCTTTTTTTTCGACCAAACGTAACAAAGGGACCGGGCTGGGACTGAGTTTTGCCTTTCAGGTCATGAAGGCTCACTCTGCGCGGATCGTGGTTGAATCGGAACCCCAGCAGGGATCCACCTTCATCATGTCCTTTCCCCTCAGACAGGAAGACAGTCAATGACAGCGGATGCCCCAGACCGGGGAACAGACGGAACCCCGGAAACCAGAAAAGAAACGACCATCCTGGTCGTCGATGACGAGGCCTACGCCCGGAAATTCTTTCGTACCATCGCCGATGACGAGCATTATGGCTGCGATACCGTCGAATCGGTCGGTGCCTGCAAGACTTACCTGGAGCAGAATCGCCTGCCGGACCTGATCGTCCTGGATATCCGGCTGCCCGACGGGAACGGGCTGGAGTTGATGGAATGGATTCGCAGTCGGCATATTGAGCTGCCGATCATTGTGATTACCGCCTATGGATCCATCGATGACGCCGTCAAAGCGATGAAAATGGGAACTTTTGACTTCTTTACCAAGCCCTTTGACAACCTCAGGAAACTGAAGATTTGCATCCAGAACGCCCTGGAGCAGAAACGGCTGCTCAATGAAAACCGACGTCTGAAATCCCAGCTCCAGTCCCTGGAGGTCTTCCAAAATATCATCGGAAAATCGCGGAAGATGACCACGATTTTCGAGATGATCCAGAAAGCAGCCCGGGTCAACAGCACGATCCTGATTGAAGGGGAGAGCGGGACAGGCAAGGAACTGGTGGCCAAAGCGATCCACAATTTAAGTGGGCAGGCCGCCCATAGTTTTATCCCGGTCAATTGTGCGGCACTCCCGGAAAACCTGCTGGAAAGCGTGCTCTTCGGATATGAAAAGGGGGCGTTCACCGGCGCCCAGAAATCGACCCCGGGTTTCTTTGAAGAGGCCCAGAACGGGACGCTATTTCTGGACGAAATCGGTGACGCACCGGCCTCGGTCCAGGTTAAGATACTCCGGGCGGTGCAGGACAACGCCATTTTCCGGGTCGGCCGAACCACCCCAATCCCGGTGAATGTCAGACTCATCTTTGCCACCAATAAGCACCTGTCCCAGGAAGTCGCCGAGGGGCGGTTCAGGGAGGATCTCTACTACCGTATCAACGTCATCCGGATCTCACTGCCACCGCTGAAGGAAAGAAAAGAGGATATCCCACTGCTGGTCAACCATTTTCTGTCAAAGTACTGCCGGGAGATGAAGGTTGAAAAGAAGCAGTTCGATGAAAAAGCCATCCTCTATCTTCTCAACTGGAAGTGGCCGGGGAACGTGCGGGAGTTGGAGAATTTCATTGAAAGAATCGTGGCGCTACATCCTCGGGAGATTGTCACCTCTGGCGACCTGGCCAACTATGTGGAAGAACCGGTGCTCATCTCCGATGGCAGCTTCCTGTCGTCGACCTACGAGGATGCCAGAAAAGCCTTTGAAAAAAGCTATTTCGAGCAGCTGATACTCAAAACAGATGGCGATCTGAACGAGGTGGCAAACCTCAGCGGTATCCACCTGGCAACCATTTACCGGAAACTGAAATCGCTGGGGATAAAACCAGGATAACGGCTTCTGAACAGCCAGTCTCAGTACGGACTTTACGGGCTTCCTGATCGGGGGAAGACATGCCGACACCTCACAGGCCATAACAGCCCTGATCCCGTCCATCCCATGAATTTGTCGGTCAGCGAGCCACCCGACCTTCTGTCAGCAGGCTGAGGAAGGTCTGCTTGTAGCCCCGGAAATCGTCGGTTGACGGCGCCGGTATTTCTCCCAGCAGGTTATGCCGGGTGTCCGGATCGGATTTGATATCATAGACCGCCGTCAGTTTCATGGCCTCGTCAAAGCCGTAGAGCCGGTCATGCTGAATCCCGAAGTAGCTTTTCTTGTCCGTCATCAGAATCAGGCCATTCTCTTTTTTTGGAGAAAAAAGTGAGATGCCGGCTGAAGCGTGGGGTGTATCGATATTCAGCTGATCGATCAGGGTTGGCAGGATATCCACGTGACTGCTATAGGTATCGACGCGGCCGGGCTGTACCTGTCCTCCCGGCGTGTAGATGACCATCGGGATGCGGAAGGTTTTCAGAAACTGGCCGTGGGGGGTATTGCGGGTGTGATCCGCGGTGATAATATAGACCGTGTTTTTAAATGACGCCCGGCTCTCTTCCAGTTCCATAAACCGGCCGATCTGGTGGTCGGTGTAGTGCAGGACGTTCTTCCAGTGCCGGTCATGCTCGCTCTCGCCTGGAAAAATATCCCACTTCTGGTTCGGCAGCTCATAGGGGCTGTGGGTGGAGACATTGATCATGGCCGCGAAAAAGGGTTCCTGCAGTTGATTGAGTTCCTGATGCAGCCGTTCGAAGGTCACTTCGTCCTGAAATCCCCAGGCCGTTTTCAGATCCGATTTAAAGTCGAATTCGTCCACAATCTTTTCGAAACCGATGGACGCCATAAACACGGTGATGGTGTTGTGAAACTGGGTATTCATAAAAAAGGTGGTATAACCGATTTTCTTCAGCGCCGACGGGATGGAAACAAAATGCTGCTGCAGCATGCCGTTGGTGATCAGGTTGTGATTATGAAAAATCGGAACCGAAATCATGATGGCGGGAAAGGCGTCACTGGTGTAATAGCCGTTGGAGAAAAAGTTGGTGTAGACACGGCTCTGCTGGATAATCCGGTTCAGATGGGGGGTCAGTCCGGTGAGATCGTGATCCGCGAGCCCCTCAATCCAGCTGGAGGGGATCCCTTCCAGGATCAGCATCACGTAGTTCAGCTTCTGGGCGGAGGGGGGGCCCGGGTCCTGCTTTTGCCTCAGCAGCGGGCGGTCGTCATCGATAAAAACCTCGCCCTGATCTTTCAGCACCTCCCGGGCTAACCCGATCGCCTTTTTCCGAGGGAAAAAACGGTCAACGGCGACCCGGTCCCGCTGCAGCGCCAGGGAAACGGTCAGAACCGTATTCAGCCTCAGGTTTCCCAGGACCTGGTGCTTCCCGGTAAAGGCATGGGCCTCATACAGCGGAAAGGGCCTGAAACCGCCCCGGACCCCCAGGACACTCAGCAGGAAAAAGCAGAGCACCAGGGCGGGGTATTTCAGCCAGCCGCCAAGCCGCACGGGACCTTCGGGTGTGTGCCTGCTCCAGGTTTTCAGCCAGAGACGGGCCGGAATGATGGCGATCAGGCTGATCACGAGTATAAACAGCCAGTGACTGCTGACAGCCTCCTTCGCCAGACCGGAAAACTCACCCACGGTGGAATAGATATCGTAGGAGATATGTTTGTTGAGATACCGAAAAGCGAGGCTGCCGGCTGAGAGAACCAGAACCTCAATGATCAGGAGGGCAAAGGTCAGGTATTTCCAGAAAGCGAAAATCCAGGGGTGGTAGGCCAGTTTTCCCATGAGCAGGAAAACAAGAAAAACGATCCCAAAGGTTTTGGAAATGGCAGAGAGGTCGAATTCAACACCCTGAAAAAAGGCCAGGATCAGGTCCGGCAGGGGGATCTCCCGGAATACGTGATAGTTGTATGCCAGGAAAATAAGCCGATACAGGGTGAAGGCCAGAATCAGAATGAGATTCAGCTTGACCAGCAGCCAGAAATTGTTTTTAAGTACACTCATGAGCCTCCATTCTCGGGAAATGGCTGCCACATCCTTGCTGTTGCAGTCAAAAATTGATTGTTTTTTGTATCTATTCAGTTTGATTTCCGCTCAGCCCCAAAGGTATTGTGTTTCAAGAACCTTGGAAACCAAGGAAGGATTCCAGGAGCTCCAGGAGGATTCATGCGTTTCTTGAAACACAATACCTTTGGGGCGTATACAGGTGAATAGTTACTGTTTTTTTTTCACATGCGGACAAAAGCAGCCCGCCTTTATCCATAAGCAACCCGCCAGCGGGTGAACCTCTCTGTGAATATCTCCTAACATGGCTCTGCGCATATGACCAGTAAAAATATGGCAAATTCCCCCCCCTAGCCGATATCCGCCGGCAGAATTCTGGGCCAGATCTCCGGACCTTCTCCAAACTCCGCTGTGAGGACCTTTGCCGGATCCGAGGTCTCAACCACATGGGGCAGGTCATGACCCATGACCGTTTTGAAGCCGGGCATCACGTAAAAAACGAACGCCAGGGGCTCCAGGGTCTTTTCCCGGAGGGCTTCCTGATAGGTTGTGATCGCGTTTTTGCGGGCCTGTCTGCTGCCGGTATAGCGACCCTGGTTCTGTGTCTGGTCGGCATAGGAAAAAGCGATGCCGTACAGCCCCTTCAGATCGATTTTTGCCGGAAAGCCGGTTCCATAAAGAATCTGTCCAATGGTCAGCGTGCGCGCCAACTCCCAGCTGGGCCAGTTGCCGGCCCCCCAGGTCATCCCGGGGTGGAAGGGGTCGTCTGATGCTGCGGGCGCCAGGGACATGAAATAGGCGGTGGTGAAGATCTGCCCCGGAAGCTGCTCCTGGTTGATGTCATGGCCCTCTCCATTCCATTCCGGAGAACACCATTTCAGGGTGCGGGCCCCATGGTTGAAACGAACCCTGAGCCGGTCGGGCAGCGGGTGGTCGCCCACATTGAACAGCATGGCTTCATGCCAGAACGACGCCGAATAGTGCCCCTTGCGGCCGAACTCCTCGTAACTGGCCACACCATCCCCATCCTCGTCAAAGGCTTCCAGGAACGCTGCCGCCAGTCGGGTTCCGGATTGCAGATCCACTGCTTCCAGGTAGCTGAGAAAGGTCCGGTAGAGATCCCGGGAAAGTTTGAAGACGGAATAGTAGACCACATCTGTCACCAGGGATTTGAAAACACCCTCGTGAACCGTTCCCAGCCGGCCTTCAACCGAAACCAGCGGGTTGTCGGACACCATATCCCGGCCGACCACATAGTAGGCCTGTTTTCCCATGCCCCGTTTTTCGGCAGCGGCAAAGGAACTGTCCCGGGAGAGGAGACATTCGTGATCCCAGGCGGTGACAATCTGGCCCTTTTCCAGCCGGGCCACGGGTACCCGGCGGGGGAACCGGTCCTTCATCTGCAGGGTGTGTGACGCCGCCAGGCCAAGGTTGCTGAAGAGGTACCGGGCACAACAATTGTCCACGGCCACCGGGTCGGCCCCGGCGACAATCAGCCCCTCGGGGATGCGCGTACTGCCGGCGATCCCCTGGTGATCGACATTGATGGCTTCAATACCATCCACCACGTGCAGCCAGGATATATTTTCGTTGCGAAGCGCCATATTGATGTCGATCATGGAAGCGGTCAGACCCCCGGTTTCCGTGACCCTGTAATTCCCATCCGCATCCCGCAGGGGCGCCAGGGTCACCGGATCAATTTCGGCCACCCAGCGCTGATGGGGCACCCGGGCCTTGAAACTGGGCACCGGGATATGGGGAATGGCGTATTCCCAGTGGCAGTTATGCTGCCTGGAAGCCTGCATGGGAAACAGCCCGATACCGAGGTTCTTGATGGCGTTGGTTAACAGCGCCTGGCTGTGGACCTTGAGCCTGGGCAGGTTGATCACCACCGATCCGGGATAGCGCCGTCGGTCTTCCGGATCTGCCGGGTTGCCACCGACCACGGCCTTGTGAATCAGGATGGACTTGAAATTCACCCCCTCCGGGACGGTGATGTCCCGCCCCTTGTCGGGGTCATCGCTGAGCCGGTTCAGGTCATACACCATCAGTTTATCCGTCGCCAGACCCGGTGGCAGGTATATCCCCCGCACACTCTCTTCGTGGCCCGCCATCGGGTCCTCGTCGGAACCTGCGGGCAATCGCTCCGCCAGGTACTGGCGGACAAAATAGAAGCCCCAGCCACCGAAAAAATCGTCGGATTTTCCTTCGACCACCGCTTCCGGGGGGATGAACCGGCCTGTTTTTTTGGAGAACAGGTCGGCAACGGCACTCATGGTGGTCGCGGCTTCCCCGACACACATCCGGTGATAGGGAATCTGCAGCTGGTCGTGAAACCAGCGCATGACGGCCGCCACAAACGTCCATTCGGTGCAGGCCGGTGCCCCGGGTCCGGGCTGACTGGTGACCGGATCGATGACCGAGATATTGACCAGGTTGGGTTTGAACAGCAACTTCTGCCCCTGTTTGAGCCGGTCCGCGATGTCACCGCCAAAGTCGATCTCCCGGTTCAAGGTGGACAAAGCCGTATCCATCCCGGTGTAGAGATAGTCGATCCCGGTGCAGATGGTCTCCCAGGCCGAGCGGTCTCCCTCCCGGATGACCTTCGCCAGCAGGGCACCGGATCCGGAATAGGCCCTGTGCGGGTCCACGTGCACGACGCTGACCGCCGAACCTTCCGTGTCAATGGTTTTGGGGCCGATGGCGGTTTTGACGGTCTTTTCTGGTGCCAGTGCTGTCATGATCGATCCGGGGTTTGTGGTTGTGATGTCCGTTGCATGCTGCAGAACCCCTGCAGCAATTCGTTTGACGGTTATTGTGGCTGTTCCGGAGAGCTTGCTCCACTATCCTTTGACCCTATCATTGAGTCGGAACAACAATCCGGGCGGGTTTAGAAAACCCGGCTTTTTTCCGGGGTCCTGTCTAAAACTTCTCCACGGCGGCGGTCAGCAGTTTCTGGGTGACATCGGAGAACCAGCAGTCCAGGAAGATCTCGTTCTGCTGTTCCCCGTGCTGCCGGTACTTCAGCCGGATATCTTCGGTGCGGGTGGATTTCATGGCGGAAAACGCTGCGCGCTCGTACCCGGCAATACTGGCGATTTTCGCCAGGGCGGTCTCAAGCACTGTCGCGGCAGGAACCATCCCGTCGATCATCCCGACGGCCAGGGCTTTTTCTGGCACCAGGAACTCACCCAGGTACAGAATCTCGGAAGCGGTCCTGTCTCCCGTGATCTGGCGGAGCATCAAATCGCTGATATAGGGTACCGGAATTCCCAGCTTGATTTCGTTGAAGCCCAGCAGTTTTTTGCCTTCCCCCGCAAAACGGTAATCACAGGCCATGGCGAACACCGACCCGGCAGCCGGCGCATGCCCGGCGATGGCGGCCGCAGTTGCCATGGGCAGGGTATACAGATCAAATGCCACCTGGATAAACCGTTTCCAGAAATCAGCCATACCGGCCCGATCCAGCTGGACCAGCTCCGGCAGGTTGAGTCCGATGGAAAAAAACTTCTCTCCGCCGGCCAGTACCATGCCCTGTGCGTCCTTTATTTCAGCCAGCGCTCCGGACAGGTCGTTGACCAGGTCTGAGCCCACCGGGTTTGTAACCCCACTGGACAGTGTCAGAATGGCGACATCACCCCGTTTTTCGATTTTTACCAATCCCATCTGTTTTCTCCATGATATTCGCTTTTCTGTACCGATACCGATGCACCACCGTATCGATACGCTTGTTAATTGAGATCACCTTGATTTCCTGACCATCACCGGTCAAACCCGCCAGGTCCCGTCCCTTCGCTGGCATGATGTCCATCCAGAGGGCGTTACCCGGGCGTTCCCACCGGCATTGTGGCGTCAGCTTATCATTCATGACCCAAATTGACACCCCCCAATATCGGCAGGGTGCACCCAATATGTGTGGGTACCTGTAAGCGGAAAGAGGTTATTTGTTCAGAAAACCCTGGAAGCCAGGGATGGATTCCAGGAGCTCCAAGGATGGATGCATGCGTTTTTCTGAAGAAATACCCTCTTGAAGCGGTTATGATCACAACCCCACATGTTTTTGGTGCACCCTATCGGCAACCGGTCCCTGGAAAACGCCGACCGACCAGCATCGCCGCCGTATTCTCATACTTCGTAAAGAGTAACAGGGGACACGATCATTTGTGTCTCCTGGTTTTCGGCCAGTACCATGAGTCTTTTCCCATGTTTTGTTATGCCAGTATCGCGAGTTTTTCTGATGCTTTGCTGTACCCGGACCCCGGGGTATGCTGGCAACTATAAGAACCGGAAGAAATGACGGTGACCATGGCTGTTATCGGTGACGACCTGTCTGGTTGAGAAAAACCATTGAATCGAAGAAACCGAATTGAAACGAAACATTGCGCCACACTGCATGGGGGTGGGAATTAGTATTAAAAATTTCAATTGGATAGGTGAACTAATAAATATACCTTGACAGTCAAGATAAATACGTTTATAGTTTGATCATCAAGCTAAATATACCAGCAGAGGTGACCCCCCATGGAAAATTTCAGGAAACTGAGCGAGTCCCTGATCCAGTTCTACGAGAAGCTCTCCGCCTGGGAAGTCGCTGTTGCCAGGAATTCCGGGCTTTCAACCCAGCAGAACCACACGATTGAGATTATCGGCGGCGCCGGACGGATCCGGATGAAGCCCCTGGCCGAAAAACTCGGCGTGACCACGGGGACGCTGACCGTCATGATCGACCGGCTGCAGAAGGCGGGCTACGTGCAGCGTCAGCCGGACCCCAGCGATGGCCGGGCCTTTAACGTCGTTCTCACGGAAAAAGGGGATGCTGCCTACCTGGAGCACCACGCGTTTCATGAGAACCTGACCCGGGATATTGTCGGATGCCTGGATAGTAAGGAACAGGAGCGGTTTACGGACATGCTCAAAAAAATCAACAGTGTTGTATTTTAAAAAACAGAGAGGAACCATGCAACCCAACTGCAGTACCGGAACCAGCCTCACCGATCATCGCGGCAACGAAAAGGTAACCCTGGTGGTAGTGATCATCACCCTGATCATGATGGTCGCAGAGATTGTGGCGGGGATCATCAGCGGCTCCATGGCCCTGCTGTCGGACGGCATTCACATGGGCACCCATGCGGTGGCGCTGTTTATTACGCTGGCGGCTTATATCATCGCCCGGCGACAGCAGGGGAATCCGGCTTTCGCTTTTGGGACGGGCAAGGTGGGGGTGCTGGCGGGTTACACCAATGCGATCCTGCTGATCATCGCCGGCCTGGCCATGGCCTGGGAGTCCATCCATCGGATCATCGATCCGGTGGAGATTCATTTCAACGAGGCCCTGATCGTGGCGGTCATCGGCCTGGTGGTCAACCTGGTCAGTGCAGTGATCCTGGGACGGGGGGAGAGCGGTCACACTCACAGTCACGGGCATGATCACGATCACGGGCACACGGACCACAATCTCCGGGCCGCCTACCTGCATGTCCTGACCGATGCCCTGACCTCCATCCTGGCCATCGCGGCCCTGCTGATTGCCAAGATGGCGGGCCTGGTCTGGGCCGATCCTGCAGTGGGAATCCTGGGGGCCGTCGTGGTCATTCGCTGGGCCATCGGGCTGATTCGCCAGACGGGCTCGATCCTGCTCGACCTGGGGGATTTTTCCGACGAGATTTCCCGCATCCGGGAAGGCCTGGAAGACGATCAGACCCGGATCTGCGACATCCATATCTGGCAGATTTCAGAAAACGAGCGCTCCCTGATTGTCGGACTGGAAACATCCAGTGACCGGACACCGGCGGACTATCACCAGATCCTGCAGGAATTCACCGGTTTCCAGCATACCACCATCGAGGTCAACCGTTTCAGCAATCAGGCTTGAATCGGTTTGGAGGAGCGGGCCACCAGTTTACCCGTCTCGTCCCGTTGCATGTATTGATACGGCCGGTCCGGGAAGACGTTTTTGGTCAGGTCATCCAGCATCTGCTGCACATTGCCGAAGGGGGTGATGGCGTCGATCAGCCAGAGGCGGTCCCCCGAATTCCAGTCCCCGGGCGAGAGCCGGGTGACGCCCTGCTTGATCCGTTCCTCCACCGCCTCGTTGACAAAGCCCCAGAAGAGCACCCCCACCGGGAAGTCCTCCCCGTGGAATACCCGGAACTGGCCCAGGGAAACCGGCTGCAGTACCATCCATTCCAGGTCGGAGATAAAGAAGTAGCGATGGTTGGCCGAGCGGGTCATCAGCCAGATAATCTCCCCCAGGATGTTGGATAGGGTTTTGGAATGCTCCGTGGTCTGCTCCGGGGATTTTTTACTGGCAGGCTTAGCTGTTTTCGCCGGTTTTTGAACCACAGGCTTGGCTTTTTCAGTCATTGGGATTCCTCTCTTAACGTTCTCTCAGGGCTTCATCACTGTACCTCAAAAAAGGCTCCAGGATGTAGTCTGCAATTTTTCGATGTCCGGTCTTGATGTCAATGGTCACGGTCATCCCCGGCTTGAGGGAGAAGACCTTGTCATCGACCTCGATCTTCTGGTTGGCCAGTTCGATAATCGTCGGGTAGATCATGCCCAGCTGTGGGTCCTCAACGCCACCGGAGGCGATCCGGCGGATGGTGCCATTCAGTTTGCCATACCGGGTAAAATTAAAACTGTCCAGTTTTACCGCCACGGTGTGCCCCTCTTCGATAAATCCCACATCCTGGTTCAATATCTTGGCCTCCACCTCCAGGGGGGATTTTTCAGGGACGATGCTCATGATTACCTCACCGGACTGAACCACTGCACCTTGTGTATAGACCATAATCTCATTCACGATCCCGGTGATTGGGGAGATCAGGTTCTTTAGCCGGATTTCGCTCTCCAGTTTATGCAGATCCTGATTGAGGATACGGAATTCCTGTTCCAGTTTCAGCAGTTCCACCTCAATTTCCTGTTGCTGGCTTTCCCTGCTGAGCCGGTGGCTTTCCTCCTGGTAATCGATCTCCGCCATGATACCCTCAACTCGGGCCTGCTTTATCTGCCGCTCCTTTTTCTGATGGATCAGTTTTTCATACAGTGTATCCAGTTTCTCCCGACCGATGATCCCCTCATCCAGCAGGAGTTTGGAACGTTCGATGTCAACCATGGTCCTGGGAACCAGCAGGTCAAGCAGTTCGATCTCACGACCAAGACTTTTCAGGTCAGCCTGCAATGTTTCAATTTTTTTTTTCAATGTGGTGTCCTGGAAACGAAAGACACTTTTCTGACTGTCGAGGATCGATATCTCCCGCTCCAGGAAGGGATTGTTTTCCGGAGGCGCGATCTTTTGACGGCGATGCTGATAAAACCCCTGCATGGCTTTCAGACGATAGAACCTGGCCCGGTTTTTCAGGAGGGTATCCTGAATTTTGGCCTGATCACCCAGCTTATCTGTCTGCAGAAACTCCACCAGGGAGTCTCCTGCGCTGACATGCTGTCCCTCCTTTACCAGGATACGATTGACAACATTGGAACCATTCGACTGGATGAACTGCAGTCGTGTATTCGGGATAATCACCCCCCGGGTCGAGGATACAATATCGATCTCGGAAAACCAGGCCCAGGATATCATAAACAGGGAAAACATGGCGATGAACCAGGGCAGCAGCAGTCTTGAGAGGGGCATTTTTTCAGAAAGAAATGCCTCGGCATCAACCTGTTCATCATATCCGTCAATGGTCTGCTCTTCCATTGGTTTGAACTCCGGTTATCCACGTACAGCGGTTGTGACAACATTCTTGATCAGTTTTCCGTCCCCCAGGGTGATGATCCTGTCGACCACATTCACATGGGGTAGCCGATGGGCCACGATCACGACCGTTCGGCCGTGAAACAGTCTAGCCATGTTCCGCTCTACGATGGTCTCTGATTCATTGTCCAGGGCACTGGTGGCCTCATCCAGCAGCAGAATCCGGGGATCTCGCAGCAGCGCCCGGGCAATGGAAATCTGCTGTCGCTGCCCGCCTGACAGAAAACTTCCCCTTTCACCGACAATGGTGTCGTAGGCATTGGGGAGACGCCTGATCCAGCTGTCGGCCCCTACCATTTTGCAGACATCAACCACGTCGTCAACGGAGGGTGGTTTGAAACCGGTTCCTGACATGCGGATGTTCTGGATAATAGACTGGTTAAACAACACATTTTCCTGGGAGACAACCCCGATTTTTTCTCTGAACCAGACCGGGTTAATTCCCATCACATTGATATTGTCAATATAGATATTTCCTTCGGTTGGCAGATAGAGGCGTTGCAGAAGACGCAGCAAGGTCGACTTTCCCGAACCGGTGGCACCAATCAGCGCTACATTTTCACCTGCCCGGATCTCAAAGGAGATATCCTCCAGAACCGTCCTCCCGTCTTCTTTATAGCGAAAACTGACATTCTCAACCCGGATGCTGCCATTGAGCCGGGGCAATTGGGATGCTTCCCTGACATGCAGTTCCGGAGATGCGTTCATGATCTCGCTCACGCGCTGCAGGCTTATTTTCAGCTGATTCAGTTGCTGCAGAAGCTGTGAAATCCGCTGAGTGGGCGCGATTACCCGTCCCACCATCATATTGAAGGCAATCAGCTGACCCGGGGTCATCTCGCCTTCCAGAACCAGCAGCGCCCCCAGCCACAGGCAGACAGCCGTTGTCGATTTTGTCAGGAAGCCCGCAAACTGGGAGACATGACTGGTCAGCGTTTCAGTCCGCGCTGAATTCCGGGCATGATCAATGAGCAGCTTATTCCAGCGGTTCTGAACCCGCGTCTCCAGGGACATCGATTTGATCGCTTCGATGGCCCCGATGGTCTCAATTAAAAAAGAGTTATTGTCTGATTGAATCCTGTTTTTACTCTTGAGACGATCCCTGATAAAAGGACCAAAAACACCATACAACAGTAGAACAACACCAATAAAAGCCGAAGCCATGATGGTCAGTTTGACACTGAAAAGCAGCATGACCCCGATAAACACGAGCAGAAAAGGAAAATCGATGAGCAGCATGAAAGCACTGCCGGTAAAAAAGCTGCGGATCACCTCCAGTTCCTTGACCCTCGAAACAGCATCCCCGATCTGCTTGGTTGAAAAAAAGGAAAGCGGCAGCGTGGTCAGTTTTTTGAAAAAAGCGGTGGCCAGGATGTAGTCGACTTTATGGGTGACACTGTTCAGCAGCATTTGTCTGGAACTGGAGATCAGGTAGTCGAAAATTGAAATAGCGAAAAGGCCGATGATCAGGACATGCAGGGTGGCAAATCCACTGGCGCTGAAGACCTTGTCGATAATAACCATGGTGAACAGGGGGGTGACCAGGGCAAACACCTGGATAAGAAAGGCAGCGATCAAAACCTGGAAAAAAACAACCCGGAAGCGCATGATCATTTTGATCAGCCACATTGTGTTGAACCTGCCCGTCGGTTCCGGTTCTGCCACTTTTTTTGGTTTTTTTGAAGCCTTGATCTGGATCACCCGTCCGGTAAAGAGAGATTTTAATTCTTCCCCGTCAAGGGCCACATTTTTTTTCTGCTGGGGATCATAAAGCAGACCGTTATTCTGATAGGATTGACTCAGCAACAGGAACCGGTTCTCATAACAGATTAGAATCGCCGGATCATTTATAGACGACAGCTTTTTCAGCGAAACTTTGGTGATCACGGCAGTCAGGTCAAGGCATCCTCGGACCAGATCGAGAAGCTCACCGGGGGAAACATGATCGGGTGCCAGCTCTTTTTTGACTTGAAAGATCCGCTCCGGGGAAATTTCATTTTGGGTCAACTGGGACAGATAGAGGATCAGATTAATCGCACTGTCCCTTGGTAAAGCGGCGCTGCCTGAATCCGGCAGGACTGGCTTTTTCTCCTTTTCTGAGGCCTCGCTGCTGAGGATCACGCGCTTTTTAACTGGTTGGATTCTGGCAAGGGCGATCGTCTGCCCCTTTTCCTTACCGTCCATTGTTTCAACGAGAGAAAGATATTAACCGCCGTTGCTATCCGGCTGAATCTGACAGTCGCTCAAAATCCCGGGCCAGTTGCTCGAGTACTTCCGCTTTTAACTGGCCGGACAGATGCAGGAGCCGGATGCGATCTTCCCATATATCAATAAATGTCTGGGCCAGATCATGTTGTGATTCGTTGTATTTTCGACTGTTTTCCAGAAACCGTGAAAATGGGAAGTGCCGCTGTTTAAGCCCCTTTTCATACATTTCCACAATCGTTTTCTGTCGGGTCTTCCAGTCTTTCTGCGTTTCGATGGTTGCGGACTTCAGTTTGATGGAGCGGATGAGCCTGTGAATACCGTCCGTCAGATCTTTTTTCGTAACTTCTCAATAACCTCTGGCGATTTCGTTAATGGTTCAAAAAAACTGTAGACACAGGGGAGTTTTTCTGTCACAGTTTGCTACATGAACATTCCAAAAAGAAAAATTCCCGAATTA
>Ga0180009_10001488_pt1 | contig 28615 bp, 29 predicted proteins | sample OS_PC_MetaG_FD_123537 | JGI IMG/M metagenome (GOLD analysis project Ga0180009, IMG submission 123537) | Groundwater microbial communities from the Aspo Hard Rock Laboratory (HRL) deep subsurface site, Sweden - OS_PC_MetaG | ecosystem: Environmental > Aquatic > Deep subsurface > Groundwater... | reverse complement strand
CCACGGGCGCATCACCGCCGACCCGTACCTGACCGATCCGCACCTGGCGGGTTGCACGACGAACGATAGGGGACATCATGATTCCAGACGGTTATTCTTCGAGCGTGAAACGGGCGACCGACACGGCAATGAAGGGCTTCAGATCGATGGGGCGACCGTTGTAGTGCATGCGCACCTGCGTCGCATTGCCCACCACCAGATCAAACGGCGGCTGGCCCTGGATGTCGATCCGGCTGCCCGCAGGGTTGAGCTGGCGATGCACCATGCGCCCGCTGCCATCCTTGACCTCGACCCAGGCCTCGTCGCCGAAGTCGAAGCGCAGCACGCTGCCGTTTGCCGCGGGCGGAGCCGCGGGCGCGCCCGCTTCGGCAGGGTCCGGGAACGTGGGCGCAGTAAGCGGCGCCGCGGGCGTTGGAACCGGCTGCTCAGCCGGAGCCGGTGACGTCTCGGCGGGTGTGGGCGCCTCCGTGGGCGCGGCAACCGGTGCGGGCGCGACAGCAGGCGCAGACTCCATCTGCATGACCGATGGCTGCTGGTTGGGCTGGTCATCTTCCACTTCACTGTTCAGCCACAGATACAGCGCGACCGGCACCGCCACCACGATCAGTGTGCCCACCATCATCAGAATCAGCCAGGGGGAGGTCAGCCAGGCGGCCGGCAGTGGCGGTTCTGCCTGGGTAATCGGCGCGGCTTCGCTCGGCGCGCCACCCATGCGTGCCAGCAGATCCTCCGGCACCAGTCTAAGCAGGCGCGCATAGTTGCGCACGAAGCCGCGCGCAAACACCGACTGCCCGAGGCTCGCAAAATCGTCAGACTCCATCGCCTCGATCTGGCGATGCATCAGCCGCAGATGCGCCGCGACATCATCCAGCGACATGCCCTGCGCTTCACGCGCCGCGCGCAGGGTCTGTCCGATTGATAGCTGCGCGTTCTCGCTCATTCGAACTGCCCCGCCCGCAGCAAACGCTCCTCATTGGAATCCGGAAAACGCTTGCGCAATTGCAGGCCGTATGCCGCCTCCTGCGCCCGGTCGCCCAGCTTGCGCTCCAGCCGCACACCCAGCCACAGGCTTTCTGCAGTCGGCGGTGCGAGTTCGGCATGGCGGGTCAGAAAGCGCTGCGCTTCGACAAGATTGCCCTGACGGAAATGCAGGCCTGCCAGTTTGATCACGGTGTTGGGGTTGTCCGGCTGCAGCTTGAGTGATTTGATCAGGTTGGCTTCGGCCAGCGCCAGATCGCCTTTTCGCTCCGCGCACAGGCCGGCATTGGCCATGGCCTGCTCGGGTTGCGCATACAGAGGGTTGCGCAAGGCGGTACTGAATTGTTCGAGGCCTTCGTCATGGCGGCCACGGGTGCAGAGAAACCAGCCGTAATTGTTGCGCGCCTCGGAATCGCTGCGATCCAGTTCGATGGCGCGGCGAAAATTCTCCTCGGCCAGCTTGTCCTCGGCCAGCTCCATATAGATCAGGCCATAGATGTTGTAGGCCGGTCCGTAGCGGGCGTCCGCGACAATCGCCTTGCGCAGTTCGTCCAGCGCGGTTTTGTACTGGGCGCGAACGAAATAGGCGCCGGCCAGATCGGTGAAGGCCCGCGCACGCTGACGGCTTTCGCTGTCGACTTGCGTATTGGCCACGCCACTTTCTCCGGTCGGCTGAGCCGCACAGCCGGCCAGTAGAACTGCTGCCATCACGATCCATTTTTTCACGCCGCCTCCTTGTGTATTCTTTTCATCACGCGTCCGCTCTTGTCGGCCACCTTGCCCGCCAGTTGCCCGCAGGCCGCGTCGATGTCGTCGCCGCGCGTCTTGCGCGTCGTCACCACGTAGCCGGCATCCTGCAGGATTTCGCGGAACACCCGCATGGGTTCGCTACGCGGTTTTTCATAGCCGGAATCCGGGAACGGATTGAACGGGATCAGGTTGAACTTGCACGGCACGTCGCGCGTCAGCGCGATCAGCTGGCGCGCATGCTCGGGCTGATCGTTCACCCCGGCCAGCATCACGTACTCGAAGGTGATGAAATCGCGCGGCGCGTGCACCAGATAGCGCCGGCACGCCGCCATCAGCTCCACCAGCGGATACTTCTTGTTGATCGGCACGATCTGGTCGCGCAGCGCGTCGTTCGGTGCATGCAGGCTCACCGCCAGCGCCACCGGGCAGCGCTCGGCCAGCCGGTCCATCGCCGGCACCAGGCCGGAGGTCGACACTGTCACGCGCCGCCGCGACAGGCCATAGGCATGGTCGTCGAGCATGATGCCGAGCGCGGTCACCACGTTTTCGAAATTCGCCAGCGGCTCACCCATGCCCATCATCACCACATTGGTCACCGGCCGCTCGGAGATTTCTCCAGTCGTGCGGTTGGGCTCGGTCTTCAGGCTGTGCTGCGCCACCCACAGCTGGCCGATGATCTCGGCCACCGTCAGGTTGCGGTTGAAGCCCTGCCGCCCGGTCGAGCAGAAGGTGCATTCGAGCGCGCAGCCGACCTGCGACGATATGCACAGGGTGCCGCGATCGTCTTCCGGGATGAATACGGTCTCGATGCCGTTGGCGACGCCGACGTCGAACAGCCATTTGCGGGTGCCGTCGGTCGACGTGTGCGCATAGCTGATTGCCGGCGCCTGTACCACCGCCTGCTGCTGCAGTTTCTCGCGCAGGCTTTTGGCGATATCGGTCATCTGCGCAAAATCCGCCACCCCGGCCTGATGCAGCCAGTGGAACACCTGCCTGGCGCGGAACGGTTTTTCGCCGCGCTCACCGAACCAGGTGGTCAGTCCTGCCAGGTCGAGATCGAGCAGATTTTGCGTCATGCGTACAGCTTAGCGGCCCGCGTAGACTTCGCTGGCCGGAAAGAAATAGGCGATTTCGATCGCCGCGGTTTCAGGCGCGTCGGAACCGTGCACCGCGTTGGCGTCGATGCTCTCGGCGAAATCGGCGCGAATGGTGCCGGCATCGGCCTTCTTCGGATCGGTGGCGCCCATCAGTTCGCGGTTCTTGGCGATGGCATCCTCGCCTTCCAGCACTTGCAGCACGACCGGGCCCGAAATCATGAAGTCGACCAGATCCTTGAAGAAGGGGCGCTCCTTGTGAACGGCGTAAAAGCCTTCGGCTTCCTGACGCGACAGGTGCTTCATCTTCGACGCCACCACCTTGAGGCCGTTGCTTTCGAAGCGGCTGACGATCTTGCCGATCACGTTCTTTTTGACGGCATCGGGCTTGATGATGGAAAAGGTGCGCTGAACTGCCATGTGAATGCTCCGGAAAATAATGAGAAAAAGGTTCAAAAAACCATGAAAATCAGCCTGCTAGGATACCACGCCCGAGCCCGCCCTGTCTCGCCCGGCGGCTAGCCGACCACCTGCGGCAGCATCCCCGCCTCGCCCGGCGCCGCGCACCAGTCGGCGTCGAATCCGACGCCCGCGGCCCACGCCAGCTGCCCGTCGCACCACAGCAGGGGCAAATGCCCGCGCTGCCAGGGCGGGACCGCATGTTCCTGCAGCAGGTTCTTCAGGCTGCGATGCGGGCCCCCCGCATGCAGGCGCAGCCGTTCGCCGCCCTGGCGTACCCCCAGCGTGACCACGCCGGCGTCCAGTGCGCCGCGCTTCAGTCCCGCCCCGATCACCGGCTCCATCCGCACGGCCACGCCCGCAGCCGGCACCCAGAGCTGCGCCTCGCCCTGCCAGCGCACGGAGGGTGCGGCCGGCGGCGCCGGCGGCACCAGATACGCGCCATCGCGAAAACGCCACAGTTCGCGCGATCCCAGCTTGACACACACCCGCGCATCGGCCTGCGCATCGCACAGTTGATGCACGGCCTCGTCGAGCCGCCGCGCATTGGGCAGGGTTTGGCCCTGCTGCGCGATGAAATAGCGCAGCAGGTTGCGCGCGCGCGGCAGCGTCAGGCCAGCCAGCACAGCACAGTCGAGACGCCCGCCCGCCAGGGCATCCCCCGCATCCAGACGCGCCAGATCGTCCAGTAGGTCCGCTGCCTCGGCCTGCATCGCGGCCGCACGTGCGAGCGTGGCCTGGCTGCCGGGAAAATGCGCAGCCAGCAATGGCATCACCTGCTGGCGCAGCGCGTTGCGGCGGTAGCGGATATCCTGGTTGCTTTCGTCTTCGACCCAGGCGAGCCCATGTCGTTGTGCCGTCTCCAGGATGGCGTTGCGCGTCACCCCGAGCAGCGGCCGCAACTGCGCCGCCCGCCAGTCGTGGCGGTGCTGCAGTTCAGGCATCGCCGCCAGGCCTTTCGGCCCGGCGCCGCGCAGCAACTGCAGCAACAGCGTCTCGGCCTGGTCGTCCTGCTGGTGCGCGGTCAGCAGAAAGTCGGCGTCGACCGCGGCAAAAATGCGCAGGCGCGCATACCGCGCAGCGGCTTCTATGCCCGCTGCATCGTCGCGCGCGATTTCCACGCGATGGATCTTCAATTCGACCGCATGCGACGCGCACAGGCGTGCGCAGAAATCGGCCCAGTCATCGGCGTGCGGCGAGAGCCCGTGGTGGACGTGCACGGCGCCAAGTTCGAAGGGATAGTGATCGCGCAGCGTCACCAGCGCATGCAGCAGGACCACTGAATCGAGTCCGCCCGACAGGGCCAGGGTCAGCCGCGCACGCGGCGCAACATGGCGGGCCAGCACGTCCGCCACGACATCGACAAGCGCCTTACTTGGCAGGAGTTTCCTTGAAGCTGCCATACGCCCGCAGACGCTGGTAGCGCTCGGCCAGCAGCGCGTCGAGCGATGGCTTGCGCAACTCGGACAGGGTGTCGGTCAGCGCGCGGCGCATGTTCTGGAACATGGCATCCCAGTCGCGCTGGGCGCCGCCCAAGGGTTCATCGATGATGCGGTCGACCAGGCCGTTGGCTTTCAGGCGGTCGGCGGTAATGCCCAGGGTTTCGGCAGCAACCGAGGCCTTGTCGGCGCTCTTCCACAGAATCGACGCGCAGCCTTCGGGCGAGATGACCGAATACGTGGAGTACTGCAGGATCAGCGTGCGGTCACCGACACCGATCGCCAGCGCGCCGCCCGACCCGCCTTCACCGACAATGGTGCAGATGATCGGCGTCTGCAGTTCGGCCATCACGTACAGGTTGCGCGCAATCGCCTCGGACTGCCCGCGCTCCTCGGCCCCGATGCCGGGGTAGGCGCCGGGGGTGTCGATGAAGGTGAAGATCGGCAGGCCGAACTTCTCCGCCAGGCGCATCAGGCGCAAGGCCTTGCGATAGCCCTCGGGACGGGGCATGCCGAAATTACGGACAATCTTTTCCTTGGTATCACGGCCTTTCTGGTGGCCGATCACCATCACCGCCTCGCCATTGAAGCGCGCGATGCCGCCGACAATCGCCTGATCGTCCGCATAGGCGCGATCGCCATGCAGTTCGGAAAAGTCGGTGAACAGCCCCTGCACATAATCGAGCGTATAGGGCCGTTGCGGATGGCGCGCCACCTGCGACACCTGCCAGGCGTTGAGCTTGGCGTAGATGTCCTTGGTCAGGGTCTGGCTTTTTTTCTGCAGGCGGCGGATTTCCTCTGAAATATCCAGGGCGGAATCGTCCTGCACAAAGCGCAGTTCTTCGATCTTGGCTTCGAGCTCGGCGATCGGCTGCTCGAAATCGAGGAAGGTGGTTTTCATTAAACAATCACAGAAAACGGATTAGCCGGGCATTTTAGCAGCCCAGCACCATTTTCCAGCAGCGACTTAATGATGGTGGTGGCCGTGTGCGCCATGTGCGTGGCGATGCTCGACTTCGTCCGGCGAGGCGGCACGCACCTCGGCCACCACACACTGGAAATGCACTGCCTGACCGGCGTAGGGGTGGTTGCCGTCGACCACCACCTTGTCTTCGGCGATGTCGGTCACCGTGTAGAGCATTTCCTCGGTTCCGTCGACCGGTGAGCCGACGAACTGCATGCCGACCTCGATGTCTGCCGGGAAGGCCTCGCGCGGCTCCAGTCGCACCAGGTCGTCCTCGTATTCGCCAAAGGCATCGGCCGGCTGCAGTTTGAGGTCGATCTTGTCGCCCACGGCCTTGCCTTCCAGCGCCTGCTCAACCAGCGGAAAGATGTTGTCGTAGTCGCCGTGCAGGTAGCTGACCGGTTCGTCGCTTTCCTCCAGCAGTTTGCCCTCCATGTCCTTGACGATGTAGGTGATGGTGACGACGGTGTCCTTGCCGATATTCACTTGAGTTCCCCTTTGCTCATTGAAGCAACCAGTTGAAGCACTTCCTCCGCGTGACCGCGGCTGGAAACGCCGTACAGGGCATGACGGATGACGCCCTGTTTGTCGATGATGAAGGTGGAGCGAACCGGGCTCTTGCGCACCACGCCGTCCACCTCCTTGTCCTGCAGCACACCATAGGCCTTGTTGGTGAGTTGTTCCTTGTCCGCCAGCAGGCGAACGCTGATGCCGTGCTTGTCGCGAAATTCGCCATGCTTGATGCAGTCGTCGCGCGACACCCCCAGCACCTCGGCACCCAGCTTGGCAAAATCGTTTTCCAGTTCGGAAAATTCAATGGCTTCTGTCGTGCAGCCCGGCGTATCGTCGCGCACATAGAAATACAGCACCAGCGTCTTGCCACGGAACTGGGATAACTCGACGATGTTCATGTCCGCATCCGGATTTGAAAAATCCGGCGCGCGGTCTCCCGCTTTCAGCATGCTTGGCTCCGCCACGTAATTTCGCGCATTCTAGCAGGGCAACTCCAGCCACATCGTTATAATTATTTATGACTTCGACCCTGCTCGGCGGCCTGAGCCCCGCCCGTTTCCTGCGCGATGTGTGGCACAAGCGCCCGCTTTTGATCCGTAACGCCGTGCCGGATTTCGCGGGCCTATTGACGCTGGGCGAGATGCAGCAGCTGGCATGCCGCGACGATGTGGAGTCGCGCTTGATCCAGGGCAGCGGCACACACTGGCGGCTCGACCAGGGCCCGTTCGGCAAAAACGACTTCAAACGCCTGCCCAAAACCGAGTGGACCCTGCTAGTGCAGTCGCTCAATCACATTCTGCCCGAAGCCGACGCGCTGCTGGCGCGCTTCAACTTCATCCCGCATGCCCGGCTCGACGACCTGATGGTGAGTTATGCCGTGCCCGGCGGCAGCGTGGGACCGCATTTCGATTCCTACGATGTTTTTCTGCTGCAGGGCCAGGGACACCGCCGCTGGCAGATCAGCACGCAGACCGACCTGGCGATCCTGGACGACGTTCCGCTGAAAATCCTGCGCCGTTTCAAGCCTGAGGAGGAATGGCTGCTCGGCCCCGGCGACATGCTCTATCTACCGCCGCACGTCGCCCATTACGGCGTCGCCGAAGACGCCTGCACGACCTATTCCATCGGTTTCCGTGCACCCACCACCGAAGAGCTAACGCACGGCTTCCTGATGCATTTGCAGGACACGCTCAAACCGGAAGGCCGCTACGCCGACCCCGACCTGCGTCTGCAGGCCCACCCCGGCGAAATCAGCCGCGCGATGCTGACGCAGATCGAGGGCATGATCGCAAAAATAAAATGGGACAAGCGCGACATTGCCGAATTTGCCGGGCGCTACCTGTCCGAGCCGAAGCCGAATGTGTTCTTCGATCCACCCGAAGCCCCGCTTACGCGCGCCGCGTTCGACAAGCAGGCGAACAGGCACGGCGTTGCGCTCAACCCCAAGTCGCGCCTGCTGTTCACGGGCGGACGCTTCTTCATCAACGGCGACGCCTTCACGACGGCTGCCGACGAAACCACCGCGCTGAAACAGCTGGCCGATCAGCGCAAGCTCGTGCCGCCCCTGCCTGCCACGCTGCGCGAGCGTTTTTACGACTGGTATGAAGCCGGCTGGCTGGAGATCAATGCCGCATGAGCACCTTTGAAACCCCGAGTGAATTCCGCAGCGCATTTGATGCCTTGCTCGCCGGCACGCACCGTCAGCTGCGCGTCTACGACCGCAATCTGGATCTGCTCGAGATCGACGATGCGCCGCGTCACGCGAGCCTGCGCGCGCTGTGCGTGGCCGGCGGCGGCCGTCGCATCGAACTGCTGCTCGACGACATCAGCCATGTGGCACGCAGCCATCCGCGACTGATGCAACTGGTGCGCGATTTCGGCCATGTGCTCGAAATCCGCCAGGCCGATCCCGACGCGCCGCGCCCGGATGAGGCCTTTGCGCTGGCCGACCATCACGGCGTGCTGCTGCGTGCCGACAAGGCTGCGGTGCATGGCACGCTGCACCTCGACGATGCACGCGATGCCGTGTTGCTGCATCAGCAGTTTGAAGGAATGTGGCAGCGCTCGCCCACCGGCGTGTCGGCAACGACACTAGGGCTGTAGGCCGATTCAGGCGTTTTTCCGCGAAAACCCTTAAAGCCCGCTCAGCCAGTCCAGTTCGGATTCGCTGAAGCCCGCGGCACGGCGTGCCGCCAGATTGAAGGGCGGCTTCAGCGGTGGCGCGTCATACTCGACCAGCAACTGGCGAAATGTCGCATCGGGTTCCACCCCACGCGCGTTGCACAGCCAGCCAAACCAGTGGCTGCCGATGGCGACATGGCCGATCTCGTCACGCTCGATCACGGCGAGGATCTCGACCATGCCCGCGTCGTTCGCGGCTTTCAATTTGTCGACGATGAGCGGCGCGGCATCGAGTCCGCGCGCCTCCAGCACGCGCGGCACCAGCGCCATCCGCACCAGCGGGTCGTGCGCGGTCTTCAGCGCCATGTCCCACAGGCCGTCATGCGCAGGAAAATCCCCGTAGCGGTGTCCCAGCGTCGCCAGATGCGTTTCGAGCAAATCGAAATGCAGCGCTTCTTCGTCCGCCACACTGAGCCAGTCGGCGTAATAGGCGGCCGGCATGCCGGCAAAGCGGTGGGCGGCGTCGAGCGCCAGGTTGATGGCATTGAATTCGATGTGCGCCAGCGCGTGCACCAGCGCCGCTCGCCCGGCCACGGTGTCGGCGCGACGTCGCGGCACCTGGTGCGGCGAGACCCGCTCGGGGCGGACCGGGCGCCCCGGCTGGTCGATGGGCACACGCGGCATGTCCGCCGCGAGCTCGACCCTGCCGGCCAGCCAGTCGGCCTGCAAGCCATGCACGCAGGCGATCTTGGCAGCGGGTTCGCTTGCCCGCAGGCAATCGGCCAGCCGCCCGGGCAGCGAGGCTAGCGCCGGTCCACCCACCGGATGCCGACCAGCGCGATGGCGAGGAATATCAGCAGCGGCAGGCTGACCACCGCCGCCGCCGGCCAGTCGTTGAGCAGGCCCAAATGACCGAACAGCCGGCTCAGCAGGTGGAAGCTCAGGCCGGTCAGAATGCCGATGAACATCTTGGCGCTGGTGCCGCCGGCGCGGGGACCCTGGATCGCGAACGGCATGACGATCAGCATCATGATCGGGATCACGAAGGGATTGATGAATTTCGACCACAGTGCGATCTCGTAGCGGCTGGCCTTCTGGTTGTTTTCCTTCAGATGCGTCACATAGCGCCACAGGGTCCGCGCCGACATTTTTTCCGGCGCAATCAGCAGCACGCTGAGAATGTCGGGCGTCAGCACCGATTCCCAGTCCTGACGTTCGCTACGGACTGCGCGAATGCCGCCGTCCGCATCGAAATGCGTTTCCATCACCTGCTGCAAATCCCAGGTCTGGCCGCCGCGCCAGTCAGCCTTTTCGGCGGCCCGGATCGAGCCCAACTGGCCGTCGGCCTCGAAGCCGTAGATCTCGACGCCACGCAGCGTGTTGTCCGCCATCACCTCGCGCACATTGATGAAGGCGCTGCCATCCTTGACCCACAGGCCGGAACGGAACTGCTGCGCCACCACTGCGCGGGTGGCCAGCAGTTTGTAGCGCTGCGCCGCCTGTTCCGACCAGGGCGCGACGAATTCGCCGAGCAGCAGCAGCAGCATCGACAGCACCGCGCCGATCATTGCAAAGTAGCCCGCCACCCGCCAGTTGGACAGGCCCGACACGCGCATCACCGCGTATTCCGAATTCCCTACCAGCCGCGACAGCGCGAACAGCGTGCCGATCAGCGCCGCCACTGGCAGGATCTCGTAGAGGTGCCCCGGCATGTTCAGCAACACCACCACGATGGCCTGCCCCAGACCGTAATCGTTGCGGCCCAGGCTACCGAGCTCCTGCATCACGTCAAAAAAAGCGAACAGCACCATCAGCGCCAGCAGGATGAATCCCGACGCCACCAGCACCTGGCTGGCCAGGTATCGCGCCAGCAGGCTCATGCGTGTCTCCCGCGCGGCGCGTTTTGATGCGCACGCAGGTAAAACAGGACGCCCACCGCAAGCAGCATCACCAGATGGGACGACACCATGCCCGCCCAGGGATTGAGCTTGGCCTGCGACACCCAGGCCTGCGACAGCGACAGCAGGTTGTTGTAGACGAAATACAGCAGTAGCGCGACCAGCAAGCCGTAGGAACGGCGCGCCCGCGTGTTGACATAGCTCAGCGGAACCGCCATGACCGCAAGAATCAGCGCGGAAACCGGCACGCCCAGCCGCCACAGCAGTTCGGCGCGTGCCTGCGGCGAGGGGTCCGCCAGCAAGGTCCCCACGTCGGCTTCGCGAACGCCGGCATCGCTGGCCGCCACGGCGACCGGGTCGAGACGCATCCAGTAGCGCTCGAACTGCACGATGCGGTAATCGAGTTGGCCGGGCGTACCTTCGTAGCGCCGCCCGTCCTTGAACACCAGGTAGCGCGAACCGTCGGGCATCTGGGTATGGCTGCCCTCGCGCGCGACCACCAGACCCAGCTGGCCGTCGATGCGCGACTGCATGAAGACGTTGCGCACGATGCCGGTCAGCGGGTTGAGCGATTCGACATAGTAGACACGCTGGTTGGCACCCGATTCGGCGAACAGTCCGGCAGCGATCAGCGTGCTTTCACTGCGGCTGTGCAGGTCCTGGCGATACTCGTTTTTCTTGCCCTGCATCCACGGGGTGACCACCAGCGTCAACAGCAGGATCACCAGCACAAACGGCATCGCAAAGGCCAGCACCGGGCGCAGCCATTGCTGCAGCGAGAGGCCGGCATTGAACCAGATGACCATCTCGCTGTCTCGCCACATACGCGACAAGGGCAGCAACACTCCCACGAACAGCGCGATCGTCATCAATACCGGCAAGAAGTGCAGCAGGGAAAAGCCGAGAAAAACGAAGACCGCCTCGTTGGCGAGTTCGCCGCGCGCCACGTCGCCAAGCAGGCGAATGAACAGCACCACCAGCGCGATCGCCACCAGCACCGTCAATACGGAACCGGTGGTGAGCGCCATCTCGCGGGTCAGCGCACGGCGATAGAGCATGGGACAATCCGGGTACCGTTTGCGAACAAAACGGTGTTTTGACATTCGGTCACGCCTGCGCCAATAATCGTCGGGACGGCAACATCGATCCTCCCCGTAACGGAAAATTGCATTTTTTTGAGCACAGACATGGAAAACAAGGAAATCGAACTTGAATTTAGCATAAAAAGCGGCGCCCCCGAAAAGCAGCGCACCGCCTGCGTGGTGGTCGGCGTATTCGAAAGCCGCAAGCTTTCGGGGCCTGCCACCGACATCGATCGCGCCAGCGACGGCTACCTGTCCGAGATTCTGCGCGGCGGCGACATGGACGGCAAGGCCGGCAGCACGCTGCTGCTGCACCGGGTGCCCAACATCCTGGCCGACCGGGTGCTGCTGGTCGGCCTTGGCAAGGAGCGCGACTTCCACGAAAAAGCCTATCGCGACGCCATCGCCTGTGCGGTCAAGACGCTGCGCGACACCGGCTCGATGGAGGCCACCATCACGCTCAGCGAAATTCCGCTGAAGAAGCGCGATACCACCTGGAACATCGAGCAGGCGGTGATCGGCGCGCACGATGCGCTGTATCGATTCGACCGCATGAAGAGCAAGCCGAACGAAGCACGCCGTCCGCTCAAGCGCGTCACCTTTGCGGTGACCCGACGCGGCGAGCTCAAGTTCGGCGAAGTCGGCCTCGCACGTGGCCTGGCCATCGCCCACGGCATCCAGCTCGCCAAGGATCTGGGCAACACCCCATCCAACATCTGTACGCCGGAATACCTGGCGGCCGAAGCCAAGAAAGTGGCGAAGGCGCACGGCTTTGCCTGCGAAGTACTGGACTACGCTGCCTGCGAAAAACTCGGCATGGGTTCCTTCCTGTCGGTCGGCAAGGGCAGCGACAAGCCGCCGCGCTTCATCGTGCTGAAGCACATGGGCGGCAAAAAAGGCGACAAGCCGGTGGTGCTGGTCGGCAAGGCGGTCACCTTCGACGCCGGCGGCATTTCGCTGAAGCCGGCCGGTGAAATGGACGAGATGAACTACGACATGAGCGGCGGCGGCGCGGTCATCTCCACCTTCCGCGCCATTGGCGAACTGGGCCTCAAGCTCAACCTCATCGGCCTCATCCCTGCCTGCGAGAACATGCCGGACGCCAGTGCCAACAAACCGGGCGACATCGTCACCTCGATGTCCGGCCAGACCATCGAAATCCTCAACACCGATGCCGAAGGCCGCCTGATCCTGTGCGATGCACTGACCTATGCCGAGCGCTTCGAGCCCGACGCCGTGGTCGACCTGGCGACGCTGACCGGCGCCTGCGTGATCGCGCTGGGCGCCCACCCCAGTGCGCTCTTCAGCAACCATGACCCGCTCGCTCGCGAGATCGAACACGCCGCCGACCACGCCTGGGACCGCGTCTGGCGCATGCCGCTGTGGGACGATTATCAGGATCAGCTGAAGAGCAGCCTCGCCGACATGGCCAATATCGGCGGGCGGCCGGGCGGCTCGATCACCGCGGCCTGCTTCCTGTCGCGCTTCACCAAGAAATACCACTGGGCGCACCTCGACATCGCCGGCACGGCCTGGAAAGGCGGCCGCGAAAAAGGCTCGACCGGTCGGCCGGTTTCGCTGCTGGTGCACTTCCTGCTGAATCGCGCCGAGAAGTAGACTTGCCACAGTGACCGAGATTCTTTTCTACACCTTTGCCGACAACCCGCTCGATGTCGCGCGCCGCGTCGCCGCCAAGGCGCATGGCCAGGGCCGGCAGGTGATGATTTACGCGCCCGATGCGGCAGTGGCCGACGCCATCGACCGTCTGCTGTGGACGACGCCCGCGCTGGGCTTCGTCCCGCACTGCCGCGACAGCGATGCGCTGGCCGGTGAAACGCCGGTGCTGATCGGCACCGACGCCGACGCCCTGCGCAGCGCTGACGTCATGATCAACCTGCACACCGAGCAACCGCCCGCCTTTGCCCGCTTCGAGCGTCTGGTTGAAATCATTGGCCTGGATGAAGCCCGGGTCGAGGCGGGACGCGAGCGCTATCGTTTCTACAAGACGCGCGGCTACGCCCTGCAAACGCACGACCTGCGGCAGCACGCCGGCTAGGAGGCACCGATGAGCGACAGTCCCCTGTTGAGCAAGATGGACGCGCTGCTGAAAAAGCACCGCGGCGGCAACGAGACCGACCCGGCTGTGCGTACCGATCCATCCGCCTTATCCGGGCCAACGCATGCGTCCGCGCCGCCGGCCGGCGCCTGGCTGCCGGTGCTGACCGATGTGATCGAGCGTGGTACGCCGCCCGTCCGGGCAAGCGCCGCCCATGTGACCGCCGCGGCCGCGGCAGTGCCCGTCGTCGAACCCGTTCCAACACCAACGGCAGCCGCCGCGCCGGTGACGGACCCCGCTGCGGCCCTCGTCAACGACACCCTGGCCGAGCAGTTGATGAGCGAATTGGCGCCGCGCTTGTCCGAAGTGATGGAAAAGCAGGTCGCCGCCGAACTGCGCAAAAATCTCGACCAGACCGTCGCCACCCTGCTCAGCCAGCTCGACGTCAACGTGCGCGAAATCGTCCGCGACGCCGTCGCAGAGAAGCTCAAGCAACCGCGCGATCCCTCGACCTGAAACCCAATGCGGCGGCGTTTTTGAGCCGTGGTCTGGATTCTTTGAGTCGTGCTCCCGGCTTTTTTGGGACGTGTCCCAGGATTCTTTGGGATAATGCAGCCTTTGCGCGCACGCCATGGAACTCGCCAAATCCTTCGAACCGGCTGACATCGAAAAACGCTGGTACGCCCAGTGGGAAAGCGCCGGCTACTTCAAGGCCGGCAACGTCCCCGACGCCCCCGCCTACTGCATCATGCTGCCGCCGCCCAACGTCACCGGCACGCTGCACATGGGGCACGCCTTCCAGCACACACTGATGGACGCGCTCACCCGCTATCACCGCATGGCGGGCGACAACACGCTGTGGCAGCCGGGCACCGACCACGCCGGCATCGCGACGCAAATTGTGGTCGAGCGCCAGCTCGACGCGCAGGGCGTCTCGCGCCACGATCTCGGCCGCGAGCAATTCCTGGAAAAAGTCTGGGACTGGAAGGAACACTCCGGTTCCACCATCACCCGCCAGATGCGCCGGCTCGGCACCAGCCCGGACTGGAGCCGCGAGCGCTTCACCATGGACGAGGGTCTGTCGAAAGCTGTCACCGAGGTGTTCGTGCGGCTCTATCGCGAAGGGCTGATCTACCGCGGCAAGCGCCTGGTGAACTGGGACCCGGTGCTCGGCACGGCAGTATCCGACCTCGAAGTCGTCAGCACCGAGGAAGACGGCTTCATGTGGGAAATCAACTATCCGCTTGAGGACGGCTCCGGTTTTCTCACCGTCGCCACCACCCGCCCGGAGACCCTGCTCGGCGACAGCGCCGTTGCGGTGCATCCGGAGGACGAGCGCTACAAGCACCTGATCGGCCAGCACGTTCGCCTGCCGGTCGCCGAGCGCAGCATCCCCATCATTGCCGACGACTACGTCGACCGTGAATTCGGCACCGGCGTGGTCAAGATCACCCCGGCGCACGACTTCAACGACTGGCAGGTCGGACAGCGCCACAAGCTGGTGGCGATCAGCGTGCTGACCCTCGACGCCAAAATGAACGAGCTGTGCCCCACCGAATACCAGGGCCTCGACCGCTACGACGCGCGCCAGAAGCTGCTTGACGAACTGCAAGCCAAGGGCCTGCTGGTTTCGGCCAAGCCGCACAAGCTGATGATCCCGCGCGGCGACCGCACCCACGCGGTGATCGAGCCGATGCTCACCGACCAGTGGTTCATGAGTATGGAAGGCCTGGCCAAACAGGGCCTCGCCGCAGTCGATTCGGGCGAGCTGAAATTCGTGCCGGAGAACTGGACCACGACTTATCGCCAGTGGCTGGAAAACATCCAGGACTGGTGCGTGTCCCGGCAATTGTGGTGGGGCCACCGCATCCCCGCGTGGTACGACGCCGACGGCAATTTCTATGTTGCCTACACGGAAGAAGAGGCAAAGAAGCAGGCCGGCGGCCGCGAGCTGTCGCAGGATAACGACGTGCTCGACACCTGGTTCTCCAGCGCACTGTGGCCCTTCTCCACGCTGGGCTGGCCCGAGCAGACACCGGAGCTCGAGCGCTACCTGCCGACCTCAGTGCTTGTCACCGGCTTCGACATCATCTTCTTCTGGGTCGCCCGCATGGTGATGATGTCGCTGCATTTCACCGGCAAGGTGCCGTTCCGAGAGGTCTACGTCACGGGCCTCGTGCGCGACTCCGAAGGCCAGAAGATGAGCAAATCGAAGGGCAACGTGCTCGACCCGATCGACCTCATCGACGGCATCGCGGTCGACGATCTGGTCGCCAAGCGCACCACCGGACTGATGGACCCCAGGAAAGCACCGAGCATCGAGAAGCGCACCCGCCGCGAATTCCCGGACGGCATCGCCGCGTTCGGCACCGATGCCCTGCGTTTCACCTTCGCGAGTTTGGCCACGCACGGCCGCGACATCAAGTTCGACCTGCAGCGCGCCGAAGGCTACCGCAACTTCTGCAACAAACTGTGGAACGCCACCCGCTTCGCGCTGATGAACCTGGAAGGCCACGACTGCGGGCAGGATGCCAGCCAGGCCATGGATTTCTCGGACGCCGACCGCTGGATCGCCGCGCGCCTGCAGCAGGCCGTCAGCGAGGTGCACGAAGCCTTCGCCGCCTACCGCTTCGACCAGGCCGCGCGTGCGATCTATGAGTTCGTGTGGGACGAATTCTGCGACTGGTACCTCGAACTCGCCAAGGTGCAGCTGAACAATGGCACGCCCGAACAGCAGCGCGCCAGCCGCCGCACGCTGGCCACCGTGCTCGAAGCCACGCTTCGCCTCGCCCATCCGATCATCCCCTTCATCACCGAGGAACTATGGCAGAAGGTCGCGCCACTCGCCGGGATCACGGGTGACAGCATCATGCTCGCTGCCTTTCCGCAAGTTGACGAAGCACAGAGTCACCCCGACAGCGCCGCACGAATTCAACTGCTGAAGGAACTGGTCAACGCCTGCCGCACCCTGCGCGGCGAAATGAGCCTGTCGCCCGCCCAGCGCGTACCGCTGGTGATCGAAGGCGACACCGGCGTGATCAACGCACTGGCGCCCTACATCGCCGCCCTCGGCAAACTCAGCGAAGTCAGTGCCGTGCCCGCGCTTGCGGACGCTGATGCCCCGGTCGCGCTGGTCGGCGACCTGCGGATGATGCTGGTGGTGGAAATCGACAAGGACGCCGAGCGCGCCCGCCTCGCCAAGGAAATCGCCCGCATCCAGAACGAAATCACCAAGGCTCAGGCCAAGCTCGCCAATTCCAGCTTCGTCGATCGTGCCCCCGCCGCCGTTGTCGAACAGGAAAAGGCCCGGCTCGCCGACTTCGGCATCATGCTGCAGAAGCTGGAGACGCAGCACGCCCGGCTGGCCTGATAGTCCAAAGCAATGACAACAAAAAAGCGCGGGGTCATCCGCGCTTTTTTGCTGTCTCCGGATTTACTGGAGAAAACGATACCGCCTATTTTTCACATAAAAAAACCGGGATCCTCAGATCCCGGTTTTCGGTCAGCCCAAGTGCTGCTGAAAATTACATCTTCCAGCTGTACTGGATGCCAATCGCGTTTTGATACATTTCAATTTTGTTATCCGTGCTACCCGTTGCGAAGTAAGTATTGTCTGCGCCCACCACATCATTCGCAAAGCCATGCATGTAGCTCATGGTGAGCTCATTGCCAGTAGCCAGAGTGTAGGTGAAGCCCAAGGTAACGTGATTCTCAATCACGCCGGGGGCAATCGAGTTGAACACCACATCATTTGCGCCGATAGGATTGTCGCCGTGGTTAAAGCCGGCACGCAGCATCAGATTCTGGCTGTACTTGTATTCGACACCGAGTTTCCAGACGTCGATATCCTGCCAGCCAAAGCCAATACCACTGGCGCCACCAAGACAGGTAGCCGACACTGCTGGGCCCGCTGGCGGGTTAGCCACACAACCTGCCGGTTGGCTGGTGTTGCTAACGGAGTCCGCGTCAGAATAATTGATGCGTTGATAATCCAGCGCCAGCTTGACGGCGGGGGTCGCCTGCCAAGCCACGCCAAGGTTCCAGTTCGAAGGAATATCGAAATCACCTTGTTCAGCGAACAGGCCCTTGTACTTGTCGAACTCCTCGAAATTCATCTTACTGGCATACGCCGCGCCAATGGTCACGGTCGGTGTGATCTTGCCCATGTAGCCCACGCGAACACCGTAACCAAAGCTGTCGTCATAGCCTTTGTTGGTAAGGTTGTTAGGGTCCGTGGAGATTTGCGCGAAGGCATCCAGGCCTTCTGCCTTGAAGCGCTGATAGCCCAGCAGCGGCGAGATGCCGATCGAATGGCCAGCATTCACTTTGAAAGCTGCTGTCGGGGCAATGATCAGTTGCATCAAGTCCACGCCCAAGGAACCCGAGCCGCACAGCATGTTTTTGTTAGGGCCACTGAGGCAAGTCAAGTTGCTATCGGATGCCGGGTAATCGGTATTCATGCCGCCGTTGCCATAAACCGTCACGCCCAGAGCCAGGTTGCTGTTAACCATACGGTTGTAGCCGAACTCGGGAACCAGGAAGTAGTTGGATTCACTCTCAGCACTACCGGGCAAGCCACCACCTACGCGGGTGTACTCGCGGATGGGACTAAACAGATCCATACCCAGATCAATGCGGTTGCCGGCGAAAGCTGCTGCCGCGGGGTTGTTCGCACCGAAGAAAGCATCGTCATGGCTCGCGGTGGCTGCACCGCCCATGCCCTTGGCCTTCATGCCGTAGCCGTGCGAAAAATAACCGTTGGTGGCGAAGGCGCTGCCAGCCAGACCGGCCAGTGCCATGAATGCGAATACACGGGTGAATTTCATTGATATCCTCCTGAGGGGCAAAATAACCACGTTGTTAAGCTTGTTGGTCAGCTTGTCCGAAGCCTACGCGCCGACGGGCACAGAGACAAGCAGGGGCATGCTGCTAGGCGGATAATCACGCACGGGTGTGGTACAAATGACACAGATGAAAAACGGGCCGAATGATTTCGGCCCGTTTTTCATGGTGCGGTCATCCGCCGCTGGCTGTCACTTAGATGAACAGGCAGATGTCGGTCTCGCCGGCGAATTCGAAGAAGGTGGCGGCGCCGCCGTATTCAAGGCCGTCGATGAAGTCGGAATGCTCGAAGCCGAACAGCTCGACGGTCATCTGGCAGGCGATGAACTTGACTTCGGCCTCCTGGCACAGGCCGCGCAGGTCGGGGATGGTGGCCACGCCGTTGTTGGCGATGGTCTGCTTCATCAGCGCGGTGGCTACGCTTTCATAGCCGGGGACGATGGCCTGGATGGCGTTGGGCATGTTCCAGTTGATGCTCTTGAACCACTTGGGGCCAAACGGCATTTTCATCGGCATGCCGGGGTTGCCCAGAGGGCTGACCTTGAGAACGGACAGGTCCTTGCGGACGAGTTGCAGGCCGTAGAAGGTGAAGAAAATCTGTGTTTCATAACCCAGCGCGGCGGCGGTGGAAGCCAGGATGAACGGGGGGTAGGCCCAGTCCAGCGTGCCCTTGGTGGCGATGATGGCCATTTTTTTGGTATCCATGCTTACTCTCTCCTCTTGCAATAAAAAAACAGCGCCGCAGGTTCTTGGCTAAGTGCTCCAGGAACGAGGGCGCTGGTTTTGGGGGTGGGATATTTACTTTTTCTTCATGAAGAAAGTGAATTCGCCACCCGCTTCGGCGGTGGACAGCAGTTCGTTACCGGTCTGCTTGGCGAAAGCCGCGAAATCCTTGACCGAACCCGGGTCGGTGGAGAGGATCTTCAGCACCTGGCCGCTGGTGACTTCCGCCAGGGCCTTCTTGGCACGCAGGATGGGCAGCGGACAGTTCAGGCCACGTGCGTCGAGTTCTTTATCGAAATTCATTGGGTTCTCCTTACACTAAATCAGTTGAATCGGTATGTAGTAAAAAACGCTGCGGTACCTTAAACCAGAAGTTCCCCCATTGCAATCGAAATCGCTGCGGGACGGGGGAATTTCAAGTGTGTTACGGCGCGTACAGGCCTCGCGTCAGCGCGGCTGGCTGAGAAGATTGCCGGAGCGTGCCCACGCCATGATCCCGCCCGCCAGGTTGTGCATGTTGTCGTAGCCTTTGGAGGCCATGAACGCGCACGCCTGAGCAGAGCGCGCACCCGAGCGGCAGTAGATCACCACGGGCTTGTCCTGGGGAATGTCGGCCGCGCGTAACGGCAGCAAATGCAGCGGGATATGGATGGCGCCATCGATCACGCCCTGCGCGACTTCGGCCTCAGTGCGCACATCGATCAGATGCGCGCCCTTGGCAGCGATTTCAGCGACATAGCCGGGATCGACTTCCTTGAAACCTGACAGTCCAAACATAGCGGTCATTCTCCTGTCACGGACTAATTAGAGTTTTCTAATATACCGCAAACCCGGCCGGCCGCCAAGTCCGGGCTCAGCATCGCTGGGCGCCATGATAGAGATTAACCACATGGCGCGCTTCAGCGAAGAACAGCCAGCGTTCGACGGCCGCGCCGACAATGCCGGCCAGCACCGCCACGATGGCGGCGGTCTGCCCGCCTTCCTGGTTGAACACCCAGATCAGCATCAGGCCCGGCACGATGAAGCCCAGCGCGAAGACGACGATCTTCAGCAGGCTGGCCTGCTGGCGCGCAATCTGAAAGCCGAATTCCTGAGTGAGGAAGGTGCCATGGGTGTGCCCGGTGTCGAGCAGCTTGACCTTGGCGCGGGTCAGACCGGTGGCGGTGTTGATGGTCGGCGACAGGCCGGGGCTGCGGATCCAGAAGTAATAGATCGCCTTCAGCACCGCGGCGATCGACATGATCAGCGCCGACATCGCGATATACGGCGTGGTGTCAAGCCCGGCGACGACGGCGCCCAGCAGCAGCAGCAGGCTGCCGCTGGCGTAGCCGAGCGCAAGGTAGTTGGCCGGCACCAGCGGGGTGTTCCACTGGCGGATGGTCTTCAGGCAGGCGTAGATCATGCCGGTGGAGAACACGGTGATCCAGGCCATGACCGCCGCCAGAAAACCGGAGGCCACCCGCAAGGCCTGGGGGGCGTCGAACCAGATGCTGATGAGGTAAACCAGCGCCAGCGGCATGAATACCACCGCGAACACGCCCTCGCGCGACAGCCATGAGGTGCGGAAGCGGCTGAACGCGCGCCAGGCGTTTTTCGGGTTGGCGAGGTGGAAGGTCGACGACAGCAGGCCGAAGACGATCAGCCCCATGGCCATGAGGCCGCCGATCACCAGCTGCTCGCGGCTGAAGCCGCCGCCGAGCTTGAAGAAGTCGGCAATGAACAGCAGCGAGATCAGGCCGAAGCCGGCGCCCGATGCCACGGTGAAGAAAATGACTGAGAAAGCGGGATGCATGGATTCTCCTGGCGCAAATGGGGGTGCTTAGCGGCGCACCAGCTTGTTGGCAAACTGCTTGATGCTTTCCTTCAGGCCACCCTTAGGCTGGGTGTCGACCGGAATCACCGGCTTGCGGCGCGGCGGCAGGTACTGGTTGGTCGGGTTGTAGTTGAGCTCGGGCATCAGCGGGTAACCGCCGCGCTCGCGCACGGTGCGCGACACGGCTGAATCGGGATCGTCGAAGTCGCCGAACATGCGGGCGTGCGCCGGGCAGGTCAGCACGCACGAAGGCTGGCGCTCTTCGACCGGCAGGTTCTGGTCGTAGATGCGGTCGACGCACAGGGTGCACTTCTTCATCGTGCCGGACGAGCGGTCGAGTTCGCGCGCGCCGTAGGGGCAGGCCCACGAGCAGTAGTTGCAGCCCATGCACTTGTCCTGATCGATCAGCACGATGCCGTCTTCGGCGCGCTTGTACGAGGCGCCGGTCGGGCACACGGTGACGCAGTCGGCGTCCTCGCAGTGCATGCACGACATCGGGAAGTTGATGGTCTTGTTGTTCGGGTATTCGTCCATTTCGTAATGGCGAATCCGGTTGAACCACACACCCGACGGCTCGGCGCCGTAGGGCTGGTAGTCGGACAACGGGCCGATGGTGCCGGACGCGTTCCATTCCTTGCAGGCGATGGCGCAGGCATGGCAGCCCACGCACACGTCGAGGTCGATGACCAATCCAAGTCTCATAGTTCTCTCTCGCTTAAATACGCTTTGGTACGGCTTTTAGTTTTTTTCGTGGGTTCGCGCGTCGTAACGCAGCACGTCGGGACGATCGTATTCGTCGCCTGGCAGCTTCTTCAGCGCATCGAACTGCGGCCACGAGCCGGTCTCGCCCGGCGCCGCTTTCCACAACTTCACGCGCAGGTCGAACCATGCCGCCTGGCCGGTCACCGGGTCGGAGTTGGTGACGCGGCGCTCCCCCGCCTTTTCCGGCAACAGCTCGGAGATCAGGTGGTTGAGCAGGAAGCCCTTGGTCGCTTCCGACGCGTTGTCCTTCAGGCCCCAGGCGCCCTTCTGCTTGCCGATCGCGTTCCAGGTCCAGATGGTGTTTTCCTGGGTGCCTTCCATGGTCTTCACCTGGCAGCGGATCTTGCCGTTGTGCGACTCGACCCAGATCCAGTCGAAGTCCTTGATGCCCATTTCGGCCGCTTTGCGCGCGTTCATGTACATGTAATTCTGCGCCATGATCTGACGCAGCCACACGTTCTGCGAATCCCACGAGTGGTACATGAACATCGGGCGCTGGGTCAGCGCGAAGAACGGATATTCGTCCGCGTCGACGCGTTGCTGCTCCAGCGGCTCATACCACATCGGCAGCGGGTCGAAGTATTTCACCAGGCGCTCGCGGTCGACCTGGTTGTTCGGCTGCGGACCGTCGTACAGGCCCTGCCCAGCGAGGCGGAATTTCTGCAGCGGCTCGGAATAGAACTGCATGATGATGGGCTCGACCTTGCCGACGAAGCCGACGTCCGCCGCCACATCCAGATAGTCTTTGTTGGCAAAGCGCATGTACTTCTGGTTGTCGGGCCAGTGGTGGGCAAAGAAGCTCTGGTTCTCGATGTACTTTTCCCACTGGTTCGGATTCGGCTCGCCCTTCAGCGACTTGGTGCCGTCCTTGCCGCGCCAGCCGGCGAGGAAACCGATGCCGGGCGAACGCTCGAAGTTGACGATGAAGTCCTTGTAGCCGCTGAACTTGCGCGTGCCGTCCGGCTTGGTGAAGGCGGGGAATTTCAGGCGCGAAGCCAGTTCGACCATCACCTCCTGCCACGGCCGCACATCGCGGTCGGGGGTCACCAGCGGATGACGGATTGCGTCAGCCGCCGCATCCGGCTCGGAAATCGGACGGTCGAGCAGCGAGATGGTGTCGTAGCGCTCCAGGTAAGTCGTGTCCGGCAGGATAAGGTCCGCAAAGTTGGTCATTTCCGAGTGGAACGCGTCGATCACCACCAGGAACGGAATCTTGTACAGGCCCGGCTCGTCAGGGTCCTTGGCGCGCAGCATGTCCTGCACGTTGGCCGTGTTCATGGTCGAGTTCCACGCCATGTTGGCCATGAACAGGATCAGCGTGTCGATCGCGTAGGGGTCGTGGTTGACCGCATTGGTGATGACCATATGCATCATGCCGTGCGAGGACAGCGGGATTTCCCACGAGAAGGCCTTGTCGATGCGCAACGGGTTGCCGAACTCGTCGATCACCAGGTCTTCCGGACGCGTCGGGAAGCCGAGCGGCGGACGCGACAGCGGGGTGTTCGGCGCATTGATGATGTCGATGTTGTTTTCCGGCAGCTGGTGCGGCGGAATCGGCTTCGGGTACGGCGCGCGGGCGCGGAAGTTGCCCGGCGCGTCGAGCGCGCCCAGCAGCATCTGGATCATGTGGATCGCGCGGCAGGAATGAAAGCCGTTGGAGTGTGCCGCGATGCCGCGCATCGCGTACATCGCCACCGGGCGGCCCACGACCTTGTCGTGCTTGCGGCCCCAGACGTCGGTCCATTCGATCGGCAGCTCGACCGTCTCCTTGAACGCGACATGCGCCATTTCCAGCGCAATGCGCTCGATGCTCTCGGCCGGCAGACCGCATTCCAGCGCGACGTTTTCCGGTGCATAGCGCGGGTCGAGATAGCGCTCGACCATCATCGACATCACGGTCTTGACGCGGCGGCCGTCGGGCGCCACGAATTCGCCGAACAGCGCCGGCGCGATGTCGCCGTCGATGCCGTTCCTGAAGGCTTCCTTGTCGATATCCCAGATCAGCGGGTGATCGTTTTCATCACGCAGGAACAGGCCATCGCCCTTCTGCCCCGGGCTTTGGACCACGAGCCAGGAGGCGTTGGTGTAGCGCACCAGGAATTCATAGTCGAACTGCTCGTGTTTGAGCAGCACGTGCACCATCGACATCGCCAGCAGGCCATCCATGCCCGGCTTGACCGGCAGCCACTCGTCGGCGATCGCCGAATAGCCGGTGCGCACCGGGTTGACGGTGACGAACTTGCCGCCCTTGCGCTTGAGCTTTTCGAGGCCGATCTTGATCGGGTTGGACGAGTGGTCTTCCGCCACGCCCCACATGATGAAGTACTTGGCGTAATCCCAGTCGGGCGCGCCGAATTCCCAGAACGAGAAACCGATCGAATACAGGCCGGCTGCCGCCATGTTGACCGAACAAAACCCGCCGTGCGCCGCCCAGTTCGGCGTGCCGAACTGCTGCGCCCACAGGCCGGTCAGTGCCTGCATCTGGTCGCGGCCGGTGAAGTAGGCCAGTTTCGACGGGTCGGTCGCGCGGATCTCTTCCAGGCGGTCGGTCAGCACGTCGAGTGCCTGCTCCCAGGAAATCGGCTCGTAGATGCCCTCGCCGCGCTCGGTGCCCGGCTTCCTCATCAAGGGCTGGGTCAGCTTGGCGGTGGAGTACTGCTTCATGATCCCGGCCGACCCCTTGGCGCACAGCACGCCCTGGTTGGTCGGATGGTTGCGGTTGCCCTGGATGAAGCGGACCTTGTTGTCCTCCAGCGTCACCTTGATACCGCAGCGGCAGGCACACATGTAGCAGGTGGTGTACTTGATTTCCTGGGCGTCGTGATTTTCGAGTTTGATCTTGGCGTTCATGCGGCCTCTAGGTTCAAAATTGCCCCCGGCGGTTTCGGGTGAAACCGCGCAATTGTCCTACTGGATATTCCATACTGGGTCAAGCTGCAAGCAGTGCCAGCGCATCGACTGGATGCTTCGGGGGACGGCTATATATTAATGTTTCCGAATATATTGTTATTTTGCACTTACTGCCATCCCCATGGCAAGCAAAAAGCCTGATGCACCTATAAGATAGCCTAATAAGAGCCCTTGTTAACCACACCGCAAAGACTGGATTTACGGCGCGCGCACCTCGGCCATCAAGGACTCGATAAGGGCCAGCGCCTCGCCCTCGTCCCATTCGGTCGGTCCGGTCAGCACATGGCGTACGCGCCCCTCGGCATCCAGCAAAAAGGTGGTGGGCAGCGCGAACACTTTCCAGCGTTTGGTGTTGCTGCCATCCGGATCGAGCAGAATCGGGAAACCAAGCGTCATTTTGGACAGGAAGGTATCCACCTCTTCCCGGGTTTCGGCGCTGTCGAGCGCAACGACGGTCAGCGGCCGCCCCGCCATTCTCACCCGCAGCCGCTCCATCGACGGCATTTCGCGCAGGCAGGGCGGGCACCACGACGCCCAGAAATTGAGTACCACCACCTTGCCGCGATAGTCGGCCAGGGTACGCGTCGCGCCTTTCAGGTCCACCGCCTTCAGCGCCGGCGCCGGGGTTGCCGCCCGGGTCTCGAATCCGGCCGCCTGCACGGCGCCCGCCAGCCCCAGTCCCATCGCACACAGCATCAGCAATCGTTTCATTGACATCCCCAGGCATCCAGTTCACGCAGCAGCATGGCGTCCATGCGACGGCTTTCGGCAATTTCGAATTCGGTCGGCGTTTCGCGCATCCAGTAGCCTTCGCGCAGGTTTTCCAGCATCACGTGGCTGGGGGTCGCCCCGAGCCGCGCCAGATGGTCGAGCTGCCCCGGCAGCCAGGGCGTGGCGGCCGACCGGCGCGGCTGCATCACCCGCACCCGCAAGCCCGACAGGTCGCCCACGTTCAGATAATCGGGCTCGGACAAGGCCTCCGCCACGGTGTAGAGATTCGGATACATCAACAGCATGCACAGCCGCTGCCGCTCGGCCGGTTGCAGCAGGGCGGCTCCGCGCAACACCGGCACCGCGGCGCGCGACACCGCATACACGGCGACCCGCTTGCCGCTGCCCAGCGCCGCGCGCAGCCAGTCCGCCATGTCCTGCGCCGGCAGCGCATCCATGCTGCTCGGCAGCTGCGGCAGAAAGTAGGCGCTCACGGCATCGAGCGACCACACCGACATCCCGCGCCCGGCCAGCAGGCGCGCCGCCTGCAGTTCCGGCTCGGCGCGCCCGCGCTCGGGCGCCGCCCACAACAGCAGCCGGTCGCCGTCCGCCGGAAAGGCCTGGTAATCCGGCAGGTCAGCCTGCGCGACGGGCACACACACCGCCAGACCCAGCACCAGCCATTGCAAAAAACGCATGCGTATCCCGACTCCGAAAATCCGCCATCCTGCCATGGCGCAGACGTACGGCAAGAGGCGTTTATTACCGGGCATGCCAGTGCCCGGATCGGCCGCCCTGCTTTTCCAGCAACCGGATGTCGCTCATCGACATGCCGCGGTCGACCGCCTTGCACATGTCGTAGATGGTCAGCAGCGCGACGCTGACGCCGGTCAGTGCCTCCATTTCAACGCCGGTCTTGCCGACGGTTTCAGCGGTCACGGTGCAACTGATCGAGGAATCGGCCTCGTCCGGGCTGAACTCAACGCCCACCCGGGTCAGGGCAATCGGGTGGCACAGCGGGATCAGTTCGGCGGTGCGCTTGGTGGCCTGGATGGCGGCGATGCGGGCAATGCCGAGCACGTCGCCCTTGTCGGCCTGCCCGCCCACAATCCGCGCCAGGGTATCGGGTAACATGCGGATCCGGCCGCTCGCAACGGCAACGCGCCGGGTGTCGTCCTTGCCGGCCACATCGACCATGACTGCGCGGCCGCGCGCGTCAAAATGGGTGAATTCGCTCATGGTGGGCTCGATCTCAATGAATAAACGGAGGAACCTTGTCGGCTGTCCGCGCATCGTAAACGAAATGACACGCCTCTTCCTCCCGCTCGTCCCATGCTGCGCACCCTGCTTGCCCTGAGTCTGGCCCTGCAGCCCGTTGCGGCGGCCGATCTGCCCGATCTGGGCGAAGTGTCGCGGCAACACTTTTCCGACCAGGAAGAACACGCACTGGGGCGCATTATCATGCGCGACGTCTACGCCGATCCGCGCTATCTGGACGATCCCGAAATCGAGACCTACCTCAACCAGCTCGGCTACAAGCTGGTGTCGGTCAGCACGCGCAACCAGCGCGAATTCATCTTCTTCGTCGTCGATGACCCCAGCATCAACGCCTTTGCGATGCCGGGCGGCAACATCGGCGTCCACACCGGGCTGCTGCTGGCCGCGCAAAACGAATCCGAACTGGCGAGTGTGGTGGCGCACGAAATCGCCCACGTCACCCAGGACCACATCGCGCGCATGGTCGCCTCGCAAAACCAGAGCTACTGGCCGACCATGGCCGCACTGGCGCTGGCGCTGCTGGCGGGGCGCTCCAATCCCAATGTGGCAGGCGCCGCCATCGCCACCACCCAGGCCTATTCGATCCAGAACCAGCTCAATTTCAGCCGCGACTACGAGCGCGAAGCCGACCGCCTGGGTTATGAGATGCTGATCCGGGGCGGTTTCGATCCGCGCAGCATGAGCGGGTTTTTCAACCGTCTGGAGCGCGCCAACCGCTTTTACGACAGCAGCGCCCCCGCCTACCTGCGCACCCACCCGCTCACCACCGACCGCATCGCCGACATGGAGGCGCGCAGCGAAGCTGCGCCCTACCAGCAGGTCGCCGACAGCCTCGACTTCCAGCTGGTGCGTGCGCGCCTGCGCGCCCAGGCAGACAGCCCGCAGGATGCCGTGCAGGCCGCGCGCGCCGCGCTCAAGGACAAGCGTTACAGCAGCGAAACCGCCGCCCGCTACGGGCTGGTGACCGCGCTGGTCCGCGCGCGCCAGTTTGCCGAGGCCGAAGCCGAGGTGAAAAAGCTGCTGGCCGGCCAGACATCCCACCCGATGATTCAGCAGCTGGCCGCCCGTAGCGCACTCGCCGCCCGCAACCACACGCTCGCCCTGCAGCGCTATCAGTCGGGCAGCGCGGCCCATCCAGGTTATCAGCCGCTGCAATACGGCTATATCAGCGCCCTGCTGGCGGCCCGACGTCCTGCCGATGCGCTCGCCCAGGTCGACAGGCAGCTGGCGCTCTACCCGCTCGACCGCCGCCTGTGGCGGCTGGCCGCCCAGACCCACGCCCAGCTGGGCCATCGGCTGCTGAGCCATCGCGCCCAGGCCGAGGCCGCCGCGCTGAGCGGCAATCTGATCGCCGCAATCGAGCAAATCGGCCTCGGTCTCAAAGCGGGCGATGGCAACTTTCAGGAACTTTCTGCGGCCGAAGCGCGACAACGCGAGTGGCAGGCCGCTGAAAAAGCCCTTCGCAAAAACCCGTAAACAGCCCGCAATCCACCATATTTCGGGCTGCTGGTAGGAATTTACCCTGCGCTTTCCCAGTAAAAAATCGTGCCTGGCCTTGCGCCGCAAAAAACAATTCCACTATGCTTCGGTTCATCCATACACTGGATAGCGCGCTCACTGCAGGGCCCGCCCAAGTGGCAAGCGCTTCACCACCACGTCAAAAATTAGGAGGATGACTATGCGAAAGTTGCATCAAGTAGCAGCAGCCTGTGCGATCAGCGCCATCATGCTGTCGGGTACAGTGCTGGCACAGGCCCCGGCTGGAGCCACTGCCCCCAAGAAAGAAGTGACCGGCAAAGACCTCGCCTTTGACCGCCGCAAGGGCAACTGTCTGGCCTGCCATGCCATGCCCACCCAGCCTGACGCGCAGTCGCCTGGCATGTATGGTCCCCCCCTGATCGCCATGAGCGCACGCTACCCCGACAAGGCCAAACTGCGCGCCCAGATCTGGGACGCCACCAAGGCCAACCCCGCCAGCTCCATGATCCCCTATGGCAAGCATGGCGTGCTGTCGGAAGCGGAAATCGACAAAGTGACCGACTTCGTGCACGGTCTCTAATTAATAAGTAATCCATCGCATTTTTTATCAGGAGATAGTGAATGAATGCACTTCGTAGAAACGTACTGAAAGGCGCTGCCGGTGCAGGCGCCGTGGCCGTGGCCGTGGCTGCCGGTCTGCTGAAGCCGACCCAGGCGATGGCTGCCTGGAACAAGGGTGCCTT
>Ga0180009_10001487_pt1 | contig 28621 bp, 34 predicted proteins | sample OS_PC_MetaG_FD_123537 | JGI IMG/M metagenome (GOLD analysis project Ga0180009, IMG submission 123537) | Groundwater microbial communities from the Aspo Hard Rock Laboratory (HRL) deep subsurface site, Sweden - OS_PC_MetaG | ecosystem: Environmental > Aquatic > Deep subsurface > Groundwater... | reverse complement strand
TGATCAAGGGTTTGTGTATGAGATATCAAAGGAGGAATATGAAGATTTTGAAAGAGAGTCAGAGGCAGAGGCAGAAATGACCGACTTCTAATTTGTAGCGTTTGCGATTTCTTTTTCTTTTATATCAAACATTTTAATTATCGTTTTAATTGTTTTTGATATTTTGATCGCTTGAAAGACGGTGTGTCAAAAAATTTTTTTATTATGGGAGGTATTTTATTTTCAACAATATTGAATAAACCAAATTTAACAAAGGTTTTATATCCATCAACATCTTCATCTATTTCATCATGTAAAAATTGCTCATTTAAAGCGTTATATGCATATTCAAATTCTGGCAATACTAATCTATGCGTAGCATAAGAGATAGCAAATTTATCCTCACCAATAAACAAGAAAACAAATATATTACCATCTGGGCCATAATATTTAAAAGCATTATCTTGCAATGCGCTTATACACCATGTTGTACCTTTGCCATATTTTATAGCTGCTTCCTCTGAAAGTATCAAATATGCTGTTACAAGGTTATCCTGATAAACCAATTCAACATCTTCATCCTTTATGATTTGCCTCTTCTTTTTTTGTGTTAGCGAATATTGGTCAATGGTTGTTTCTAGTTCATCTATATCATTATATTTATTTATATCTTTTTGCGGCAATTTGGATTGTAGATTTTCAAAATCTTTTATAACTGTGATGGTTTTCTCAATATCTTCCGCTGTATAGAATTTATTTTGACCGGGGCGGGGAACTATAAACTTTTGTTTGCCAATTGCTTTAATAAAAAATTCTATATATTTGTATGGTCTTAGCAGGGGAGCCTTGCTTAGCGCGATGAGGGCATCTGTATATTCGGGATATTTTTTTTTATAAACATCAAATTTGCTTTCGTTAATAACATATCGAGTTATTGTGTTAATCAATGTTTTCATGCTATTCACAAATTGTATATAGCTAAAAGACGAAAAAAAACAAATAAAAAACTTCTTGCAATATCTATCTATTCTTGAGGTAACATGCAAACATTCACAAAAATATTAGAAGAACTCAAGACAAAGCTCAAGTCACAATATCCAGATACATATAGGGATTTTTCTGAGAGTTCAAACGGCATGATGCTTTTGGAATTGTTTTCAGCATTGGGTTCTTTTTTAACACAAAATATTGATCATGGTGTATCGGAAAGTCTTTTGCCAACTGCTCAAAACATTGATAATGTTAAAAAGATATTGGCAAATATAGGTTATAAATTTAGACCCACTTATGCAGCAAGGGGGAAGGTGTTATTGAGTTTTAAACTGCCCCGTTTATTAGATGGCGATGTAAACCTTAAATATGGTGTTATAGTGCTACCTGGAACAAAATTCTTGGCAGAAAACGGTGAAACATATTCTTTAATAAACATGGTTGATTTTTCGCAAGGAAGTGAAGTAGGGGTCGTTAGCGACTATAATAATCTTACAGAGGGCCAATGGACAATCATAGACAAAGAGGATGACAGGGCAACAATAGGAAAGGTTGGCTGGGTTTCGGGTGGAGACATTAAGGCAATAGATGTTGAAATTGGCGAATTTGCTGAAAATCGAGAAGTTGTTATAGAGGATATAGGGATTTTTGAAATTGTTAGCGTTGTGGATACGGACAACTTCAAGTGGCGAGAAGTAGATTACCTTTCTGAAGACATTGTTATAAAAGAGAACTTAGACATTCAATATGTACCAAGAAGATTTGTGGTTGATTATTTAAACGATGGAGCGACGTTAAAATTTGGTTCGGGCAAGATCGACACAGAGACGGTTAATGGATTTGATTATTTTTTTAAGCAGGCAAACTTAACACAGCAATTAAATCCCAAGAAATTTATTAATTCAATTGGAACTGGGCTGTCGCCATATAATACAACATTAAAAATAACATACAAAAATTGTCCCAATGGGGGCGAGCTAACAAACCTTATGGCAACCAACTCTTTAAACAAGATTGTGGATCTCAATGCTTTTTTAAAGGATTTTGCGGCTATTGATTATGATATTTATAAAAGTGTTATGGATTCTGCAAGGGTTACAAACTTTTCCCCTGTTGTTGGGGGGAGGGACATAACAACAGTTGGGCAAATAAGAGAATTGGCATCCTATGAATTTGCCAGCCAAAAGAGAACAATAACCAAGGAAGATTATATAGCCAGAATATTCACAACGCCTTCCGGTTTTGGGCAAGCTTATAAGGCCAATGTAAAGGTCGAAGACAATAAAATAAAAATATATATTCTGTTGCAAGACAAAGACAAGAAGTTGGTTAAGCCAACAGCAGAATATAAAGAGTCTATACTTGGGTATCTTAATAATTTTAAACCAATAACGGACGAAGTTGAGATATGGGATGGCGAAATTTACAACATTATAGTTGATTTTGGCATTAAAATAAACAAAGAATTTATTGACAATAAAAATATTGTATTAGGACAATGCCTAATTGAAATTTCAAACTTATTATCAACTGCCAATGCAGCTATGGGTAACAATATAATAAAATCAAGAATAATCTCAAAATTGCAAGGGATTGCTGGGGTTTTATCTGTCTCTTATGTAAAAATTACATTAAATGCTGTCTCACCAGATAAAGTTAGCGTCGAACCTGTTGATGGGATTATATACGGAAACGAGAATGGCATGTTTGAAATAAAAAATATTACTGGCGACATTAGGGGGGCAGTAATATGGTAAAATCGATATTTCCAAATAAAGATACTGTCATTGTTTCTGGAAGTATTGGCAAAGATATTAAAAACGGCAATTTCGGGCAGTTATCATATTTGCCATTAATGGGCAATTATTCAATAGATGATAACAGCAATAAAGTATATTTGAGTCGTATGTTAATAGAGTTTGGTTTCGAGGGGGTTTATGAGCTTGATAAAGCCATTTTAAAATTAACTAATTATATGGATTCTAATGATGCCGGGTCTGTTGATTTGGAAATATATCCCCTGACAAAAGAGTGGGATGAAGGAGACGGAAACTTATGGTTAGATGAAAAATATTTATCTGGGTCGTATGCTACCTGGAAGCAGGCACAAACAGGCTCGTTGTGGGGTTTGCCAGGCGGAGATTATGATGCAAATTATAAAATTGAATACCATATGGGCAGCAGAATGAATGATATCGAGGTGGATATAACAAATATAGCCAGCCAGATAATTTCCGGTACAATTGCAAATTATGGTTTTCTGATAAAATTAAAAAATGAGAGCGACAAAACATTCATGGGTGTTTTATCAAAAGATACTCTTAATGCCTTATATTTTCCAAGAATAGAATTGCATTACAGCGATGTTCTAACAGACGATAGAAATTGGTTTGATAGTACAACAAGCAATAAGCTATATTGTTTTAATCGGGTTAATGGCACTTTAAAAAGTCTTACGGATTCGCCATATGTTAAAATAATGGATTCTGGATCTGTTGCTTTTTCTGGTTCAACAAAAGAAATAGAAACTGGAATTTATGAATTTATTACAGAGCCGTTCGACATAAACAATATAGACCTAAACGATTATTGGTATTTAGATGACGAGGTTGTGTTTACGGGGTCAATAGATATCAATAAATCAAATCTTTCCAGCACGTTAAACAGTATATCCGGCTATGTTGTGTCGATGCCAAATCTTAAAAAGGAATATAAGCGTATCGACGAGAACTTTTATCTCGATGTCAATATAACAGAGACATTAGAGGATATGCAGCACGTTTATACAAAATATAATGTAAATACAATAGTTAGCAGCAATGCTAATTGGGAACTTTATGATGTTCTAACAGAGGAAGTGATAATTGAAGCAGGAGCGAGCACAAAATTATCAAACGACAGCACCATAAACTTTTTTAGGTTTAATACCACAGGAATACCATATAATAGGTTATTGTCGTTCAGAATCTTTATAGATGGCAATATGATTGGGGATAAATTCTTTTTTAGTGTGTCTGAATAACAATGAAATTTTCAAACGATATTTTTAATAACGATAAGATATTTGAAACCATAAAGCTACTCAATCAGCAAGACATCCCCAAAAGTGCTGATTTAAGCAATTATTTTTTGTTTTCTTCTGCCGAGAATGGTGTAGATTCTTTTTTAAATTCTATTGATTTTTTTCCGTATAACGGGGCAATTAATGAAAGGCTTGAGTGGTATAAAAACCAAAACAATTATGGAAAATATTTATATAACGAATGGTATCCCAAAAATATAGGCTGTCTTTTAGTAAGTGGCAGTACAGGATCGGGTCCTATAATTGTGGGAGGAACACAGTTATTAAGCGGCCTTGAGTTTACGGTGCAGTCCTATATTAAAGTTATAAATGTTGAGGCAACTGCCAACGTTGTGGGTCTTTGGTTTAATAAAGAAGACTATGATAACAATTTACATGTTGGCATAAGCGGAAGCAATTATACTTATACGTTGACACTTGGTGGCAGCCCATATAGCAGCGATATTTTGGATGGCGAAGTAATACAAAACGAGTTTCACCAAATATCATTGTCTGGCAGATTTTATGAAACGAATAATCAAAAACAATTAAAAATAAAGTTTTGCATAAATGGTATAAATAAAGACATAAGAACCATTGTTTTTACAGAGGGTGGGATAAATTTCGAGCATATATTTGGAATTGGAGGGGCGGATGCGGCCAATACGGATGGCAATGATTTTGTTTGCTATTATAAGGAAATAAGATTATGGAAAAAATATTTAAGCACTTATGAAATTCAGAAATATTATAACAAAAATATTTATAAAACGGATGATTTAATTTTATATTATAGGTTCAATGATTATACTGGAGCATCCTTAAAGGACCATAGCGGTATTGGGCTTAATGGAGAAATAGAAGGAGAGATATATAGTTGGTCGAACAATGTCTTTTCAGGCTCACAATATAGCATTGTAGAAAAGGCTGAAGAATTGCCGGTTGGATTGGAGGCTTTTATGGATTTTGAGGAATCTGAACCACTATCGACAGAAGTGCTACTGGAAGAGTTTAATGATAAATATACAAGCCTAAAAGATCAAGCAATACAATATGACAATACCAATGATTATCTTATTGTAAAATTAATTCCGGGACATTACTCAGACAATGAAAATGCTGGAGACTTTTTGCCATTTCTTTATGAGTTGGGATCTTATTTAGATAAATTAAAATTTCTGATAGACGGCATTAAGGATAAAGAAAAGATATGGAATTTAAAAATGGATGATTATGTAGTTGGAGACATGGTTTTAAAACACTTTGGTTTTTCTGGCGGGGTTATAACAAACAATTTAAGTTTAATAGATTATTTTTTATTTGAAGCAAGGAAACATAATTTGTATGATTATAGCGGAGTTAAGTCCAAGATTACCAAAAGCATTAAAGAAAATTTAATACACTTGTATAAATCTAAAGGCACAATAAATTCATTAATAAGTTTGCTTAACATTCTTTTTATACCAAGAAGTTCTTATAGTTTTATGTTTGGTAGTAGAGAAATAGATAATACGGCACTAAGAATGTTTGATAGATATAATAACTTAAATGTTTTATTGCCACAATATTCGCATACTGAGAATTTAACAGGATCAACATCAGACATACACATAAAATTAATGCTGCCAACAGATGCTAATGAATCTGCCGAGTACGAATTGATAAAATTTTCTGGAAGTGACGGGAATGTTGCCATTAATTTACAACAAGTTTCAGAAGAGAATATAGGAATGTTTACAATTACGGCATTGTCTGGAACAACCTTTCAATCTGATGATGGCAATTATATATCAGATATTTTTTATGGCACCGAAAAATCATATAATTTAATAACAACAATAGTTTCATCAGACACTATTCGTTTAAGACTATACGATGATGTAGGAGCTTTAAAATACAATGAAGATTTCGTGTTTTCAAGTGAACTTGATGTTGGCGATAATCCCACCATAACCTTACAAGATGCTTATTATTTATCTTTGTTTGGCAAGGGGGCATATTTCAGCGACGAAGAGATAGAATTATATAACAAAGACATATTTAAAGTATATGGAGAATATCTTTTGGAAGATTCTATTTTTACACTTTTTAAATGGTTTGGCTATGGAACGGGTGACGAATATACTCTGGCGCAATTTAAAACACAAACTCCTTTGTTGTCTCGCAATTTATCTGCACAAACCTCTAAGCCCAAAACCTTGATATTCGATCCTCTATATTATAATGCCTTATATAATTTAACTTATACATATGAAGAAAAGGAACAAATTTTGAATCAGTGGTTTTATGGAATAACAGAATTTTTAAATAACAATAAATTTGAAGGCAATGTTTTTGAGTTAATGGGCGAGAATAATGTTGCAAACATAGATAAGTTATTGTTTGAGTTTTATAATTTGGGAACAGACATAATGGGAATAATCGATAACATGTTGCCAGCAACAATCAGGTCGTCTGGCTATTTATTTAACATGGAGAAACCAGAATTATTTTTTGATGGGTTTACCAATTATGTTTTGCACAAACAATATGCGTTTAATAATTTTAATATTTATGAGGACAAAAAAGGTCTTTTGCCGATGGGCTTTGGTAACAATATTGATATTTATAAATTGCAACCAAAGTTAGGTTAAACAGTATGTCATACGCAATAGCAAATAAAATCAAGATTTTTTATGGGGTTTTAAATTTAGAAAAAGACATAACCACAATAAAACTGAAGGATAATTTCGGCACAATAAATGTTGGATTATTTGGAATAACCAAATATAATGTAAAAATATTGTCCTTCATCGATTGGTTTTCGCAATTAAACTTATTTGAATATAATGCAAATGAATATTTTGACATGCCAAGGATACAGAACTCAGAAATTGCCATTGGTAATTTAGGCGGTTCGGCTTTTAGAACATTTGATGCCGAAGATGTTTATTTGGAAACCACAAATATTCAAACATCATATAGCGGGATTTATGGGCAAGTAAGACGTATAAATTGTGGCGAGGTGCCCATACGAAAAGGATATAAATTATGGAGTTAATTAAGTTCCCAAGCATATCTTCCGTTGTTACACCGGAAGGAAAGTTACAGGTAGCAAAGGGTATAAAGTCTAAAAGGTTTTTTGTTTGGTCTGATGAGCTTATGGAATATTCCGGCAGCAATTGTTATAAGCAAACAGATATGGTCGATACAAAATTTAAGAATATAATATCGAACAGACAAGACCTAAATGAGTATGAAGATGTTGCTGAGGATGAGCAAATTAATGCTTTATCAATAACAATAGAAAATAGAATAAGTGGCGGTGGGGAAAGTATTGAGATTGATAAAAAATCGTCTCCTGAAGAACCAAAACCGCTTTCTGATATAGAAAAGTTTAATAAGATTAAATATGATCTTAAGGGGCAAGTAAATTATACACAAGCCAAAATATTAGACATAATTAAAAATATAATATTTTTTATTCCGGCAACAATAGATAATGTTTTTGTCAACGAAGAAGCGGATATAAATTTTGCTTATAAAACGACAGATACAATATTTATTAGCATTGAAGCGCCAAATCAGGAAAGGCTTAAATATAGCAATGGATTTTATTTAAACAATGGCACGGAATATTTACGGATAACTGAATGAAATTTTATTTAAACACTTCTATACCATTTCTTTTAAAGACACCAGAATTTGTTTATCTATCGATTGGAGACATTTCCAAACTACGTGGTGTTGTTTTATTAAAAACAATTGGCGAAGAAATAGTTGGTAGGCTTACATTGCCCCCTCAAAAGCTAACCAAGCTAAGCATGGATGAATTATTGGCTTCTGTGGGCAACAATAAACAGAGTAATTATAGAGAGCTTGTATTTGATCAAACAAAATTTATTGAAGATGATGGAGTGCCTTATATAGAATTTGATATAGCCGCTTATAGCATCGATATAAATGGGCAAATTTCTTTGCTGTCCAACACAATATCGGTTAGTGGCTTTCCTCCAAAAATAATTGATAACTTTGATGAAGACACGAACATTAGGAATTATACTCCGCTTGTGGATTTTAATTTTGTTTTAAATTATGATAAAATTTTGGGCGAGTTTTTTTTAAAGGAAAAATTAAATTTATTTAGAAACCTTGAAATATTTGTTGGGGATGTTATCGTCGATACCGTAACCTCCCCCAAATCTCCCAAAATAATTAAAGAATATAAACTGGACTCTTGGATAGTTAAAAATATAAAGGCGGGCGTGATAGCCAACATGTTAAACGGAGAGAAGTATTTATATGCAAAAGATTTAGCTGTCCCCAAAATTGATATGGCTGACACTGTTAAATATGCAATAACTCCTGCTAAGGACAGAAATACGGTTAATGTAGAGGTGATGGCTAATATTGATAAAGTTAAAACATGCAAGATTTGGAGTAGAAAAATAAAAACATTTGGAGTTTGGGAACTCGAAACCAGTCTTAATTTCAATGTATTAAGCATAGTCAACAAACAACTCAATGTCGAGAACAGATATAATTATCAATATAGACTGGATGTTTTTGATATTTTTGGCAATCTTGTAGAGGTTTTGGTTTCTAAGATAATAAATATTAAAACCAAAGAATATGCAGAAGTGGTTGTAAACAGACCGGTGGCCAAACAATATATAAGGGTAAACAAAAAAGAAGTGGCAAGTAGGGCAGATGAGAAATCTGATATTCGTGTGGACGACAGGACAATTAATGCTGAAGCTGTAGCAAGAACTGAAACAATTGAAGGTGTGGATAGAAAATATGTAGAAATAGCGGTGGGGGTTGAAAGAGCAGCAAAAGAGGACAATGAAGACATAACAAGATTGGTAGAGATAGAAATTGTGGACAGCGTAACAAACAAGGTAATTTTCAGCCAGATAAGCGATGTTGGCAGGACACAAAATGTTACAATAGACACAACAAGAAAAGAATTAAAAGATGTTGTTGTAGTTGTAAGGGATCCTATAACGAGAGAGATAAAAAGAACCAAGACTATTTCTACTAGAGAAGAAGCAGAAACAAAAAGTAAAGGTACAAAAAGCGGTATAACTGTGGGGGGTATATCTGTTGGGGGTGGAACAGTAACAAAACAATATGTTAATTGAAGATATAATGTATTTAAATAAATATTCTGATATAAATTTTGATGCTCTTGCTGATGCTCCGGTAGAAAACATTGGCAAGTTTTTGTATTATGTCAACCATAAATATTCGCCCGCCATAGAGGAAAAAGAAAACAAGGCGGTATCTGATTATTTGTTGCAGCATCCTTATTATATTAATAACAATTTTTCAAAGAATGATAAATTTTTTAAAAACTTAATTTTATATCCATTGGGAACTTTTGTTTTTGGCGGAAAGATATTTATAATTTTTCAATGGTATAATATTTTTGAGGATCCTGTTTATGTAAAGAATATTAAGATAAAATTATCTAGTATAAATTTAATTAATGTCTCTTTTCAGGGCAATGAAATAAGTCCAACAACGTTGAGAAAAGAAACAGCGGAATGGTTGGGATATTTTTGGCATATTGATACAGATAATAATTATTGGACAGATAGAGGATTAAACATAAGGATAGTTGCTATTGAGGAGAAAAAGCCTTTTGTGGGAGGTTATTGGTTACGTTTAGACATAGATGATGGTTTGATTCCAAAGTTTAATGCCGGGGATCACATAATTAATTATAATATAAAAGATGTTTCGCTTGATGGAGTGTTTGGAGAGCCAAATAGTTATTCTGGAAATTTTGTTCAATTAAAATATTTGCGAGATCTTTTGGGTACATATGAAAGCGCCAAATATCATAGCGATCCAGTAAATGCTCTCGATGATTTATATGAAAGTTATTTTATAGATACTAAAACAAAATTAGATTATATACAAACAAGCAATGAAGCATTTTTACAGCTTAGCTTTAAAATATATGATAATTTATGGAATAAAAACGATAGCAATACACCCTCGTTAGAATATTTTAAAGACAATGACATAGAGTTTGCTTCTTTAAACCCCAACGATTATATAATGGATTTTAAAGGGAAGACAACAACTCAATTTATAAAATCTATGCAGGAGAACAATTTTACTGAGTTTGTAAAATCGTTCTTAAAAAACGATGCCGAAAAGCAATACCATGTTTTAAATACAATTTCAACCAAGTCAGCAATACAATTTTTTGATATTAATCCTAAATATCTTACATACAAAAAATATATTGGCGCGAAAGGACTTATAGATTATAATTTAAATTTTATGGTTCCAAAATATGATAAGACCGGAATGCTAACGAAAATATCGCATTATAGTATATTGAATTTAAATACCGAGACTAAAGTTATTGATAAAGATTTTTGGAAAGATAATTTTCAAGCAATATTGTCTCATAAAAATATAGAATTGCCAATATTAAAAAACGATTCTAAAGAAAAGATATTTCTTAAAGCTATACATGGTTCAGAATTAAAGGCGGTTGTTGGCAAATCATTTATTGACAGCAACACTATTGATATTGACTATTTTGTGAGCGAAATAGTTAAGTTAGCAAAGATAATTTATAATCGATCAGGAATGTTATATGCTAGAAACGAAATAGATTTAAGAGTTGGCAAGAAGTTGTTGGGCTTAAATCTGTCCAAAAACTTAGCACAAAATCCTTTGCCAATCCCATTGTTATTTTATGAAAGCAGCACAAAACCTTTAATAATAAAAATAAACAATCAACTTAAATGGGCACCTTCCAATTTTATGTTTATTGAATTAAACAATTTCAAAGCATTTTTATATTATATAATTAAATTGGTTTTTTATGGATATAAAATAAATATCAAAATTGATAACAACGAGTTGGTTAATTTTGGCAAATTGGGTGAAACAACCATACCCAGATATATTAATATTGGGGATTCATATAATGACTTACAATCAACTGTTGGCAATCCTAGTGTATCTGGTTTTTATCCAGAACTTATATATAAAGATTCTATTTATGTTATAGGTGCAGCTAATTATGAATCGCCTTCTGTAGGTGAAACTTTAAAAAATTTGCCATCACAAGAAATATATGCAAAATTATTACAACTAATTCCTATGGATGCTGAATCAGTTACGGAACAATTATCCAAAGATGGTGTTAAAGAGGCAAAACTTTTATTATATACAAGAGATAGTAGAGAATTATATCTTCAAAGGAATTTAACCATAGTACAAGAGTTTAAAAAGAATGCTTAATATTTCTTCAAAACTTGCCTTTATAAAAAATCTCCCGACAACAACTTTAGTCACAAGGTTTGTTTATAACAAATATGATCCTGATGAAACAACAAGCAATAAGTCAAAAAATTATATTATGTTAGGGTGGAAGCCAGTTGACAAGATAGTTGATGGGGGGCTGCCTATTCTTAAAGATTTTAAGGATGTTAAAGGCTTGCAAAAATTTGAAAATTATATAAAAAATTGGAGCTATATTTTTAAACCACTGGGCACAACAATTGATGGAGTGGTAAATAATTTATCTAATATTGTTGATTTGAGAAATTACAAATTTGAATGGTTTGTTGAAGACAATGGAGACATAATAAAGATAACAGATGAAGGAGACAAAGAAGTAATAAATGATATTATTAACGAAAGGTTAAATAAATTTAAAATAGATGGAAACACTCTACCAGAGAAAGGGTCTCCAACAGCAAATAAAATAAGCGGTTTAAAAGTAACTTTGCCGGAAAGAGGTAAAATATTTAATAGCGACAATGCTCTTATGGACTGGTTTGACATTAAGGGGGAGCTATCAGAAATAGGATGGGGTATTAGCTTTGAGGCTGAGAATGTTGAAAGCAGTGGGTTTACGGGCTATGTTATTTTCAAACATGAAGATGGCGTTCTAAAAGAAGTATTTTTTGAAAGGGGGAAAAACAGAGATGATTATAATGTTTTATATAACAAAAACTATAAATACGAAATATATCCCATGTATCATCTTAAGGCAAACGAATTATATTTTATTCCATCAAGTTCAAGTATTGCAGAATTAACAACAGTTGAAACCAGTCCTCCAGATAAACTTCACGATGTTAGGCTATATCCATTGCCAAATAACAAGTTTCTCTTAACGTGGGGCCATATCATAGAAAGAACTGGTGATATAAATAAAGTGAATATACTTTATAATAACAAGAGCTTTGAAAGTATAGATTATATAAAGCATCAACATTTTTTTGAAGTGTTGAACAAAGAAATATTTGTATTGTCTGTTAGGGCTATCGATGTTCATGCCAATGCCAGCCAGTTGACATATTTGCCCAAGTATGATAATATAAATAAGAAATTTATGATATCTCCACAAAAGATTGATAATTTATCGGAATTTAAAAAATTGGCGAAGGCACCGTTTAAATTGAAGGTCTTGGACAAGAGGGTGTTAGATGGGGGTTATTTGGTATTGACCAATATCAATGAGGGGGGAAAGGAATATAAAATTCCTTTAAAGGTAAATGCTTAAACTATGTTTAAAAAAACAAAATTTGTTTATGCTATAATCTTTCTATGAGAAAACCCCCATCAATATCCCAAAGGCTCCATGAGATAAGAGATTTTTGTGCTCCCAAAATATTTGAGCAGATTATTGCAAACATTATGGTGGCAAGGAAAATAGATTCCGAAAGCGTTGAATCAATCTGGAACGAAAATTTCTTTCATGAATTGGAAGAAGTTTCTACAAATGCCATAGATCAAATTATAGATTTCTATGATTTAAGGGATTATAAATGTGAAGTGAAGGTGGATAAGGGAACACCAGGCAATTTTCATTTAAAAATTTGGAAAAAGAAAATTCTGGTTTAAGGTTTTTATGAAACAGGACGGCAATAGCAAAAAGCTACTTGATGCTTTAATAGCAAGTAAAGAAAATCTTGAAAAGAAAATTAAGCAGATACAAAGAGACGAGCGGCTTAATGAACAAGAAAAACTTATCAATAAATTTTTTAAAGCAAAAGATAGCGATACTTATGTGCATGTTATAAAGGCAATGCCGGAAAGCTTATCCCCCTGGTGTTTGTGTTTTTGCGATAATAGATTTAAAATTCCTAAAGGTATAAACATAGAGTTTTTTGAAAGCGATGCTTATTTCGATTATTATACAAAAGGTTACTGTCTTGATGACCATATAGAAATTACAGCAAAAGAATTTTTTGATAATTTTGATAGGGTTTTTTGCAAAATAAAAGAAGCAAGGTCAAAAGGTATTTTGCGGTCTGGAAGAAACAAAAATTGTAAGAAAAAATAGATAACAATTTCAATGATTTACAAAGTGGCATTTTTCAAATCCGTTAAATTAGGGGGGTTAAACCAAAGATGAACCTCATAATAGGTTCCAAGGCATTTCAACGCAAATTTGCCCAGATTTTGATAGAAAATAAATTATCGGAATTGGTGATTTATTGTGCAGAAGAGTATTTTGATTTAATTGTATTGAGAAGTTTAATAACGGCAATAAAAGATTATTATGAAAAATATACAGCAATACCTACTAGAGAATATTTAAAAGACATTGTAGCTCCCGATATAAAAGATGACACAATAAAAAACGGAGTAATTGAATATTTGAATAGCTGGGAAGAGTTGGCATTGGATGAGGTTGAAGCAATAAAGAGTACGGCGATAGAATTTTTTAAAAAACAAAGCCTTAAAAACACAATAATAAATATTGCTGAAAGATTGCCCCATGAAGCATTTGCGACATTAGAGAGCGATTTGTATAAGTCGATGGCGGATTTAAACTTCTCAAATGATTATATAGATACAGCAAAAGATATAGATAGTTACATAAACATACCAAGAATTACAACGCCATCTGGTTTAGGAATTATTGATGGAGAAGAATTTTTAAATGGCGGACTTGGGGTTGGTGAAATGGGTATAGCCCTGGGAGGCATAGGCGGGTCTAAAAGCCATTTTCTGGTAGATAGGGCATGTACAGCATTAAGGTTTCATAAAGGCGTTAAAGATGCCATTGTGTACTTTACATGCGAATTGGCAGATAACGTGATAGCAACCAGAGCAGTTTCTAACTTAACCGATATTCCATATACGCCACTTAAAAAAGAATATGAGAGATACAGAGATAAAGTTAAGGAAATTTTATCTACAATAAAACCAAGATTGTTTGTTAAAGAATATCCGTCGAACACTGCAACAGTGGCAATGTTCAGATCTTATTTAGACAATATAAGAGGACAGGGATATAATATAAAATTAATCTGTGTTGATTATCCCGACGAGATGAAGACAAATATTAAGGGTGACACAAGCAGATTTGTATTGGCTAATATATTTAGAGATCTTAGAACCTTATCGCATAAAAAAAACTATGGGTGTCCACTCTGGACGTGCTCTCAGGTCAACCGGGCAGGGAATTCTAAAGACATTATAACTCTATCCGAAATAAGCGAATGTTTTACAAAGGGAGCCATAGCAGATATAGCCTTATCAATAAATTCGGAAAAAATAATTTTACTTAAAAACAGGGCTGGAAAAGACAAGTACATATTTCCTTGCTCAATAAACACGTCTACATCTTCCTTTATGGTATCGCCAAACCCTCCCCAGCCATTAAAAGACTATATGGACAAAAACAAAATGTCTGAAAAGGATTTAGAAACCGCCATAAAGCAAAATTATAAAAAAATATATGGAAAAGATTTACCGGATATAGATATTTTAGGTGAAGAAGCGCCGGATAGTAAAAATGTAATCCCGTTTAAAAACAACGAAGACACTGACAAATAATGTTGTTTTATGTTATAATGTTTCTATGAAATATCTTGATTATAAGATTGTTTTTAAAAGCGAACATACTGTTCGCATTAGAATAATAAGGCAGAAATATAGAAAAGAGAAATTTTATCCTTGGCCTCATAGTTTTGTATTGTCCACACAAGGAATTTGTCTGCGTTCATCGAATCATCCCGCATTTTGTTTAAAAACTTTATATTGTCGCGGGAAAACGACAACAAGGGACAACAGGTTAATCGAAATTCCGCAAGAGGTTTGGTCAAAAGTTCGCATGGCAATAATTGAATATAATATAATAATGTCAAAAAATGAAAAGCAAGAAAGGTGCAATGATAAAAACAAAAAAAACAATGGTTGAAACCGATGTTGTAGAGGACATGATATGTGATTTTTGTGGAGAATCTTGCAAGAAAGATACAGGCAGCAAAGAAATTGTAAAATTTGAATATGGAACATTGCAGGCTTCGTGGGGATATTGGTCTGGACATGACGGGGAAGAGGTGCTGCTTTATGTTTGCGAAAAATGTTTCTACAAAATTATAGATAGCAAATAATTATAATTGACGTGGCAAACATATAATTATCAAAATTATTCATTTTGTTTATAATTATCAAAAATATTAATAATTATTGGGTGTAATATTCAATAAATTTTCCTTCGTGGGGATTGTTGGGCAACAAAGACACAATAATTTTTCTGACATATCCGCAGGCTAAAGCGTTGCGGGTTCTAAGGTCGGCAGCTTCCTTACCGGTGCCTCTTTGAGGGTGTCAGTCTCCTTATGCCGGAGCGTCTTTGTCTCCGGCATTTGAACTGCGCCAATATGACGTCCTGCAATGACGAAAGCTGCATTGACATCGGCGTGTTCAACGTGTCCGCAATGGGGGCACTTAAAGCTCTTGCCTCTTCTGTCTCCAAGGAGTCCACACCTGCTACACTGCTGAGAAGTATAGAATGGATCAACCTTGAATACGGGTATTCCATACAGCTTGGCTTTATACTCAAGAAATTGTCTAAGTTGATAAAATGACCAACTGTTTAAGGAATACTTGAACGACTTCTCTTGTTTTTTTGTTTTACGAATTCCCTTTAAGTCCTCTATTACTATTCCTGCATTTTGTTTTATGGCTTCATTAATTATTTTTTTACTTATTTTATGGTTTATATCCTTTACTATTCGGCTCTCTTTGTTTCCCGTCATTTTAAGATGACGATAGTGACTGTTTTTTTGTAGCCGTTTTCTGATATTTTTATACTTATTATGAATATGGTGCGCATTCTTGCCGAGTTTTAATACTTTCCCAGTTGTCGCATTAGCTATAACAGCACAATGCCCCGTAGCATTCATGTCAACACCAAGCCATTGAATTGGTTGGAGGGGGGAGGCTTCTTTAACACTCACGGTAACAAAAGCATATTTCTCATCTAATTCTATTTGACAAACTTTTTCAAAAGACTTGCTTAATATCAATTTTAATTTTAGGCAAGAAATGTATAAAGTATTATTATTTGTTTTAATTGCTTGACTAGGTATTGTTAATTTGACATTGGATATTTTCTTAATATTTTTATTTCTACTATATTTTCTTAATATTTGGTTGGACATTACCGACTTTAAACCAAAATGTTTAACAGAAGCAGAAGACAATGATCTTGTTTTTATGGCAAACTCGGCTATCTTCTTTGCCTTTGCTAATTCAGAAGTCAATATTAAACCATGCTTTATTTTATGGGTAAGCATCATTTGTTCTTCTGTTCCTCAATATATTTTTGAACCGCTTCAAGGGTGACAGCCCCGACGGAGGAAATGAACCTTGAACGAGTCCACAAGCACGGAAGTTTGCGTTTCAGGATAGGAAATTCATTCCTCAGAACAAAGGATGTGGCTCCTTTTATTTTGCTCACTACTGTATAAATGCCTACTTTGGGGTTTGTGGATAATAAAAGATGTACATGATCGGGCATTACGTTGATGTCGAAAACCTTGTACTTGTACTCGGTTTGCTTTTCATAAACAAGTTCCCTTAAACGCCTATCTATATCATTTATCAAAACCCTTCTCCTATATTTGGGACAAAATATTACATGATATTGACAGCTATAAATAAATTGTCCGTCGCTTTGATATTCCTTTTTTTTATTTATAAGTTCCATAACAACTACTCCTTCATCTATTAAATAGCATAGGTAGAGTTTTTTTAATTATTTATTTTGCAATTCATCCTATTGCTAAAGCTTATAGGCTTTCTTGCTAAAGTTTTGTAACAAAAAACATCAAGTTTTATTTTTTTATACTATATATATATTATGAAGGTTTTAAAACAGCAATTAAGAAAGCTTACCAAAGAGCAATATAAAATTATAAAAGATTTCTGTCATTACTCAAACAATCTTTACAATTGTGCTAATTATATTGTTCGCGAGTACTATAAGGAAACCAATAAATATTTAGGATTTAAGCAATTGTGGAGAGAGATTAAGAGCAACGAAAATTATAAACTGCTTCCTGCTCAAAGCGCCACACAAATAGTAAAGCTTGCAGATAAAAATTATAGAGCTTACTTTGCCTTGCTAAAAAGAAAGCTGTCGGGGGGATATAATGGTGAAATTAACATTCCCAAATTTAGAAAGAAAGGAGATATGTATATTTTAATTTATACGTATCAAACACTTACAATGCCGAAAATACCAAAACGACCCTATATTTCTTTAAATTTATCAGACGAATATAAGAAAAGACATAACAAAGACATTAAACTAAGAATACCATTTACATATAATATTGATGGTAAAGTTAAACAAATTATTATTAAACCTTTTAATAAGGGGCAATACTTTAATCTGTATATTTGTTATGATGAAAATAAAAAGGAGGCAAATCATGGTTTAGATAAAAGCAAAGTGTGCGCCATAGATTTTGGAATTAATAATTTGGTAACGGCTGTTGATACATCTGGGCATTCATTAATAATGAATGGCAAGCCATTAAAATCTTATAACAGATGGTTCAACATAAGTAGGTCTGCATTGCAATCAGAATTAAAGCTAAAAAACAATCGATTCTGGAGCAAAAGATTAGAAAGTCAATCACAAAAAAGATTTTGGTATATTGATAATTATTTCAATCAAATAACAAACAAGATTATAAAACACTGTTTGCACAATAAGATAGGAACTTTGGTAGTCGGTTACAACGAGGGATGGAAACAAGATATTAATATTGGTAAAATAAACAATCAAAAGTTTGTATATATACCATATTATATTTTGAAAAGAAAGCTGGAAAGTAAATGTCAAGAATATGGTGTTGATTTCATTTTAAAGGAAGAGTCTTATACTTCCAAATGTTCGTTTTTAGATAATGAAGAAATTGAAAAACATGATAGTTATCTTGGGAAAAGAATACACAGGGGGCTTTTCAAAAGCTCAAATGGCACTTTAATAAATGCTGACGTAAATGGCGCGGCAAATATCCTTAGAAAAGTATTTCCAAATGCTTTTGCAAATGGAATATTGGATGTGAGGTTACACCCAATAATTATTAATATTTTTGATAATTATAAACAAAATGAATAATTTTGATAACCTTAATAACATCCAATTCTTTATATGAAAATTTACTCAATACGTCTCTAAAAACAATACCCGATATTCCGCAGGCACATGTAATCGTCGTGGCCGATTTCGCTTATAAAACAGATAGAAAAAATATTGAAATTTTTAAATTAGATATAAAATATAATAAAAGCAAGTTTTTGAATTGCGGACTTGCACATATATATAAAAACAGAAAAAATAAATGGGTTTTGATATCAGACGCGGACATGGTTTATGATAAATTCTTTTGGGAACAACTTAAAAAAATAAAAGCAGAAAGCATAAAAAATTGTTATCAATTTGTTATCCATAGATTGGACATCAAAAGTACACAAGCAATACAATCTGAAATTAATAATACCAATAATATTATTGGCAAGTATGTTGGCAGGACACACGCCCCCCGCAATCCTATGATGTTTAATGTTGATTTTATTATAAACAATATTGGAGGCTATGATGAAAGATTTGATGGCTGGGGGGCAGAAGATGACGATTTGATAAGCAGAATTGAAAGATCTGAAGGATGTTTTAAAAGATTAAATCATATAGTATATCATCTTAATCACGACGATATTACGCGCGTTAATAAAAAGTATAAGAGTTTGGCTGGCCAGAATTTAAAATTATGGAGTGAAAACAACAAAATTAAACTAAAAAAAATATCAAATTCTTTTATGTGAAAAAAAAAATAGGCACTAATTACAATCAAGCATGGAATACACAGCACACAAAATCCAAAATGGTTTTATGAAAATTATAACCAATCAAAAAATCACTTTCCCTTGCCTACATTATATTGGCAGAACCAGCAAATCGCCATTTAAATATTTCTATAAGTGCACATCAAAAAATTATGAACTCTTTGTTAAAGATGGTTTTGTTAATCACAATAAAGATGAAAAGCCAAAAATAGATAGTTTAAATATTCCAAACGAAATCAAAGCGCGAAAAGAAGACAAACCAATGCTATTGTCGGGGGGGCAATTAGTAACAATAGTAATGCCAACTTATAATCAAGGAGAATTTATAGAAGAGGCAATAGAAAGTTTATTGAGCCAAACATACAATAATTTTGAATTAATTATTGTAGACGACGGATGTACGGACGGCACAGAAATCCGCTGTAAAAAATATATTGAATCAGATGGAAGATTAAGCTATCACAAAAAGAAAAATGGTGGAACGGGATCGGCGTTAAACGAAGGGTTTAAACATTCAAAAGGAAAATATGAAACTTGGTTTTCAAGCGATAATGTTGCTAGACCAAATTATTTAGAAGAATTAGTAAGGGTGCTAGAACAAAAAAAAGATATTGGTTTTGTTTATGGAGATTCTGGAAGATTACACGGCAAGAAAGAATGGACATATCTAATAAGTCCTAAGAGCAAAAACTATAAAATAAAATTTGATTCAGAATATTTACTGGAAACATGTTATTTAGGCATAGCATGGATGTGGAGGCGGGAACTGAGAGAGGTTTGCGGAGAATTTGCGCTAGCCCCGTCAGAAGATTTTGATATGCATTTGAGAATGACAGAAAAATGCAATGTTGCACATATAATAGGTAAAGAAGTATTGGTGCTGTGGAGAGATCACAAAAAGAACATGACACACACAACAACATCACCAGGCGGTTGGAAAGACCATCACAGATTTGTAGAGGAGGCAAAAAAGAGGAGGGCAAATCAAAAGAATTTGCTGATGCTTGAAAATGCAAAATAGTTATTATTCTCCGTTCAAGGCTGTTCACCATATAGACAAAATAAAAAAAGCTTATATAGGCGAACCCGTATCGCCGGTAAATATTCAAATAGATATCACAGGGCGATGTAACCACTCATGTCCTTACTGTTTTTATAGAGGATTTGATCAAGAATTGGCTCCTGCTTTTATTGAAAAAAATAGTATTCCGTTTGAGGCGATTGAGAAAATTTTATTTGATTCTGCATCTATGGGAGTTAGGGCAGTAGAGATTACCGGAGGAGGAGAACCCTGTCTCCATAAGAATTTTCACGAAATATTTGAAGTTGCTGCAAAATACAACCTTGAGACGGCGCTTGTTACAAACGGGGTCTTGCTGCGAGAGTCGGACATATCAACAATGGCATCGAATCTTATATGGGCGAGAATTAGTCTCGATGCGAGCAACAGCAAGGATTACGCCAAAATAAGGCGCTGTCCTGAGAATGATTTTTATAAGGCTGTAACTACTATGACGTTGTTAAAAAAAATAACCAGTGCTACAGTTGGGCTATCTTTTATAATCCATAAAGAAAATTATAATGATATTATTAAATTTGCTGAATTTGCCAAAAAAGTAGGCGCAGACAACATTAGATATTCTATGGCTTATACACCACAAAGGGGAGAATATTTTAAAGAAATATATAATAGTATTATGTTGCAATTAAAAGAAGCTTTAAAGCTAAGCAGCGATACTTTTAAAGTATTTGATTTTGGAGAAATTTATTTTGACGCCCTTAATGCAAAAAAAAAGAAATATTGTTTTTGTGGATTTATGCAATTAACAACTGCTATTGGGAACGATGGTTATCTTTACCCTTGTTGTGCAGTAAAGTATATTTCTAATTGGCGGATAGGCAATGTTATTGAAAATGGTTTTAAACATGTATGGAACATACAACGCCCAAAGTGGATGGAGAGTTTTACAGTTGATAATTGTCCTCAATGTTGGCAGGATAAAAAAAATGAATTTATTGAATATATTTTAAATTCAGAACCAAAACATATAAATTTTCCTTGAGTCCTTGCAAAATCGAAAAATTCATGTTATAATATTTCAAAGGAGGTTGTAACTGCTTATGAAAATCCAACAAAATCAAAAGAAATCGGTTAAAATCACTTGCTTTTTAACCCAAAATATACTATAATATAGGAGTGAAATATGAAAGTCATAAAGGTAACGAAAGAGTATTTCGAGACAGAGGACGAGAAGATTTATTTCTTCGAGTCTTTGGAAAAAGAAATATCCGTTGAGGATATGCAGAAGATTGTGGACGCAAACGAGAAATTAGTTAAGGAATTGAAAGATGGGAAATTTTGACAGCAACCGATTCAAAAGCACAAATCAAAGTTGGGAAACTCCAGATGAGTTATTTGCCAAAATAAATCACGAATTTTGTTTTACAAGAGATGTATGTGCAAGTTTTGATAATGCGAAATGTCAGAATTATTGGACTGAAACAGATTCGTGCTTGGATAAGGTTTGGGATGGTGTAAATTGGATGAATCCTCCATACAAGAACATGAAACAGTATATAAAAAAGGCATTTGACCAACGGAATAATGCCGTAACAGTGTGCTTAATACCTGCAAGAACTAATACTAAATGGTGGCATGATTGGTGTATGAAAGGTGAAGTTTTATTTATTTGTGGACGACCAAAATTCAAGGGCTGTATTCACGGACTTCCACAACCCTTAGCACTTGTAGTATTTGGTAGGAAAAGTGGAATTATGGGGTCTTTCTTTCTATGAAAATCTATAAAATTACAGAAGCAAGTGAATATCTTGGGGTGTCAATAAACACGCTAAAGACACTTGCCAACAACGGAAAGATAAAATCTTTCAAGACTACTGGTGAACATAGGCGTTTTCGTCAGGAAAATTTAGACGCTTATATGGGAGTTGAGAAAGATAAACAAGAAAAGTTGACTGTGATTTATGCAAGACGTTCTACCGCCAAACAGAAAGAAAATCTTGAACGGCAAAAAGACAGGTTGAGAAAACACGCAGAAGCCAAAGGTTATAAGTATGTTTTGATTGACGAGATTGCCAGTGGGATAAACGAGAAACGGAACGGCATACACAAGTTAATCAAGATGTGCTTTGAAGGAAAAGTTGAACGGGTGCTGATTGAATATAAAGACAGACTTGCACGATTTGGTTATGAATATCTGGATGCCATATTTACTAATCTGGAAATCACAGTTGAAATAATGGAAGTGAAAGACAAGAAATATGAAGAAGAATTGGCAGAGGATATTATGAAAATTCTTACTTGTTATTCTGCTCGTTTTTACGGCAGGCGTGGCGGTAGAAAGAAGAAAAATACGGCTGAAAATGAGCCTGACGAATCTAATGGAATTTGAAAAGGAGGTTAAAATGAGCAATATCTTAAAACTCTATTATTGGGCTGTTTCTATATGGCGGCGTACAATTTATTTTGTTGATGAGGTTTTATGTTACATAAAAAGATTTATTCAAAGAGGAAAACGCGGTTGGGGCGATGCTGATTTGTGGGATATGGATATATTCCTTACAAATATTATTTTAGATATGCTTATTAAACTGAAAAAAACAAAAAATGGAACCCCTGAAACATTTGATGAAGCAACCGGAAAGTGGGATTTCAATGAAGAACGATGGGATAAAATTTTGGAAGAAATGATAGATGGATTTTCTATAATAAAACAATGCCATGATTCCAAATATAAACTTGACTGGAATAGGGATATTGACGAAAAGGAAAAACAAAGGATAGAAAAACACATGAAAAAAGCCTATCCGGATTGGAGATTTGTTACTAAGGAAGAAGAGGCGAAAATAGATTTAGCATTTAAAAATTTCGTTAAATATTATTGTTGTTTGTGGGATTGATTTAGCTAAACGGTTTTGACAAAATCATATTTGCCATATCCTCTGGTACGAAGAAATACTCCATCGCCATCTCGTTCACTGCCAGATCCAGTATTCCCCTCGATAGTTTTAAAAAAATCCTTATTTGCTTCTATAACAATGCCAGTATGCGTCCAATCATCATTTGATTTCCTGGTGAAAAACAAATCCCCAGGCTCAGGCTTATCTGTTTTGCCATCAATAAACAATTTATTTTTTTGAGCATCTATTACAACAACATCACAGGAGCCGCTTCTTTTTATAGGCATTCTTTTGTTTAGCTGATCATATACTCTTGCAACAACGTAAGTGACAAACCAAGAACACCACAGCCATCCCGCACCGTCATTACCGCCAGTAAACTCCCTAACAAATGGGCCACAATTATTGCCTCCTATTTCTCTTGGTCTTTCAGAATTTATAAACAATGCATATGTAATAATGTTGTCTTTGATATGGTGTTTTGGGTTAAACGTCCAGTTCTTTATACGGGTTATGGGAATTTTCATTGTTCCAAATGTCCGTTCGTCTATTTTGCCGGATTGGGGGAGTCCAAATCTTTTTTGATATTCTTTAATCATATATTCTGTAACGCTGCCAAAATCTCCATCTATTACAAGGGAAAAGCCATAATAACATAGCCACTCTTGGGCTTCTTTTGTTATGCTGCCCTTTGACCCTTTTTCTGCTAAGATGTTCATATTTGCTGCTCCTGTTAGAAAATAATTATAACACAAAATTGTTGACTTTTTTTGTTGTTTACTTTATAATGGTTTTATGTTGATACACAAAAATTTGATGCTGTGTAGAAAAATAGCTCAAAAAAGCACCTGCGTTTATCAACTAGGGGCTGTTTTATTCAAAGGGGGCAATGTGATAAACGTGGGCTTTAATAAAACAGGAACAAATATTTTGCAATACAGAAAGAGGCATCTTCATTATGTTGGCAACGTTCATGCAGAAATAGATGCGATACTTGGTGTTTCTAAAGAGGAGGCAAAAAAGTGTGACTTGTGGGTGGTTAGAATTATAAGCAACGGTAATTTTGCATTGGCCAAACCATGTATAATGTGCCGAGAGATATTGTCAGAAATGGGAATAAAAAGAATTTTTTATTCTGTTGAAAGCAATCCGTTTTATGATATAATATATTGTGAATGAAAAATTTAAAAAAATCATGTTATAATAGCTTTGCACGATTGTTTTAACATTTTAATTTTATGGAGGCAAATTATGTGGTTGACCAAAAGAGAGACGGCAGAAGAAGTTTTAAAGGTAGATGGAGACACAAATGCTAGACTGAAAATCTATCTTAATAGAAAACTTTTTAAGCTGTCGATAAATTTTGTCGAGACTGGCAAAAATCAAAAAGCGGAGTGGCTGTTGTCAGAATATGCCATTACACGCTATCCATACAGGCATTATTATTTAACCAAAGATAATTTTGCCAGTAGAAGCCGAAAGGTTGCAAGCGCTCTTGTCTCAAACTACTGCAAGGTATTTGTGGCTTGAAGAAGAAAGTTCTCTTTATAGCACCATTCCTAACTAAATGCGGGTATTATTACAGAGCCAGAGACATCCTCGATCATTTCTTGGCAACCAATGAATATGATATTAGCATAATACCAAAGAAATGGCTGGGAGATGCAATTACCGACATACAATTAGAAGCTTTATATGCTGACCCAGAGAAATTAAAAACTGAATGTTGGGACATTTGCATATCTGTATTGCCCCCTCCTGAGATATCGCATATAAATTGTAAGTTGAACGTTTGTATAACACCAGGTATCGAAGCCGACAGGGTAATACCCCAATGGAACAATAGAATAAACAATGAAATGGACCTGCTGGTAGTTCCGTCCAACCATTCCAAGTCAGGGTTTTTGAAGCAGGAAGAGCCCCCTTTGTCAAAGCCCGTTGTTGTAAACCATGAAGGTTTTTTTGATTATAATAAAATAGAGCCTGAATTTGTTCTTGATAATGTTCTTGGCGAAGAAAAATTTTTGCTTTCTATGGGACAATGGATAGCAGGAGCAGATTTATATAATGAAAGAAAACAAACTTCGTTGCTGATTCATTTGTTTTTTGAAGCATTTAGAGGCAGGGAAGATGTTTCATTGGTTCTAAAAACCTACATGTCACAAAATAATTTATTCGATTTCAGAAAGATCATAAATAAAATATCTGTGATTAAAGAGACATTGGGAATTGGCAAGTATCCAAGAGTCCATTTGATTCATGGCGATATTGATATTAAAAAAATGGCAGGACTGTATAAAGATCCCAGGTGCTTGGGATTCATTACAACGACTTCCGGAGAGGGCTGGGGAAGGCATATAATAGACGCTGCTGCTATTGGCTTACCCATAATAACCCCATATTGGTCATCCATGACAGACTATCTATTAGAAGATTGTACTGTTAAATTGCCCCACAGCATAAAACCGGTAACTCCCCAATGGCTCAATTATAATATGAGAGCTTTCTTTAACGAAGATTCACAGTGGGCGATTGTAGATATTGAGAAGTCTATTCCAGTATTGCAGGACTTTGTTAATGGAAAAATAGAAATAAACACCCAAAAACAAAAAGAACATATATTTAATAATTTCGAGTTATCCAGTTCTTTAATAGATTTAGAAAAAACCATTCTTGAACACTATGCTGAAAAGGAAAAGAAAACGATATGAACTTGTTGTTGATTTTTGGGGTTATAGCAACAAAGAAGATCTAAAAAATTTAGAAGCAATCCTCTTAATTGAAATAAGAAAATATGGCATTTTTAATCCTACGGGTGTTGCAAGAGTTTATGATATCAACAACCAAAACCAAGAGATTGTTGCAGATATAAAATCAAACGAAAAGGGAATTTAGCTTCTTTTTTATTTCATACAACGAGACACATTTCAATCCAAGACTGCATAAGAAATCTTTAGGGTTTATTGGTAAATCATCCTTCCACATATCATCTAAATCTTCCCAAACAAAAGAAGACCATTGTGATCTCGGCAGACCCCCTGCAAATACATCTATAATCGCTAACCTTTTGTTTGGCAGTTTATGGTATTGTTCGACAAACTTTGCAAGCTTTTTTTTGCTTCTACCCATAGCCGTATATAATATTGGCCAAATTGCCTCAATGTAGTCGCAGCAGTAGTCTGAGACATAGTGTTTATAATATAACATCAAAAACATTTCGTCCATTACCTCATCAAATAAGGTATATCCTGACTTTCCTTTTTGTTCTTGTACTGCATGTATCATCTCGTGTAATAGGGTTTTGGTGCTTTTGATTTCTTTTCTGTACCTATAATTGATATAGATAGTATTTGTGTTTTTGTTATATATTCCAAGAAAATCCTTGAAAAGGGTTCCGCCCTCTGTATGCTTATGATATTCCTTCTGATTTTTTATTGCAATCAAATCGGGGATTTCAAATTCTCCCCAAATTTTTCTGGCAATTTTACATGCCGTTTTGTATTGTTTTTTTATCATATACTATATTGCCATTGTCACCAATCAATTTTTTGATATACGCTCTGGCATATATCGGTTTTAGACCCCAAAGTGATAAAGTTTTTGTTTCGCCCGCCTTAAATGCACGATCGTGCCGAAAGCCATAAAAATAATGGCATACTTCGTGTACCACATAATAGATGACAAATTCAAGTGGATAGGGGTAATGGATAACCCATAATGGTATGGAAATAAAATCTTTTCCTGCTCTACCCCTTAGGGTGTTCTTGAGCCTGATTGGCGGAACATGAGCCCGACCCAACCTTTCGACTGTCAAATCAGCTATAGCCTGTAAATCTTTCAAGTCCATAATCAATCTATAACACAATCATTTTTGTTTGTCAAGGATTTTTTGTTTAAAACTTCATCGTTTCAAAACCAATCTCTAATGCTTTCATATAGCGCCTTTGGATAGTCTCATAAATAACGGGATAACCTTTTCCGCCTTCCACACAAAATAATTTTGAAACTCCTCATATCCATTTTGCGTAAAAATCCCCATCATATTAAATTCGTGTCTTATACTTTCCCCATATAAATTGCAGGGACTGTGATTATATAAAATAAAATCTATCATCTTTTTATTATTATCGGACAACCTCAATGTTATAGCGTCAGCCCCCAAGTCCATTATAAAATAATTAGACAACAACCGCTCCCTCTTATTATATGTCTTTTTAGCTATTTTGTTTGTGTCTTGCTGTTCTGCTATATATTTTATAAATTCTTCAATGCTTATTTTATATTGCTTTAATACCGGCAATTCTTTAATAATCCTGTCTTTTGATATATATATTAATGGCTTTATATTGTCCGATACATCACCAGTTATAGCCTTTAATATTAAATAATTTTCAGGCAATAAACCCCAATGAATCTCCCTAAAACTATCTCTTGTAATTGTGCTTTTCCCGCTATATAAACTAACCCCGTCTCCAATTAGTTGTTTGAAATCTCCATCATTTGAAAATATAATTATTTCATTCTTTTTATCAAACAGATGGACCAACCTCGCTATTACATCGTCTGCCTCACAATACGGTATTTCAAATTGTGGAATATTTAATATTTCTAATATGTGCTTTATTTTATTTAATACTGCATAAGGATCTTCTATAATGTCGTGATTTATTGCTCTCTTTCCAGATTTATAACTATTATTTAAATATCTTTTTTTCTTGGTTGAGTTCTCGCCTTCCCAACATACCAATATTTTATGAATAGATAATTTTTTAGAGATATTTGCCAAATACTCTATATAAGATTCGGGGATGTTTTCCTTGCCTTTTAAACGATATAATAAATTAAACCCATCAACTAATAATAATAACATTAATTTTCTATTGGTTGTTTCCTGTTATAATAAACATTGTGCTCGCTCGGTATTAATGCCAATGCTGAAAATATAGCAGCTTTTGTCATGCACTTGCTGCATAGAAAATTTGTAATTGCTATAAAAGAATTTGTGCTTTTTAGGTTTTCTTCCGGTACTAAAAAATCATTTCCACAATCAATACATTTTTGTTTTATGTTCATTTTGTTTCCTTTATGCCTCCATAGCTGTAATCGTCTCCTTCTTCCCACCATCCAGAACAACGAGCAAATTTCTCAATGTTACAGAGCATTTCTGCAAGTGTACTCTTTTCCATGCTGTCCTCTGTTATAGCAAATAACATCTCTATTGTATCCTGCATTTCTATTAAAATTTCTCCTATTGTTTTGCCGGATTGAATAAATCGCTGCTTATTTATATCGCCAGTATTCGAGGTTATTTCTATTTCTGCCTCATTCCAATATATTGTTTGTAATCCTCCTGTCTTGTTAGCGAGAATGGTTTTGTATTTACCGTCTATCAAACACGTCTCGGATGTTTGCCCCACAAACTGATCGTAATAAGAAATCCTATAACGATTTTCTATAACTTTAACTTTCATTTACCAGATTTTGTTCTATTGTCATTTTTACAAAGCACTTGACAATTTTCAGCAGAAGTTTTTCCACCCATATCCTCTACAGCCTTGC
>Ga0180009_10001486_pt1 | contig 28636 bp, 27 predicted proteins | sample OS_PC_MetaG_FD_123537 | JGI IMG/M metagenome (GOLD analysis project Ga0180009, IMG submission 123537) | Groundwater microbial communities from the Aspo Hard Rock Laboratory (HRL) deep subsurface site, Sweden - OS_PC_MetaG | ecosystem: Environmental > Aquatic > Deep subsurface > Groundwater... | reverse complement strand
CTCAGTTTTGGTTAGAGCGCTTGTTTGACAGACAAGAGGTCACAAGTTCGAGTCTTGTATCGCCCACCACCGCATTTTTTTCGCAGCCCAGGCCCGATGCCGCTTCCCGGCCGCGGGCCTTTTTTGGATGATGGCCCCGCACCTGAAGCGGCGGCCGACGGATGCCCCGCAGGGGCGTGAGGTGGATTGATCATGGCAGCATTGACGATGACCCTGCCCGACGGTCAGAACCTCGAGATCGAGGAAGGCAGCCCCTACGGGGAGGCGGTGCGTCGGATCGGTGAAGGCCTCTACCGCAACGCCCTGGCGGTGGCCGTGGACGGCGTCTACCATCCGCTGGCCGAGCCCGCCCGCCGCGGGGGCGCCCTCACGGTCCTGACCCGCTCCGGGGACGAGGGCCTGTCCGCCCTGCGCCACTCCACCGCCCACCTGCTCGCCTGGGCCGTCCAGGATCTCTTCCCCGGCACCCGGTTCGCCTTCGGGCCGGACATCGAGAACGGATTCTACTACGACTTCGACCGGGAGGAACCCTTCAGCGAGGCGGATCTCGCGAAGATCGAGGCCCGCATGGCCGAGCTGGCCCGGACCAAGGTCCCCATCGTGCGGGAGGAGGTCACCCGGGCCGAGGCCGAGGCGCTGTTCGAGGGCCAGCCCTACAAGCTGGACCAGATCGCCAACCTGGGCGAGGAGCAGCTCTCCATCTATCGCATGGGGGATTTCGTCGATCTGTGCGAGGGGCCGCACGCCCCGGACACTTCCGAACTCAAGGCCTTCAAGCTCCTGAGCCTGGCCGGGGCCTACTGGCGCGGCGACAGCAGCCAGCCCATGCTCCAGCGCATCTACGGGACCTCGTTCTTCAAGAAGAAGGACCTGGACGCCCACCTGGAGATGCTGGAGGAAGCCAAGAAGCGGGACCACCGCAAGCTGGGGCGCGAACTCGATCTGTTCGGGATCATGGACGAGGCGGGTCCCGGACTCAGCTTCTGGTTCCCCCGCGGCGACATCCTGCGCGAGCAGATCATCGACTACTGGAAGGCCGTCCACCGGGAGCGCGGCTACGTGACCGTGACCACGCCGCACATCTCCCAGGCGGGGCTCTGGGAAACCTCGGGCCACATGCAGTTCTACCGGGACGACATGTACGTGTTCGAGCAGGAGGGGCGGCAGTACGTGGTCAAGCCCATGAACTGCCCCGGGCACATCCTCATGTTCAAGCGCATGTCGCGGGGCTACAAGTCCCTGCCCGTCCGCTACGCCGAACTGGGGACCGTCTACCGCGCCGAGGGCAGCGGGACCCTGCACGGGCTGTTCCGGGTCCGCGGCTTCACCCAGGACGACGCCCACATCTTCTGCACGCCCGAGCAGCTCGAGGACGAGGTCTCGGCCTGCCTCGACCTGGTCAAGATCATCCTGGGCCGGTTCGGATTCGACGACTTCAAGGTGGAGCTTTCGGTCCGGGATCCGGAGAACAAGGCGAAGTACGCCGGTTCGGACGAGGAATGGGCCGCCGCCGAGGCCTCCCTGGTCCGGGCCCTGGAGATCCACGGGCTGGAGTACACCAGGGAAGAGGGGGAGGCCGTCTTCTACGGCCCCAAGATCGACGTGAAGCTGATCGACGCCCTGGGGCGCCGCTGGCAGGCCAGCACCGTCCAGTTCGACTTCAACCTGCCCCGCCGGTTCGACGTGACCTTCACCGACCGCGACGGCGAGAAGAAGTACGTCTACATGGTCCACCGGGCCATCATGGGCTCCCTGGAGCGTTTCATCGGCATCCTGACCGAGCACTTCGCCGGGGACTTCCCCCTGTGGCTGGCGCCCGAGCAGGCCAGGGTGCTCTCGGTCAGCCGGGACCAGCACGCCTACGCCGAAGCGGTGGTCGGGCGGCTCAAGGCGGCCGGGATCCGGGCGGGGTCCGACGTCCGGGACGAGAAGATCGGATTCAAGATCCGGGAGGCGGAGCTCCTGCGGATCCCCTGGATGCTCATCGTGGGAGGCCGGGAGATGGAGAACGACGAGGTCTCCCTGCGGATCCGGCACCTGGGCGACCAGGGCGGGCGCAAGGTGGACCAGGTGGCCCAGGATCTCCTTGACGGAATTGCCGAAAAGCACTAGATTACGCGATTGCACGCGGAAGGGCCTGGGAAAGCCGTTCCGTGCATCCAAGCAGAGGTCCGCCCTCTCACCGTAGCTGGCCCCCTCAGATGGGGGACGGAGCGGTTCAGGATCCCGGTCCCGTCCTGGTATTCATCAGGAGCGGGCGGCGGCGGACCATGGTGTCCGCCTTTTTCTTTGCCGGTCGGCCGGCGGGCGGTCCCGACCCCTACAGGAGGTTTGGCTTATCAAGGGAAACAAGGTGACCCGGGTCAACCGGATGATCAGGATTCCCAAGGTGATGGTCGTCGACGAGGACGGCGAACAACTGGGAATCCTCGATACGGCCGAGGCCCTGGCCAAAGCCGAGGAGCGGGGGCTGGACCTGGTGGAGGTCGCTCCCAACGCGCGCCCGCCCGTGTGCAAGATCATGGACTACGGGAAGTTCAAGTACGAGCAGAGCAAGAAGGCGCGCAAGGCCCGGCAGGCTTCCCACACGGTCAAGATCAAGACCATCCAGTTCAGGCCGAAGACCGACGATCACGACTACGATTTCAAGAAGAAGCACATCGTCAAGTTCCTCGAAGCGGGGAACAAGGTGAAGATCGTGATGCGTTTCCGGGGCCGCGAGATCACGCACATGGATCTGGCCCTGGAGTTCCTCAACCACCTCACGCAGGAGGTGGCCGAGTACGGGGTCAGGGAATCCCAGCCCCAGCGGGAGGGCCGGCTGATCACCTTCGTGCTCGCCCCGAACAAGGCCAAATAGCCCGTCCGTCGTCGGACGAAACCGGTTCGAAGAGCGCTCGCCGTGCACGGCCCCTGCAGGGGCGGAGGCCGCCGGGTGCGGAAGCGAAAGAGGCAGGAATCATGGGTAACAAGATGAAGACCAACCGGTCCGCCGCCAAGCGGTTCAAGTTCACCGGCAGCGGAAAGGTCAAGCGCAGCAGGGCCTACACGGGCCACCTGTTCACCGCCAAGAGTCCCAAGCGTTTGCGCAACCTGCGCAAATCCGGGGTGCTGGCTCCCAGTGACGAAGCCCGCGCCCGCCGGATGCTGGCCGGCAACAAGTAATTCCCGTTTCCCGCCCCCGGTGGGGCCGGCCAACAAGGAGGCAAAGCAATGCCCAGGGCAACAAACAACCCGGCCGCCAAGCAGCGGCGCAAGAAGTACCTCAAGCGGGCCAAGGGATTCGTCGGGGCGCGCAGCAACCAGTACGTGACCGCTCGCGAATCCGTCGACCGGGCGCTGGCTTACGCCTACCGCGACCGGCGCAACAAGAAGCGGGATTTCCGGCGCCTGTGGATCACCCGGATCAACGCCGCCGCCCGCCTCAACGGGCTCAGCTACAGCCACTTCATCAACGGGCTGAAGAAGGCCGAGATCGAGATCGACCGCAAGGTCCTGGCCGATCTGGCGGTGCACGATTCCGCCGCTTTCGCCAAGCTGGCCGAGGCTGCCAAGAGCGCCCTTTGATCGCAGGCGGGACGCCGTCCGGTCCCGTGATCATGTCACCCCCCGCGGGCGCCGGCCTCGATCCGACAGGCCGGCGTCTCGGTTTTTCCGCCGGGGTCATCGGCGGAGCAAAGGACCCAAGATGAAGGAAACCATCGCCCGCCTGCATGCGGAGGGCACGGCCCGGATCGAATCGGCGGCGGGGCTGGATGAGCTCGAGAAGGCCCGGGTGGCCCTGCTCGGCCGCAAGGGCGAACTGACCCTCCTGCTGCGCGGGCTGAAGGACGTTCCCGACGCCGAGCGGCCCGCGGTGGGCGCGGAACTCAACCGGGTCAAGGTCGCTCTCGGCGACCTGATCGACGCCCGCCTGGCCTCCCTGAAGGCCGCCGGGCCCGCGACGGGTACCGGTCGCTGGGATCTGACCGTCCCGGCCGGTCCGGTCACCGGGCAGGGGACGATCCATCCGCTCACCTCGGTGCTCGAATCCATCTGCGACATCTTCTACGGGATGGGCTTCACCCGGGGCGACGGCCCCGAGGTCGAACTCGACTACTACAACTTCACGGCCTTGAACTTTCCCGCCGACCATCCCGCCCGGGACATCCAGGACACCTTCTACATCAACGAGAAGGTGTGCCTGCGGACCCAGACCTCGCCCGTCCAGGTGCGGACCATGGAACGGACCGAGCCGCCCCTGGCCTGCATCTTCCCGGGCAGGGTCTACCGCAACGAGAACGCCGACGCTTCCCACTCCTCGGAGTTCTTCCAGATCGAGGGGCTGGTCGTGGACCGGGCCATCAGCATGGCCGACCTGAAGTCGACCGTGGACACCTTCGTCCGGCTGTTCTTCGGGGCAGCCGAGCCGACCCGCTTCCGTCCGCACTACTTCCCCTTCACCGAGCCTTCGGTCGAGGTGGACATGCAATGCGTGTCCTGCCGCGGCGCCGGGTGCGGCGTCTGCGGCCAGACCGGGTGGCTGGAGATCATGGGCGCCGGCATGGTGCATCCCAACGTGTTCAAGGCCGCGGGCTATCCCGAGGACAAGTACACGGGCTTCGCCTTCGGCATGGGAATCGATCGGATCGCCATGCTCAAGTACGGGATCGACGACATCCGCCTCCTGTACGAGAACGACCTCCGTTTCCTGCAACAATTCCGAGGTGTCCTGTGAAGATCAGCCTGGACTGGCTCAGTGATTTCGTCACCTGGGACGACTCCGCGGCGGGCCTGGCGGCCAAGCTCACCTCCGCCGGCCTCAACGTCGAGAGCGTCGAGGAATTCAAGCAGTCCTTCCCCGGCGTCGTCGTGGCCCGGGTCCTGGAACAGGGCCGGCATCCGGGCGCCGACCGCTTGAGCGTCTGCAAGGTCGACGACGGCAGCGGCGAACCCGTCCCCGTGGTCTGCGGGGCGCCCAACGTCAGGGCGGGCCTGACCGTCCTCTTCGCCCGCGTCGGGGCCGAGCTGCCCGGGGGCCTGGTCCTGAAGAAGACCAAGATCCGGGGCGAAATCAGCCAGGGCATGATCTGTTCGGCGACCGAGCTGGAACTGGGGGACGACTCATCCGGCATCATGGAGCTCGACACCGACCTGCCTCCGGGAGCGAGCGCCGACGAACTCTTCGGGTTCTCGGACACCGTCCTGGACATCGAGGTCACGCCCAACCGCCCCGACTGGCTGAGCCATCTGGGCGTGGCGAGGGAAGTGGCCGCCATCTACGGGACCAAGGTCTCGCTGCCGCCTGCCTGGGGCTCCCAGCAGAGCGGCGAGAACCTCGGCCTCACCGTCAAGGTTGCGGACTACGCGGACTGCCCCCGTTACATGGCTTTCGCCGCCCGGGACATCACCGTCGGGCCGTCGCCCGCCTGGATGCAGCGGCGCCTCATGGCGGTCGGCAGCCGGCCCATCAACAACCTGGTCGACATCACCAACTACGTCCTGTTCGAGCTGGGCCAGCCCCTGCACGCCTTCGACAAGTCCAAGCTGTCAGGGACGACCATCAGCATCCGGCGGGCGGGGAAACCGACGCGGGTGACGACCCTGGACGACGCCGACCGGGAGGTCGATCCGGACACCCTGCTCATCTGCGATCAGCGGGGACCGGTGGCCCTGGCCGGGGTCATGGGGCTGGCGAACACCGAGGTGAGCGAAGAGACCACCGAGGTCCTCCTCGAGAGCGCCTTCTTCAATCCGGGCCTGGTGCGGACCGCCAGCCGGGGTATGGGACTGATCAGCGAGAGCAGCTACCGGTTCGAGCGGGGGGCCGACTGGGACATGGTCGAGAAGGCCGCCCAGCGCGCCCTGCACCTGATGCAGGAACTGGCCGGGGCCGTGATCGTCAAGGACTGGGCCGACCGCCAGGATCCTGACCGCAAGGGCCCCGAGGCCGTTCCCCTGCGCATCTGGCAGGTCAACCGCATGCTCGGCACCCGCATCACCACGGACGAGGCCGCCCAGCTGCTCCAGCGATTGGGCCTGAAAGTCCAGCCCATGGGCAACGCCCAGTCGAGCAACGCCAGCGCGGTGAACATGATGGTCCAGGTGCCTTCATTCCGCAGGGACCTGCTGCAGGAGGTGGATCTCATCGAGGAGATCGCCCGCAGTTACGGTCTGGACAACATCCGGTCGGACGAGGGATTCCGGGGCAGCGGAGGGGGGTTGCGGCGTCCCCTGGACGTCGCCCTGGGCAAGATCCGCCACTGGCTGGCCGCTTCGGGCTACCATGAGGTGGTCACCTCGAGCTTCGCCGGCCCCGGGGAAACGGACAGGCTGGGTCTGCCCGAGGACGATCCCCGGCGGGAACTGCTCGCGGTGGTCAATCCCCACCATGGGGGGGACACCCAGCTGAGGACCGCCCTGGTCCCTTCACTTCTGCGCGTGGCGCGCCACAACCTCAATTCCGGAGCCCGCACCCCCTTGCGCCTCTTCCAGATCAACCGGGTTTTCCGTCCGGGGCAGGAGAGAACCGACCTGGGGCCGCAGGCCGACGACCGCCTGTTGCCGGCGGAACCGGCCTTCCTCCAGATCTGCATCGCCGGCGATCGCACCGTGGGGATGGACGGCATCCCGTCCGACCTGCTGGCCCTCAAGGCGGCGCTGGAGGATCTGGGGGTCCTGCTGAGGTTGCCCCTCGCGCTGGAACCCGGTCCCGCCGAACCGTGGCTCGAGGCCGGGGCCCAGTGGGTCGTGAAGGACGGCGAGGGCCGACGGATCGGATCGGCTGGGCACGTCGCCTCCCAGGTGGCCGAGTCGTTCGGCGTCGAGTCGCGGGTGGCCGTCGCCGAAATCGACATGGAATACCTGAAGATGTCCCCTGAAGATGTTCGTTACAAGCCGTTTACGCGCTTTCCCGTCGTGAAGCGGGATCTTTCCCTGCTGGTGCCCCAGGGGGTCGCCTACCGGCAGGTCGAGACGGTCGTGCGGGATTCCGGAGGGGAGCTTCTCGAGTCGGTCGAGCTCTTCGACGTCTATCGCGGCAAGGGATTGCCGGAAGGAACCGGGGCCTTTGGAATTCGCTTGATGTTCAGGTCGGGTAAGGGTAACTTGAAGGGGAAGACCGTTGACAGGGCCATTTCAATCATTCTGGAAGCCCTGAAGCGGGAACTGGATATAGATACACGAGCTTAGCCGGGCGCGGTCCATCCCCGCCCACCAGACGCCGGAATTTCAGGGATGAAAGAGTCGCGCCATGGAAAGCAATCTGAGCATTCTGGAAGCCAAGGTCCTGGAAGCGGTCGGCCTCATCAAGGAACTGCGCGCCGAGAACGTACGGCTCCAGGGCCGCTGCCAGGAACTCGAGGCCGGTCTCGCGGGGCAAGAGGAAGAGAAAGCACGCCTTGCCAGGGAATTGGCGGAGGCCCGGGAGGGCGCCGACCTGGTCGAGGCTTACGAGGAGAAGAGGAAGGAAATCGAGGACAAGGTCGGAGGGCTTCTGCAGCAGCTCGAAGCTCTGGGCTAGGTTGCGCCGGCTTCCTGCCGGCAGGGGAAACGGTCGAGTTTGGAACCAAAAAGCGTAACAGTGACCATTTTCGGCAAGGAGTACACCCTCCGGGGTGACGCCGATCCCGGATATGTGAAGGAAGTTGCCGATTTCGTCAGCGAGAGGATGACGGAGGTCGCAGGGCGGACGCCTGTGGCATCCACGATGAAGATCGCCATCCTCGCCGCTGTGAACATTGCCGACGAGCTGTTCCGCGAACGGCGTAGCACCCTGGAGAACCAGGATGCCTTTGAAGATAGATCTGTTCGGATGGCGAGGCTTCTGGACGCCGAGGTTTCGCGCGGCCGCCCCCATGGAATCGGTGGTGATTCCCTGCCCGGCACGTGATGTGTCGTACAAGTGAGCCAACACTTCACTCATGGGATTCCGGAGTTTCCGGTCCAAGGACAGGCCTCCCCGGAGGACTTCCGCGGTCCGGAACAGGAAACCCACCTGGAGCAACTCGGTTCAGTTGCTTCCGACGCACACGACCGGGCGGGGTAGCCAGCCGCATCCACTCCTGATTTCCTCCTTCTGCCTGGATACATGAGAGGAGTGGCCATGCCGCAGGTATCTGCGTACGTCTTCGGCTGCATCATCGCCGTCGTCTTTTTCCTCCTTGGCTGGTTCACCTTCAAGAGGAGCTACGAGAAGCAGCACGGACAGGCTTCCGCCCGCTGCGACCGCCTGCTCGATGATGCCCGGAAGGAGGCTTCCGCCCTGGTCAAGAGCGCCCAGCTCGAGGCCAAGGAGGAATTCTTCCAGGCCCGCCAGAAGTTCGAGAAGGACACGGAACGGGATCGGCTGGAGAGCCGGCGCCGGCAGGAGGCCCTGGATCTCCGGGAGGACAACCTCAACAAGAAGGTCGCCTTCATCGACGCCAAGGAGACCCGGCTCGACGCCCAGGAAGAGGATCTGAAAGTCCGGTGGGACGAGGTGGAACGGGCCCGCGTCCAGGCCGAGCGCTTCCTGGAGGAGCAGAACCTCAAGCTGGAGCAGATCGCAGGCATGACCGCCGATCGCGCCAGGCAGCAGCTCATGGAGAACATGGTGGGGGAGGCCAGGATGGCTGCCGCCCAGTCCATCAAGCAGGTGCGCGAGGAGACCGAGCGGTCCTCGCGGCGGGAGGCCATCAAGATCCTCAGCCTCGCCGTCCAGCGCTACGCTTCCGAACACGTCGCGGAGAGCACGGTCTCCGTCGTGGATCTCCCCAGCGACGACATGAAGGGCCGCATCATCGGGCGGGAAGGACGCAACATCAGGGCCTTCGAGCTCGCGACCGGGATCGACGTCATCATCGACGACACGCCCGGCGCCGTGATCGTCTCGGGATTCGATCCGGTGAGGAGGGAGGTCGCCCGCCAGTCGCTCGAGATCCTCATCCGGGACGGCCGGATCCACCCCGGCCGCATCGAGGAAGTGGTCAAGAAGACCGATCAGGAGATGCAGGAGCGCATCCGGGAAATCGGGGAGCAGGCCTGTATCGAGCTCAACCTGCAGAACATCCGACCCGAGATGTTCCCCTACATCGGACGCCTGCATTACCGCTCGAGTTACGGGCAGAACCTCCTGAACCACTCCAAGGAGGTGGCCGCCGTCGCGGCGATCATCGCGGCGGAGCTGGGGCTGGATTCCCGCCTGGCCAGGCGGTGCGGGTTCCTTCACGACATCGGCAAGGCCGCCGACCACGAGATCGAGGGACCGCACGCTGTCATCGGGGCCCGGCTTTGCAAGAAGTTCGGCGAGAACGATTCCGTGATCAACGCGGTGGGAGGGCACCACCAGGACGTCGAGGCCGCCACCCCGTACACCTTCATCACCGCCGCCGCGGATGCGGTCTCGGCCTCCCGACCGGGAGCCCGCCGCGAGAGTCTCGACTCCTACGTGCAGCGTCTGGAGAACCTGGAACAGATCGCCGACAGCTTCGAGGGCGTGGAGAAGTCGTTCGCCATCCAGGCCGGGCGCGAGGTCAGGGTGCTGGTGAACCATACCAAGGTCTCCGACGCCGATGCCGCCGTCCTGGCCGAGGAGGTCAGCCGCAGGATCGAAGGGGAACTGGAATATCCCGGGCAGATCAAGGTGATGGTCATCCGGGAGACGCGGGCCACCGCATTCGCCAAGTAGCTTCGGGACCGGCGACGGGGAAGGGATGCCATGGAAACCAAGCTGCTCAAGGGCGTGCCGGTGAGGGATGCCGTTTTCGACGACCTCCGGAACAGGCTGCGTTCCGCGCCCCGCAGTCCCGGACTGGCCGTGGTCCTGGTCGGGGACGATCCCGCCTCCCACGTCTACGTCAAGCACAAGGAGAAAGGCTGCGAAACGGTCGGTTTCCACCACGTGACGCACCGTCTGCCCGCCGACACTCCCGAGGCCAGGGTGCTGGAATTGATCCGGGCCCTCAACGACGATCCCGCCATCGACGGCATCCTGGTCCAGCTGCCGCTGCCAATGGGCATCGACCAGGACAAGGTTCTGCTGTCGGTCGACCCGGCCAAGGACGTGGACGGCTTCCACCCCGAGAACCTGGGCCGGCTCGTGGCCGGCAGTCCCCGGTTCGTGCCCTGCACGCCCAAGGGCATCCTGCGGCTCTGCAGCCATTACGAGATCCCGGTGGCCGGTCGGACCGTCGCCATCGTGGGCCGCAGCGTCATCGTCGGCAGGCCCCTGGCCCTGCTGATGTCCCTGAAGGGCGCCACGGGCAACGCCACCGTGACCATGTGCCACTCCGGAACCCGCGACCTCGCAGGGATCACCTCGCGGGCCGACATCGTCGTGGCCGCCATGGGAGTCCCCTGTGCCCTGGGACGCGAAGAGATCGGCGAGGGCGCGGTGGTGATCGACGTGGGAATCAACCGGATCGACGACCCGGACCATCCCAAGGGCACGCGCCTGGTGGGGGACGTGGACGCCGCGGCCGTGACCGGCCGTGCCGGGGCGTTGACCCCCGTACCCGGCGGCGTCGGACCCATGACCATCGCCATGCTCCTGGAAAACACCTTCGAATCCATGGCCCGGGCGGAGGGGTGGGATGGAGGGCGTTGAGCTCGGCCGCGAACTGGCCGCCGAACGCAAGATGGTCGACCAGGCCTTGCGCCGCCTGCTTCAGGGAGAAGCGGACGTGCCCGCCCGGTTGAAGGCGGCCATGCGCCACAGCCTGCTGGCCGGCGGGAAGAGGCTGCGTCCGGTCCTTCTCCTGTGGACCTACGACGCCCTGCAGGGCATCGGGCGGGGGACCGTCGCCGGCAGGGACAGCGCCCTCGTCGCGGCCTGCGCCCTTGAAAGTCTGCACACCTATTCCCTCATCCACGACGACCTGCCCGCCATGGACGACGACGACCTGCGCCGGGGCCGGCCGACCTGCCACGTCGCCTTCGACGAGGCCACCGCCATCCTGGCCGGGGACGCGCTGCAGGCGTTGGCTTTCCAGTGGCTGGCCCAGGCCGGAGGCACAGATTGCGCCGCCCTGGTGGGCCTGGTGGCGGCCGCCGTGGGCCCGGCGGGGATGGTGGGGGGGCAACAGGACGATCTCGACGCCGAGGGCATCCTGGCCACCACGCGCCACGTCTCACGGATCCACCGGCGCAAGACGGCCATGCTCCTGGCCGCATCCCTGGAAGCCGGCGCCCTGCTGGCCGGGGCGGGGACGAGGCAGCGGCAGGAAATCCACCGGGCGGGCGTCGACCTCGGCCTGGCCTTCCAGGGCGCCGACGATCTGCTGGACGTGACCGGGGACGCCGCCTTCCTGGGCAAGAGTCCCGGCAAGGACGCGGCCCAGGGCAAAGCGACCTGGATCCGGGCCGAAGGGCTGGAGAAGGCGACCATCCGGACGCAACGCCACGGGCTGGCCGGCATGAAACACCTGGCCGCCGTCCTGCCTGCCGGCCCGGCGGCAAGCAGGTTGCTGGGATTGGCCGGTTTCATGTGGCGAAGGGACAGGTAGCCGTGCCCTGGACCGTCCCCGTCTGGGTCCTGGTTCTGGCCTGCGGGCTCTGCGGGCAGTTGATCAAGGCGGCGGCCTACTGTGCGATCCAGCGGAGATTCAGCGCCGTCGTCCTGGTGCAGAGCGTGGGCCTGCCCAGCCTGCCCGCCGCGGTCCTGGCCTGCCTGGTCACGCTGATGACCATGAACCACGGCTGGGGTTCGCCCGAAGCGGGATTCGCCCTGGTGTTCGCCGTGATCGGAATCCATGACAGCCTCAAGCTGGGCGGAGCCAGCAGGCGTCACCAGGAGGCCCTCTTCGCCATCGTCGACCATCTGCAGGCGGAGGACCGCTTCCCGAACCTGGCCGTGAGCTACCTGGATCCCCGCACGCATCACCCCCTGCACATGGTGCTGGGGGCCGTCCTCGGGGGCCTTTTCGCTCTGGCGTTCGGGGGCGCATCGGGTTAACCTAGGCTCTGATCCGATTCCAGGTCGAACACTGAAAGGACCGGCTGAAGATTCCCATGGCCCCACTTTTGCCCAGAATCAAAAGTCCCCAGGATCTCAAGGATCTCACGCTCCAGGAACTGGAAGCCCTCTGCGCCGAACTGCGCGAGGAGATCATCGCCACCGTGTCCAGTTCGGGCGGCCATCTGGGTGCGAGCCTGGGAGTCGTCGAGCTGACCGTGGCCATGCACCGGATTTTCTCGACGCCGCGGGACAAGATCCTCTGGGACGTGGGCCACCAGGCCTACGGGCACAAGCTCCTGACCGGGAGGAGGGAGTCCTTCCACACCCTGAGAAGCAGGGACGGGGTCTCGGGATTCCCCAAGCGGAGCGAGAGTCCCCACGACATGTTCGGGGTCGGCCACGCCAGCACCGCGATCAGCGCCGCCGTCGGATTCGCCGTCGCCAGGGATGCGCGCCGGGAGGACCATGCGGTGATCGCGGTGGTGGGCGACGGCGCCCTGACGGGCGGCCTGGCCTACGAGGGCCTCAACAACGCCGGCCAGATCCAGACGGACATGATCGTCGTGCTCAACGACAACAAGATGAGCATCTCCCCGAACGTGGGAGCCATCTCCAAGTACCTGACCCGGATCACCAGCGGGAAGCACTACGTGCGCCTCGAGGCCGACCTGTGGGACATGCTGGGCAAGGTGCCTCACGGGAGCAAGGCCCAGGAACTCGCCAGCCGGATCAAGGAGAGCCTCAAACAGCTGGTCGTACCGACGATCCTGTTCGAGGAGCTCGGGTTCAAGTACTTCGGCCCCCTCGACGGCCATGACCTGCCCGTCCTGCTGCGCACCCTGCGCGCCGTCAGGAAGCTGAAGGGCCCGGTGCTGATCCACATCCTGACCGAGAAGGGCAAGGGCTACCGCTTCGCCGAGGAGGACGGACAGCGCTACCACGGTGTGGGGAAGTTCGACCGCGCCGAGGGCATCAAGGTGGTCACCCCGAAGGTCCCCAGCTACACCGACGTCTTCGGGGACGCCCTGGTCGCAGCCGCGGAGCGCGATGACCGGATCCACGGGATCACCGCCGCCATGCCTTCGGGCACCGGATTGACCGGGTTCCGGAAAAGGTTCCCCGACCGCTGCCACGACGTCGGGATCGCCGAGGGGCACGCCGTGACCTTCGCCGCCGGCCTCGCCTGCGAGGGCCGCCGTCCGGTGGTCGCCATCTATTCCACGTTCCTGCAGCGCGCCCTCGACCAGGTGATCCACGACGTCGCCCTCCAGAAGCTGCCCGTGGTCTTCGCGGTGGACCGTGCGGGAGTGGTCGGCGAGGACGGGCCGACCCATCACGGGGTCTTCGACCTGACCTTCCTGCGCATGGTTCCCGGCATGGTGGTCATGGCCCCCCGGGACGAGGACCAGCTCCGTCACATGCTGGCCACCGGGCTCGCCCACGACAAGGGGCCGAGCGCCATCCGCTACCCCCGGGGATCGGGGATCGGCGCAACCCTCGAGGGCGAGGCCGTGCCCCTGCCCCTGGGCCGGGCCGAACTCCTCCGCGAAGGCAGGGAGGTCTGTCTGCTGGCGGTCGGTTCCATGGTGCAGCCCGCCCTCCAGGCCGCCGAACGGCTGGCCGGCGAGGGCGTCGAGGCCACCGTCGTCGATGCCCGGTTCATCAAACCCCTGGATGAGGACATGCTGGAACGGGTCTTCCGGGATCACGAGCTTGTGGTGACCATCGAGGAGAGCAGTGTTGCAGGCGGGTTCGGCGCAGCGGTCCTGGAATGGTCGTCCGGACATCCTGCCGCCGACCGGCCCCAGGTCGTGACCCTGGGCATCCCCGACGCCTTCTGCGAACACGCCGGCCGGGGAGAACTGCTGGCATCCATCGGGCTGGACGCCGAGGGGATCCACGGGCGCGTCCGTGATCTGCTGAACAGGTCTTTCGACCGGAAGAGGGCCCAGAACGCTTCATGAACGCCGCTGGCGCATTCCCCCTGGAGAAGGTCAAGGTCGTCGGGCTGTTCGGGAATCCCGCGAAGGGTGAACTGCTTCCTGCCGTGGAGGTCATCACCCGGCTGTGCGCCCCCGCCGGGGTCGCCGTGGTCGCCTCGAACGATCTCGCCGGAGCCCTGCCGGCGGACATTGCGTGCTATCCCAACGAGCAACTGGTGGACCGGGCCGACGTGGTGATCGCCCTGGGCGGGGACGGGACCATGCTGAGGGCGGCGCGGGTTCTCGGACTTTCGGGCGTGCCCTTGCTCGGGGTGAATCTCGGATCGCTGGGTTACCTGACCGACGTCCCCGTGGAGGAGCTGGGGGAGGCCGTCGCTGCGCTGCTGGCGGGGGAGTGCCACCTCGACCGGCGCTCCCGGGTCTACGGCTCGGTCTGGCGGCAGGGACGATCGATCGCCACCACCAACGCCCTGAACGACCTGGTCGTCAACATGGGGCCCTTGCCGCGAGCCCTGGACATGGAACTCCGGCTCGACGGGGATTCCCTGGGGCGGTTCCTGGGCGACGGCATCATCGTCAGCACGCCCACCGGGAGCACGGCCTACAGCCTCTCCGCCGGCGGTCCCATCTGCCATTCCGCCGTGCCCTGCCTCCTGCTCACCCCGATCTGTCCCCACGCGCTGGGGATGCGGCCGCTGATCATCGCCCGGGACACGAGGATCGAGCTGGTCCTCCACGAGACCGGCGCAGGCGCCGTCCTGACCGTCGACGGGCAGAAGACCCATCTCCTGGAGGACGGGGACCGCATCGTGTTCGAGGAGGCCGACAACGAGGTCTCCCTGGTCAAGTTTCCCCAGAGCCATTTCTACCGCGTCATGCGCCACAAGCTCAACTGGGGCGGAACCAAGCGATCAGGCCGCAAGGACCCGTGATGCTCCAGGAACTGCGTATCGGCAACCTCGCTCTCGTCGAGGAGACCAGCCTCACCCTGGGCCCCGGCCTGACCATGCTGACCGGGGAGACCGGAGCCGGGAAGTCCCTCATCGCCGGCTCCCTCGGGCTCCTCGCCGGCGGCAAGCCCGCGGCCGACCTGATCAGGACGGGCGAGGAACTCGGGTACGTGGAGGGCCTCTTCGACCTCGGCGAGGACCCCTCCACCTTGGCCGCCCTGCGGGAGCTCGGCATCCGCGTGGCGGACGACCGGCTGCTGGTCCTGCGCCGCGAGCTGCGCCGCGAGGGACGCAGCCGGGTCCTCATCAACGGCCTCGTGAGCTCCCTCGCCCTGCTCGAAGAAGTCGGCCCCCTGGTGCTGAGCATCCAGAGCCAGGATCAGCAGCGGGTGCTGGCCCGGCCCCACTTCGCGGGGGATTTCCTGGACGGTCTGATCGAGGCCGGTTCCCTGCTCGACGCGGTCGCCCGGGCCCGGGGCGGATTCCGTGCCCTCGAGGAGGAACTGGCCGCGCGCAGGGGAGAAGCCGACCTGGCCCGGGAGCAGCTGGAGATGTGGGAGTACCAGGCCCGTGAGCTGAGGGAGGCGGGACTCGATCCCGACGAGGAGGGTGAACTCACCGAGCGGATCCATTTCGGACGCAACGCCCGCAAGCTGCTCGACGCAGCCGCGGGCGCCGGTCGCCTGCTGGCCGACAGCGAACCTTCGGTCTCACAGCTGCTGGGGGAGGCCCTCGGTCTGGTCCAGGGGGTCGCCGGTCAGAGCCAGAAGCTGGCCCGGGTGCTGGAGCTCCTGCGGGACGCGGAGGCGGCGGTGGGGGAGGCCGGTTCGGAGCTGGAACATTACCTGGACGCCGTGGAGATCGATCCCCGCCGCCTGGACGAGCTGGAGGAGCGCAAGGCCCTCTACGAGGACCTCCAGCGGAAGTACCGCCGCGACGTCCCGGGCCTGATCGTCCTCCTCGAATCCCTCGAAGCCCGCCTGGCCCGGCAAAAATCGGCCGACAGCGATCTGGAGGAGCTCGCCGCCCGTTTCGAGTCCGGGCGCCAGGCCCTGGCCGACTCCGCCAAATCCTTGCGCGACCTCCGCCGCAGAAAGGCCCGGGCGGTCGCCGCCCGGGCCGTGGAGATCCTGCGTCCCCTGGCTCTTCCCCATCTGGAACTGGAGTTCGAGATCGCCCCGGATCGCGATCCCGGCGGGCCGGTCGTGATCTCCGGCCACCGGTGCCGGGTGACCGACAGGGGTGCGGACGTCGTCAAGCTGCTGGTCCGGACGAATCCCGGCGAGGGGTTCGGGGAAGTCCATCGGATCGCCTCGGGCGGCGAACGCTCCCGCATCTACCTCGGGCTTTCGGTCCTTGAGGGAGGGCGCGGCGTGCCCCCCCTGCGTCTCTTCGACGAGATCGACGCCGGGCTGGGCCTGGAAGGGGCCATGCCGGTGGCCCGGCTCCTCGAGAGCCTGGCCCGCGCCGGACAGGTCGTCTGCATCACGCACCTGCCCACGGTGGCGGCCCGGGGCGCCCGGCATCTGACGGTGACCAAGGAAGTCAAGGACGGGCGGACCACGCTGCGGATCCGGCAGGTCGAAGGCGAGGAAAGGCTGATGGAGATCGCCCGCCTGCTGGGCGGAAAGGAGGGCGGGGAAGGATCGAGCCGGCTGGCCTACGCCCGGGAACTCCTGGCCGCCGGTCTCGAGAACCGGGGAGAGGGCTGACCATGATGCGATCCCCGGCGCGGCAAACAAAATTTGACGATACCGGGGGCATGCCCCATACTTGCCTGTCGCACGGTGCGCCCGTAGCTCAGCTGGATAGAGCGTCTGCCTCCGGAGCAGAAGGTCGTGGGTTCGAATCCCGCCGGGCGTACCATCCCTGCACCGTCCCTGGTCCCGGCCTGCACTCATGATGATCCTGCGCCTCATTTCCCTGTTCCTGCTCTTCCTCGTGGGGCGTAATCTCTTCCGGGCGTGGCGACGGCTCGAGTCGCAGACCCGCCGTCCGACGCCTCCACCGCCGGCCTCCGGCCCGCAGGAGTCCGCAGACGGCTTCCTGACCGACCAGGACATTTCCGATGCCGATTACGAAGAAATCCCGTAGGCGCAGCGACCTGTTCGAGTCCCGGTTCAGGGACGGGAGCAGCGTCAATTTCCCCCTGCGCCAGTATCTGCGGTGCCGGGAGGACTTCACCAGCGGACTCGTGCACCTGGCCCTGCTTGGTGTCTTTTGCTTAACCCTCGTTGGATTCGGTCGAACCATCAATCACCTGTTCCAAGTCCATGGCTCGGACCTGCACTGGATATACCGGGTTTCCGTGCTGGTGGTGATTGCCGTCGCAGTGCTGGGGGTGATCAGGCGTATCTGGATGAAAATCCAAAATTTGCGTGAACTGCGAAAAGCCATGGCTGGTTTCCGGTCGGATTTTCGCAATCTTGACCTCTGAAAAGGCGGGAATGGCAATGGCCAACCTTCTTGGCAAATTGGAGAACAAAACCGCTCACCTCGGCGTCCTTGGCCTGGGCTACGTGGGACTTCCGCTCGCTGTTTCCTATGCCAAAGCGGGATTCAAGGTAACCGGGTTCGATCTCGACCTGGAAAAGGTGGCGGCAATCGAGCGTGGGGAAAGTTACATCATCGATGTGCCCTCGGAGGATTTGCGGGAGACCGGGGCAAGCGGAAATTTCAGAGCGACTGCGAACATGCAGGAATTGAGGAACGTCGATACCGTCAACATCTGCGTGCCCACCCCGCTGGGCAAGACCCGGGACCCGGACATCTCCTACATCCAGGCGGCGGTGGAATCCATCGCCGCCGCCATGCACCCGGGGATGCTGATCATCCTGGAGAGCACGACCTATCCCGGAACCACCGAGGAGGTCATCCTGCCCCGGCTCCAGGAGACGGGCCTGGCCGTGGGGGAGGACTTCTTCCTGGCCTTCAGCCCCGAGAGGGTCGATCCGGGCAACCCGGTGTACAAGACGACCAACATCCCCAAGGTCGTCGGGGGAGTGACGCCGGCTTGTACCGAGGCCGCCGTTGCTTTGTACGAAAACATCATGGAACGGGTCGTGCCCGTATCGACCGTCCGGGTGGCCGAAACGGTCAAGCTGCTCGAGAACACCTTCCGCAGCGTCAACATCGGTCTGGTGAACGAGATCGCCTTGATGTGCAACGCCATGGACATCGACGTCTGGGAAGTGATCGAGGGCGCCGCCACCAAGCCGTTCGGCTTCATGCCGTTCTATCCCGGGCCGGGCCTGGGTGGACACTGCATCCCCATCGATCCCTTCTACCTTTCCTGGAAGGCCAAGCAGTCCGGTTCCGAGGCGCGGTTCATCGACCTGGCCGGCCAGGTCAACGGCTTCATGCCCAAGCACGTGGTCAACCTGCTCGTCCGCGGTCTCAACGACCGGTCCCGCTCTGTCAAGGGCAGCAAGGTCCTGGTCGCCGGCGTGGCCTACAAGGCCGGCATCGACGACATCCGGGAATCCCCGGCCCTGGACATCCTGGAAATCGTCGGCGAAATGGGCGGCAAGGTCTCCTGGTACGACCCCTTCGTCCGGGAGATCCCCGAGCCCATTCCCGGCGACCGTCTCAGGGAATGGTCCCCCGCGGCGATCGCGGGATTCGACGCCGTGCTGGTGATCACTCCGCATCCGGGTGTGGATCATTCGATCCTCGTGGGGGCGGCGCCTCTGGTCCTGGACACGCGCAACGCCCTGAAGGGACGGCGGGCCGACAACATCATCCGACTGTAGGGAGGCAGAACAGGTGGCGAAGTACCTGGTGACCGGAGGAGCGGGTTTCATCGGCGGACATCTGGCGCGGACCCTGGTGGAACAGGGGCACCAGGTCGTGGTCCTGGACAACCTGTCCACCGGCCGCAGGGAGAACATCGCCGACCTCGAGGGCCGTCTCACCTTCGTGACCGGCAGCATCACCGACCTGGAGACCGTGGAGGGATGCTGCGAGGGCGTCGATTGCGTCTTCCATCAGGCCGCCCTGCCCAGCGTTCCCCGCAGCGTGGCCGATCCCCTGACCAGCGACGAGCACAACGTGGGCGGGACCCTGCGGGTCTTCTGGGCGGCTCATCGCCGGGGCGTCCGGCGGGTGGTCTTCGCCTCGAGCAGTTCCGTCTACGGGGACACCGAGGTCCTGCCCAAGCATGAAGGCCTGCCGCCCCGGCCCATGTCGCCCTACGCGGTCAACAAGCGGGTCTCCGAGCTCTACGGTTCGGTGTTCAACGATCTGTACGGCCTGAGCACCATCGGCCTGCGCTACTTCAACGTCTTCGGGCCCCGGCAGGACCCCGCCAGCCAGTACGCGGCGGTCGTGCCGAAGTTCATCACGGCGTTCCTGGAGGGACGCGCGCCCGTCATCCACGGGGACGGGCGGCAGTCCCGGGACTTCACCTTCGTCCAGAACGTGGTGGAGGCGAACCTGGCGGCCTGCGCGGCCGGGCCCGGGGCCGGCGGGCGGGCCTACAACGTCGCCCTGGGCGGGAGGATCACCGTCAAGGACCTCTGCCTGAGGATCCGGGATCTGGTGGGATCCGCGGTCGAGCCGGAATACGACGCCGGCCGGCCCGGGGACGTGAGGCATTCCCAGGCGGCGGTGGACCTGGCCGCCGAGCACCTGGATTACCGGGGATCGGTGGATCTGGACGAGGGGCTGCGGCGGACGGTGGCCTGGTATCGCGATCAGGCCGGTTGATCGGAGTCCCGTTCCGGCCCGGGCGCCTGGAACCGGGAGCGGGCAGCCAGGAAGACGGCGAGCCCCAGGGCCACGGCCAGCCAGAGGGTGAACAACCGCACCAGCAGGGCTGCGCTGGCCGCAACGGCGGTCGGCAGGGCGAGCTTCCCGAGCAGCCAGATGATGGTCGCCTCCGTTCCCCCCAGTCCTCCCGGCAGGAAGGACAGGGAGCCGACCAGCGTGCCGGCCGCATAGACGAACACCGCCTCGCCGACCCCCACCGGAAATCCCAACCCCTTGCAGACCAGCCACAGGCCGAGACATTCGCAGAACCAGGCCAGGGAGGTCAGGGTCAGGGAGAAGGCGAGTTGCCGCACGGTGAGCAGGCTGGCGAGGGATTCCAGGGACTCGTCCAGGCCCAGCCGGTGCTTCTTCAGGAGGGCCGAACCCGCCGCTTTCTCGACCAGCCTCCGGCGGATTCCCGGATGCCTGAAGAGCAGCATGACGGCGGGCAGGCAAGTGGCGGCCGCCAGGCCGGTTCCCAGCCCGCTGACGGGCCCCGGCCAGAAGACGATTCCCACGATGGCCAGCAGGAGGACCGCCAGGAAGTCGTACAGCCTTTCGGCCAGGACCACGGGGATCCCCTTGGCCAGGCTGACGCCATGGGTCTCGCCGAGGATCCCGGCCTTGAAGACCTCGCCGATCTTGCCGGGAGTGATGACCATGACGTAAGCGGAGAAGTAGAGGCCGAGGGAGGTGGCCAGGGGAATCCTGACTCCCAGGCTGCGCAGGTAGACCTCCCACCGCCAGAAGCGCAGGAGATAGTTGGTCAGGGACAGCAAGCCGACCATGGCCAGGATGCCGGCCGGAACCGCGCGCAGATTATCCCGCATGTCGGACCAGCCGAAGACCAGGGCGCCGGCCGCGTACAGGGCGATGGAGAAGCCCAGGACGACGAAGGATCGGGTCACGAAGCGGCGGGGCAGTTGCAAGCTGATCTCCCGTGGCCGTATACCGGTCCGGCCGGTTCCGAATCCTCCCGGACGGTTCCGCGGAGGCGCCTGCCAGAATGGCCCAGGCGGATCCGGACGGCAACGGCGAATCCGGGTAACCTGAACAATGATATCATTTTGTTTGTAAAATTGAAATAATATAATATCCATGATACAATGAAAGCGGAGGTGAAGTTCCGTGACGGCGCGATGCGCAACCCTGTACCTGCCCCTCAAGCGCCTGGGTGACGTCCTGGCGGGACTTCTGGGCGTCGGCCTGCTCCTGGTGCTGGGGCCCCCGATCGCTCTCTGGATCAGGCTCAGGACCGGCCTGCCGCCTCTGGTGTCCCGGACCCTGGTGGGCCCGGAGCGGCGCATCGGAGCCATCCCCGGGACCTGTTTCGATCGCCGACGGGTGGTCATGCCCGGAAGTCCGCTGGCCTGGCGGACCTTCCGGACTGCTGTGGCCGGTTCCGGACAGGAGGTCCCGGCGGGTTGGGGGCGGTTCCTGGAATGGTCCGGTCTGGACCTGCTGCCCATGGCGCCCGACCTTCTGAGGGGCAGATTGTCCCTGGTGGGTCTCGCTCCCCTCGACCTGGAAACCTGCACCCGCAATCGCCTTCAATGCTCGCCGCTCCTGAGGGCCAGGAAGGGGCCGGTGGGCCTGCTGAACCTGGCCAGGCTGGAGGATGAGCCCGCCGCAGGGAGGGCGGGGGTCATGCGGCGCCTGGCCCTCGATGGTGACTACGTCCGGCGCCGTTCCCTGGGCTTCGATCTGGCCATCGTGCTGTTCACCCTGCTGTCGGGTCCGCCCGAGCGCGCCCGTTCCCGTTGACGCCGAATCGCGCCTTGCCAGCCTCACCCCGGCGCACGATAATGCAGCATCCCTGTCCTGGTGATCATCGCCGCGGGCGCGCCTGCGGTTTACCTGTCCCGAGGTGTCATGAGGCCGGTCATCCTTGTCGTGGACGATGATGTCCTCATCCTGGAGTTCCTGGACAAGACCTTCGCGGAGGCGGGTTACGACGTGCGGCCCGCGCCCAGCGGGAAGGACGCCCTGGCGATCCTGGAGGAGATCCAGCCCGACCTGGTGTTGCTGGACCTGATGCTGCCGGACATGAGCGGGGTCCAGGTCCTGGGGATCATCAAGGAGAAGTATCCCCTGCTGCCGGTGGTCATCGTCACGGCCTACCGGGAGACGGACACCGCCGTCCTGGCGATGAAGCTCAGCGCCGCCGACTACGTCAACAAGCCCATCCAGCTCGACCGGCTGCTCAAGGTGACGAGGAAGGCCCTGGCCGAATCGGCCCTGCGCCGTGAAAGGGCAAAGGAGGAGCGCGCCGCCGGGATCTTGGCCGGATCGGACAACGTGGTGCCCAGCCGTTCTCCGGTCCTGCGCGACATCTACGACACCATCGCCCGGATCACCCGGGGCCACACCAGCACGGTGCTCATCCTGGGGGAGTCGGGGGTCGGCAAGGACGTGATCGCCAACCTCATCCACCGGTCCTCCTCCCGGGCGGACGGCCCCTTCCTCGAGATCAACTGCGCCTCCCTGTCGGAGACTCTCCTGGAGAGCGAGCTGTTCGGACACGAGAAGGGGGCCTTCACCGACGCGGTGGTCCAGAAGAACGGACTGCTGGAACTGGGGGACAAGGGGACCGTCTTTCTCGACGAGATCGGCGAAATGCCGCTGCAGGTCCAGGTGAAGCTCCTGCGCGTCCTGGAGAAGACGATCTTCCGGCGGGTCGGAGGCACCAGGGACATCCAGGTGGACGTCCGCATCATCGCGGCCACCAACCGCAACCTCGCCGAATACGTGAAGCAGGGCCTGTTCCGGGAGGATCTCTTCTACCGCCTGAAGGTCGTCCAGCTGAACCTGCCGCCGCTGCGCTCGCGGCCCGAGGACATCCTGCCCCTCGCCGAGTACTTCGTGGGCCTGTTCAACGAGCGGTTCGGCAAGCGGTTCCGCGAGATCCACCCCGAGGCGAAGGAAGCGCTCCTCGCCCACCACTGGCCCGGGAACATCAGGGAACTCAAGAACCTCATCGAACGGGCCGTCCTGCTCGAGGACGGACCGGTGCTCCTGAAGGATCACGTCCTGGTGGCGCCGGACGCGGCCACCGAACAGGGGCTCGCCGACCGGATCGACGCCGCCCTCGGCCGCCCCCTGCCCAGGGCCGGAATCGACCTCGAGGGGATCGTGGGGGAACTCGAGGAGGCCCTGGTCCGCAAGGCCTACGCGGACGCCGAGGGGAACCAGAGCCGGGCCGCGCGGTTGTTGCGGTTGAACCGGGACAAGTTCAGGTACAGGATGCGCCAGTACAAGATCAAGGAGTAGAGAGCCTATGACCGCCCGCCGCTGCCTTGGGACCGCCCTTTTGCTGGGGCCGATCCTTTTCGCCTGGTTAGGAGCGACCGGCTGCGGGGTTTATTCCGCCAGCAGCGGCCGGGTCGACGAGTCGCTCAAGCGGGTCGCGGTGGAATACCTGGAGAACCAGACTCCTGAACCCAGCATCGGCACCGAATTGACCGACCTGATCATCGCCGCCATCCAGGCCGACAACACCCTGAAGGTGGTGGGCGAAGAGGCCGCGGACAGCATCATATCCGGCCGCGTGGTCCAGTACGATCTCAAGGAGGCCTTCGCCCGCGGGGACCTCACCGTGACCGAATACCAGGTCCAGATCGCGGTGGTTCTCAGCTTCGTCGTCAAGGCCACCGGGGACGAGAAGTTCAGCGAGAAGCAGTTCACCGGGGTGGGCAACTACGTGCTCGACGATCCCCAGGGGACGAGCGAGGAGACGGCCAAGGTCGAGGCCATCGACCAGATCGTCAGGGACATCCTGGCCCAGGTCGTGGAGGACTGGTAACCATGGTTCAGCCCGGCAAAGGCAAATCCGGAACGGCTCCGGGTCTCGACGACATCGTCGCCCAGGACCTCAAGACGGGGAAGTTCCGTCCCGTCTACGTCCTGGCGGGGGAGGACTCCCTCCGGATCGAAGGCGTGGTCGCCAAGATCCGCAAGGACGCCCTCGGGCCCGCCGGGGCGTTCAACGACCATGTTTTCGACGGTGAGCAGGTCCCGTTTTCCCGAATCCTTCAGCAGGCCCTGAGCCTGCCCATGCTTGGCGGACGCCAGGTGGTCTACGTCAAGCACGCCGGGGGAGTCCTGGACCGCCAGGAGAACGCCGATCATCTGGAGAAGTATCTCGGGAATCCGGTGCCCGAGACCATCCTTATCTTGACCACGCCCAAGGCCGACCGCCGGAAGAAATGGGTCAAGATTTGTCTGGAAGCCGGTTATTTTTTTGAATTTACAGCTCCGACCGGGGAAAGCCTGATCCAGTGGATCCTCAAGGCCGCCGGCAGGCTCGGGTTGCCGCTGGACCGCGATCAGGCCCAGTTGCTGGGCGACCTGCTGGGCGACGACCTGCTCAGCATCAAGAACGAGCTGGACAAGCTGGCGCTGCTGTTCGAGGACCGCGGCGAGGCCCTGACCGTGGCCGAGCTCAACGCCGTGATCATGGATCAGGCCGAGCTCAAGGGATACGAGATCACCGAGTTCCTGCAACCCGGCCGCGCCGGGGACGTCCTGAAGACCTGGTACCGGCTGGCCGAATGGGGCCGGTCGCCGTACGAGATCGCCCCGCTGGTCCTGAACCGGATCCGCCGGGGATACCTGCTGCAGCACGCCAAGTCCGAGGGCATGGCCGACCAGGAGATCGGCGCCTTGACGGGGCAGAGTCCCTGGTCGTTCCGCTACCTGAGCAGCATGATCGACAACATGGGCGTGCGGGGCATGGCTCGGGGGCAGATCGAAGCCCTCGAATGCGACCGCCAGATGAAGAACAGCCCGCTCAGGGAAGGGGCCGTCTTCGAGCAGGCGATCCTGCGGCTGTGCCGGGAGGACGGGGTTTCATGAGGGCGTTTTTCGGTTAGTTAACATAATATACATTATACGCAATTCTGTAAGTGACGGGATACAAGATACTGGCGTTCATGGAGTTGGCTCAGGATTGTTCGATGGGAATGCGCTCGGCCAGCTCGTCCAGGTAGGGAATCCGCCACTCCTCGCCGAACAGGGCCTTGGCGAAGCCCAGGGCCGACAGGGACAGGAACAGGACGAAGAGCACCAGGCGCAGCAGGATGACCACCAGGAATCCCAGGAGCGGGATCAGCCCGATGGTGGCGTCGATGATGAGGATCACCAGGAAAGCCAGGATCTCGACGCAGAGCAGCGCGAAGCCCTGGCGGCAATGGCGGGCCAGGAACGCCGATTTCTCGGTGGCCAGGCAGGGCACCAAGACGAAGACGGAAAGATAGCAGATGGCGCCGAGCCAGCGATCCCGGACCGTCACGGAATTGTCCATCGTGTCCTCCTCCCCTTGCTGGATCCAGTAAACCACATGAGGGGGGATTCGCCAATCTTTTCGGTCCACCAGTCCTCAGGAAAGGTCTCCCGAAATGCCATCCCGAAACTTGATCGGCAACTTGATGAGGAAACTGAAGGGGGAATGGGAAGGGGTCGACATGCTGGACCTGGTGCCGCAGGTCCTGGTGGCCACGGCCCCCGACAGCAGCCCCGACAGGATCATCCTGCTCCAACCACGGTACTCGGGCCCGGTCTGGGGAAGAATCCTGCAGCCTTTGCTGCCGGAGGACAAGAAGTTCGTCAGGGTACCGCTCGATCCCCGGGGATCCCTCATCTGGAGCCGGATCGATGGCGAAACCGCCATCAGAAGCATGGCTGAGGGGTGGGAAGACCACTTTCCCGAGGATGCCGAACATGTCTACCACCGCATCTGCCTCTTCCTGGCCAGGATGCGTGAGCTGGGATTCATCTCGTTTCTCAAGCATGTGATATAAGCGATTATTTCCCAATTTCTTGACTTTTTTTTGCCTTTTGATCAAACCTGTTGAGTTTTCTCCGGAAAAATGGGACAATCAGACCGATATCGGGTGTGGGGCTCTCGCCTCCCTGCACCCCCCATATCGACCACACCCGGCGAGGTGTCGACAACCGGCTCGTTGGTAATGATTCGCACAATCCTTGACCTAGGCATCCTGCTCTCGCGTCAGGTGCTGGTTGCGTTTTTCCTGCTGGGGGGGCTTGTGGCCCTCCTCGGTTGGTTGCGCCCTGCCTTGCTGCCGGGCTGGTCTTCCCGGCACCGGCTGCTGGTGACGGTCGGCGGCTGCCTGCTCGCCGCTGTCTTCCTGGGAATCGGCGTGTGGTATCTGACCCTCGAGGGTTTCGCCGGCGAGGTGGAACCGCTGGTCACGAGCAATTCCTGGCTGCTCGAGCAGGGACAGGAACTCTACCACCCCATCGACGGGGCCCAGCAGTACAGCGTCCTCTATGGCCCCTCCGTCTTCCTGACCAACGGGCTTTTCCTGAAGGTCCTCGGCCCCACCCTGACCTCCGCCAAGGCGGCCTCGTTCCTGGCCGGAGTCGCCAGCATCCTCCTCCTCTTCGCGGCGGCGAGCCGAAGGCGGAACGACCCCATGCCCTGGGCGGTGACGGGGTGCGCCATCCTCCTGTTCTGGTCCCACGGTTTCGGGATCTACCTGGTGCGCCCGGATTCCCTGCTCGTGTTCGCCGCCGCGTTCGGGATCTTCATCGTGAGCCGGGCCGGGCCCCGCTTCGGGGTGGCGGGTCTGGCGGCCGTCCTGGGCTTCGCGGTCAATCTCAAGGTCCATGGAGGGCTGTACTTCCTGCCCATCCTTTACCTCGCCTACCGGCGCTGGGGACCCAGGAGCCTGTTCTGGATCCTGACCGGTTCCATGTTCGTCGTGGCTGCGCCGTTCCTTCTGCATCCCCGGATCTCCTTCCTGAACTACCTGGTCTGGCTGCAGAACGCCACCCTGCACGGCCTGACGGTGCAGGATCTGGGGCTCAACCTGCGGTTCACCTTCCTGCTTCTGCTCCCCCTCCTGGGATTGGCTGCCCGGACGGGCTTCAGGCGGGGGATCTGGCGGGGACAGGGAGGCCTGCTCCTCTCGGTGTTCCTGTCCCTCGGGCCTGTGCTCGTGCTGGCGGCCAAGCCGGGCGCCGGTCCGGTCCACCTGCTGCCCCTGGTCCCCATCATGGCCTTCGTGCCTGCCCTGGTCTGGATTTCGGCCCGTCCGGCCGATCGCGCCCTCCCCTCTTCCCGGCGCGTCCCTGCCCGTGGGCTGATGGCCGGGGCGGCCCTGACCATCGCCATCGCGGGACTGGTCAGCGAATACCGGGCGACCATGCTGGTGGCCTGGCAGCAGGATCAGGCGCCCGATCTGGCCGCTGAAGTGCGCGGCATCATGGCCAAGTATCCGGAAATGAACATCGGCATGGCCTGCGGAGGAGAGAACGCCAGCTTCCGCTGGACCTGGATCCGGCCCCTGCTGGTCTTCGCCGACCACCCCGTCCTGATCGACCCCATCTCGGTCATGGACTGCTGTCTCGCCGGGCGCCCCCTGCCCCCCGCCACCCAGGAGGCCCTGGGCCAGGGCGTGGTGGATGTCTGGCTGGTGCCCCGGGAGCAGACGCCCTTCGAGAAGGTGAACTGGTACCCGCCGCACGAGCCCATCTTCACGCCCGAGTTCAGGCAGGAGTTCCTGGCCCATCACGACAAGGCGGACCGGACCGAGCACTTCGACCTTTGGTTCTGGAAGAAGGATGAAGGCGAGCTCCTGCCCGACCGGCCGGACTGGGCGAACGCCGCCAGCGTGCAGAGCGAGGTGCTCGCGCCCTGATAGGGCTTCGCATCGAGGCTGGGTGGGAAACGCTTCGGTTGGGGATGGTACCCCCGGCGGGATTCGAACCCACGGCCCCCAGATTAGGAATCTGGTGCTCTATCCGGCTGAGCTACGGGGGCACCCAGTGGTGCGGTTGCCCAAAATAGACGGGCTGTCAGTAGTTCACAAGGGAAAAAACCGGGCCCAGCGCGGCCAGCTTCCCCCTTCCCTGCAGGTCGTCGAGTTCGACCAGGAACACGAAGGCCGCGACCTCCGCACCGGCTTGTTTCACCAGCGCCGCCGCCGCCGCAGCGGTTCCTCCGGTGGCCAGCAGGTCGTCGATGAGGACGACCCTGTCTCCGGGCTCCAGGCTGTCCAGGTGCATCTCCAGCACGGCCTCGCCGTATTCCAGGGCGTAGGCGGCCGCCAGGGTCCGCCCGGGCAGCTTGCCCTGCTTGCGCAGCAGGACCAGGGGCCTGCCCGCCCGCAGGGCGATCGGAGCGCCGAAGACGAAGCCCCGAGACTCGATGGCCCCCATGGCGTTCCACTCGATCCCTTCGAGGAGTTCCTCGAGGCCGGCGACGGCGGCCGCGAAGGCGGCGGGATCCTCCATGACCGGGGTGATGTCGCGGAACAGGATGCCCGGCTTGGGGAAGTCGGGGATGGCGCGGATGGCGGCGCGAACGATCTGCTGGCAGGTCATGGTTCCTCCGGGGTTGCTTGTCGGGGGCCGTCCGGGGCAGCATAACCGCCGGTCTGATGGCTGGGAAGTCCTGGTTGTGGCGGACGGGAATACCGGGACCGGAGGGCATGAAAAAGCCCCGGTCACGGGGCGTCATCCGCAGAAAAAGTGGTCGGGGCGGAGAGATTTGAACTCTCGACCTCCTGCTCCCGAAGCAGGCGCGCTAACCGGGCTGCGCTACGCCCCGACCGAGAAGAAGATTCGCCGGAAGGCCTTCACCGCCACAGGGAAATGACGCCCTGCGAGACCAGCGTGACCACGATCCCGGCGATCAGGATGCCCAAAATGATACAAGGTATCGCCATCCGCAAGGGAAGTTTGAAGAGATAGGCGGCGATGGCTCCGGTCCAGGCTCCGGTCATGGGCAGGGGGATGGCGACGAAGAGGATCAGTCCCAGGCTTTCGTACCTCTTGATGACGTCGCTGCGGCTGACCGTCCTCCGGAACAGCCAGGTGAAGAACCGGTCCCAGACCCGGAACCTGCGCAACCGTCGCTCGACCGGGCCCAGCAGGGTCAGGATCGGGATCACCGGCACGAAGTTCCCGGCGACCGCCAGCAGGTAGATCAGCCAGGGCTGGGTCATGCCCATGGCGTAGCCGGCGGGTATGGCGCCGCGCAGCTCGAAGACGGGCAGCATGGCGATGCAGAACACGGCCAGGGGCGCCGGAAGGTGGTTGAAGTACTCCATCAACTG
>Ga0180009_10001485_pt1 | contig 28655 bp, 28 predicted proteins | sample OS_PC_MetaG_FD_123537 | JGI IMG/M metagenome (GOLD analysis project Ga0180009, IMG submission 123537) | Groundwater microbial communities from the Aspo Hard Rock Laboratory (HRL) deep subsurface site, Sweden - OS_PC_MetaG | ecosystem: Environmental > Aquatic > Deep subsurface > Groundwater... | reverse complement strand
GGGGTCGGCTGGGACCGCCAGTTTGAAGAAATCTGCGGCCTGTTAAATAAAATGCCGCCGGATTTGCCTTTGATCTTGGGCGGATATACGGCAACCGAAAAAATTGAAGAGTTTTTTAAGGCTTGCTCGAGGATAGATATTATTGTCAGGGGCGAGGGAGAAGCCAGCATAAAAGAAATCCTTAATGGCGTACCGGCTGAAAGTATTTTGGGTATTTCTTATCGGGTAAACGGAAAAATTAATCATAATCAAAACCGGCCGTTATCCGATGTTTCGCTTATCCCTTCGCCGGATCGCAAACTTCGTCGCAATGAATATCGTTACACCTTAAACGGGGCCAGGGTAGCAAATTTTACTTTTGACACGATATTGAGTTCAAGAGGATGCCCCTATAACTGCAAATTTTGCACTTTTACTTTAAATCCCCTGGGGCAGAAGAGAACCTACTCAGCACGCAGTGCCGAATCAGTGGTCGAAGAAATAAAGACAATTTCTGCAGAGGTGATACTTTTCAGTGACGAAGATCTATCGATTAACCCCAAGAGAGTCGAAAAGATCTGCGATTTGATAATCGCCGCCAAAATAAAAAAACGTTTTGCCGCCCAGGTGCGCGTGGACATAGCCCGTTATCCGGTATTATTGGAAAAAATGGTCAAAGCCGGGTTCAAAGCCCTTTTGATCGGTATAGAATCGCCGCAGGACCGGATACTGGCCCAGCTTAATAAGGGCTTTGATTCAGCCGCGGTGAGGAGATATTTTAAGGTGCTTAAAAAATACCCGATGCACTATCACGGATATTTTATTTACGGCAATATCAGCGAGACTGAGGAGGAAATGCTTTACATACCGGAGTTTGCCAAGGAGATCGGAGTCGATTCGATCACTTTTCTTAAATTAAGAATAGAGAAGTTTTCGCCGCTAAGGGAAATCGCCGAAAATGCCCCCGGCTATCATATCGGCAGTAACGGCGTCCTTTATTCAGATGAATACAGTTACGATAAACTGAAAAAAATCGGCAAAAGAATAAAATTCTCTTTTTACACGCCGATGAGGTTTGTCAAAATATTAAAAAAAAGTATTTCGATAAGACTGCTTACTTTTAAGGATCTGATGTTTTTTTTATTTAATCTGCCGTTATTATTGAAGCATATTTTTGCCAGAGAAATCCAGAGAGGCCGGCTTAAAGACAGCCTGAAGCGTACATTTTTCAACAATAATTAGCAATAAAAAAAGGAGTAAGATGAAAAAAGGTTTTAAAAAGAAAGTTTCTCTAACCCCGGCGCCGGCTAGTTCAGACCTGGCGTCTTCAATCAGTAAAATACAGCAGCAGTTAGTTTTTTTGGAGAAAAAAATCGATATTTTAATCGGCCAATCTAAAGAAGTGCCTTCTCCGGCCAAACATTCTTTTAAACCTTTTCAGCGTTTTGACCATTCTCAGCGCCACAGTCAAGGAAGGCCGGACCGGGATTTTAAAGAAAGGAGTTTTACCCAGGCTGTTTGTGCCGATTGCAAGAGAGAATGCGAAGTACCATTCAGGCCCAGCGGAGACCGCCCGATATATTGCCGCGAGTGTTTCTCGAAACGTAATCAGGATAGTTCCCGGCCGCAAGGCGCTAAAGACCGCAGATACGGCCAGGGGGGCAAGAAGACCAATTTTAGACGGAGAAAAGAGCGCTTCTAATCGACCCGAAGGGCTGTTTTGGGGCGTTTTTTATCAATGAGGGCTCTCTGGCAAACATAACAGTAGATATCAGGATTGTAGATGCTTAGGATGCGATCACAGGCCGGGGATTTACAGATTCGCTGTCTTTCGATCGAGTTTACTTTTTTCATCATTCTCCTTTGAAGCTATTATACTACCAAACAGGTATAAATAGTAAAGTTTATTCAGTTAGTGTTTTGGGGTGAATTTGATGAGAGTAAAATATAAACTCAACAAGAACGCAGAGCTTGAGGTTTTTACCGGGAAAGAAAAGGTTAGTTTTAAGATAAACTCGATCAAAGCTAAAGCTGACAGCTTAGCCTTTTCTTTGTATACTCAAGGAGCAAATGGCGTTCGCCAACTTCAGTGGCTTGAGTTTAAAGGCAAGTGGCAGGCTGATAAACATAACCGCTTGCAGTTTTTGATCAAGCAGAAAGTTTCGCCAAACCGGCCGCTTACCCTTCAAGGCACCTGGCAAGTCAAAAATAACACTCTGGTCTACACCTATCAAAAATCTTTTCCCGGCAGTAAAATTAAACAAAGCCATGACTTATATTTTAAGGGTTACTGGCAGATAAATCAGAAAAACCGTCTGACTTATATTTTGGACAGTAAAAACTTTTCTCAGTTTGATTTCCGGGCTTATCTAGAAACTCCCAATCTGATCGGTAAACGTGGCCAGATAAAATACCGTTTGGGAATAGGAGCTAAGGGTGATAAATTGTTTAAAACCCAAGTCGTTTCGCTTTACGGGGTATGGAAGTTTAGCCGAAAGGCCGGTTTATCTTTAGTGCTTGATTATGCTGACGGCCGGTCAAAAGCCATTGATTTCGGAGTTTTTGTCCGGATCGATGAAAAGACCAAGGTCACTTTAGGGCTCATCAACCGGCAAGGAAAAGATATTGGAATAAGTCTTATTCTCAATAAGAGTTTTTTAAGCAGCGATGCCCAATGGTTTTTGGAGCTTCTTTCTAAGGAAAATCGTCCGGGTTTTAAGTGGGGAGTGAACCTGTCTTGGTAAAATAAATAAGGAGGATAAGTCATGCCGTTAAAGATCGATTACGAAAAGTGTTGTTGGAAAGACGGCAGATGCATTTCCTGCGGCTGCGGTTCGGATTGTGTCGGCTGTGTTGAAGCTTGTCCTTCGGGAGCCTTAAAACGTTCAAAAATCCTTGAATATTCTGCAGAAAACTGCACTGATTGCGGCCTCTGTATCCAGGCCTGTAAATACGACGCCCTTTCTTTGATTTAAAAGCCGTCAAATAGTAATTATTTAGTTGACAAGAGTCTGACTTTTAGTATAATACGTCGTCAGTAATTCATTTAAGTTCTACCAACCTTTATTATCAAAAAGTTAAAATAGTCTGTAGGCCGAGCAACTCAAATTGCATCCAATAGGAGAGGTGTATCTAGTTTGCCGAAAGTATATGTCAGAAAGTTTAAAGAAAAAATATATCGAGATCAGGCCCTGGGGAAAGTTTGAACAGTTTACTCACGGTCAGCCTTCTACAGTCAAGATCCTTACCGTTAATTCTGGTCAGGCTTTAAGTCTGCAATATCATCAAAAACGTTCGGAGTTTTGGAAAGTAATTTCCGGAGAAGCTAAAATTACAGTAGGGGATGTTGTTTCTCAGGCCCGGGAAGGTGATGAGTTTTTTATTGTCCGGGGACAAAAGCATCGGATTCAGTCTGATGATTTGCCGGTAAAAGTGCTGGAAATTTCTTTCGGCGATTTTGACGAGAACGATATTGTTAGATTAGAGGACGATTATAACCGGACAGTATAGATGATTTTTCCAAAAGAGGTGAACAATGATCAAAAAAAGAACAGTTAAAAAAAGTCAGGAGCTAAAATCAAGTCTACCGGTCGGCTTTATGGCTGACAAAAACGGAGCCGGCCTTTTATTCAAGACCGTTGATCCCGGCCAGCCCGAACTTTATCTGATTCGGGGAAAAACCGGCCTGCGGTTTACCCAGCCAAAAACTAAAGTCGAGATCGTCACTGCTCTTCGGCAGAAGGCTAAAATAGGGCCTTATCAGCATTTGGCAGTTTCAGCCTGTGATAAAGGCTATTTTATGAGTTTCATCCAGAAAGGTAAAACCGCTGACAGCCTGGTCGGTGCAGTCTCCAAAGATCTGAAGCGTTTTCCGATTACCGGAAAAATATCAAAAGTCCAGGAAAGAGGGACTTTGGTCCCTAATTATAAACTTAACGGCAAATACTGTATTTATTTTGGCCAGGGTTCTCTTAAGACCGCCTTTTCTCCGGATCTAAAAAAATGGAAGATATCAGAGCTTGCCTGTCTGGCTCCCCGAAGCAGTTATTTTGACCAGGCTAGCCTGACAGTTCTTATGGCTGGTTTGACTTCCAACGGTATATTGGTGGTCTACGATTGTTCATACAAACAAAATGGCCGTCAGACTTTGCAGATCGGAGGAGCCTTATTTTCTCTTTCTGACCCCAATAATTTAATCTGGCGTTCAGAAGTGCCGCTTTGGGAGGAGTTGCGTGATATTGGAAGTCCGGAATTATACCCCTTAGGAGCAGTTTCTCTTAATGAGGAAATCCTGGTTTATTTTACCACCAAGGCTGGAGAGATTAGCGTACTTACGATTCATCAGCCTTTTCCTTCGGTGCGGGCTAAAAAAGTTTTTGCCAGCCTTAAGCGATTTTATAACAACCCGATCATTGTTCCTAATGAAGCTAATGATTGGGAAGCCGATGCTACCTTTAATCCGGCAGCCCTTTATGATAACGGAAAAGTCCATATACTTTACCGGGCAGTAAGTAAAGGCGGTTTATCTTCCTTTGGTTACGCTTCGACTAAAGATGGCCTTAACATTGAAAAAGAATCGATTGAGCTTTCTTATGTTCCCCGGGAAGAGTTTGAAGGTATTCATACTCGGCCCAGTCAGCGTACTGACCTTTATAAGTCCGGCTGCGGCTGGGGCGGTTGTGAAGATCCCAAACTTACTGCTATTGATAATAAGGTCTATCTTACTTATGTTGCTTACAATGGTTATTCTCATCCCCGGATTGCTTTAAGCACAATAGAACGCGAGGATTTCCTTAATAAGCAATGGAATTGGGAGAAGCCAAAGTTGATTTCAGCTCCGGGAGTGGTCAATAAAAGCGGCTGTATTCTTCCGGAAAAAGTCAAAGGTAAGTATGTTATTTTTCACCGGATTTTTCCGCATATCCTGATCGATTACCGGGATGACCTTAGATTTGACGATGGCCGCTGGCTGGAAGCTAAAGCTAAGATCACTACCCGGCCGGGCATGTGGGACAGCCGAAAGCTCAGCGTAGGGGCGACTCCGATTAAGACCGAAGCCGGGTGGTTGGTGATCTATCATGCAGTTGATGACCGCGATGATACCCGCTATAAGGTGGGGGCGATGATCTTGGATCTAAAAGACCCGGCCAAAGTCCTGTATCGCACTACTAATCCGATCCTTGAGCCTGATGAGCATTACGAGAACGAAGGAAAACCGGGAGTGGTCTATCCTTGCGGAGCAGTGGTTTTAGGCGAGGAACTTTTTGTCTATTATGGCGGCGGCGACCGGGTAGTCTGCTGTGCCACTGCCCAGATGAAGCAGTTGATTAAAAGCGTTAAAAAAGATAAAGCTGTAAGTTATCAGCTAAAAAAAGTAGTTTGCTCTTGACAATTCAACCGAAAGAAGATAAAAACTAAATATGTTTGTTGTCAAGCGCTCGACTCACAATCCGATCCTGGTTCCTTCGCAACAACACCCCTGGGAAACTTTTGCCGCTTTCAACTGGTCTCCGATCGTCAGCAAGGCCGATAAAAAAACCATTCATGTTGTCTACCGGGCGATGTCTGAACCGGATTTGATACCGGGTAATGGCCCGCGGATATCTTCGATCGGATATGCCAACAGTAAGGACGGTATCTATTACAGCGGCCAGACCCAACTGATCAAGCCCGAACTTGATTGGGAGCGCTACGGCTGTGAAGACCCCAGAGTCACCGAACTTAACGGTAAATATTATATTTTTTATACTGCACTTTCAATTTTTCCGTTTCGTTACGACGGTATCAAAGTAGCCTGTGCGATAACCAGGGATTTTAAAAAGATAGAAGAGAAACACCTGGTCACTCCCTTCAACTCCAAAGCCATGGCTCTTTTTCCTTCAAAAATTAACGGTAAGATGACAGCTATTCTTACCGTAAATACCGACAATTTAAACCGCACAGCCAGAGTTGCTATTGCCCAGTTTGATCAGGAAGCTGATATTTGGAATTCTTTATACTGGGCTAATTGGTATAAAAATCTTAATAAACATATTATCCATGTCCGCCGGGTAGCTACTGATCATATCGAGGTCGGAGCTGCACCGTTAAAGACTAAACAAGGCTGGCTCCTGGTTTATTCGCATATCCAGAACTACCGCGACTCTAATAAGATTTTTGGAATCGAAGCTTTGCTGCTGGATCTTAAAAATCCCAGGAAAGTCATCGGCCGCACCCGACATCCGATGCTGGTCCCCGAAGAAAGCTATGAAAAATACGGCCAGATCGAGAATGTTATTTTTCCTTCGGGTGCCTTGATTCGGGACAAGGACCTTTGGATTTTTTACGGGGCCACGGACACTACTTCTTGCCTGGCTAAAGTCAGATTGAAAGATCTGCGTGATAGTATGCGTCCGGATTTGAAAGCGGCTTACGCGGTTCGGTTTAAGAAGAACCCGATCATCAGCCCGGTCAGCGAACACACTTGGGAAAGTAAGGCCGTCTTTAATCCGGCGGCTATTGAACTTGAGGGAAAGATTCATATTATTTACCGGGCGATGTCTGAAGATAATACTTCGACTTTAGGTTATGCCCAAAGTTCCGATGGTTTAAATATTACCCAAAGGCTGCCTGATCCGGTTTATCAACCGCGCGGGGATTCCGAAGCTAAAAAAGTGCCTAATGGTAACTCTGGTTGTGAGGATCCCAGAATTGTCCGGATAGGCAATACCTTATATATGTGTTACACCGCTTATAACGGAGTCGAACCACCCCGGGTGGGGCTGTCTTTGATTTCAGTAAAGGATTTTCTTAAAGCTAAGTGGAATTGGACTAAGCCGGTTTTGATCACGCCGCCGGGCATAGACGATAAAGACGCCTGCTTGTTCCCTGAAAAGATCAACGGCCAATATCTGTTTATCCACCGGATCAACAGCCAGATCTGTGTTGATTTTGTGAGTTCCTTAGAGAAGGCGCCGCAGGACGTCAACCGGGGCCTTTGGCTGATGGGGCCGCGTTACGGGATGTGGGACAGTAAAAAAATCGGTTTAGCCGGGCCGCCGATAAAAACTAAAGCCGGCTGGGTCTTGTTTTATCACGGAGTTTCCGAAGATAACCATTACAGTTTAGGCGCAGCCCTGCTTGACCTTAAAAATCCGATGCTGGTTCTTTCCCGCACCAGCGAAGCGATATTAGAACCGGAGAAAAAATACGAAAAAGAAGGCCAAGTTCCCAATGTCGTCTTTCCCTGCGGCCATGTTTTGCGCGGCGATACCATCTATAACTATTATGGCGGAGCCGATTCTTTTGTCGGTGTAGCCACGATAAAACTTTCCCGGCTGCTGGCAATGCTTACCTAGATCGTGCACTTTAAAAATAATTAAAAAAAATGTTGAAAAAATAATTTTCTTGTGCTAATCTTTTACTGAATCAGAGTTAATGCGTATATAGGCATATATTATAAAGTAAATGGAATTAAAAAGACTGCGACAGATCCTAAAAGCGCTGGGTGACGATACGCGCTTAAGAATAATAAATTTACTGAAAACCCGAAGGCTTACCGTTAAAGAAATACATTCTGCCTTAAAAATCAGCCAGCCGGCAGCTTCTAAACACCTGATCACCTTACGCTTACTCAAAATAGTCAACGATAAACGAGAGGGAAATTTTATTTATTATAGCTTGAGTAAAGATCCCGAGATCGAAAAGATAATCAGTTTTATTTTCGAAGAGTTTAAGAATTTGCCGGCGTTTGTGAATGATCGGGAAAAGCTGGGGTTTGCGCCCCTAAGATGAACAAGGAGGTATCTTGATGTCTGTGGAAAAAAAGGTTAAGTGTCCGGTTTGCGATGAGAGTTTCCAACTGGATAGTGATTTGGAAATCGGCAATACAGTTTGCTGTTCCGGCTGCTGCGTAGATTTACGGGTTACAAAACTTAATCCGCCTAAATTAGAGGAGGTAATGGACTCGAATATCGATAACTATGACGATGAGGGTGATGGTGATCAGGAAGAGGACGAGTTTTAGATTATCAAAACTGTAGGTTAAAAAAGAAGGTTATATGAAAAAGATTTCTTTTATTTTTTTAGTAGTGAGTTCCTTTATGTTTCTAAATTCAAGTTTTGCCCAGGAGCCTTCGGTAGAAGTAAATAAAGTAACTGTTCAGGGTGCGATTACCGAGATTTCCCCGGAAGGTGATTACCTGGTGGTGGGAGAAGGTAGTGGAGCAGTTAAATTTACTATTACTAAAGAGTTTTTGGAAGAAGCTTATCTTGAGGTTGGCGACACCATAAAAGCTTATGGCGAGAAAGTTTCCGGATTGGTGAAGCTGGTTGATTATGAGTATATCCTGGAAGGCGGCGATGAGCCGATGTCTTTGGAGGATTACCAATCATCAGACGATTCTGGTGACCAGGACAGTCCCATAGATAGTTACTAAACCGGCAGCTTTAAAAATATTTATAGGCCGTGTTTAGGTTGTTCAAATAAAAAAATGAGAATACCCCCCTTTATTCAAGAGAATCAACGGGGGTATTTTTTCTTTTAACAGGAGGCTGGATATGAAGTGTTCAGAAAAGCAGGTTGATTCCTCCAAAGAGGAGCCTGGGGGAAGTAGCCGTTTAACAGTTATTGAGGAAGATTGGCTGAGTGTATACCGAGGCTCGATTAAAAACCTGAATGAACTTTCACGCTATGCCCATCTAGATAAAAAAGAAAAAGCCCTTCTCGGGCGGGTAACTGAAATGTACCACATGCGCCTGCCCCAGTATTACTTTTTCTTGATCAAAAATTGTTCTGACCCCAGTGACCCCATCGCCAGGCAGTGCCTGCCTTCGGTCGAGGAAATAGACCAAAATCCCAATGAAAGCATCGATCCCTTAGCCGAAGAAAAAATGTCTCCGGTGTCCTGCCTGGTCCATCGTTATCCTGACCGGGCGTTGCTTCTGGTAACCGGGCGTTGTTTCATGTATTGCCGCCATTGTACCCGCAAACGGCTTTGGAGAAGCGGAGTCTCTGAACCGACCTTGCGGGATTTTGACCGGGCTTTTAAATACCTTAAAGAAACTAAAACTATCCGGGAAGTAATAGTTTCCGGAGGAGACCCTCTGGTTCTTTCCTCAAGCCGCCTGGACTATATACTTTCTTCGCTTAAGGCCCTTGAGCATATTAAGGTAATCCGTATTGGTACGCGCGCCCCGGTGGTTTTTCCCCAGCGGATTGATGAAGGTTTATGCGCGGTATTAAAGAAATATGATAACCTTTGGATAAATCTGCAATTTAACCACCCGCGGGAAATCACCGCTCAATCAACAGCAGCCTGCAGGAAATTAAGCGATTGTGGCATACCTTTAAATAATCAGTCGGTATTACTTAAAGGGGTAAACGATGATCCACAAGTCATGCTCCAACTTTGCCAGAAACTCCAGTCGATCAGGGTAAGGCCATATTATTTATTCCAGTGCGATCCGGTTTCCGGGGCCGGACATTTCCGGACTCAAGTGTCAGCCGGAGTCGAAATAATAAAAAAAATGCGCGGTTATACCAGTGGTATGTGCATACCGACATTTGTGGTTGACGGCACAGAGGGAAAAGGTAAAGTGCCTCTTGGCCCGGACTACCTGGTTTCAGCATCAGAAAAAGGAATGCTGTTGAGAAACTACAAAGATGAGCTATTCTTTTATGATAATCCGCAAAATCCGGTGAAACCTCCGGCTAAAAGAAAAAAGGATAATTTGGTTAAAGCTGTCGGGATAGTTTTTAATCTGCGAAAAAACAAAAGCGGCAGTGATCAAGAGGAAGAGTTTGACGAAATCGAAACCATCGAAGCTTTAAAAGCTGAGATAGAAAAGCAGGGTTTTGGAGTCCAGTTGTTTGAGGAAAATGATAACTTGGCTCAAGATATCCGCCGCCGGCCGCCGGATTTTATCATCAATCTGGCTGAGGGAAGAGGCTCTAGCCGCAGCCGGGAATTGCAGGTTCCCAGTATCCTGGAGAGTTTAGGGATTCCTTATTCCGGTTCAGATCCGGTATCCTTGGGAATAACTCAGGATAAGGCTCTTACTAGCCGGATATTGAAAGCAGCCGGGATCCCGGTTCCCTTGATGTTTACGGCGGCAAGACTTAAGCAGTTGAATCGCTTCAAAGGTATTTTCCGGCCGGGGAAAACTTTTTTAGTCAAGCCCCGCTGGGAAGGCTCATCTAAAGGAATTTTTTTAAATTCCTTGGTGGATAATTTTTCTGATTTAAAAGAAAGGTCTGAATATATTTTTAGCCAGTATCACCAGCCGGTAGTGATCGAGGAATTTCTGGAGAAAGAGGAGGTCACCGCCGGAGTCTCCGGCAATGATTCGCCTTGCCTTTTGGGGATGATGAAGATCGTTCCCAAAGACCAATCCGGAGAAAAGTTCATATACTCTTTGGAAGTCAAGCGCCAGTGGGAAGAAAAAGTCACCTATCAGCCGCAAAACACAATAGCTGCCGGCATCCAAAGACGGGTAAAACTTTATGCTTTAAAGGCTTATCAGGCTTTAGAGCTAAAGGATTTTGCCCGGATAGATTTCCGGGTCGGCCAGGATAATCTTCCCAGGATAATCGATATCAACCCTTTACCGGGGCTCTCACCCCGCTACAGTGATCTACCGATTCTTTATCGATTAAAAGGCAGAAGCTATTCTGATTTAATCAAAGCTTTACTGGAGACTACATTCAAACGATATGGTTTAAAGGCGGTTTAGATGCCTAAGATTAAAGAAACGATAACTATCAGCGTTGCTCGAGACCAGGCCAAAAATAAAGATGCTCTCGGGGCTTTGGCTTGCGCCGAGTCAATAAAAAAAGCCCTCATCAACCGAGGCTTTAATGCGTCCTACAGCTTTATCGATAAAAAAGATTTCTTAGATCCTCAAGGGTTAAAAGAAAAAGTTAATAAGAATAATCCGGTTTGTATCTTTAATCTGTTTGAGGGTTTCTGTGATGATTCGGCTAAAGAAGCCGAGTTTGTTAAGGTCCTTGAAGCCAGCGGAATACCTTTCACCGGTAATCCTTCGGCAGCCTTAGAGATCTGTCTTAACAAACAGAAGGTTAAAAACATACTGCGCCGCAACAAAATTCCGGTTCCGGCCGGGATATTCATCGATAAAACCAGGAGCTTAGACATCGAAGCTTTTAATTTCCCGCTTTTTATAAAACCCTGTTTCCAGGATGCCAGTGTAGGCATAGAAGAAGATTGTTTAGTATTAAAAAAAGAAGAGTTGCTTAAGACTATAAACAGTAAGTTAAAAAGGTTCCCTAAGGGGGTGTTGGTAGAGGAGTTTATCGACGGCAAAGAATATAATGCTGCTTTTTTGGGTAGCTTTCCTTATGAGTTGCTGGGTATCGGGAAACTGGATTATCAAAGACATGAAAACCTTACACCTTTTTTAACCTATGCTTCAAAGTGGGAAGAAGCTGCTCCGGAGTTTAAAAAGTTAGTTTTTTCTCCTTGTTTGGAAATAAGTGATTCGCTTAAGGATGAGATCGTTGGTTTATCCCAGAGAGCCGCAGAGGCTTTGGGGTGTTCAGGATATTTTCGGGTAGATTTTCGAGAAAAAAATAACCGGCTTTCTATTCTTGATGTTAACCCCAATCCGGACATCAATCCTGACAGCGGTTTTATTAGTCAAGCCCGCCGTAAAGGTTATTCTTACATCGGAATCCTGGAAAAGATTTTAGAGCTTAAGCATAAAACCAGCGAAGCTCTAAAATAACTCCGGATCACTGCTATTATTGTTTGAGATTTTACATTCTTAGGGTATAATTAGATCAAAGCCTTAAATAATATTATCACTTATGATTTAACATCAGGAGCCTGAATTGACAGTAACTATTAAGTTTTGTGGCGGGGCCAGGACTGTTACCGGTTCGATGCATCTGGTTTCCGCAGACCACACCAGTGTTTTGCTTGACTGTGGTCTGTTCCACGGCCGCCGCGATGAAGCTTTCCAGGTAAATTCAAATTTTTCCTTTAATCCTCAAAGTCTTAAGGCAGCTGTAGTTTCTCATGCTCATATCGACCATTGCGGCAATGTACCCACTTTGATAAAAAAAGGCTACCGTTCGCATATCTTTGCTACCCCGGTCACTAAAAAACTTCTGCACTATATGCTTCCTGATTCCGGCTATGTTCAGGAGGAAGATGTAAAATATGTGAATAAGATCAATAAGCGCCGCCATCTTCCGTCGCGCCAGCCGCTTTACACCAAACAAGAAGCTGGAAAAGCCCTTAAATATATCCGTTCCCTTGAATATCATGCTAAATTCGCCATTTCCCGGGAAATCGATCTGACTTTTTATGAAGCCGGCCATATCCTTGGTTCAGGTATTCCGGTCCTGGATATAAAGACCAGTTATGGACCGATGCGAATAGCTTATGCGGTGGATTTAGGCCGTTATAACATGCCTTTGCTAAAGAATCCGGAAGTGCCTAAAGACGTAGATTACTTGATAATCGAAAGCACTTACGGAGGCCGCAGGCATGACAGTATAATTGACGCCGAAGAAGAGCTGGCTGATGCTATAAACCGTACAGTCAAGCGGGGCGGTAAAATCATTATTCCTTCGTTTGCTTTGGAAAGGACACAGCTGATCGTATTTTTTATCAGTGAGTTGATCAAGCGCAATAAAATTAAAAAAATCCCGATTTACGTTGATAGCCCCCTGGCAGTAAACCTGACCAAAGTCTTTCGGGAGAACTGGCAGTATTTTGACGATATTACTCAACAGGCTTTCCAGAGAGAGGAAGATCCCCTGGGTTACGATAATATTACTTATATAACCCAGGTTAATAATTCAAAGAGACTCAACGAGAAGAAAAACCCGATGATAATAATCTCTGCTTCCGGTATGTGCGAAAACGGCCGGATCCTGCACCATTTGAAAAATAACATCGAGAACCCGCATAATACCATCGTGATCATCGGGTTTATGGCTAAAGATACTTTGGGACGACGGATAGTAGAGAGGAATGAAACGGTTAAGATCTTCGGCCATCCCCATCGTTTGAATGCTGAAGTGGTCACTTTGAATGCTTTCAGTTCGCATGCTGACCAGGATGGTTTGGTTGAATATGCTAAGAATTGCCGCGGCCGCCTAAAACAAGTTTTTATTGTTCATGGAGAAGAGGAGCAATCCGAAGTTTTAAGAACTAATCTTAAAAAGCTTAACCTTAAAGTAAGCATACCAGCCAAAGACGAAACCGTATTTCTATCCGCCCGCTAATTCGGGGACAGGTCCCGGTTAAATCATACCAGCTTTTTCAAGCATTTTTCAGCACATTAGTCTAAATCTTAAAAAGACAAGTGAAAAAATCTCTTGACAAAAGAGCCATACTAGCTATAATGGTGAAAGATTTCACTAATGTATTATCTGTACACCCCCGAGGTGTCCGTCGTAAGATAGGCGTCAGCGGACTCCTCGGGGGTGGCGAAGCCGGTTGGAGCAATGAAACTATCAGACAATACCCTTGAACGTATTTGCAAGGTTTTTGGCTATCTCAATTTCTTAAGCAGCAAAGGTGTTGGTTTTGTTTCATCTTTGGAGCTGGCTAAGGGGATTGGGGCAACAGCCTATAACGTTCGAAAGGATTTTAGTCTTTTAGGAGTAACCGGCTATACCCGTAGAGGCTATCCGGCAGAGGTTTTAAAACAGCAGCTGGGGCAGAGATTAAATTTAACCAAAAGACGTAAAGCTTGCATTGTAGGGTTGGGACGTTTAGGCAGTGCTTTGCTTGATTATGAAAAATTTGCCGAGGATGGTTTTGAGATCGTGGCTGGTTTTGATTCCAGCATTAATAAGATCGAAAGGCTTCGGACCAATATTGAACTTTACAGTATCGATCAGTTGACCAAAGTGGTAAAAGAAAGAAGCATCGATTTAGGGATTATTGCTGTTCCGGCTAAGGCAGTGCAGGAAGTTGCCGATAAATTAGTGGCGGCCGGGATTAAGGGTATCCTTAATTTTTCGCCGGTTAAAATTTTAGTAGCTAAAAACATTGTGCATTTAGATATGGATTTTACCAGTGCCTTGCGGTTTGTAGCCGCCAAATTCAGTTTACAAAAATAAAAGGAGGGGTTATGGCCAGAGTTTATAATTTCAGCGCCGGCCCGGCGGTTTTGCCGGAAGAAGTCTTAAAGAAAGCAGCAGCCGAAATGCTCGACTACAACGGTTCGGGCACCAGCGTAATGGAGATGTCGCATCGGGGTAAAGAGTTTAAAGGGATCATCGAGCGGGCCGAAGCTGACTTAAGAGAGATTATGGCTATCCCGGCTAATTATAAGGTATTGTTTTTGCAGGGCGGGGCCTCTTTGCAATTTTCAATGATCCCCTTGAATCTTATGGTCAAAAGCAAAAAAGCCGATTATGTACATACTGGCCAGTGGTCCAAGAAAGCTATGGCTGAAGCAAAAAAGATCGGTACTGTCAATATGGTGGCCAGCTCTGAAGATAAAAATTTTACTTATATCCCGGAGTTAAGCCCGGATAAATTTTCTTCTGATGCCGACTATTTTTATATTGTGACTAACAACACTATCTACGGGACTGCTTACCATCAGATTCCGGACACTAAAGAAGTGCCGTTGGTGGCCGATATGTCTTCTAATATCTTGTCCGAGCCGATCGAGGTTTCAAAATTCGGGTTAATTTTTGCCGGTGCTCAAAAAAATATCGGCCCGGCCGGAGTGACGATAGTAATTATCCGTGAGGATTTGATCGGCAGTGCGCCGGTGAACCTACCGGCTTTGCTTAACTATAAAACTCAGGCCGAAGAAGGCTCTCTTTACAACACGCCTCCTTGCTATGCAATCTATATTGCTGGTTTAGTTTTTGAGTGGATTAAACAGCAAGGTGGCTTGGAAGCCGTAGGTAAGCAAAATCGCCTCAAGGCCCAGATTTTATACGACTATCTGGACAACTCTAAATTGTTTCAAAGCCCGGTTAGAAAACAGGACCGTTCTTTGATGAATGTTCCTTTTGTTACCGGTAATGAAGACTTGGATACTAAATTTATCGAACAGGCTTCCAAAAAAGGTTTTAAGACTTTAAAAGGCCACCGGACTGTCGGCGGTATGCGGGCCAGCATCTACAATGCTATGCCGGTCCAAGGGGTCCAGGGTTTAGTCGATTTTATGAAGGAATTTGAAAAGAATAACAGCTGACCAGAAAGATCGTTAAACTAAGGGGGTATTATGTATAAGGTAATGAAATTGGATAAGATAGCTGCTGAAGGACTAGGGCTTTTTCCCCTGGACCAATATGAAATCGGAACTGAAATGACTGATCCTCAAGCTGTAATCCTGCGCAGTTTTGATATGCACCAGACTGATCTGGGTCAAAATCTTTTGGCTATTGGCCGGGCCGGAGCCGGCGTCAATAATATTCCGGTCCAGAAATGTTCTGAGAAAGGAATCGTAGTTTTTAATACTCCCGGTGCCAACGCCAATGCCGTAAAAGAGCTGGTTATCGCCGGTTTGTTTTTAGCTTCCCGCGATATTGCCCAGGGGATCGCTTACTGCGAAACCCTTAAGGGAAAAGGAACCGAAGTCTCAAACCTGGTTGAGAAAAATAAAAAGAAGTTTGCCGGCAGTGAGATCCTGGGTAAGACCCTGGGGGTCATCGGGCTGGGCAAGATCGGAGTCATGGTAGCTAACAGCGCTTTGGATTTAGGCATGCAGGTTATTGGTTATGACCCGTTTATCTCGGTTGAATCAGCCTGGGGGCTTTCCCGCCAGGTCCAGCGGGCAACTGGTTTGGATATGCTTTTAGCTAATAGCGATTATATTTCGCTGCATACTCCGCTTACTGATACCACTCGTGGCATGCTCAACGCCGAGAAGTTTGCCCGGATGAAAAAAGGCGTAAGGATCTTAAATTTTTCCCGCGGGGGAATTGTCAATAATGATGACTTGGGTCTAGGTATCAAGAACGGAACAGTTGCCCGTTACGTGACTGATTTTCCTGACGATGAACTTTTGAGTATGGAAAATGTCATTCCCATCCCTCACCTGGGTGCTTCGACTCAAGAGGCTGAGAGTAATTGCGCGGTGATGGTGGCTCAACAACTGCGTAATTTTCTGGAAAACGGAAATATTAAGAATTCAGTAAACTTTCCTGACTGCTCACTTGAGGAAAATTCCAATTACCGGTTGGTAGTGATGAATAAAAATATTCCCAATATGGTCGGGCAGGTCTCGACGATCCTGGCTAAAGCCAACGTTAATATCGTTGAGATGTTAAATAAAAGTAAGGGCGATTATGCCTGTACGATCATTGACGCTTCCAGCCAGCCTTCTTCAGAAATGATCAAAACTATTGCTAAGATTTCCGGGGTGGTGAAGGTAAGGCTGCTGGATTTAAAGAAATAACAACCTTGAGGAGTTTGTGGTAAAATAACTCCAAGATGTTAAGGGTTGATTTTTATAATCTTACTGGAAAAATTTATTTTTTTATTTTTCTGGTCTTATTTGCTGCTTGCAGTAACAACGACCTTTCGCTAAAAGCCAAAAAAGAATCAAAGCCGGCGCCGGAGGTAAAGGCCTCCGGCCGTGTGTTTAAACTGCTGATCATGGATTCTCAGAGCGGAGAACCTTACCGGCAAGTAAGGGAAGCCATGCTTGAGTCTCTGAATAGTTGGGGTTATCTTCAAGGGGAAAACTTGAACCTGACTTATTTTACTATTGAAAACGATGTTGAAAAAGGAGAAGAAATACTTAAGCAACAGATAGCGAATAATTATGACATTATTTTTATCAACGGTACAGTAATGACTGTGGCTGCCAGTAGAGTCCTTTTAGATAAACCGCAACAACCAGTTGTTTTTGCCGCCAATACTGACCCGGTCGGGATCGGAGTAATTGAAGGGTTTGATTTGCCGCCTAATCATAACTTTACCGGAGTCCATTACCCGTTGAGAGTGAATACCCGCTTTAAATTCATCAAGGAATTGATGCCTCAAGCCAGGACTATCGGTTTGATCTATGCTGATATGCCCCAGTCGCGTAGCTACCGCCGCTGGGTAGAAGAGCTTTTTGAAACTGATCCTGATTTTAAAGATCTTAGAGTCATCTTTCGCTCAGTGCCGTTAGTCACTGGAAAGGAAGGGACTAAATTTATGGCTCAAGCCGCTAAAGAGTTTGTTTTAGAGCTCGACCCCTTAGTCGATGTTTTTCTGGCGCCTAATGACCAGATGGGAGTTCAGGAATATTTTTCCCGGATGGTTTATGCTAACTCGACCAAGCCTTTGGTTGGGCTGGGAAAAGAATCAGTTATGGATGGTTGGGGAGCGACTATGGTTATTTATCCTTCCAGCCAAAGCATGGGCCGGCAGGCTGCCCGGATGGTAAAGCAGCTATTCGAGGGAAGGCCGATTAAAGATATCTATCCGGAGTGGCCCAAGGAAAACGGTTTTGCTTTTGATTTAAACAAAACCGCTGGATTCGGGATCAAGGTCCCGGTGGAATACATCGAACTGGCCGGAGAGAATATAGTTCAATGAAAAAAAATCATAAAAAACGCTATCTAAGCATTAAAACTAAGTTGTTTGCGGTTATTTTTTTGGTTTTAGTCGCGGCCATAACCGCCAATTCCTTGATCGATATTTTTACTTTTAAATCAGCCTACCAGAAGGCCCTGGAGGAGAAATCTTATGCTGTGGGCCAGGCTCTTAGCCGGATAGTCTATAACAATCTACGTTATTTTCCCTTGGATAGTTTTTCCCAGATGAACAGTTATCTTAAAAGTATTCTGGATACTAACGAGGGGATTGATTATTGCTTTATTGCCGATAAACAGGGCAAAATTTTATATCATGCCGATCCTCAATTTGTCGGTTTTTCAGTCGATCAGGAGAATCCCGACGGACTTTATCCCCTGGAAAATTTGCGGAAAACTACTGTTTTAATCAAGGGTTACTATGAATCAGCGATCCCGATCATCTGGGATGATGAAGCTATCGGCACAATCAATATCGGGATAAAGCAGGAGGTCATCAATAGTAAGATCCGGAACATGCAGGCCCAAAGTTTTATCGTTTTACTTTTGGCCTTACTGTTTTCTTTACTTTTATTTTACCAAAGCCTTTCCCGGATCATTATCGCCCCAATTTCCAAACTACTTGAGGTTATCGGCAATATTATTTCCGATAAAGAATTCGGCCGTCATATCGAAGTAAAGCATAATGATGAGATCGGTAGGTTGGCTTCTTTGTTTAATGAGATGACCGACGAACTTAAAAAATACAAAGAGCACCTTGAGGATTTAGTTGACGAACGCACTTTAAAGCTTCAGAAAGAGATCCTCGAACGTAAAAAAGTCGAAGAGGAACTGCTTAAAGCCATGCAGTTTAAGTCGGATCTGGTTTCGATGGTCTCCCACGAGCTAAGAACGCCTCTGGCGGCGATTAAGACCAGCATCAATATGGTTTCTGACGGGATAGTCGGTGAGGTAAGCAGTGAGCAAAAAGAGCTTTTAGCCACTGCCACTAAAAACGTAAATCGTTTGGCAGAGTTTATCGATGATGTTTTAGATTTTCAGAAACTGGAAGCCGGGAAAATGGAGTTTCGCTTTAAAGATAACGATCTAAATGAACTGATCCGGGATACTTATACGGCTATGCTTTCCTGGGCCGAACGTAAGGAGTTGGAGATTGACCTAAAGCTTGATGAGAATTTAAACAGTTTCAAATTTGACCGTGATAAAATTTCCCAGGTGTTGATAAACTTGATCAGTAACGCCATTAAATTTACCAAAAAGGGCCGGATTACCATTTCTACCGGGAAAAAACCGGAATTTGTCGAAGTGAAAATCGTCGATACTGGCATAGGCATAGAGGAAAAAGATATTCCTAAGTTGTTTCGTTCTTTTGAACAACTGGGGATAGCCAGAAGCGGTAAGATCGAGGGAACCGGTTTGGGCCTGGCGATTTGCAAAGATATTATCGAGGAACATAAAGGAAAAATCTGGGCTGAATCCGAGGGTGTAGATAAAGGCACTATTTTTTTATTCACTTTACCACTGTAGAAAGGAGGCGTTGGTGCAAAGGGTTTTTGTTTTAGGTTTAATCATTTTGACCGTTCCGGTCTGCGCTTGGACTTTTGATGATGGCGATTTTCAGTATTGGAACAATGAGAGTGTTTCTAAAAAAATAAACGATAACTGGAAGTTAAGCTTCAACCAGGAGTTTCGCTGGGGCGATAATGCTTCAAATCCTTACTACCGCCATTCGGATTTAGGGATTACTTATTCCGGTTTAGCTAAATGGCTGGATTTGACTTTAAGCTATCGCCACATCACTGAAGAGAGGAGTGGCAGCTGGAAGGTAGAAAACCAGCCTAACCTTAACGCTGATGTAAAATGGAAACTTTGGGATGTGGCTTTCGGCAATAAACTGCGGTTGGAGTATCGTAACCGGGAAGATGCTGATAACTTTTGGCGTTACCGCAATAAACTCACCATTAAGGCGCCGTTTAAACTTACTAAGTTAGAAATCCAACCCTATATAGCCGATGAGATCTTTTATGATTTTGACGTTGAGACTTTAAACAAAAACCGTCTTTTCGCAGGCTTCAGCCTGAAAATCCTTAAAAATCTTGACGGCGAGATCTATCACCTCTGGGAGTCCAGCGAGAAGTCAGACCAATGGAACGACACCCATGTTCTAGGAACAAAACTGAAATTTTCCTTTTAACCAGGGTATTATTTGATAAATTTGTAAATATCCTTGCGTAAACCAGCAGTTTATTTATAATAGTAGTTGAAAAAAAGAAAGGAATTGCTGATGAGCCAAAAATCTGACTTAGAAAAGCTAAAAAATGAATTGGTTAGCATAATTGAACACAAAGTGCGGACACCATTAGCGGTAATTAAGGAAGCTGTGTCTCTAGTGGCAGAGGAGGTTCCCGGTAAATTAAACCCTAAGCAAAAAAAATTACTTACTATTACTAAAAATAATATTGACCGTTTAGTTACTTCCATAGAGGAAATTTTAACAAATCCTTGGGATAAATTGGGTTAATTTTCTTAAATTAGTCAAAAGGGTGTAGCTTTTAACTCAAATCAGGAGGGGGCATGAGTGGCTTAAGGGTTTTATTAGCAGATGATGAACAAGATATTTTAGAGACAATTGGTACAAGAATTGAAAGTTGGGGCTATGATTTGCTAACTGCTCTTGATGGGGATCGGGCCTTGGAAATTGTAAATTCCGGAAAACCGGACATTGTGGTACTTGATTACTTAATGCCAAAAAAAAACGGTTTAGTCACCTTAAAAGCTTTAAGAAAGATTAATCGCGATATTCCGGTAATTATGTTTACTGCTTATTCTGATGAAAAGTCAATTAAAGGAGCCGAAAATTTGGGTGTAATTGCCTTCGTTCCTAAAATTAGCGCTTATTCTGATTCTCAGCAAGCTTTGAGAGCGGCTTTAGGTATGGCTGAAAAAACAATAGTCAGGGAGGATATCTGACGATGAGCAAAAAAAGAATTTTAGTGGTTGATGATGAACAGGCTTTAGCTGAGTTAGTAAAGATGCGTTTGGAAACTAACGGGTATGAAGTTTTATCGGCTTTTGACGGCCAGGAAGCTTTGGATAAAGCCAGGAAGGAGAAACCGGACCTGATAATCCTTGATTTGATGCTGCCGAAAATAGACGGTTATAAGGTTTGCCGGATGCTTAAATTTGACGAGAAGTATAAAAAAATTCCGATAATTCTTTTTACGGCCCGGGCTCAAGAATCAGATAAAAAGATGGGCCAGGATGTCGGAGCTGACAGTTATATAGTCAAGCCATTTGAACCTAAGGCCTTACTGGCAAAAATCAAAGAATTAACAGGAGGCTGATCTTATGGCGCTGAACAACTGGTTAATTAATCTTATCAAAGGAAAAAAATCTCAGAGAGATTCTTCGGGTAATTTCAGCCGATTGAAGGGCGAGCTTAGAGACAAAAGCCGTGATTCTCTAGAAGAAGAATTTTTTAAATTAAGAGTGGCTTATGAAATTAATCGTGACGTTTTAAGCTCGACTGGCTTAGAAGAAGCTTTGAATATACTGGTCGACAGGATTGCCGAAGTGATGTCAGTGGAAATAGTCTCGCTGATGCTGGTGGGCAAAAGCAGCGGAGAGATGCTGATTAAGTTCGCTAAAGGTTTAGATAAGGAAATCATCAGAGATGCAAAAGTTAAACTGGGCGAAGGTGTATCTGGCTGGGTAGCCCAGACCGGGCAATCGCTTTTAATCAAGGATATAAGCAAAGATCCTCGGTTTCCCAAAAGAGGAGGCCGTTATAGTACTGACTCTTTATTAAGCGTTCCCTTGAAAGTTTACGATAAGGTAATCGGGGTTATTAATGTTAATAATAAAGAATCCGGAGAAATTTTTAATGAGCAAGATTTAGATGTATTGAACCGGATAGCTGACTTGTCAGCAATAGCTGTAGTCAATGTACGTTTTCGGGAAGACGCCAAAGAGTTAGATGTTTTAAGGTCCGAATTTATCGCTAACGTATCGCATGAATTGCGTACTCCCTTGACTGCTCTTAAAGAATCAGTAGGGTTAGTTTTAGATGAGATAACCGGATCGATTAACGAAAAACAGAAGAAGTTATTGAATTTGGCATCACAAAATATCCGGCGTCTAAACGGTTTAATTGATGATTTATTGGATTTTTCCAAAGCTGAGGCCGGTTTGCACCACATGAAACGGACACTATTTGATATAACCAATATGGTAAAATCAGCTACTGATACTTTTTTGCCTTTGATTGAAAAAAAAGGCCTTGAAATCAAGGGAATCCTTACCGATAAAAAAATAGAGATTTGGGGAGATGAAGACAAGCTTTATGAAGTAATAACTAATTTTATTGATAATGCGGTTAAGTATAATAAACCCAGGGGAAAGATTAAAATAAAGCTGGAAGATGCTGATAGCGATGTTAAAATTAAGATTGCCGATACCGGTATCGGCATTCCCGGAGAAGACTTAAGCCGCCTGTTTAACCGTTTCAGCCGTCTGGAAAGCAGTTTGAAAGAAGGAGTTAAGGGAACCGGTTTAGGTTTATCGATCGTTAAGGATATCGTTGAAATGCACGGCGGAAAGATAGAAGTCGAGTCTAAGGTTGATGAAGGGACTACTTTTTCGATCAGCCTTCCTAAAAATTTACGAATCCGCCGTTAAAGTCGCTGTTAGCCTCTAAGGAGACCTAATGACAAAAAAACAAGAGATAACCGACCTCTTACTTAAAGAGAAGCTGATAACTCCCGAACAACTCATCAAGGCCAAGGATGAGACCAAGCGTACTGGCCTTTCTTTGACCCGGGCTTTGGAAAAGCTGGGGTTTATCAGTGAAGAAGATATTGCCAAAGCCATGGCTAAATCTTTAGGTGTACCTTATATGGATTTGCGGGATTATATAATTGATTCCGATTTGACTAAACTTATCCCTGAGTCAATAGCTAAAAAACACAAGATGGTTCCTTTGTTCAAGGTTGGTTCAAGTCTCTCGGTAGCTATGTTAAATCCGCAGGATATAGTAGCTTTAGATGAGGCCAGAAAAATCAGTAAATTAGATACGATCGAACCGGTAGTAGCTTCCGAAGCCGGCATCCAAAAAATACTGGATAGTTATTACGGAGGCCCCGGTACTGTAGATGAAATAGTTTCTTTTATTGATGCCGATAAGATTACTGGTAGAGAAGATAAGGATTTGGCTGAGGTGGCTGAAGAGGCACCGGTAGTCAAGTTATTGAATCTAATAATCTCAAAAGCGGTTAAAGAGCGGGCTTCGGATATTCATATCGAACCGGAGGCCAAGAATCTATTGGTTCGCAATCGTATTGACGGAAGCTTACGGGAAGCCTATAACCTGCCTAAAGGGGTAGGCCGGGCAATAGCGTCGCGGATTAAAGTTTTATCCAATTTAGACATAGCCGAAAGTCGTCGACCCCAGGATGGAAAGATCAGCCTGAATGTGGAAAACCGCAGTTTGGATATAAGAGTTTCTACCTTTCCTACCGTACACGGTGAGAACATAGTGATGAGGCTTCTTGATAAATCAGCAGTAATTTTGGGTTTGAGTGACTTAGGTTTATCCAAAGAAAAATTAGATAGTTTTTTAGAACTGATCCGTCGGCCCAATGGGATAATCTTAGTGACCGGGCCTACCGGGTCAGGAAAAACTACTACTCTTTATGCTGCTTTGACTACGATTAATTCGGTGGATAAAAACATTATAACTATTGAAGATCCGGTTGAATACGAATTGCCTTTAATCCGCCAGACCCAGGTGAATGCAAAAATCGGAGTTACTTTTGCTGAAGGCCTGAAGGCTATTTTACGTCAAGATCCGGATATTATTATGGTCGGTGAGATCAGGGATAAAGATACCGCTGATATTGCTATCCGGGCTTCCTTAACCGGGCATCTGGTTTTTTCAACCCTTCATACTAATGATGCGGTTTCTTCATTGACCCGTTTGGTTGATATGGGTATCGAAACGTTTTTAATCTCAAGTTCAGTCATCGGTATAGTCGCCCAGAGGCTGGTAAGAGTTATCTGTGATAAGTGCAAAGAAAAATATACTCCGGTAGACCCAGCGTTAAAGGATCTTGGGGATAAGGCCAAAGGAGATTTTTACCGCGGCAAAGGCTGTAAAAACTGTGAAGGAAGCGGTTTCTCCGGCCGAATAGGTATATTTGAATTCCTCACCATCAATGAAGAAATACGCAGGATGGTTAACGAGAAAAAAACTGCCGACCAGATAAGTGAGAAAGCTTTGTCTTTAGGCTTATTGAAAACTTTAAGAGAGGATGGTCTGGAGAAAGTAGCGCAAGGTGTAACCACAATTGAGGAAGTCTTAAGAGTTACTAAGGTTTAAGTGATGGCCAAGTATCAATATAAAGCACGTGATAAGTATGGTAAGCTGGTCAGCGGCTCAATGGAAGCGTTGACTGAAAACGCGGTAGCTGAGAAGTTAAAAGAGATGGAATATTTGCCTACTTCTATTCGGGAGATGAACAAAAAGGATAGTTTTTTTGATAATTGGGCTGCTCGTTTGCGTAAAGTCAGGCTTAATGAGCTGAATATGTTTACTCGGCAGTTTGCCACCTTACAGAAAGCCGGAGTCACCATCATCGCCAGTTTAAAAGCCCTCGGCGAGCAGACCAACAACAAGCTGTTTAAGGAAACTTTAGAAAAGGTATCACAGGATGTCCGGGAGGGAAGAGATTTATCTTCTAGTTTAGAAAAACATCCGAAAGTTTTTAGCCCACTTTACGTTAATATGCTTAAATCTGCCGAGGAAGGCGGGACTTTATCCGAGGCCATGGAACGTTTAAGCGCCTTAGGGGTTCATGAGGAAAAGGTCAGGATGCAGATTAAAACGGCAACCCGCTATCCGGTAATGGTAGTTTGTTCGATGGTGGTGGCATTTATCATTTTGATTGTTTTTGTAATTCCAAAATTCGTCAAGGTTTACAGCGCGGCTGCAGTGGCTTTACCGCTTCCAACCAAAATACTTATTTGGGCTAACTATGCGGTCACTAGATACTGGTGGGCTACTGCTATACTAGTTGGTGGAGCTATATTCTTTTTATATAAGTATATCAATACTAAGCCGGGAAGATTTCTTTGGGATAAGTTTAAATTGAAAATTCCGGTTTTTGGGCCGCTTTTTCTCAAAGTCTATATGTCCCGTTTTGCCCGGGCTACCGGAACCTTGATGCGTTCGGGAGTGCCGATTTTGAGGGTTCTAGAGTTAGCTTCCCAAGGGGTGGGCAATGTGGTGGTTGAAGATACCATAAATAATATCCGTAAAGCGGTAAATGAAGGCGAAGGAATTGCCAGTCCGATGAAGAAAAGTGGTCTGTTTACTCCGGCAGTTATCCAGATGGTTTCAGTAGGCGAAGATTCAGGAAAGGTGGATGAGTTGCTTTTATTCATTTCGGATTATTACGATACTCAGATAGAATATACGATTGATAATTTCAGTTCTTTGATCGAGCCGATGATGCTTCTGATTTTAGGTTTGGGGGTCCTGCTTATGGCTTTGGGTATATTTTTGCCGATGTGGAATTTAATGGCGGTTTTTAAACGATGAAGGGGGTATATGCATGAAGAAGGGTTTTACTTTGATCGAGTTGATCATGATCATTGTTATTTTGGGAATTTTAGCAGCCGTAGCCATACCTAAATACTATGATCTTCAGTCGCAAGCTAAAATCGCGGCGGAAGATGGGGTGATTGGCGGAGTGCGTTCAGGTATTGCTACTTATTATGCCAGCACTTGTGCTAACGGAACCTGTGCTTATCCCAGCACTTTAGACAGCGCCAGTAGCGCTGTTTGCAATAAAACTAATGTTTGTTTTGACACTGTCCTGGCCCAAGGTGGCATAACTGATGATTGGACTAAGGTAAACTCAACCAGCTATACTGGCCCGGCAAGTAATAATTACACTTACACCTTTGCTAATGGTTCTTTTCTCCAGGACTAAGTTTTAGATTTAAAATAGGGGGCAGGTATTTTCTGCCCCCTATTTATTGTTATTGATATGAGATTAAAAAGCGCCAATAAAGGTTTTGCTTTAATTACTGTAATCTTTGCAGTGGTTTTAATGGCTATTGTCGCTTTAGGAATAGCCACCTATATCAGTGAAGCTTTAAGGTATAACATCTCCAATATTAATCAGCAAACAGCTCTATACGCTGCCCAGGCCGGAGTCATGGCCGCAGTAGCAGACTATAAAAATGACGGCTTGGTAACTGCCCAGACTGATACTCAAATCGCTGCTAATACTTATTATTCGTTTGGCGGTTCAGGTATGTTTTTTATTGCTGATTGTAGTTCCCCTAGCATAGTCGCTGACCGTAAAATTAAAAATATTAGTATGACTAATGTGGGTGCAACTGACCTTACTATAACTCACATGCAGGTAAGTTGGACCCCTAACAATGGAGAAAACTTAATTAATATAGATTTAGGCCGGGCTACTTCTGAGTGGAGCGGAACTGCTCCCAGCGGAACCAATATAGACATGATTGATTATACAATACCGGCCGGTACAACCGAGAATGATGTCTGGTTGGACTGGAGCGTGGGCAGCAGTATCAGCTCAAAGACCATTTCAGTAGTAGTTACTTTTAGTGATGGCAGTACGGTTGAGATTATGTTATTGGATGCCGGCCTAGGCAGCGCTAACGCGATGATGATCACCTCAACCGGTAAAGTAGTAGCGCCGGATACTTATCGGCGTACCCTTAAAGCTGCTTACGATGTGGGGACAAGTGAGATTATTTCCTGGGAAGAGTCTCAGGAACACCTAATGCCATGAATAAAAACAGTTTTACCCTTATCGAGTCGATTATTGCCATAGTGATTGCAGTCATAGTGATGATTCCGGTCGGGCTGATAACTATGGAATACATAAAAAGTATAGCTTATTCCCGTCAATTAACAGTTGCCGCTGGCTTAGCTAAACTGGAAATGTCCAAAGTTAACAATTTAGCTTACAACAATGCTACCTTAGCTGATGGCTATGATAGTAATACATCAAGTTACGAAGGTTACAGCCAGGATTTAAGGCGTGAAGTTGCCTATGTTGCTGGTTCAAACAGCACCTTAAAACAAGTCACGGTTACGGTTTATGAAGGTGGTAGTGCTAGCCAATTAGTAAAGCTAACTACTTATTTGGCTAATGTTTCATTTGGTTCAGGTAGCGGTGGCGGAAGCGTTGGCAGCGGAGGCCAAGCAGATTCATTAGCAGTGTCTGGTGGAAGCATTGCCGGTACGAATTTACAGAATGTTACCTTGGGAAATACCGGTGCCAGCGATATAACCATTACCGGTGTAATCATCAGCTTTACTGGCACAAGTGGCATAAAGGCTAAGACTATCACCATGGGCGCAAGTCAGAGATGGAGCGGTACTGGAAATTCCGGATCGACCATAACTTTAGAGACAAACTTTACTCTTTCGGCCGGAACAACTTATGCTAATACCGGTTTGTTTACTTTCAGTAAAAGCTTAAGCGCAGTCAGTAGTTTAGTTTTTATAATGAGTGACCTAACCGAGACTTCAAGCTATTCATGGTAAAAACAAAAAAAGCTGCAACCTTAATTGAGCTAATCATGACGATGTTGATAATTTCGATTGTGGCGGCGGCTGTAGCCGGTGCCGTGATTTTTTTTATTCAGTTGTTTGTTTATAGCCCGCGGCAGTTGGATACCCAGAAGATTGCTGATGAACTCAACAGTATAATCATCGAAGGTAATCCCGACGCCCGGGGTCTAAGATATACTCGTAACATAATCGATGCCTCAGCTGTTCAGTTTTCCTATAGTTATGGTTATCCGGCAGCTGCACTTTCAGCGAGGTTTCGTTGGGATAGTGGCGACGGCCATATTTATCGTTCAACCAGCAGTGATCAAGGAACCAGCTGGTCAGCTGAAGGAGCTGTCCCTTATTATATTTCAGCCTTGACTACCATTGATGGAAAAGATACTCCAGGAGCTATCTTCATCTACAAGAAGGCTCTAGACGCTGATTGGATTTCCGGGGTTGATGCTTTGGTTGATATCCGCCGGGTAATCATCAACTTCAATGTCCAAACCGCGACCGGAAATTTTGATGATTGGCAGGGTTCCACTAACCTTACTTCCAGCGCTGAAATCAAAAGTTTTTAAAAATACTTGTAACCGCTTCGGAAAAGACTTATAATTTAAGGGTATGATTGATTTTGCCCTTGAGAAATACCTTACTTTTTCAAAGAAGAGGCCAAAACATATTTTATCTATTGAGTTCGGCCGGGCTTTTTGTAAGTTGGCCTATTTACAGCTACACAAAAAAGGAATTAACCTTCTTGACTGGCGGGTGGAAAAATTATCCCTGGCCGGCGGCGGCAAACCAGAAGAATTAACCGCTTTAATCCGGTCTTTTTTAGAAAAGAATTCTTCTGAAAATCCCGAATTTTATCTGACCATCCCTGATTCTGATTCTGCGGCTATAAAACACCTCCAGCTTCCGGTTTTACCCAGGCAGGAAGTTATTGGTGCAGCTAAATGGCAGCTTAAAGAAGACCTTGCCTTTGATTTAGAAAAGGCAGTTATCGGCTGGGAATTGGTCCGTGAATACAGCGATCAGGAAGGAACTAAAAAAAATGAGATAGTTTTTGCCTTGGTCGAGGAGAAAGCCCTGAATGAATATATCGGCTTGGTAAAGGAACTCAATCTTAAGCCTTCGAAGATTTCTTTGGCCCCGCTTAATTACGGCAATATTCTAAAAAAATATTTTCCGGACTCAGGAACCCAGGTAGTGCTTGACCTAAGCTACGATCAAACTACTTTATATATTTATATTCAGGGCCGGCTGAAATTCATACGCAAACTACCGTTTTCTTCCCAGAAGCTTACTCAGGATTTGACCGGAACCCTAGTTTCCGATAAAGGCAAAACTCAACTTAGTTACCAGGAAGCCGAAAACATAAAACAAGCCTTTGGTATTCCTCAAGATCAGAGCCAGGATTTGGGTGAGAAAATCACAGCTATCCAGATGATTTCTTTATTGCGGCCGCATCTTGAACTTTTAGTCAAAGAATTAAAACGCACCTCTGATTACTTTTCTTCGGAGTTTAACCAGCCTTTGATCACGCGGCTTTGTCTTGTCGGCGGCGGCAGTAAT
>Ga0180009_10001484_pt1 | contig 28656 bp, 18 predicted proteins | sample OS_PC_MetaG_FD_123537 | JGI IMG/M metagenome (GOLD analysis project Ga0180009, IMG submission 123537) | Groundwater microbial communities from the Aspo Hard Rock Laboratory (HRL) deep subsurface site, Sweden - OS_PC_MetaG | ecosystem: Environmental > Aquatic > Deep subsurface > Groundwater... | reverse complement strand
TTGCTCAATTCTGGTCATTGCGAGGAGCAAAGCGACGTGGCAATCTTGTGGATTATCAACAGGTTGTGAGATTGCTTCGCTTCGCTCGCAATGACAATACTGGTGTTATGCAAAGCTCTCTTTTTAGACACAATTATAAAAAGAATCACGCTCAACCGGTGTGAAGCCGGCAGAAGATATAAGGCGTTCCATCTGACTGCGAGTTAAACCTTTTGCTGATTTTGCTCCTGCCATATGCGTGATCTTTTCTTCAATTATTGTACCATCCAGATCATCGGCCCCAAATGAAAGAGCCACCTGTGCCAGACTTTCGCCTATCATTACCCAGTAGGCCTTTATATGGCTGAAATTATCAAGCATAAGACGCGCCAAGGCTATGTTCTTTAAATCGTCGAATGCTGTTGTGCTTGGGAGATGCGACAGCCTTGTATTTTGTGAGTGAAAGGCAAGAGGGATAAATGCTGTAAATCCTCCTGTTTTATCCTGAAGTTCTCTTAATTTTATAAGGTGATCGACGCGTTCATTAAGTGTTTCTATATGGCCATAAAGCATTGTTGCATTTGATGTTAATTCTGCACTGTGTAAAGCTTCCATTATTTCAAGCCATCTGTTGCTGTCTATTTTTCTTGAGAAAAGCTTTTTCCTGACTCTGTCGCTCATGACCTCAGCGCCTCCGCCCGGGATCATTTCAAGTCCGGCCTTTTTTAATTTGGCAATTGTTTCTTCTATTGATAAGCCGCCGATTCTGGCAATATAGTCTATTTCTACTGCTGTAAAAGCTTTAATTGTTGAATCAGGACGTACTTCTTTGATGGTATTGAGCAATTCGATATAATAGTCAAATGAAAGGGAAGGGTTGAGCCCTCCAACAACATGTAATTCACGGACAGGTTCATCAATACGTTCCATAAGTCTTGTCCGTACATCATCGATGGAGAGTGTAAAGGCATCCTTTTCGCCATCATCTCTTGAAAATGCGCAGAACAGACATCTGTTCGAACAGATATTTGTGAAGTTTAAATGCTGGTTGTAAACATAAAAGGCTCTGTTACCATGATGTTTGCGGCGAACATAATCTGCCAAATGTCCCACGCCGATCAGATCATTGCTTTTATAAAGGGCAATACCATCTTCAAAGCCAAGACGTTCTCCTGAAACAACCTTGTCGTTAATTTCATTCAAACGTTTATCTAAAAAAGAATATTTCATGTTATTTTATTCTTTAGTTTTATGTAAATTCTTATTTCGTATATTTTACGAGTTGAGGTTGCTGTATTTGCAAGGCGCGACGCATAAAATATTTGCAATATGACCGCTCGGTCATTCATATAGAAATAAATAAAAAATATAGCAAGAATTTTTTGCAGGAAGAATTTAACCCAATAACTTACGGAAATCTGTGTAATCTGCGTAATTTGTGGATTAAAAAACCCCGCCAATATGGCGGGGTTAAAAATTGAAGATTGGTAACTTTTCAAAAAGTTGGGGTAAATCATATTTTGCGATTATTCTCTGGATTCCCGCCTTCGCGGGAATGACAGACACTTACACCCAATCGTCATTCCCGCGAAGGCGGGAATCAAGGAGTTATTGCCCGAACTTATTGAGAACTTACGAATATTGAAGGTATTCTATCCCGCCCGCCTCGCCTGAAGGCGAGGCCGATAGCGGGCAGGCAACAAAAGGACGAAGAGCATTGAGTACGGCTCGCGATGGCGGGGCAGGAGCGATACAACAAATATTCAATATTCAATGTTCAATTTAGGTTAGAGCTTGCTTCCACAATTTGGACAGAATTTATCTTCTTTATTTATCTGGGCACTACAATTCTTACAGCGTTCACGAGGCAGTGCAAGTTCAATGAGAAGCTGGCCTTTTTTGACCGGAACCATTTTCTTATCAGTTTTATAGTCGGCAAATACAAGAATACGCTTTACAACACCTCCAACAGGTGAGGTAACTCCATATTCAACCTTCATCAGTGCAAGGTTAAATATCTCTTCACCAGCTTCAACATTATCGCCGACTTTTTTGTGGACAAGCCAGAGGTCGGCATCAAATGGAGCGCCAATGTGATAGGGGTTGTCTTCGTTCGCCATTTCAACTCCGCGCTTTTCTACAGCCCCTTTTTCAACTTGTATTTCCTGTACAAAAACCTCATGATCCAGTTTATAGCGAATTCGCCTGGTACCATTCTTACTGATATTTCCGATGTGCATTACTTCTATTGTATGTACCTTTCCATCAGAGGTATGAAATTCGCGTTCAACACCTGTTTCCAAACCCTCAAACCATATATCATCCGGCAGAACGTTTGGGTCGCTGAATTTTTCAAGATTTTTTATCAGTTTTAAGGCATCTCCGGGATGATTAAGATAATTAACCAGCTCATTTTCGTTCGGTTCTCTTCCGATGTGACCAGCAAGTTCTTTCTTTAATTCATCAATATCAACAGACGGCAGGAAATTAAGAGGACTTTCCTCTGTTCTGTTGGCAATAGCTTCCTCATATTTATCTCCAAAAACTGACTGATAAACCCATACATGAGGCCATCCAAGAGGAAGTTTGCCGAATTTTCCCAAAAGAAGATTTTTCAGAGCATCATTTGCGTTGATAAATATAATCCGGCGATCTTCTTTTGTTTTTTCGTCAAGTTCATCTTCCGGAACAGAAGTAACTTTCTTTAAAAGATCTGTGATCCTTTGTACCTCTGTCATTCCGCCACGTTCATAGGCATTAACAACCATTAAATATCCGTTGGTCCAGGTAACCTGAGAGCCCGGTGTAACGTCATGGTATCTGATCAGCTTTCTGTATAGTTCAAGGACTTGCAGGATGCTTGGAAGCAGGAATGCATAGCCTTGTTTCAGGGCGCTTTCCTGGCTGCTTGAGGTTGCACCGCCCGGCAGCCCGTGCAGTGTTACGTCGTGATCAACCCCAAGAAATGTCGGTCTGCAGTAATGATCATAAACAGGCATAATCTGTTTTAATACAGACGCTGTTTCCCTTATTCTATCTTTGTCAAGACGTGTCTTTAAGCCGAGTTCACCTTCTATATAAGCTAACACAGGCATAACAGCCGCCTGGCCATAGAATCTTACACTGGGACCGTCACCAACATCCAGAATTTTTGCTCCCGCCTTAGCAGCAGCACCAAGTGCAGGTACAGCCAGGCCGTCTGTGGCATGACGGTGATATTGAACAATCAGGTCAGGATACTTGTCAAGTATTTCAGATACAAGACTTTTTATAAATCTTGGAGGGCATACTCCTGCCATATCTTTAAGACAGAAAATTATTTTTTTGGATGCTTCGTTTTTACTGCATTCAAGAATTCGCCCTGTCATTGAAAGTATTTCATCAAGCACGCCGAGATAATGTGGTTCATCAAAACCTTTTGCCCAGCTCAAACTTATAGCTGGTTCGAAAATACGATTTTCAGCTTTTAGGGCGATTTCTGCGAACGGCACCATATTTTCTATATGATTAAGAAAGTCAAAACACCGTATTACATGATAATGCTTAATTATCAATTCTCCTGTTCGTTGCATAATCTCCCGGCATTGCGGAGCATAACCAAGGATATTTGTTGAGCGTATTAGTATAAGCTTTTGTGTATTCGGCGCAAAATTATTCCAGTCTTCAGCTTCTTCCCAGGGATCTGTCATGCAGCCAAGCATTCCAACGTGATAGTGCGCACCGCCACCGTTTTCAATAGATACATATCCGCATCTGTCAATAAGCGGACCTATCAAACGGTCTGAATAAAGCCTGAATCTATTCCCGGTTTCCGACTGGGTAATGTCTCTGGGTGTAGTGTTGCAGAACTCAACGTATTCTGAGTTTCGCAGTGTATTAAGGAGTTTGTCCCTGTTGCCATTTGGATCAAATGGGGGAGAATAAGAATGGTCGTTTGCTACTTTTTTTGAAACAGAAGAAACGTCGACTGCCATTGGACCGACTATGGTATCGCCGTATTTTCTGTATTTTCCGAGGCCTAAATAAGGATTATATCCCTTTGCTGTAATTTCAGCCATTAGAGATGAAAGCCTTATCTCTTCAGGCACATCTTCAGTATAAACCATTAATTCAGGAGTATTGTCGATGAATTTTGTATCAACTTCACCTTCAATGAATTTGGAATGAGAGATAACTTTTTTGTGAAACGGAATTGTTGTTTTTAAACCATCTATAAAGTACTCGGCAAGCGCTCTCTGCATAACTGCAAGGGCCTTTTCCCATGTTGCACCATGTGTCATGAGAAGGCTTCCAAGAGAATCATAGGCTTTGGGGAATTCATATCCGCTGAAAATACATGAATCAAGCCTTACTCCCTCGCCGCCGGGAGAGAGATATCTTGTAATCTCACCTGCATTGGGTTGAAAATTTGCCTTTGGATCTTCAAAATTTATACGGCACTGCATTGCGAATCCCCTGGGTTTTAATTCCTCCTGGTTTAACCGCAATTTTTCGCCAAAGGATACTCTTATCATTTCTTCTACCAGATCTATGCCATATAGAAGTTCTGTTATGCCGTGTTCAACCTGAAGCCTGGTGTTAGCTTCAATGAAATAGTAATTCAGGTTTTCATCTACCAGGAACTCAAAGGTGCCGATAGAGTCATAATTAGCAGCCGATACTATTCTTAAAGTTGCATCTTTTAAAGCTTTTCTTAATTCCGGAGTTACCTTTTTCCACGGTGAAGGGGTTATTTCCAGCAACTTCTGGTTTTTTCTCTGTGTAGAGCAGTCGCGCTCATCAAGCACAACTGAATTGCCGAATGGTCCACAGATGGCTTGTATTTCCAAATGCCTGACCGAAGTTAAAAACTTTTCAATATATAAATTAGGATTGCCGAAACTGACCTCTGCAATAGCTGAAGCCTTCTCAAAATTCTGTTCAAGTTCTTCCTGAGAATTAACTATTACAATCCCTCTGCCGCCGCCGCCGCCTTCACTTTTTATCATGACCGGATAGCCGATTTTTTTGGCTGTATTTTTTGCTTCATCAAGAGTTACCGCATCATCTGAGCCAGGAATAACAGGAACATCAGCTGACTTTGCAATTTCACGGGCCTTAACTTTGTTCCCCAGTTTTTTCATAGGATCTTCAGAGGGACCAATGAAAATAATTCCATTATCTTTACAAAGAGAGGGGAATCTATTATTTTCTGCTGCAAAACCCCATCCAGGATGAAGAGCCTGTATATTGTGGTTTTTTGCAACGCGTACAATCTCATTTATATCCAGATATCCACCTTCGGTTCGAATAGTATATGCCTTATCTGCTTTGGTTACATGCGGTGCTGTCTTATCTTCTTCCGTAGCAAATGCTACATAAATACCCCCCATTTCCCGAATGGTTCTTCCTATACGAAGAGCAGGTATACCGCGATTAGCAACTCCTATCCTAACGTTTTTAATTGGTGAATTCATTGTAGTTTATCCTCTCAACTTAGGTTTTGGAAACATTTTCCTGCTGAATCACTTCCGAAACTTTCTTTTTAAAATATCGTCATTTTTTTGTCAATGTGAAAATTTGATGGTTTCAGGGTAGCGGCTTTCATATTGACGTAAATGCATGTTTCAGGTAAACTTATAGCAGTCCAAAGGTTCACGGTTCACGGTTCACGGTTGAAAAAAACAGAAGGTAGAGGAGAATTATGGGGGTCCTCTTTTGAAGATTTAGAAGTTTGGAAAAAATCTTGCAGATTATCAGTACGTCTTTATAAATTATTAAGAGATTGCCGTGAAAAAACCGTGAACTGTGAACCGTGAACCGTGAACCTAATTAGTTACGAGAATTATATTATGCCGGGATTGAATATTTTTACCAGCAACCGTCTTGAGATACTGGCCGAACAACTATCAAGGATAATAGGCAGTCCTTTTAGCAATACTTTGCCTTCCCCGCTTTCGCGTGAAATTATCGTTGTCCAAAGCAAAGGAATAGGGCGATGGTTATCAATGGAGCTGGCCAGGCACAATGGTATCAGCGCAAATATATTTTTCCCCTTTCCAAATACTTGCTTAAATGAGGTTTTTAAAAAACTAATGCCGGATATGCCGGAGGAGTCTCTATTTGATCCTGATATTATGACTTTCAGAATTATGGACATCTTGCCGGAATGCCGGCACAGGGCAGGTTTTGAAAGTATTAAAAAATATCTGGCAGATGATAAAAATAAGCAAAAGCTTTTTCAATTGTCTGAAAAGATTTCAGAGACTTTTGACCAGTACCTTGTTTTCCGGCCGGATATTATTTTTAAGTGGGAAGAAGGCAAAGAAGATCACTGGCAGGCAAAACTGTGGCGTGAACTTATATCCGGCAATGAAAATCAGCATAGAGCATGGCTGAGAAAAGCCTTTATACAAAAAGTCAGGGACAGATCCGATAAAATATCTAATCTTCCTGAAAGAATATTCATATTCGGCATATCCTATCTTCCACCATTCCATACACAGGTATTTGTAGAATTATCCAGCGTTGTACAAGTTATTTTTTTTGTTCTGAACCCCTGTATGGTTTATTGGGCAGATATTGTTTCCGAAAAAGAGAAAAGTAGAATTAAGAGAAAATACGTTGCAAGAGTTTCCGCATTGGATGAACTCCATCTTGAAACGGGAAACAGTCTCCTTGCATCTATGGGGAAACAAGGAAGAGATTTTTTTGAACTTATCAGTGGATTTGACTGCGAGTCGTATGAACTTTTCGAGGATCAGGCAGAATACGACATGCTTTCATGTGTTCAGTCAGATATATTATATTTAAGAGACAGAAAACATGCTGAAAATAAATTTTTAATTAATGTTGAGACAGACACCTCCATTCAGGTTCATTCATGCCACAGCCCCATGAGAGAAATTGAGGTTTTGCACGATAATTTACTCGCCATGTTCGAAAAAAACCCGGATCTCAAACCAAAAGATATTATAGTAATGACGCCCGACATAGAGACCTATGCTCCATTTATCCATGCTGTATTTGATGCCCAGGCGTATGATTCATTGCGAATCCCTTTCAGCATTGCAGACCGCAGCATTAGAGAAGAAAGTAGAATTATTGATTCATTTTTGTCGATACTCGATCTGAAAAACAGCAGATTGGGAGCAGATCAGATTATTTCTCTTCTGGAATCTTTAGGGATAAAAGAAAAATTCGAAATGACTGAATCGGATATACAGATTATCAGAGGCTGGATAAATGATACAAGAATCAGGTGGGGAATTGATGCTATAAGCCGGACCAGTTTAAATCTTCCTGCATTCCATGAAAACACCTGGCGAGCCGGCATTGACAGGATGTTGTTGGGATATGCGATGCCCGGTCATGAAAGAGATATGTTTTGCGGAATTCTTCCCTATGATAATATTGAAGGAAATGAGGTCAAAATTCTGGGAAGATTTCTTGAATTTCTGGACAGAGTCTTTATGAGCGTAAAGGACTTAAACCAGGCTAAAACATTATCCGGATGGCATGATGCTCTTAATTCTATAATTGACAGGTTTTTACCCAGGAATGATGATGATATTGAACGCGAGATAGAGTTTATCCGCCATCTTATTAATGATATATTAAAGATACAGGAATTATCTGATTTTAACGAAAATATAGATATTGAAGTTATAAAAACATATCTTGAAAGGCGTTTTAAACGCGAGGATTTAGGTTCGGGTTTTATTTCGGGAGGGGTTACATTTTGTGCGATGCTCCCAATGAGAAGTATTCCGTTTAAGGTCGTATGCCTTGCAGGTATGAATAATGACGCATTCCCGCGCGGTTCAAAAATTTTAAGCTTTGATATTATAGCAAAAGACCCAAAGCCGGGAGATAGATTAAGAAGAAATGATGACAAATATCTTTTTCTTGAGGCGCTTATTTCGGCAAGGAAGAAACTTTATATCAGCTATGTGGGACAGAGCATCGAAGACAATACTCAAATTCCTCCGTCTGTTGTTGTAAGTGAGTTGCTCGACTACATCAAGGAAGGTTTTTATGTTCCCGAAAAATGCATTCTTGATCACGTTATAACTAAACACAGACTACAGGCGTTTTCTCCAGAGTATTTTAAAGGAAACAGCAAGCTGTTCAGTTATGCTGAGGAGAATTTTGTTGACAGCAGAAGAACTTTTGGATCTGAAATGGCTTTACATTTTGTTTCGACAGGACTTTCAGAACCGTCAGAAGAATGGAAGACCCTGGATATTGAAACTTTATGCTTTTTTTTCACCAATCCTGCCAAATTTCTGATTGAAAGGCGACTCGAAATATACCTTGAAGAAACATCGCCTGTTTCAGACGACAGGGAAGCATTTACATTAGAGGGTATTGAAAAATATCATATGGAGCAGCGACTTTTTCAAAATTGCATATCAGGGTTTGACTTGAGGGATTCGTTGCCTGTATATAGAGCAATGGGGCGCCTTCCTTGCGGCAATGTAGGGGAGTTTTACTACAGAGAATCAGGAGTTAATGTAGAAGATTTTGTCGGCAGAATAGACGATTTTAAAAAAAATCTTTCCCCTATCCAGGTTAGTCTGGATGTTTCAGATTTTAAAATAACCGGCGTGCTGGATAATATTTTTGAGTTTGGCCTGGTTAATATCCGTTACGCAAACAGGAAGTCAAAAGATCTTTTAAAATCCTGGATCTATCACCTTGTTCTTTGCTTGTCGGATGAACAGAACTATCCGAAAAAGAGTCATCTTGTTTGTAAAGATGAAACATGGGAATTTGATCCTGTTAGAGAAAGTAAAGATATTTTAGAGAATCTTCTTGCGTTATACTGGCAGGGATTATCAAAACCGATTCACTTTTTTCCTGAAACATCGCTTGATTATAGCCAAAGGACATTGATGAAAAATGAAAACCGGCGGACTGCGTTAAATTACTCAAGAAAAAAATGGATTGGAGCTTATTACAAAGGCGGCTGGAGCGAGTCGGATAATCCTTATTATAAGCTTTGTTTCAGTAAAACAGATCCGTTTGATAAAGAATTCAGAAAAATTGCAGAAAAAGTTTTTGCTCCGCTTTTAAAGCATTGCAGAAAAATTTGAGCTGGAGGACTTTATGTTAACCCGCTTAAAGATTTCAGGTTTCAAAAACCTTGTTGATGTGGACGTTCATTTTGGGCCCTTTAATTGTATAACAGGAGTGAATGGCTCCGGTAAATCAAATTTGTTTGATGCTATAAAATTTCTGAGCGCCTTGTCCGGCAGTACGTTAATTGATGCAGCAGTTTCCGTATGTCGTGAAGGGGAAAAAACGCCCGATATACGCAGTCTGTTTCACTGCGTTGGCGGCAAATCCGCTAAAGAAATATCTTTTGAGGCAGAGATTATAATTCCGGAACAAGGCATTGATGATTTAGGCCAGAAAGCCGAAGCCAGTATTACATTTTTACGTTATATTGTTACTATAGCTTACAGAGATGATAATAGCCTTCCTTCCCTGGGATCGCTTGAATTAGTTCGAGAAGAACTGGACCGTATAAATCTGCACGATGCTTCCAAACATTTAAAGTTTCCCCATAAAGCAGGTTTATGGCGAAAGTCTGTAATAAAAGGCAAGAGAGCATTGCCCTTTATATCAACCGAAAATTCAGGAAAGCAGAAAGACTCCAGTATTATTAAGTTAATTCAGGATGGAATTCAGGGAAGAACAAAGACTTTTCAGCTTGCCGCCCTTCCTCGTACCGTTCTTTCCACAGCAACCTCTGAGAATCCCACAGCATTTTTGGCACGACGTGAAATGCAGTCCTGGCGGGTATTACGACTGGAACCGTCTTCATTATGGGCTTCTGATAAGTTTGCAACTCCTCCTGGATTAGGCGCCGATGGTTCTCACATTCCTGCAACTTTGTATTATCTGTCACATGTCCCGGGCAGCTCAAATAAAGTTTCCGACAATAAAGCTGTATTGACATATGATCAAATTGCTTCACGTTTATCAAAGTTTAATGAGAATATTCACAAAGTAAGAGTTGAACGTGATGAAAAAAGAGAACTTTTGACATTGGAAGTTGTTGATCATGATGGTACGGTTCATCGGGCAAGTTCAGTCTCCGGCGGGACATTGCGCTTCTTAGCCATGATTGTCTTAGAGTTGGATACAAGGCCGGTTGGTCTTATTTGCCTGGAAGAACCGGAAAACAGTATTTATCCTGATCGCATTCCAGAGGTTTTAAAACTTCTTCAGGATATTGCTACCAACCCAAAAAGGCAGGTTGGACCGGATAATCCCCTTCGGCAGATTATTATTAATAGCAATTCGCCTATTATTTTGAATCAAGTTTCTGCTGATAATTTATTATTTACTGGATTAAAAGAATTAGAATGCGCCGGCCTGAAATTTAAAAGAGCTTGTTTTAGCTGTTTGCCTGATACATGGCGAAAGAAAGCTTTCCCGGAATCAGATACAGTTTCTAAGGACAAAGTATTTTCCTATTTAAAATCTATATTTCCTGCCGAAGAACAATCATTAGATATAAGTCCAAAACCGAAACAGAAAAAATCAGAAAGCACTGATGACCGCTTTGATCCGCAACTGCGGCTTCCCACATTTAGCGATGTTTAAACCTGAGTTGTATTACCCAGATAGCCATTGAGGCAGGGGCAGTTTTCCGGCTTTTGCTATGGATAAAAGCGCTTTTTTTCAAAAAAGTTCCTTGAGTTTGACAATAGAAAAGATTATTACAATATTTTTTCTTTGTGGACTGGTTTGTCCATGTTTTGGTTATTCTCAACGGACGGTTGATGCTGTGAAATAAATTTTCTACTTAAAGCGAGGAATTATGGGCGGGTTATTTGGAACTGTTTCTAAAAAAGATTGCACAATGGACCTGTTTTACGGAACAGATTACCATTCTCATTTAGGTACTAAAAGAGGTGGTATGGCTGTATGCAATTCTGAAGGATATGAAAGGGCTATTCATAATATTGAAAATGATTATTTCAGATCCAAATTTGAGCCTGATCTTCCCAAGTTGCATGGCAAGAAGGGTATAGGAATTATTAGTGACTATGATGCTCAGCCATTGGTAGTTGGTTCTCATTTAGGGCCATTTGCAATAGTCACAGTGGGTAAAATAAATAATATTGATGAACTTGCAAAAAGAGCATTTGAGAAAAAAATGCATTTTTCGGAGATAAGCAGGGGAAAAATAAACCCGACTGAGCTTGTCGCAATGTTAATCAGCGAAGAAGGATCTTTTGAGGATGGGATACATAATGCACAAGAGTTAATTAAGGGTTCCTGTTCAATCCTTTTACTTACTGAAGACGGTATTTATGCTGCAAGGGACAGATTAGGAAGAACTCCTATTATAATCGGCAAGAAAGAAGGGGCTTATGCAGCATCTTCAGAAACATGCGCGTTGCCTAATCTTGGTTTTGAAGTTGATAAATATCTTGGTCCAGGCGAGATTGTTTTTATGACAGAGGATGGATATGAACAGCGGAGAAAGCCTGGCGATAAAATGCAGATTTGTGCTTTTCTCTGGGTTTATTATGGTTATCCTGCATCATGCTATGAAGACATTAATGTTGAAGCTGTAAGATACAGATGTGGCGGAGCCCTTGCTAAAAATGATGATATTGATATTGATTCTGTTGCAGGGATTCCGGATTCAGGAATAGGGCACGGATTAGGGTATGCTAATGAAAAAAAAATTCCGTATGTGAGACCTTTTGTTAAATATACTCCTACATGGCCGAGAAGTTTTATGCCCCAGACTCAAAACATAAGAGATCTTGTTGCAAAGATGAAGCTGATTCCGGTCAAAACTTTGATTGACGGCAAAAAGCTGCTTTTTTGTGACGACTCAATAGTAAGGGGCACACAGTTAAAGGATAATGTCCAGATATTATATGACTGTGGAGCGTTGGAAGTCCATATGCGGATTGCATGTCCTACCTTAATCTATCCCTGTGAGTTTCTGAATTTTTCCACATCACGATCAACATTGGATCTTGCTGGAAGAAAAGCTATAGCTAAACTTGGAAACAGAGAAGATCCGTCAATATCTGAATATGTAGCTGCAGGAACTGAAAAAAATTGTGAAATGATTGAAAGAATACGGCGGCAGTTAAAACTCACCTCTTTAAAATATCAGAAAATGGAAAATCTTATAGGGGCAATCGGCCTTCCTAAAGATAAATTATGTACTCATTGCTGGGATGGGACCAGTTATTTCTGAAGCCTACGCTTAGCCTTTGGTGTAATTAATCTGCGGATTGCATATGAGAACCCACTTTAAGAGAGTTGAACCGGTTTGGATTTCAGTTATATTTTTCGGTTTGCTCTTTATGTTTCTATTATTCTTCCGCCTTGGTTTTTTTCACAAAGATACCTCTTTTGTACTCTTGGGAAATAAGCTGATATCTGAGAAAGAATCCTGGATGAATATCCTGCAACAAGATAAAAAGATTGGATATTCCCACCATCGCTTGATTCCAAAAGAAAACGGGTTTAGTCTGTTTGAGTCAACTTGCATGAGGCTCAATACAATGGGTATGGTACAGGATGTTTATATCCATACGAATGGCGAGCTAAATTCCGATTTTTCCTTAGCATCATTTCTGTTCAATCTTCGGTCCGGCATGTTTAATTTCAGGGCAAGCGGTAAGGTAGAAGGGAATAAACTTATTATTAAAGCTGATGAACAGGAGTTTGAATTTTTATTGGAAAACAATCTTTATCTGACGGCCGGGATATTGGATGCAGCTTGGGCATCCGGGCTTGAAAAGAATCAGGCCAGAACTTTTTTTGTGTTTGACCCGGCTTCAATGGGTTTGCGGCCCGTTAGAATCACCCTGCATGGAAGTGAGTCAATGGAAGTTATGGGCTATAAACAAAATACAGATAAGGTTACGGTTGATTTTATGGGGTCCTCAATGACAGCCTGGATTGGAGAGGATGGAAGTGTTGTTGCGGAAGAGGGGTTTATGGGAATTAAGCTTGTAAGAGTTAGTAAAGATGAAGCACTGAAAGGTCTGGATTTGCCTATTGATCAGGATGTAACTGATTTTTTTTCCGTTGCATCTGATGTGCCTATAAAACAACGCGATAAAATTAATTTGCTGAAAATAAGAATAGCGGGCATAAACGACAGCCTTTCTTTAAACGGGGGAAGGCAGAGCCTGGCCGATGGAATATTGACTATAAATAAAGAAAATATTCCTGAAATAGTTGCAATGTCTGGGGACAGCAAAAAGATATATTTTAGGCCTACTCCCTTTGTCCAGTCTGATCATCCGGAAATAAAAAGCAAGGTCAGTGAAATCGTTTTGCCGGACGACACTCCTCTTGCAAAAGCTCAGAAAATTATGCGCTGGATTTATGAAAATATACAGAAAAGACCTGTTCTTTCAGTTCCAAATGCTCTGGAAACTCTGAGGAATAGAATGGGCGACTGCAACGAACATGCGGTTCTGATGGCTGCCATGGCCCGTGCTGCAGGTGTTCCAGCCCAGATAGAGACCGGATTGGTTTATATGAAAGGCCGCTTTTACTATCATGCATGGAATGTTCTTTATCTTGGCGACTGGGTTACAGTTGATGCTCTCATGGGGCAGATGCCTGCGGATGTGACTCATATCCGCCTTATACGAGGAGAACCTGATAAACAAATCGACCTAATTAAGGTTATAGGGAAGGTAAAGATAAAGATTCTGGAGCAGTCTTGACGGCTTCGTAAAAAGTCCATTTTCTGCGTTGCGCTGCATTCCCTGCCCTGTTAAATTTTTGCTATGCAAAACGGCGAAGCCGATTTAACAGGGTAAATCATTGCGACGTAGCTATAACTACGTCTCTCTCCTCAGGATTTGCGCGCCTTGAAACTGAAGCTTTTTACTTTGCCGTCTAAATTTTGACTTTTTACATATCCTTCTACGAAAGAGCTTTAGGTGTGATACATTAAAATCCAGGACACGAAGTGAAGCATTATAGCGCTAAACTGTTTGAACGCATTAGATATCATTAAGAAAGAACTTGACAGGATTATGTGTTATTTATAATAGTTAGCTTAACCACAACAATATCTTTAAATTCGCTGCGAGTTCTTTCTTTATGATATGTTATGCGAGAGTTTTTCATGGTTTTAATGTATTATACCTGAAGCGGCTACAAACTAATCCCCAGCTCCTGAATTAGTTATGCATCATTTTATAAGTTGTTCGTGAGGAATTCGGGTTAATGATACATCTGGTAAATCTTTCTAAACAATTCGGAAACATTAAAGCTGTTGATAGGCTGAATCTGGTTGTATCTTCCGGTGAGCTGTTTGGTTTTATTGGTCCAAACGGGGCAGGCAAGACCACCACCATACATATGATAGGCGGTTTGCTGGCGCCTACTGAAGGTTCTGTAATAATAGACGGAATAGACATGGCAAAAGAGCCGGAGAAAGCAAAAAAGAAAATAGGATTAATCCCGGATCGTCCTTTTCTGTATGAGAAACTAACTGGCATGGAGTTTTTAAAGTTTACGGCAGATCTTTATGAAGTAGGTGAAGAAGCATTTTTAGAGAGGTCGGAAAAACTTCTAAACATGTTTTCTCTTGTTGATCGTGCTCATGAATTAATTGAATCCTATTCACACGGCATGAAACAGCGCCTTATAATGTCTGCCGCTTTACTGCATGAGCCGCCTTTGATTGTTGTTGATGAACCCATGGTCGGACTGGACCCGAGGGGTATTAAAATGGTGAAAAACCTGTTCCGCAGTCTTGTCGCAAAAGGAACCACGATATTTATGTCGACCCATACACTGAGACTGGCGGAAGATGTTTGTGACCGTATAGGTATCATAAATAATGGAAAGCTGATTGTAACAGGGACAATAAATGAATTAAAACATACAGCGCAAATAGGAGAAGCGGATTTGGAAAAGGTTTTTTTCCAACTGACCGAGAAAGAAATTTCCTTATGAAACAGGTAGCCATTCTATTAAGTCCCCGCTTGTTATCTTTTAGAAACAAAGGATTTGCAAAAGACAGGAGTATAAAGTTTATTTTATTTGCCGGCATAGGCCTTAGCTTCTGGGCAGGTATTTTTGCCATATGTTATCGAGTCCTTATGTATTTCCAAAGAGTAGAGGGCCTTGGCAATATACTTGCCAGCAAGCTTCTTTCCATGGTTCTGCTTGTCCTTTTTTCTCTTTTGATTTTCAGTTCCATTCTTACCTCTCTGTCAAATCTATATTTGAGCAGAGACCTTGCTTTTGTGCATTCTTTGCCGGTGCCCAGCGAAAAAATTTTTCTTGCAAAGTGGATTGAAAGCACTATTGATAGTTCATGGATGGTTGTGGTCTACACTATTCCGGTTTTTATCTCTTATGGAATAGTTTTTAATGCGGGTCCTTTTTTTTATACAGATATAGCTCTGACTCTTTTCCCATTATGCATTATTGCGTCGGCTTTAAGCTCTATCATGGTTTTGGCGACTGTTATTATTCTTCCGGCAAGCCGTATTAGAAGTATTTTTGTTTTCCTGGGTCTTGCTTTGCTTGTAATTCTCTATATAACTTTCCGCCTTTTAAGACCGGAAAGACTTGTGAATCCTGAAAATTTTGCATCACTTCTTAGTTATCTGAACAATTTAAGCGCTCCGTCTTCTCCTTTACTTCCAAGCACATGGGCTTTTGACAGCCTTAAAGCCGCCCTTGCCGGAGATGTAAGTCATGCATTGTTTAATACGAGTTTATCAGTTAGCTGTGCCGGCTTCCTGATATTTTTAAGCATACTGATAGCCAGGGCTGTTTATTTTAAGGGGTTTTCCAAATCACAAGCATCAATGGGCCTGTTTTTTCATCGTAAAAGCAATAAGCTTGACAGATTGTTTTCTTTTTTGCCAGGCCCGGCAAAGCCTTTTGTAGTAAAAGAGATAAAGACTTTTTTAAGGGACCAGGCACAATGGTCGCAGATTTTTCTCATAGGAGCGCTTATTGTAATTTACACTTATAATTTTTCCGTGCTTCCTATTGAACAATCACCCATAAAAACCGTTTATCTTCAAAACCTGCTTTCGTTTCTAAATGTTGCCCTTGCTGCATTTGTCCTTATATCGATTGCAGCGCGTTTTGCCTTTCCATCTATAAGTATTGAGGGAAGTTCTTTCTGGATTGTTCGTTCAGCGCCCATCCCAATCAGGACTTTTTTGTGGATTAAGTTTTTTATATATCTTTTTCCTCTGTTAATTCTTTCAGAAATACTTATTATTGTAACTAATTTGCTTTTGAACGTCACTCCTTTCATGATGTATCTCTCTATAACAACTCTTTTGTTCTTGACTCCTGGCGTGGTTTCACTTGGAATAGGTCTGGGAGCCGCTTATCCGGACTTTAACTCTGAGAATCCGGCACATACCGTCACCGGTTTTGGTGGACTTGTTTTCATGATCATGTCTGCCGCATATATTGGAGCGGTTATAGTACTTGAGGCAGGTCCTGTTTACACGATTTTCATGTCAGGTATAAGAGATGAGAGCCTGTCTTGTTTTCAGTTGTTATGGATAATTGGATCTTTTTTTACAGCTTTTGTGATTAGCATACTGGCGATTATCTTGCCAATGAGGTTTGGAGAAAAGAGGCTTATAGGGGGGTTTTCCAGATGATGATAATGGGACATCGCGGGGCTGCGGCTCTTGAGCCGGAGAATACCCTGCTGTCAATTAAAAAGGCAATCGAAATTGGTGTGGATGCTGTAGAAATTGACGTGCACCTGAGCAAGGACAAAGAAATAGTCATAATACATGACTCAACCCTTGACCGGACAACCAATGGGACAGGGCCGGTTAGCAATTATACTTTATCTGAACTGAAAAAGTATGATGCAGGCAAAGGTGAAACTATACCCACCCTGCAAGATGTTATGGATTTGATAGATGGTAAAATAAAGCTGGTTATTGAGTTAAAGGAAAAAGACACAGAAAGATTTGTTGTTGAACAGATAAAAAAGAACAAGCTTGAAGACAATGTTTATGTTATTTCTTTCTGGCACAGACTTGTAAAAAACGTTAAAGAAATGGATGGCAATATTAAAACAGGCGTACTCCTTGTCGGCTGTCCTGTTGATACGAGTATTGCGGATCGGATATCGGCTGATGTACTGGTTATGAAATATACCTTTGTTGACGCAGAATTTGTTGAATTATCTCATAAGAACGGTTTAAAGGTTTTTATATGGAATATTGATGATCCGAATCTTGTCAAGCCTTTTGCTGATATGGGCGTTGATGGCATTGGAAGCAATAACCCCGGCATACTGGTGGACTACTTCAGGCAATCCGGTATAAGGAAATGGATCGTATAATATGAAACCTCACATTATATTAATTGTTTTTACTCTGCTTGCCAGTTTTTCATGGGTTGTACTTTCCTATGATCGTTATGCTAAGCTTAAAGGATGGCCTGTCAGCAGGTGGTATGAAGAAAGCACTTCTCTGATAAAAATTGCCGGCTTTGTTTCATTGCCAGGTTCTGCACTTGCTTCTGCCTACCTGACTCAATGGTGGAGCGCATTTCTGGTAATTATTGTGGGTTTCTGCATAGCTCAGTTAATTACAAGTTTATTTAAGAAAAATGCGCAGTACATAGCATTAGTGGGTGTTCCGATCTTCCTTTTTATAGGCATATTAATTTTACACAATGTTTAGGGTAAGGTCGCTGTGATTCCAGAAAAATTTAGAGCGATTTTTATTAAACATAATGAATTTTAAGGGGTATTTTATGGAATGTAACATCGTGACTTGTGCATTTAAATGATATTTGCTAAAATTTGCTTAATTTTGATGAAAAGTATGATTTTTAAATATTACAAATCTTTTATTTAGGCAGTAAAACTATGAGAATAAATATTGAACATGTTGGTTGGGGAAAGTTAACCTATGAGATAAGGGCAATTGTAGCTGTTGCTCAGGAACTTATGAATATGGGGGTTGATATTACCTGGGAAAACATTGGGGATCCTATTCATAAAGGAGAGAAAATACCCCAGTGGATAAAAGATATTATAATAAAGCTGGTATCAGATGATTTGACTTATGGTTATGTGGCTACTCAGGGAGTTTTAGAGACTCGTGAGTTTCTTGCAGAGCGTGTGAATAAGCGCGGCAGTTATCAGGTAACGGCAAATGATATTATCTTTTTCAATGGCCTTGGTGATGCTGTTGCCAAAATATTCGGCTTTCTCAAAAGAGAAGCAAGAGTAATCGGTCCTTCACCGGCGTATTCTACCCATTCATCGGCTGAAGCCGCCCATTCGGGATATGAACACCTGACTTATAATCTGGATCCTGAAAACGATTGGATGCCGGATATAGAGGACCTTGAAAATAAGATTAAATATAATGATTCAATAGCAGGCATCCTTTATATCAATCCTGACAATCCAACAGGTGCGGTTTATCCTCGCTCTGTTCTTGAAAAAATTGTGGATATAGCGAAGAGATATCAGATATTTGTTATATCCGATGAAATATATGCAAACATTGTTTATAATGGATGTGAAATGGTGCACTTGAGCGAGGTGATAAGGGATGTTCCTGGAATGGCATTGCACGGAATATCCAAAGAGTACCCATGGCCTGGAAGCAGATGTGGCTGGATAGAAGTTTTTAATCAACATACAAATTATGACTTCCAGAGATATATTAAAAGCCTGATAAATGCAAAAATGCTTGAGGTCTGTTCAACCAGTCTCCCACAATATTCAATCCCCCTGATTATGGGTGACCCAAGATATGTGGAACATCTGGATAAGCGAAAAAAATTTTTTGAGTACCGCGCTCAGGAGGCCTGGGAAATATTTTCTAAAGTTGCCGGCATACGTGTAGTAAAGCCTAAGGGTGCATTCTATATGTCCATACTGTTTAACGATGGTATCTTAAACGAAAATCAGACACTGCCCATAGAGAATCCTATGGCAAAAGACTTTGTAGAGGAAAAAGTTAAAAATGTCGAGGTGGATAAGCGTTTCGTCTATTATCTGCTCGGTTCTAAAGGAATCTGTGTTGTGCCATTAACAGGCTTTTGCTGTAATAGAAAGGGCTTTCGTGTAACTCTTCTCGAAACGGATGATGAAAAACGCAAGTGGACATGGGAAACCATTGCTGAAAGTATAGGGACATATTTGAGTTCAGTATAATAGCTGTTTCAAATAATATAACGGTTCAATGTTCACGGTTCAATGTTCACAGTTCAAGGTTCAAGGTTCAAGGTTGGAGAGCGATGAAATTTTCACAGGCCAAGCAGGGGCGGACTTTTGTTATACGCCTTGAGGACGGAGATATTCTTCATGAAGAAATTGAGAGGTTTGCCCGTGAGCAGTCCATTAACGCCGCTGCTTTAATAGCAGTTGGAGGTGCTGATATAGGGAGTAAGCTTATTGTCGGGCCCGAAGAGGGAAGATCTAAACCTGTTTCTCCAATGGAGCATATCTTTGAAAATGTCTATGAGATAGCGGGAACCGGAACGCTTTTCCCTGATGAAAAGGGTAATCCCGTGCTTCATATGCACATAGCATGCGGTAGAAAGGAATTGACCGTGACAGGTTGTGTACGAAACGGTGTAAAGGTTTGGCATATAATGGAACTAATACTATTCGAGCTGATAGACAGTACAGGGGTTCGTGTTTTTGAGGCTCAGACAGGTTTTAATATGCTAAATCCGTAAAATATATTGATGATTGTAATAGTTCACCACGGAACAACACGGAGTTTCACTGAAAATTGTAAACAATGAGTAAGTTACTATATGAAGATTTGAGCTATAAAATCATAGGTGCAGTGTAGTGACGTTCGCAATGATGAGAAGAGTATTTTGATAATTTAGTGTAATTCCGTGAAAATCCGTGGTGAAGTATTACTGATGATCTGATTTGTTGGAAAAGAATATGTTTGCTTTTTTTAATTTCTTTACAAAAGTTCCCAATCTAAAAGGATTTCCACTAAAAAGTTATTCTATTAACTTGTCTCTGGACAGGCTTAATATGGGCGTGGATAACATTCATTTTGATGCACATCTTAGTCCGGAATTTTGCAAGACAACAAGTAAAGTAATACTTCAGCTAATTGCAAGGCAGTTTAAAACATCAAATGCGCCAGGTCTGGATAAAAAATTTAACTGGTTTAGAGAAAGAGATGAATTCAAAAGGCTTTGTCTTGATGTATTGATGGATGCAATTAATAAGGCGAAACTTGCTCATGAAGTTCAAATTGATTACTTGGCACAGATAGCAGTAATTGAACTGTTTATTGAAGAGATCAAAAAGCAATATGAGGCTTGCATACAAAATTTTAAAAATGTGATACGTAAACATGAAGTAGCTCGAAATCAAAATATGACGATAAAGTTAAAAGAAGAGCTTGCAAAAATAATGCAGAACAGAAAATCAATCTATCGTGAGGTTAGCATTGATATTTTTAAATGTCTGTCCGAGGTCCGGACAGAAGATTTAAATGGGTTGAGAGAGGTGAATTTTGGAAGAGAGGCAATTCTACCAGATGAATTTTTTTCCAATTCCCTTTTACAGGTCGATAATCCTTCTGATGATACTTTTATGATAGAAGAATATGTTTTACTGGGATACCGTCTTGAAGATCCAAATAGATATGAAACAATACTATATTTAATTAAAAGCCTTCTGGGTGATCTTTATAAAAAGAGTTTTGGATCACAGGAAATTGCAAATCAAAACACAATTACTTCCAGAGAAAATAACGAATTACATGATACATATAATAAGATTATAGATAATTTGATTAAGGAAGTTGATAATATTGATATTCTGTTTAACTACTTTCATTCTCAGAACTTATACAAAAAATTAAAAAATCGGAAAGGAGACAAAGAAGAGCTTTTAAAATTAAAGCAAAGGTTAAAGGAGCAGAAAGCTCTTTTAAATTTGTTCCTCAAGAAGTTTAGCAGCAAAGGGCTGATCGAGAGAATTGTTGCATTTTATGAAATACAGCATATTTACCATGAATACTGTCCTCCTTTATCACCACAGGAGGTGTTGCAGTTTATAGTTACAAAAAGGGCAAGAAAAAATATTATAAATAAACTGAAAAAATTTAAAAAATATTATGGCAAATCTTATTCTCTTGGGCCGCTTCGCAAGATAATTAATAATCAAAAAAGAATTACTAATAAAAAGAAGAAAGAATGCTTATTACAATTCATTAAAGGTTTCGCTTGTTACCATAGAGACCTTGAGAATTTTAAACTGCTAAAAGATTCAATTAATTGTGTTAACCTGACTTTTGAAGAAAGAATTATCAAGCTTTCCCGAGCTAATAATACATTGTATGAATTTCTTCTCCAGCATGAACACGTTATCGGTGAAAAGCCAATAATGAATCATGTAATCATAAAGGCTGATGTTCGAGGATCGACCGATATAGTCAGCCAGATGAATGATAAAGGGTTAAATCCTGCATCTAATTTTAGTCTTAATTTCTTTGATCCAATAGCTGAGATTTTATCTCGATACGGTGCGGTTAAAGTATTTATTGAAGGTGATGCAATTATATTATCAATATATGGGTATGCAGATACTCCCGGGAACTGGTACAGCGTTGCTCGCGCATGTGGGCTGGCTGTTAACATGCTGCAAATTGTAGAGCAGTACAATATAATAAATAAGAAGCACGATCTCCCTCAACTCGAACTAGGGATAGGCATAGAACACTGTGATGGCTCCCCAACATTTTTCTTTGAGGGCGATAATTCTATTATGATATCTCCTGCCATAAACAAGGCAGACAGGTTGTCAGGATGCAAAAAATCATTGCGAAAGCTGTTTTCTGCTAAAAAAATGCCTTTTAATCTTTATGTTTTTCAACCTGTACCAGATAAGGATATAGCTGCGACCAGCGATGACCTGTTTATTCGATATAATGTAAGAGGAATTGAATTAAGTGAAACTGGTTTTGAGAAACTATCAGAGGAGATTGAATTAGAATTAATAGAATGTAAGATACCGGAATTACAAAAAGACAAGATTAAAATTTATACAGGAAAATTTCCCATGGTATCAGGTAAGAAGTACCAGCGCATTGTTATCAGGGAAGGACATATCCCTGAAGTTAATCCTTCAGATATGAGTATTATACGAATGACATCTCGAAAATATTATGATGTATGTAATAATGAAAAGATAAATGAATATTTACTTAAAATTTTTAAAGAGAAATAAATTTTGTCAAGTTGTAGTCGTGAGGTGGCATTATGAAATCAATAGCTGAGCTTTTGAAGCTGGAACCAGGGCTTGAATACCTTGGTTTGACAAATCTGAAAAAAGTACACTGGAATTATTGCACTCCAATATTATATGAGCATGCAGTAAAAAATAATGAGGGAGTTATCACTCATCTGGGCCCCCTGCTTGTTAGCAGGCCTGGGAAGAGCACAGGCCGCGCTCCTGATGACAAATTTATCGTAAAAGATGAAAATACTACTGATAAGATTAACTGGGGCAAGGTAAACGTTCCATATGATGCTAAAAAATTTGATCATGTTTTTGAACGCGTTAAAGCCTATTTACAGGATCGTGAAATATATGTGCAGGATTCATATGCAGGCGCTGATAACAGGTATCGTGTGGCACTAAGAGTAATTACCGAATTTGCATGGCAGGCCCTTTTTGCAAGAAATCTTTTACTTCGCATAAGGGACCGTAGTCAGCTTATTGATTTTAGCCCGGAGTTTACCGTAATTGCCATGCCGAAATTTCTTGGCAACCCTGAACTCGATGAAATCAACTCAGAAACTTTTATTCTGGTTAATTTTACAAAAAAAATTATTTTGATATGTGGAACTTATTACGGCGGTGAAATAAAGAAGTCAGTTTTTACTGTTTTAAATTATCTTCTGCCCCCAAAAAACGTTCTTTCTATGCATTGCAGCGCCAATGTTGGAAAGAGTGGTGATACTGCGTTGTTTTTTGGACTTTCCGGAACCGGCAAGACAACTCTTTCCGCAGCTCCTAATCGTTCATTGATAGGTGATGATGAACATGGCTGGAGTGATGAAGGAGTTTTTAATTTCGAAGGCGGTTGCTACGCCAAGGTAATTAATCTGTCAAAAGAAGCAGAGCCTGAAATTTATGAAACAACACGAAAATTTGGTACAATTCTTGAAAATGTTGTAATCGATCCTGTAACACGTATAGTAACTTTAGATGATTCAAGTATAACTGAAAATACGCGCGCGGCCTATCCACTTACCCATTTGAATAATATGGTTAGAGACGGCAAGGGAGATCATCCTAAAAATGTAATTTTTTTAACGGCTGATGCTTTTGGAATATTGCCGCCGATTTCAAGATTAACTTCTGAGCAGGCTTCTTATCATTTTCTTCTTGGCTATACTGCGAAACTTGCTGGAACAGAGGCCGGTATAACTGAGCCAACGGCGACTTTCAGTAGTTGTTTCGGAGCACCGTTTATGCCGCTTCACCCCAGTGAATATGCAAAATTATTGGGCAGGAAAATTAATGAGCATAATGTTAAATGCTGGCTGGTGAATACAGGATGGACCGGCGGGCCTTATAGTGTCGGTCATCGTATTTCTATTAAACATACACGTGCATTGTTGAATGCCGCTCTTGAAGGGAAATTGGATGAAGTTGAATATAAAATAGATCCCTTTTTCGGCTTTGAAATACCGCAGCAGTGTCCTGGTGTGCCTGAAGAGATTTTAATGCCGAAGAATACCTGGGAAAATAAAGAAATTTATGAAAAAAAAGCCAAAGAACTAGCAGAAAAATTTAAAGAAAAGTTCAAGAAATATGAAACATTTGTATCGAATGAAGTGAAAATGGCCGGTCCTCTTGTATAATGGCAGTTGAAAAGGCGTAGAAAGAACGAATTGATATGGCTGAAAAAACGACTATTATTCCAATAGCGAGTGGCAAGGGTGGTGTAGGTAAAAGTTTTTTAACTGCAAATTTATCCATAGCTATAGCCCAATTAGGATACAGCACGGCAGTTGTTGATTTAGATTTGGGGGGTTCAAACCTTTATACATATTTAGGAATACCAAATAAGTATCCTGGTATCGGCGACTATTTGAAAGGAAAGAAAGTAAGATTTAGTGATCTATTGGTCAGGACAAAAACATCGAATCTTAAATACATACCCGGAGACGGCAGAACGCCTTTTATGGCCGATATTCCTTATGCCCAAAGGCAAATTCTCCTTGAGGAACTAAAGCGGATTCCAGCACGATATGTTTTGCTTGATCTCGGATCGGGCAGCACGTTCAATACTCTGAATTTTTATGGGATAGCGCATAAGGGAATTATTGTAACAACTTCAGAGGTGCCTTCTATTATGAATTCTCTTGCGTTTTTGAGAAACTTTATGTTTTATATTATATTAAAAGCCGTAAGTCATAATAAAGAAGCCCTTAAAATGCTTACCACAGCTTTTCGTCAACCTATTAAGTCTGAACCATTAAGAGTTAAATCTCTGTTACATAAAATTTCAGATGTTGATAGGAATCTTGCTATAAAAGCTCATGATTTATGCAGGAATTACAGACCCCGCATCATTATAAATATGGGGGATAGCTTCGATGAGCTTAAAGTATTAAGGAAAATTGACGAAGTTCTTAAAACAAGACTGTCAATAGAGGCTGACTATTTTGGTTTTATTTATTATGATGACGTTGTCCGCAGATCTGTCCAAAATAGTAACATACTTTTTTCACACTATCCACAGTGTCTTGCATCGAAAAGCATTAAACATATTGCCAGACGAATAACTAGAATCTGGGATCAGCCAGTTGAAAACAGCATGGTTCGGCTATTTGAAGATACCAAAAGAAAACATGCCTTATGGAAGACATATTAATTTTTGCAATAAATAAAAATTGAAAATAATTTGGAGATAAATAATAATGACAAAAAAGATAATGTTGCCGGTTATAATCACTGTTTTTATTGCTGCTTTAGCTTGTGGAGATGCATTTGCACGCGGCGGAGGCGGAGGCGGAGGTGGTGGTAGTAGAGGCGGAGGTGGCGGTATAAGCGGTAGCAGTAGCATGATGAAGGGTTCTGCAGGATCGAGCAAAAGTGACGATAAGTCCGGACAAAAAAGTGATACAGAGCAAAAAAGTGATACAGAGCAAAAAAGTGATACAAAACAAACAGATAGTACAAGTGATGACTCCGATATTGGAGAAGATCAAAATGGAAAACAACACCAATACAGAAAACATGAGCAAAATCAAAATCAACAACAGATACAGAACGAGGTTCAGAAAAATGAAGCTCGTGAACATCTTATGATAAAAGAAAAAAATATGCTTAATGACAGTAACACGGAGATGAAAACAAATTAATAAAGTATGAATAAGTAGGGTATCAGTCTCCAAAATATTAAGTTTGACGATGGGAGATAAAAATGAAAAAGGTTGTCTTAATTACATCGTTGTTTATTTTTATGATGATTTCTGGTTTTGTTTTTGCTGAAGAAAACGTAATTAAAGGGCCATTACCTGAAAAGTTCCCTTCTGCTGAGAAATGCGCTGCATGTCATAATGTCCCGCTTGTATATGAGGAATTATCACAATCTGCGCATAAGGACCTTAAATGTTATGATTGTCATTTGCCCGGAGCTGTCCAGAAAGGGAAGTATAAGCCTGAAGAATGTAATTTCTACAGGCTGGGTTATCACCATAAAAACGGAGATTGGATGGAAACTTCAATGAATCAAGTTTGCCTAAGATGCCATATGGATAAAGACATAATAAATTCCAGCGTTGAGTGCTGGTCTTGTCACATGCCAGAGAATGGAATTGATAACCTTATACTTGTAAAGGACAAAAAATCTCCTCCAGAGGGTGATAACATTAAAGAAGTAAAGAAACTTATTCACAGATCTCACAGTTTCCAAGTACATGCGAAATAAATACTCAAGTTTCGCACCACCTCTATGCGCCAAAAGCTTTAAAGGGCAGGTGTTAGATAGTTTTTTTAAAGAGCAAAATAATATGATTGATATTCTAAACCACTATACCTTAGGATTTGACCAGGACAGGCACATAGAAGGTTTTTCATCAGGGATAAAATGCCGTGCATGTCTCGCTGCCCTGTCAGAGAAGACTCATAGGAATTGGTGGATGCGAAACTTGAGTAAATAGAAAGGGATTCTAATGGATATTATAAAAATCATGCCGTGCCTTGATATGAAAGAGGGTAGAGTTGTAAAGGGAATAAATTTTATAGATTTAAAAGATGCCGGCGATCCTGTAGAAAATGCCAGGTTATATGAAAAGGAAGGCGCGGATGAACTGGCAATGCTCGATATAGCCGCTACAGTTGAAAATCGTAAGACAAGACTTGAATGGGTTAAAAATGTTGCATCTGCCATAAGTATTCCATTAACGGTTGGTGGCGGCATATCTTCTATGGAGGATATTGAACTTGTCTTTGAAGCTGGCGCAGATAAGATTTCAATGAACAGCGCTGCTGTAAGCAACCCGGATCTTGTAAGGCAGGCATCTGAAGTTTATGGTTCCAACAAAGTGACTGTGGCTATAGATGCAAGAAGGAATAACAAAATGCCATCGGGATTTGAACTCGTTGTATCTGGAGGCACGAAACCTGTCGGCAAAGATGCAAAAGCATGGGCTATTCAGTGCCAGGAACTGGGCGCCGGCATTATTCTGCCCACCAGTATGGATGGTGATGGTACAAAGGCGGGCTACGATATAGAATATACTAAGGTTATTTCAGATTCCGTTGACATCCCGGTTATTGCATCAGGCGGTGCTGGGAAACTGGAACATTTTTATGAGGGAGTTGTTTTAGGTGGTGCGAAAATTTTGCTAGCTGCGTCGGTTTTTCATTATCGCACCTATACTATTAGAGAGGTCAAGGAGTATCTTAAAGAAAAAGGATTGAAAGTTAGTCTTCCTAAATAGTCTGAGGACTTTTTTGCTTAGACCCCACAGAATGCTGTGGTTGCAATAAAACGAGATTATCAGGCTGTTTGTTAATTAATTCTTCAAAATCAGAGTAAATGGAATTCAATCTGGCTTTTTGTTTTTCCACACAGGGAGGAATAGAAGCCAGGTTTTCTCCTTCAAAAGGCTGTTTTTGGGCAATAATTAGACAGAGATTCATACCTTCTTCTAAATTTTTCTTAAATTCCTTCAAAGTGTTAACTTCCACATGCGACAAATTGCAGTTATTTACTTGCCTTTCAAAATAATCAACATACATTTCGATCTCTTTGGCAAACATATGTGGTCGTTCAGAAGGGACTAAAGACGGTCCCCTTCCATAGATATGATCAACCATTTCTTTTAAAGTATAAATTCTATTAAACCAGGCGATATTGGGCCCCGGGCATATTGACTGAGGAGAATTTTCTTCTTTGGATATCCCCAGTTTAATAAGGGCGCCGTTGCCGAGATGATTACAGATGCAGGTTTTCTGTACAATCTTTTTTTTATGCTTTTCTCTTTCCATTTCTGGAAGCACTTGCTTGTCTATTTCTTCAAGCTTCATCTTCTGATATTGTCTGGATGCGAGGCAAATGGGCAGTTTTGTAAATTCAGTATTGAATTCAAGTATTTTTTTTGGACAAGGTGAGCCTGGATTCCCTTCTGCGACTTTTTTCATTGTCCATATTTCCGACCCTGTATTATGTAGATTGTTGAAAGGCACTCCAATAGGAGAAACATCGCTTAAATAGAGATCTTTTTCGCCTGCCTTTTTTAAGAGCTCAAGAGTAGAGTTGTCAATACAGGTGGCTTCCGGAACCAGCAAAAATGGGCTGGCCCATCCTGTTAAATCCATACCAAAATCTTCTTTTAGTCTGCGCACCTCTCCATTGTTCCCAATACCGCCCTGAACTGTGATAAGGGGAGTATCGTTCCGGGCAGACTCAGTATATTCCCACCCCATTTTTTTGTAATATTTTTTTATAAGTGGTTGAAATTCAGATGCCAGTTTTTCACGTTTTTCTTTAAATTCCTTAAGCACTGTCGGCAGCAAAATCCCATTTGAAGCAAAAGTATGACCTCCACAATTAAGACCTGACTCAATGCGGAATTCATAAACTTCCAGGCCTCTTTTAGCCAGGAATTTACCCTGTATAAGCGCAGAGCGGAAATCACTCACCTTTAGAATTATTTTCTTTTTGATTTGTCCTGTTTGATCCCTGTAAAAGTCTCTGAACTGTGACATATAACTGTAAATGCGCGGATTAAAACCAGCTGAGAGTACAATAGCTGATTTTAAACTGCTTTTGGCGTATCCCCTAAGTGCTGCTGCTGCATCGGTGAATTCATCACCTAACGACTTCCCATTACTGTCAAAATTTATACGGTCAACCTTTACCATTATATTTACGTCAATAGAGCCGGGCTTCATTTTGCCTGTCAGCTCATTCTCAAAAGCAGATCTTTTCGATTCTTCCTTTATATTTAAAAGTTTTTTATATGCTTTTTTTAAAGGTGATTCTTCAGGCAGCAGATCAAAGTATTTACTTTTTTCATTATTTTTAAAAAACGGCTGTTTCTTTATCCTGTCCATTTTAATACGTACAATTTCCTGTACTGCTTCAAGATAGGCGGTTATTCTTTTTGCTCTGCCGTCCTTTTCTTTTGCCGGTATCCTGGAATACGGCAGGTTGAATTTTTCAGAAT
>Ga0180009_10001483_pt1 | contig 28681 bp, 23 predicted proteins | sample OS_PC_MetaG_FD_123537 | JGI IMG/M metagenome (GOLD analysis project Ga0180009, IMG submission 123537) | Groundwater microbial communities from the Aspo Hard Rock Laboratory (HRL) deep subsurface site, Sweden - OS_PC_MetaG | ecosystem: Environmental > Aquatic > Deep subsurface > Groundwater... | reverse complement strand
TCACTCCCCTTTGAACATCGACTTCGGCGGTTCTCACGTCGGCTTCATCCCCGACGCCGACGGTGGCAAGTTCGGCTACATCGCCCGGCCGCTGCACCCCGGCGAACGTTCGACGGACTGCGGGGCGATGATGGCGTTGCTCCTTCCGTTCAAAACCATCTACGACGACGCCGCGGAGAACATCCTGTTGTTCCAACCCGAGGGGGACGACGTCATCGTCAGCGTGCCGAACGAGTTCCTCCAGCCGAGCTGGAGCTCGCACCCCATCAAGCTGTTGGTGGCGGTGGACCAGCTATGCAAAGAAGCCGTCTCCTACGACCCGGCGCGGCCGTACACCGTCACCCTGGCTGGGCGCTCCCTGTTCCGCGTACACGAACAGTTCCTCGAAGGCCTCGCGCCCGAAGCGCTCGCTCTCGCCAAGACCGTGGAGCCAACGCCGATCGGCAAGGCGCTCACCTCCGACTTCTACGACATCTTTGACACCCTCGCCGAGATCGCCTCCGACGGCGTCCCCAAGCGGCGACTGCTCCCCTACGTCAAGTACATCCTATCGGCCCCCACCGCGCCCATGGCCCTGAAGGCCGCCGTCACCAACACCAACATCGAATACAACCGGCTGACGGACCGCGTGCGCGCCGCCGACTGCGAACCCTACGCGTTCGCATCCTTCACCGGCGTGTTCATCGACATATTCGACGAGCTCACCGGAAAGTACGTCAACCTGTTCCAGCCCCTCGGCATCAGCATCAAACCCTCCAACGTCGCGCGCGACATCGAGCTCGGTCCGCAGGAGATCCACGAGCTGTTCGATCGCATCGAGCCCGTCGAACCGATCCTCCCGCTGCGCGGTGTCTTCGGCTGTGACCGTCCCGGACACGTGCTCGAGAAGTTCACGTTCCGACGCGGGTAGTCAGCCAACGCTACTTCGGATTCCACGGAGAGTTGAACCTACGCCTTGCATTGCAAGGCAGCGTGGTTAGCCTTCGCCGCGAACATGCTCGACTTGACGACCTTGCACGCACAACTCAACGACGCCACCGACAACCTTGCCACCACCTTCGCTGACCTTCTGTCCGAAGAATCCAGGAAGCTGAGGGCTGCATCGGCAGCGCAGGCCACGGAGCAGCAAGAAGCGACTGCCCCACCGGCTCCCGCATCGGTCCCCCGAATAGCTTCCGCTGCTCCTTCGCGGCCGAAGCCACTGACAAGCCGTCCCAACGTCCATCTGGTGCCCTCCAAGCCGAAGGCTGCGTTCACGCCGACCTCCCTGTACGAGCCGGTGGTTCGCATGCAGCCGCCGCCGGAGGAGATCGCCAAGAAGGCCGAGCGTCTCGTCTGGGCCGCCTCCATGCCGCCCACATTCGAACGACTTCGCAGGTCTTTGAGGGTCACGAAGGCTGCGCTCGAGCCCGTCATCGAGCAGCTCGTTGCCGACAACAGGATCCGCGTCGTCGAACTTGGTGACGTGGTTCTCTACGAGCCGCCGAGGATCGAGCCGATCAGAAGGCGACGACGGGAGATGAACGTTGTGGCTGGGTAGCGGCACTTGCACGATACCCACGGCGACGTGGCACCCGGCAGGCGTCGATCTCGCGGACTCACTCACGGAACCGCTTCCGGTCGCTGACGACGACGAGGCACCTTGCCCTCTGATCCGGTCCTCCGGGACGTGTGAGTGGCTCTCATCTCATTCGAGAGCCTTCGACCCGCAGTCACCGGGCATTCCTTGCTCGCACCCGACGACCTCACCGCAGCTTGTGCACGGCAATGCGACGAAAGCTCCCCTCGTTGATGTCCCACACGTAGGCACGATCGCCATCGTCCGGGTCGATGAGGTCCCTGATCTGCCTCAATACCTCCGGGTAGCGCGGCGGCGGTGAGTACACGAACTCGTAGACGGATTCTGTTCGACGGGTCGCGCCCAAGCTGTCCGTCAAGTACTCTTCCAGTTCTGCGCGGGCGTCGTCGTCGGAAACATCGTAGGCCACGATGATGCTGTCTCGATTTATCTTCGCCATCGGCTACTCCAGTATGCGTTGCCTCAACACGTCCCAGGGAACGTAGCTCAGCGCGGCGAGGGTCCGCGTGTTCTTCAGCTCGGCGAAGTCGCCATCTGCTGAGATGAGCAAGAGGTTCTTTCGCAGGCACAATGAGGCGATCAGTGCATCGTTGGTCATCTTCCGCAGGCGAACCACGTCGGCGGTTCGGAGTTCCTGCAGCGCCCGACCAGCCGCCTTCCAATCGTCGAGCGTAGGTGGCTCGAGCTGGACCCCGGGAACCTCGTAGTCACGTGGGTTCCGGGGCTCCGTCCGGCGGCGCCTGGTCCCGTTCAAGCGCCGCAGCCGTCGCTCGTAGCCGGTCTCCCTGTCGCCCCTCATGAGCTCGTGCAAGACACGGCACATCTCACCTCCTCGAATGTGTCGAGCAAGTACCGACGACATCGCACAGCTTCTCGGCTCCCCGCCAGAAACACCTGGATGAAGAGGTTGGTATCGAACAGTGCAGCCCGAGCCGCGGTAGCCATCTCGGCTACCGGCCCTTCTTGGGCTTGTGTTTCTTGGAGGGGCCAACCGTTGCCCGCTTTGTCAGTCCTGCATCTGACTCCACCATGGCTGCCATCCGTTCGATCACGCGAATGCGCGCCCAACGTCCGAGCGCTTGTTCGACGAGCTCCTTGATCGCAGCGGAGGGATCCTTGATTCCGGTGACCTCGCAGGCGATGCCGATGACCTCGGCCCCGAGCTCCACCGAGTTATCTTGGTAGCTCTCCCGAGCCTTGGCGCGGATCGCAGCGCGAAGGTACTCCTCTGTTTCGACAGGAGCGGGGTCGTTCTTGTCGGGAAATTCGACGGTGCGCGGGCCCATGGGGGCATCTTCCACGCAAGGGTTGCATCTCGTCAACCGAAGGTCCTCGATCGACGGCCGACTTCTCGGTCACCTACGGATACGTAGCAAACGCTTCAGTCGTGGCTCTCGATGGTGTCAACCGAATATCTGCTCAAAACGATCACAGAGCGAACGAGACATGTCGAACAGCAATACCGCTCGCCCGCCATGCTTCGGCCGATACGCTTCGAGTCCTGGAAGATCCCGGCAGGGCCATCGAACCTGCTCATTCGGGTCAAGCCAGGGGTATTCGAGCCACGGCCCGGTTCCACCCCGTCGTCGTACCACGGATGGATTCAGGGACTCGAGCTGTTCAACCATCGGCGTGAGGACAGACCGGACGTAGCCAGGGTGGAACCCAAGCCTTGCGCACTTGCGACGACTTCCTCCAATGACTTGCATCATCGTTGTCGCAGCTTGATGTGTACCCTCAGCGCGTTGCACTGTTATCATACCACCTCGGAGCAACGCAGCTTTCCCGAGCTTCTCGAGTACCATCTGCAGCAACATTGCCAGCACGGAGGGCTCAGTTCCCTGCACGAGACGAGCGCCTTTCATGTCGGCGAGCGCCTGCCTCCGGTACGCCTCGGACCATTCCTGCTCAGTTGCCACGATTGAATACTCGCTCGAGGTTCTCGAAACCGTCCGGCCAGTCCAAGTCGTCGCGTCTCTTCCAATCGTCCGGGCTCAGCATCACCACGACCGTCTCGTGCGGGACATCAGGCGGATCGGCTGAGAAACGAAACGGCAGGACTTCCCCTTTGTCTGAGATCGAGTTCGTGATCTCAACGAGACGCACTTCTGTGGGATGCGGCGCCCAGAATATTTCGCAGATGGTGGGATCATCCGAGGAATGCTCGGCGGCGAGCAATTTGGCGGTGACCTCGACAGAATGCTCAGCAGTCATGTCGGAATTCCACCATGAGGCCGGTCCTGGCGCAACCATCCAGCGTCCCGCCCCAACCCAAGCCAGCTTCGCAGCGACCTAATTCAGAGGGCCTGAAGCGCCCGCCACCCGCCTGCCAATCGTCGAGCGTCGGTGGCTCGAACGACCGACACGACCACGCGCGTCTCGCATAGCACCAGGAGCCGTCTCATCCGATCCGCCTCAGGAGACAGGCTGCTGCGTGTCCGCGGCCTTTTCCGTAGCCCGGAGCTCCGCCCGCTTGCGACGCTGGTAGGCGCTGGTCACCTGCCGTAGAACTTCGGGATGGTGACGGTAGACGTGGCGGGCCGCTTTGCGAACGCTGTTCACGCGCTCCATCACCAGCACGAGCAGCTGATTGCGCAGCAAACGGGCAGCCTGCGCTTCGCTCGACTGGGGAGACGGCTGCGCCGGCTTATCGAGCAGCGTCTTGGCGAGGGCACGGGCCTTGGTGATGAGTGCCGGATCGAAGGCGGTATCCACTTCCACCAGACGGGGCTGAAGCTCTTCGGCCAGTGCAGCGTAGGAGCCGAGCGACTGCGCCAGCGCAGCGGAGCTCTGGCCGGCATCGGCGTCGAACCCCTTGAGCGCGGCGAGCTGGTCGTCGGCCGGCTCGTGCACGTCGTCGTCGAGCAGGAACTCGATGGGCGATTCGAGAGCATCGATGATTTCGCGAGCCTCGTCGCCGAGGTCGATGACCTTGGGGTCCACGATGAGCAGGAGCTGGGTGTTGGCGGCGCTTACTGCGCGCGTCAACGATACGACTTCGTCCGCGGCGGCGAGCGGTAGCTTGTTGGCAACGCGCTCGAGGCCGGGGAGGTCACCCGACGGCTTCCAGTGTTCGTGCAGGAACCCGGCGGCGATGGCGAATTCCTTGAGTCCGATGTGAAACGGGACGCGCAGCGGGTTATCGACGGTGCCGAGTTGGGAAGCCTTGTTCATCCACAGTTGCAGATCTGGATCCATTGCCATCGTGCGTTCCTTGCTTGAGAATGCCCTTTCGTGCGGAGGCAGATCGGATCGCACGATCAATTCGCTCTGTCAACACTTGGTGTGCACGAAATGGCCCAGGACGAGCTTTCGGACACGCCACGAGCAGCTCGTTGTCCGAATACGGGCCACAGATGTCCGAATGCAGGGGTTGTTGTCCGAATGAGGGCGACGGGTGTCGGAATGGAGGGGGTGCGTGTCCGAATGCGGGTGTTGGTCGTCCGAATGGGAGGGTTCGTTGTCCGAACGGGGGCGTCCGCTGTCCGAACGGGCATGTCTACACCGCTTGCGATGTGCTCCTCCGCAGCCATGGGACCTGGCGCCACGGCAACGTTGCGATACGGTACAGGTCTTGCGTACGAGACCGCGTCCGCAACTGACTTCACCCTCAAGGGGCGATGCGATGAGTGACCCACCAGAGCGCGCAGAAAACCGCCGACAACACGCACGTTTTCCTCTCGAACTCGAGGTGACCTTCGAGAGCGAACACAACTTCTTCACCGGCTTCGCAGAAAACATCTCCGAAGGCGGACTGTTCATCGCCACCCATCAACTGAAAGACGTCGGGGCGCTCTTCCGCGTGACATTCACACTGGAGGGCTCCAAACAAACCATCGACGTCCTTTGCGAAGTCCGATGGGTGCGCCCGTACCATGAGCGTCTCGACGTACCGCCAGGAATGGGCGTCCGATTCGTCGAGCTTGACGAATCCACCGCCAAAGCCATGACGGCGTTCATCAAGGCGCGTCAACCGATTTTCTACGACGACTAACCGCTCCGACAAGGGGCCGAGCCCGGCACTTCCCAGCCGGGAGGATTACATGTGTGAGCCGCCCAGGGCGGCGAGGTTGGGCGCCGCTCACGAGCGGCGGTATTCCGCGAGGCCATCGCTCCAGAGCGGGCTCGGGCTCGGACTCGGGCTCGGGCGCCAGAGGTGGAGAGCGGAGAGATGCCGTCGCTAGCGGGAAATCGGATCGTCGACTGAACGCTAGTAGTAGGCAAAAGTACAAGTAGCGATGTTCCGTTCTGGTCGAGCCCGAGCCCGAGCCCAGCGCAGCGGAGCCCGAGCCCGATCCCCGGCCCAGCCTGGGGGACTCCCGCTTTTTGCTAGCCCATCGTCGCGAGCGCGCGTTCGAGATCCTCACGCAGATCCTCCACGGACTCGATCCCCACGGACAAGCGGATCAGGGTGTCGTCGATGCCGAGCTTCTTTCTCTCCTCGGCGGGAACCGACGCGTGGGTCATGATCGCCGGGTGCTCGATCAAGCTCTCGACCCCGCCCAAAGACTCGGCCAACGAAAAGACCCGACAGGCAGAGAGCGCGGCGGCAACCTGCTCGAGCTTACCGCGCAGGCGCACGGTCACCATGCCCCCGAACCCGAGCATCTGCTTCTTCGCGAGCTCGTGCTGAGGATGAGAGGGGAGCCCCGGATAAACCACGCTGTCCACGCGCGGGTGCTCGGATAGCCACGAAGCAAGCTCCATGGCGTTGCGTTGATGCCGATCCATGCGCACGTGCAAGGTCTTCAGTCCGCGCAATACGAGAAATGCATCCATGGGTCCCGGCACGGCGCCCGCGGAATTCTGTACGAAAGCGAGCCGGTCGCGCAGCGCTTCGTCGTTCGTCACCAGCACCCCGCCCACCACGTCCGAGTGACCGTTGAGGTACTTGGTCGTGGAGTGCACGACCAGATCCGCGCCGTGTTCCAGAGGGCGCTGGAAGTACGGGGTCATGAACGTGTTGTCGACGGCGAGCAGCACGCCGCGTTGCCGGCACGTCTTCGCCGTAGCCTCGAGGTCGACGAGCTTGAGAAGGGGGTTGGTCGGCGATTCGATCCAAACCAAGCGTGTACGGTCGGTGATCGCCGCATCGAGGGCGGAAGGATCGGACAGATCCGCGAAGGTGAAGTCGACACCGTGGCGTTTCCAGACCTGTTCGAACAGGCGGCGCGTCCCACCGTAGACGTCGTCCATGCTCACGACGTGATCCCCAGCGGACAGCAGGTGCATGACGGCATCGGTGGTGGCGCAACCGGAGGCGAACGCCAGTCCGTGGCGCCCGCGTTCCAGCGCGGCCATGCATGCTTCGAGCGCCAGACGGGTCGGGTTCTGGGTTCGCGAATACTCGAACCCGCGGTGCTTTCCCGGGGCTTCCTGCACGTAGGTGGAGGTCATGTACACCGGCGTCATGATCGCACCGGTGGACGGGTCGGGCGTCTGCCCGGCATGGATGGCATCGGTTTCGAAACGCATGTTCACATCCTGGATCAGCGAGCGCGACTGCCGAGGTAGGCGATAAAATCGATCTTGGTGACGATACCGATGGCGCGACCTTCTTCCATGACGACAGCGACGTTGTCGTCGGCGAACACGCGCTCGAGCTCAGAGACCGGCATGTGGGGGGACACGACGCCCTGCAGCGGCGCGGGCTCGAGGGGCTGATCCAGACCGCGTTCGCCGGCGAGCAAGGACCGAAGCAAGTCGGACTCATGGACCATACCGATGGCCTTGCCGTCCTTGTCGACGACGGGCATCTGGGAGATGCCGTCCTTCTGCATGCGGACGACCACTTGGTTGGCGGTTTCCCCTTGGCGCGCAACGATGACGGAGCCCGTTCTTCCTTGGAGCAGATCCCTGACGGTCTTCGCTTCGGCGAGGTCCGGCTCGAGGAACCCCATGTCTCGCATCCACTCGTCGGAGTAGAACTTCGAGATATACGCGCGCCCACCGTCGGGCAGCACGGCAACGATGACCTTTCCTGCGCCGACTTCCCGAGCGACCTCGAGCGCGACGTGAACCGCGGATCCGCTGGAGCCTCCGCCGAAGATGCCTTCTTCTCGGGCGAGTCGGCGCGCCGCAACGAACGACTGCTTATCGTTGACCTGTCGGACGTCGTCGAGCACGGACAGATCGAGGGCGCCACAGGCCATGTCTTCGCCGATACCCTCGACCTTGTAGACGTGGGGTTGGGTGAGCTCACCGGTGTGGAACAGGCCGTGAAACACGCTCCCGATGGGATCGACGCCGACGTTCTTGATCGTGGGGACCTTCTCTTTGAGGAACTTGCCGGCGCCGCTCATGGTTCCGCCGGTGCCCAGTCCGGCCACGAAGTAGTCGATGCGTCCGCCGGTCTGCTCGAAGATCTCGCGGCCGGTGGTGTTGTAGTGGGCCTCGATGTTGTCGGGGTTGTGGTACTGGTTCGGGTAGAACGCGCCCAGCTCAGCGACGATGCGTTTTGCCGTTTCGTAGTAGCTGTCGGGGTGGTCGGCGGGCACGTTGGTGGGGCAGACATAGACTTCAGCGCCGAAGGCCTTGAGCGTGTTGATCTTCTCGGCGCTCATCTTGTCGGGGATGGTGAAGATGCACCGATAGCCTTTGAGCGCGGCTGCCATGGCAAGGCCCACACCGGTGTTGCCCGAGGTGTTCTCGACGACCACGCTGCCGGGCTTCAACCTTCCCTCTTTTTCGGCCTTCTCGAGGATGTACAAGGCCATCCGGTCCTTGATCGATCCGCCCGGGTTCATGAACTCGGGTTTGACCAAAACGGTGGCATCTTGGGGACCAACGAGCCGGCTCAGGCGTACGAGTGGAGTTCGGCCGATGGCCTCAAGGATGTTCTCGATGTACTGCAATGTCTGCTCCCCTGTGGTCGAACGCAGCCGCCGCACAAATTGGCGATGCGGCAACCTGAGGGCTTGCAGAAGAAAGGTCAAGGCCCGAGATTGTTCCCCGGTTTGCCGGGAAGCGGCCCTCTACTGCTCGACGTGATACCCTGCTAGGATCGAATCGCCACGCGTCCACCCTTACGATAACCGGTTAACGAACCGAGACTGACCGTTGAGCACGAAGGCCGAGAGCATTCCCGCGAGCAAGTACCTGGCGCCGCAGGCTGTGGTTGCCGACAAGTACCGGCTTGAAGCACTGCTTGCGGAAGGCGGGATGGGCTCGGTGTGGCTGGCGACCAACCTCGTGCTCGAGAGAAAGGTCGCGATCAAGGTCCTGCACAGCAACCTGCGCAACGATCTCGCCGAAGCCCGCCTGCTCCGCGAGGCTCGCGCGGCGGCCCAAATCGGGCACGCCAACATCGTGCAGGTGTTCGACTTCGGCCACCTCCAGTCCGGCGAACCTTTCATCGTCATGGAGCTGCTACGAGGCGAGGACCTCAGCGCGCGACTCTCCCGTCTGGGCAGACTGTCGGCCATCGATACCGTCAAAGTGATGCTGCCCGTCGCCAGCGCCCTCGCCGCGGGACACGCCAAAGGCATCGTCCACCGCGACCTCAAACCGGGAAATATTTTCCTCGCCGTCGATGACGCGGGCGAAGAGATCCCCAAGGTCGTCGACTTCGGAATCGCCAAGGTAAACGCGGCCAACCACACCCCGAAGCTCACCATGGAAGGCCGGGTGGTGGGCAGCCCAGAGTATCTGAGCCCCGAACAGGCACGGGGCGACGACGACCTCGATGCCGCCACGGATGTCTGGGCTTTCTGCGTGACGATGTATGAGACCGTGACCGGGGACCTGCCCTTCCACGACGAGAACTACAATCGTCTGCTGCGGCGAATCATCGAGGACCCCCCTCGACCCATCATGGACTATGCCGCCGGCGATCCTGCGCTGTGGAGCATCGTCGCCCGGGGGCTTTCCAAGCACAAACGCGCCCGATGGAAGACGATGGAGGAGTTGGGCCGCGCGCTGGAAGGCTGGCTCGAGCACCACGGGGTCGAGAACATTCCTCGCGTCCGCTTCGCGAGCTTGTCGGGCGCGTCGGGCGCGTCGGGCGCGTCGGGCGCGTCGGGCGCGGAGCTCAGGACGCGAAATAGCGCCCAGTCCAGCCCCGAAGAGTCCAGTACCTCCGACGACCTCGAGCCGACCTTGCTCAAGGTTCCCCCCCCAGTACCAGGACCGGCACCGTCCTTCGCGGTTCCGTCCCACATCGGCAGCGCGATCGCCCAACACGGATCTCCACTCGGCGACGACGATGAACTCGCAACCCGGGTGGTCGGCTCCGCCGCCGAATTGTCCCTGGGCCCCGTTCACAAGGATCCAAACCCGTCCCGCGTCGAAGCACCGCCCGTGTACGGCGACACCCGGTCGTCCAACCCGCTGCTGGGTCCACGACGCATGGGCCCCGCCAAGCTGGCCGCCCTCATCGCCGGTGGTCTCGCCCTGGGAGGCGCCATCGTCGGAATCATCGTGTTCATGGCCAAGGCCGTCCCCCGCAGCAACGCCGATCCTGGCGCGGCGGTCTCGGCGCCCGTGGTCCCCGAGGTCATGGAAGCGGAAGCGCCCGCAGAGGATGTTCACGTGGTCCCCGAGCCCATCGCCACGGCATCTGCCACGGCGAGCGTCGAGCCGATCGCCTCTGCCTCCGCCGCACCGCCCGCGTCTTCGAGCGCCGCACCGCGACCTCCACGTCCGACGTGGACGCGGCCGCACACGCCCGCCATCCCCACCGAACCGAACTTCTGAGGAATCCCCGATGCGTCATCAAGCATCGCCTTTTGTGCTTCTGGCTGCCGCGGTCTTCGCACCCTTGGCGTGCTCCCTCGCGGTCTCCAGCGAGCTCGATGGCAAACCGACGGCGTCGGATTTGAATACGGATGCGGGCACGGCCGACGCTCCCGGCGACTCGCTCGACGAACAAGCCGATCAAGTCTCTCCCGATGCAGATTACGACGCGGACGCCACGGAAGGCGGGGACGTGGGCGCCGCTTGCGAGGCGTGTCCGGAATCTTGCTGTGATGGTGTCTGTGCTGATCTGAAGAACGACCCGTCGAACTGCGGCGAATGCGGAAGCGCGTGCCTTGCTGGCCGCGATTGCAGCCACGGTAAATGTGCGAACGGCTTCGTAACCGTGAGCGAGGTCGGTGCCCCGGAGGCGCGTCTTCACGCGTGTGCCGTGTGGACGGGCTCGGAGATGTTCGTGTGGGGCGGAATCACGCCCGAGGGCCTCTTGTTGAATTCGGGTGCGGCGTACGACCCCGCGACCGACACGTGGCGCGATGTTTCGCTCAATGGTGCTCCGGCCCCCCGCGAGGAACCCACCTGCGTGCCGATGGGCGACAAGGTCTTCGTGTGGGGAGGCGCGGATTGGACGCAGAACGTGCTGCTCGGTGATGGAGCGATCTGGGATCCAAGCGCCGATTCCTGGTTATCGCTCCCAGATAGCGACGGACCAGCGCCCCGGATACGGGCTACGGCATTGTGGACGGGCAACGCCGTGCTGCTCTGGGGCGGCCAGGACGGCGTGACTGCCAACGCCCACCAAGAAGGATCGGGTGCGCTCTACGATCCTGATTCGCAGCTGTGGAGAGTCATGTCCACAGACAACGCTCCCGCCCACGCCAAGGCTCAGGCGTGGGCATGGACGGGAGCGGCGCTGTACGTGTTCGGTGGGCGGGACGACGGTGGGAACAACGTGTACAACGACTTGCACACATATTCCCCTATCGCGGACACCTGGATACCGATCGTCGGCTTGACTCCGCCAGCCGTCCGATCCAACGCCTTTGCTACGTGGACCGGCACCCGGTTTCTCATTTGGGGAGGACAAGACGTCACGGGTGTCGGATTGATGGATGGGGCGAGCTTCGATCCGACAACCCAGACTTGGTCCCTGCTGAGCCCCGAGGCGCCGCCAGCGGGGCGCGCTCTGGAGATGTTCCACTCTGGCTGGAGCCAGTGGTTGGGAGACGACTGGCTGATCGCTGGAGGCTCGGACATCAACGGTGTTCAGCCCGACATCGTGCGCTACGACCCGGCAGCCGCCCCCGACAAGGCCTGGTCGGGCGCCGTACCATGGGTTCCCCAGTACTTGCATGAGTGGGGCGTCGGCGTCTGGACGGGCGAGGAGTTCATCGTATGGGGCGGATCCGATGGATCAAACCCCGTGGTCGGTGGTAGTCGTTGGATGCCTTGATCCGTCTGACCCGCCAACTCGTCGTGTTCTGCCTGCTGATCGGCGCAGCTGCGCCGGTGTCCGCCCGGAACCCACAAACCGAGCCCAGTGCAGCCGACATCGCAACGGCGCGAGACCTGTTTCGTGATGGCGCACGCCTGGCCGCGGAAGAGAAGTGGGAGGCCGCTCTCGATGCGTACCAACGCTCGATGGCGCTGCGCCCCTCGAACCTGACCCGCTACAGCATCGCGATTATCCAAGAGCGAATGGGCAAGCTGGTCGAGGCCACGGAGAACCTGCGCGTGTTCCTCGCGGAGGACCACGACAGCTCGACGCGCCGGTATCTTCCAAACGCACGCGACATGGTGCGCCAGATTGAAGGACGCATTGCGCGGATCAAGGTCGTCATTCCGGGCAAGCCGCGGGGCGCCCAATCGTTCATCGATGGCGAACCCATTCCCGACGCCGCCATCGGCGTTCACCGACCTGTCGATCCGGGCGAGCACCGGGTCGAAGTGCGCGTTCCGGGCCACCCCACGTTCGTCAAGATGGTGAAGCTCGAAGAAGGTGGGGAGGTCGACGTACTCGTTCAGCTGGATCGAGTCGACAAACCCGCGCCTGAGCAACCCCCACCGGAGACGCACGACACAGGCTCCGAGCCAGTCCAGGACAACACCACGGCACTCGTGTTGACGATCGGCGGCGCCGGCGTGTTCGCCACGGGCCTCGGCCTAGGAATTTTCGGCTACGCAAAAGCCAAAGGCGCGGACACGAGCGATGGCTCGGACGCGGACTCGGCGCGAACGATGGCGCTCATCGGTGACATCAGCATGGGCGTTGGGCTCGTCGCGGCAGGTGTCGGAACCTACATGCTGTTGTCGGACGATCAGAGCGAGCCGACTCCTTCTGCAGGGTTGGTCCTGAATCCTTGGGCGGGGCACGGCTCCGCCGGCCTCGCAGCGACCGGACGATTCTGAAGCCACGAAAACGGGTGGCCTCACAAATAATTGACCGCCATCCCGACGCCCACGACCGTGGCGTTGGCTTCGTAGTGCCCCGCGTTGACGTAGTCTCGAAGCTCCGGAGGAGGCTTGTTCGCGCGTACCGGCGTGAGCATCTCGTACTTCGCTTCATCCGTCGACACGTCGGCCGGTGTGGTGAACGTACGCGCCAACAGCCAGTCGAAGCGCCAGGTCGGTGTCACGTGGATGCTGCCGCCGAGACCGACCACGATCTTGTCCAGATCGATGGTTAGCGTGCTGAGGTAAGGCTCCGGCACGGCCGACTTTTCGTACATCACGCCAGCGCGCAAATCGAGCTGATAGGCGCCAACGTCGAACCACGTCTCGCCCCCGAAGCGCAGCGACCACGTGTCCTTGAAGTTGCGCGTGATCGTCTGCGGCGTGATGCGGTATTCGTCCGGAAACGTGAGCACGTCGCGCAGTACGATGTCGTCGGGGGTGATGACGATCTTGTCGTGCATCGACCACGCCTCGTAGACGTAGGCGACCTCACCGCGAAACCTCGGCCACCGTCCTTCGATGCCGACCCGCGCGATCCAAGGGAAGTCCATCTCCACCCGCGCCTTGTCACCCTGCTGGTAGGCGTCTTGGAACACGGCCGCGCTAGGCACGCGTACCTCGGTCGTGGCAGGAGCATCCACGTGGAAGGGAAGCTGGTAGGAAGCGCCGATACGCACGTTGGGATGAGGGTCGAACATGACTCCGAGGTTGGCGCTCGGAGCGTAGATGGGTCCGACGCTCAGCTGGGTCGCCGCATCGTAGTCGGGCGCTTCCGGCGCACACATCCATCGATCCGGGAGGCATGAGCTCATGACGGTTTGGGACCGGTACTGGCCCATGAGCATCTCGAAGCCGATGCCGGCAGAGAGCTCCGGCATGAACTGGTAAGCGGCCCAAACGCCGGGAATCGCAAGCGCAGACCCGTCGAGGTTGAGAAGCATGTAGCGGCCCGGGTTGGGATTCCCGTCGACCTTGCCTTCGTAGCGGGCACCAGCGGCATAAGGAGCCCACATGCCGATCGCAAAGGCCGCGTGCTCGATCCCGAAGTCGTAGCTCAGCGCCAGCGTGGGAATCGGAAGGATCTGGGCGCTGCCTTCCGCCGTGGGGTACGTGCGATCCCAGGCTTGCCCGGTCGGCTCGCCGGTGTTGGGGTCGACTTGCCAGACGCGCGCGCTGCGGGTGTATTCCGAATGGAAGAGCACGAAGCCGATGTCCGCGAGCGCCTGCCGCTTGGCGTGCACGATGCCCGCGGGGTTGTAGAAGATCGCGCCCAAATCGTCGGCGCCTGCGACGAACGCGCCGCCGCGGCCCATGGGACGAACCCCACGATCGGTGAAGTACAGCCCGCCCGCAAAGGCTGGGCTCGACGAGAGCACGGACGACAAAAGTGTGGCCCCGCCCACGGCACACGCGAAACACGTCTGCCGCCAACCTGTGTTGCTCATCAGTTACCTTTCGCCCCTCGAACCACTTCGTACAGCTGCTCCATGCCCCGCGTCTCATCCGTGAGGAACTCGTGGACGGAATTAGAAATCACGCGGAAGTCGTCGTCCGCCAAGGGTTCTTCATTCGAGCTGTCCGACCGGTGGATGTCGGTGGCGACGTCCACCAGCACCTCGAGTGCGGTCTCCGACGGCTGGGTATCGTCGATCGGCTTGACCAGGTTCGCGAGCACGTGCTCGAGCACCTGGTAGCGGTCGAATACCAACGGGTCTTCAGGACCAATAGATTCGTCCGCGTCGCGGGATAGAACGTTGAGCAGCTGCAGCGTGATGTCGGCGCTGCCTGGCACGTTCGGATCGTCCTCGGGCGTGGAGAGCGCAGACAGCACGTTGAAGATGGGCGGCAGGGTTTGCCCATCGCGCAGCACGAGGATCAGGTCGACCGTGGAGGCCAGCACCTTGCGCATGGCTTCGTCGTCCTCGACGACTTGGAGCAGGTACTGAGCGAGTCGCTCGAGCTCGATGCGGCTCGGATCCTTGCGTAGCTCGTCGACCAGATCGACGATCGCCGCGAAGAGCGGGTCGGAGATGACCTCGGCGACCTTGCGCGACATGTCCTCCTTGGCCCACGTGCACTCGACGCCCTTCTCCCGATCGGGACAGTTTGCGTTGAGCTGTTGCCGCAACGTCTTGAGGGTCATGACGATGGCCTTGGGGATGGCCGGGTTGCGGAAGTGAGCGGTCGCCCCCTGGCCATCGACGGCGAGGAACTGGTCCACCAGCTGCGAACGAGCCTTTCGCCACTCCGCCTGTCGATCGGCACGATCCTCGGGCGTGAAGTCGTTGGCTGACTCGAACCGGGTGTCGATCTTCTTGATCGCCTCAGCCATCATGTCGAAGGGCGTCGTCTGATTCTTGATCGTGACCCCGTCGCTCCACTTGGTCGCGCTGGTGCCGTCGCGGTAGGCGATGCCCTGCTGCGCAGCGATGTCGGGATCGAACAGGAGGCGGGTCATGGCGGCCATGACCTCGGTGCCGCGACGTTCGATCGGTTGGCCCTTCGCGGCCCGGTAGCGCGTGCTCTGAATCCGTTGTTCGGCGACGATCTTGAGCAGGTCGTGCAGCGCCGGAATCAGATCCGTCTGGAGCTGTTCGGCCATCATGGGCTCGTACTTCACCAGACCGCTCTCCGCGCAGTAACGCGGGTTGAAGTTGGCAGCGTCCCGATCCCAGCTTCCGGTCTTCGAACACGTCGATCCATGGTCTTCCGCTGGCAAGTGGAAGTAGACGACATCGACGAGGTCGCCGAAGAGATCTTCCCGATCGTGCTTGTAGAACGTGTACAGCACGGGCCGGTTGGCCTTGGCGAAGTTGAACTGCTCCCAGAGGAAAAGCGTGCCGGGGTTGCGGGCGCGCAACGTGTCACCGGCATCGGTGCAGATGTTCACACCGGCGGCGTTCTTGGCGCACAACGGCGTGCCCATGGGCTCCTGAAGCCCGGAGATGAAGCGGTTGACCTGGAAGTTGAGCAGGCCCGAGTCGTTCCGCATGGGATCGAGATCCGGCATGTTCAGGTTGTCGGAATCCGCCCCGAAGAACACCAAGCGGTTGAGCGCGGTGTGGGTGGGCTTGGTCGTCAATCCCGTGAGGCCGCTCGACATCTCGAACGCCTGATCCATGTCCGTGGCCCAGTCGAGCCCCGACATACATGCATCCCGAATCGTCAGCCGCGCCTTACCCTTGTTCAGCGATGGCGGCAGGTTGGGGTCGTCCTCGATCAGGCTCTGCAGATAGAACTGCGTCATGTCCTCGATGCGGTAGACATCGCACCAATCAAGCGGGTTCTTCTTCGTTCCGATGCACAGAAGGTTGAAGATGCCGTCGTCGGGATACACCATGCTCAGGCCGACCATGCCGAGCGCCTCGGCCTCGAGGTAAACCTTCGCGCCAGCCTTGTTGCACGCCGTCGTTCGCGTCGAGTCGTAGACGATCTGCATGCTCCGGTGGAACATGCTCATGTTGTCGCCCACCGCCGGCTGCGTTCGGTCCACCGGCGTCGTCGGGTACATGGCGTTGTTCGTGGTGAAGTTCCACGCCGGCCCGTTGATGTCGTGCTGGTTGTAGTTCATGACGTCGCGGTAGGTCATGAACTTGGAGTAGACGTCCTTGAGCTCGAGGGTGTCCGGGTTGGTCAACGCCAGGAGCATGTCCTCCAGAAGCCCTTGGGCGTTGGGGTCCCCCGTGTCGGCGCCCACGCGAGAGATGTCGGCAAACACATTGGCGAATTGATCCCAGAAGGTGGACTCGCGCGGGAGCCCCGCTTCCGGATGCTGATCCGCAATGTCCTTGAGCTGCAGTGCAACGCCGATCAACCGCGCGACGTCCTGTTCGTGATTCTCAAACAGATCGATCATCTGCTTGAGGAAGTCGTCGCTCTGCGGGGCCGCCAGGATCTGGCCGGTCGCGTGGACGAGATCCACGATGGGTGACGTCTTGGGGTCGAACCCCCGATAGGTGATGGTCCGCTCTTCGTCGCCTTCACCGTAGGTGTAGGACTGGTTGTCGACGCGATCGCCGAACAGAACGTAGGCGCCCCCGAGGGCGTACATCAGTGTCTCGCGATCGTTCGACAGGTCCGGATCCACGAGCGATTCGACATCGCGCAGCAGAGAAGAGACGAGCGTCTGCGTTGTGTCGATGTACTCGTAGGCCGGCACGCCGTTGTCGAGCACGGCTCGTCCTTGGGAGTCAGCGGGACGAATCCGCTCCTCTCCAGGTACGAAGAAGGGCCAGTCCACGGCGACGGGCTGTCCTTGATCACCGATGAAGCGACCGAAATCGTCCACGTCCGCGAGACCGTCCTGGTTGGTGTCGGCAAACGGCGGAGGCACCGAGCCGGCCACCCCCGGAGTGTTGCCAGTGATCCGTGCGAACCCACGGAAGTCCCGAAGCACGACCAGTCCGGGCGAAAGCGCGTCGGTGCCAAACCTGGGGTCGGTGGCGAGCAGCACGTTCTGCATCACCTCGAGGTTGTCACGCGGACGATTCGGCTGCGCGATGCCGCCTGTGTCGTCGATGACCAGCGTGCCCAGGGGCAGCGTCGGCTTGGAGCTGCGCATCTCCTCGTGCACCACGTTGAGCAGGTGGAGGAACTGATCCCGTGCGGGTCCGCCCGGGCTCAGCATGCGAACGGACTGCTGCGACAACGTGCGCAGATTGGGATAGGTCAGGACCGGCTGGATGACTCCGAGCGCCGCGGCGACGGGACGGTACCCCTTGCGTCCGCCGATGTGCGCGAGCGCGCCTTGCGCGTCCTTGTTTTCGGACATGGCCGCGAAGACACGGGCAAGCGCCTGCGTGGTGGCGGGCATCAGCGGACCGGGCGTCCCACCGACCGATTCGAGGGGATTGGAGTCGTACAGCGGGTTCAGGCGCTCGAGCAGATCGGCCAGCGCCGTGTGGAGCCGAACCTTGGTCGGGATCGGCTTGCCGCTCGCATCCTTCGGCGGATAGGGATCGTCGATCTCTACGTCGGGCGCGATGACGTTGAACGCGCGGACCAGATCGTCACGTCGGGTCGCGAGTTTCTCGAGTTTGGCGACGGCGAGGTTGCGCGTGATCGCGGCACCGCCGCCCACGGGCGGCAACGTGTAGGTGTTGACCGTGTCGGCGTACTTACCTTTGGCATCGGGGTGGCAGAGCGGATGGTAGGAAGTCCCGTCGAGGTCTTCAGCCAGAACGCTGGCGCCCAGGCGGTCGCAGAGAACGCCAAAGACCTCCTGTCCGAGGGAGGCCTCTTTCTCGTAGGGTCGTTCCACGCGTTTGGTGTCGAAGTTTCCTGCGCACGCCGCCGCCATGATGGCAGCGATGGCGCCGATACCGAACGGACGCGACAGACTTCTCACACGTCCACCCCTTTCCTCGCCAAGGTCCTGGTAGTGCAAGAGTAGCAATTTCCGTGACCTTCGGGGGTCGAAAGTGTGACGTTCGAACAGGGACAGGGGGTGCGAGCAGGGCGCGTTGCGACGTCAGCGGAGTGATGCCAGGCCCTTGGAACGAAGCCCGTCGTGGGGCAGGCTTGCACCCCATGCCGGCCATGAGTACTGCCCTGGGCATGTCCGAGTTGTACGCAATCGTCCTGGCGGCCGGTCACGGCAAGCGTATGAAGAGCGCCTTGCCCAAGGTGCTCCACCCAGTGACAGGTCGGCCCATCGTGCACTTCCCCATCGCTGCGGCACTCACGGCCGGCGCGAGCCGTGCCGTCGTCGTCGTCGGACACGAGCGCGAGCGCGTCATGCCCTACCTCGCCCGCTCCTTCGGGGACCGCGTGGTGGTCGCCATTCAGCATGAGCAGAACGGAACGGGCCATGCCGCTGCGCAAGCCTTGCCCGCCCTGCCACAGCGCGCCGAACGCGTTCTGATCCTATGCGGCGACACGCCGCTGCTCGAGAGTCGCGACCTGCTCGCACTCGCCGACGCATTGGACAAGACACCAGATGCTCCACTCGCGATGCTTACCTGCACCGTGGACGATCCAACCGGCTACGGACGCATCCTTCGAAACGGCGAAGGACGGGTCGTAGAGATTCGTGAACACCGCGACCTGGAAAACGACGATCAACGCGCCATCCGCGAGGTGAACCCCGGCGTTTACTGCGCGCGCGTAGCCTTCTTGCGCGACGCGCTCGAAAAGATCGACGCCGACAACGCGCAGGGCGAGTTCTACCTCACCGATATCGTCGCCATCGCAGCGAACGCCGGTGGGACGGTGGATGTGTCGGCCGACGCCCGCACACTCGTTGGCGTCAACGATCGGGCCCAGTTGGCCGCTGCGGAAACCGTGATGCAGGCGCGGATCATTGAGCGGTTGAGGAAGTCGGGCGTGACGGTTCGCGACGGCGCCAGTATCCACGACACCGTCAAGGTTTCGCCGGACGCAACGATCGAGCACGGCGCATCGCTGCGCGGCACCACGACGGTGGAGGCGGGTGCGCTGATCGACGTGGGTTGCGTGGTACAGGACTCATTCATCGGCGCACGCGCGTTGCTGCGGCCCTACACGGTTGTCACGTGTTCACGCGTCGAGGCGGGTGCCCAGGTCGGTCCATTTGCGCACGTCGGCTTGGAGTGTGTGATCGGAGAGGACGTCCAGGTCGGCAACTTCGTCGAGACCAAGAAGACGGTGTTGCATCGGGGAGCGAAGGCCAATCACTTGGCCTACTTGGGCGATGCGGAGATCGGCGAGGGTGCGAGCATCGGAGCGGGGACGATCTTCTGCAACGACGACGGCTACCAAAAGCACCGCACCAAGATCGGGGCCGGGGCCTTCATCGGCAGCAATTCGAAGCTCGTGGCACCGGTCGAAGTGGGGCGGAACGCGTATGTCGCCACGGGAACCACGGTGACCCAGGACGTCCCGGAAGAAGCGCTGGCCATCGGCCGCTCCCGCCAGGAAAACAAATCGTCGTACGCGCCGAAGCTGCGACTTCGACTCCAGGCGGCCGCGAAGGTCAAGAACGGGACGTGATCGCGTCGCTATGCGGCGCGGTCCGCAATCGCTATGCGGCGCGGTGATGGAATGAAGCCGGTTCCAGGGGCACCGGCTCATGGTGGCGTATCGCGAGGAGGTGGAGACCCCGTGTGGTTTCTTCAGCGCGCCATGCGAAGCGCCATGGGGGCGAGCAGGCTCTCCGTCTCCCGCAGATCGCGGACAGCGAGAACGTCTTCGGGCAAGCCACCAACGCGTGCTGCGTTGCTCCCCACACAGACAACACGAGCTCGTGAACGCTCCGTGCCCGCCAAGATGCGTTCAACATACTCGTGCAAGCCCGGCGCTCCTTCGGCGACGTCCCCTGCGAGCAGGACCCAGGAGGCTCCGAGGTCTTCCGCCGCACGCGAGACGCTGGTCGGGGGCAAGCCGGCTCCCAGCACGTATGCGTCGAATCCGCTCTCGACGCCGACGAGCGAGGCAAAGCGAGCGAGCACGTCGTAGCTCTCTCCGGGCAGGGGCGCTGCCACCACGCGTCCACGGGTGCTTCCCGGAACGCGCAAGGTCGGACGCTGACGCGCGGCCACCTCGATCAAGCTGTTGACCGCGATGTGCAGGTGGAAGGTCTCGCACCGACCTGCTCCACAGGCCTGCTTGACACGTTCGAACGCGGGATGGAGCACCGAGTCCGCGATGGTCGCGATCGATGATCGCTGAAGCCGTGCCGCGGCGATGGCGCCCACTACTTTTTCAACGTCGCCAACGAGTAGAGCGCTGACCATTTCTTCAATGTCGCGCTCGCCCTCGCTGGGCGGCGGGGAGCTGCCGGAACCGGCAGATCGACGGGATGCGAGATGCATCGCGATGTCACGAAGACGGAACTTGCGGTGGCCACCCGGCGTTCGGATGCAGTTAAGTGTCCCTGCGTCAGCCCAACGTTTCACGGTTGCTTCGCTGACTCCGAGAACTTCTGCTACGTCGCCTGTGGACATGAGTCGGTCGCTCATGGGTCTTGCTCCTGGTTTCGGACGAGGGGGGGAGCTCGTCACGGGGTCTCTCTAATCGAATCGTGACTACGAGTCACGGCTTCACGGGTCTTTAAGAGTTACCTGGGCAATCCGATCGTCATCGTCAAGATGGCGGACTCCAAAACCGCACGAGATGGGCGACGAGAGCCTTTCAGCGCCAAATCCGTTTCCGCGAGAATGCGTAACCACCGTTCTATTTCTGAAGTCTCTAAATTCCTAACTTGGTCAGCGAGCTCGCGCGCCTTGAAGGGCGGCGCCCCTGCGGCCTGAGCGGCTTTCTCGGGCGAAGCGCCCCCCTTAAATGCCATCGCAAAACGAAGCAATTGACGCGTGGACCAAGCGAGCACGCCCACCAACCGCAATCCCCGATCCTGCGGCTCGTATACGTCGAACAGGACCGACAACGCCGTCGCCGCGTCCTTCCTCGCCACCGCTCCCACCAGATTCCAGACCGACGAGGGGCGCAGACGGGTCACGCAATTCGCCACGTCATCTTCGGTGATGGGTGCCCCTTCGCCAACGTAGAGCGACAGGCGCTCGATGGCGTCGAGCACACCCGACAGCTCGGGCCCCGCGATCTCGGCGAGCAGGTCAGCGACGTCGTGGGGGATTCGGTGACCGCGACGGCTGGCTTCCCCTTCGATGAATCGGGGCAAAGCGTTGCGTTTGACGGGTTCGCACTCCACCAGGAAGCCGCCTTTTTTCGCGGCGGCCATGAGCTTGCGACGACGGTCCAGCTTGGAAGCGACGAGCAAGAGGCAGGCGCTATCGACTGGAGCGGCGGCGTAGGCGGCCAACCTGTCCATCGGTGGGACGGCGGTGTTGCTGGACTTGGCGGAAGCCTTGGCGGTGGATGGTTCCCAACGTTCGACGGCACGCACGAGGACGAACCGTCGAGGGGCCATCATCGGCACGGTGCGCACGGCGGACAGCACGCGGTTGACATCGACCTCGCCGGCGGTGAGCAGTTCTTGGTTGAAGTCAGCCACGCCGCCCTGCAAAGCTGCGGTTCTCACGGCTGCGACCACGCGATCGACGAGGACGCGTTCCTCACCGACGACAAGATAGATCGGTCGAACCTGGCCGGACTCGACGTCACGGATGGCTTGTTCTGGCGTCACGTTGACGTGTGATTACCCACGTCCACGTGGGGGAATCAAGTGCCACCATCGACGCCGGCGTCGGGCTTCGAAGGCGTCGCTGGCTCGGAGTCGGTGTTCACGCCGAGCAACGTGAGTCGCACGGGAGCTGCGATGGGTCCATCGACATCCTCGACCGTCAGGAGCCAGACGCCAGCTCGGAAACCGTTGTCTCGCGCAAGCGAGAGCTCGGCTCGCGCGCGAACACTGACTTTGCCGGCAACGTCGCGCACGTCGACGCGTTGCTCTTGGACGATGATGCGCGGGGGTTCGACGGGTGTCTCGTGCGGGTGGTCCGGGTCGGTCCCGGGACGGAAGTCGACGACTTGTGCGAGTCGGAACCGAAGGGACACTTCGGGCTCGGTGGGGACTTTCGGCAGGCGCAAGCGCATGAGCAAGCGCCACGCGTCGTCGTGCTCGCGCAGTTGTTGGCGCACCACGCGAACGGCGCCGCCCCTCGAGGGTTTGGGCTGCGCGTACACCGTCCCCGTTTCAGGGAGCAGGGAACACATCACCGCGACCCCGCAAGTCACAAATGCGCGGCGCCCCAGGGTCGGACGGTTGGGAGGGAAGGTCACGACGGTCATAAAGTAGCCCCGTGCGAGAGAAGATGCCAATGTTGTCTGCGGGACTCCATCCAAACAGGCGTGGCGTCGGAGTGAACCCACGGTTTGAACAATTGACACACCGTAGGGAGCCGGGCAGACTTCTTCCCGGGAAGGTTCCAACAAACCACTGAACGCTTCCCGTCCGGAGCGATTGCAACATGGCAGACGGCTCGGCTCAGGCCTCACCAACCACCCGCGGCGGACCTGATCCGCTCATCGGTCGGCTCATCAATGACCGATTCAAGGTGGTTGCGTTGGTGGCACGCGGGGGCATGGGCAAGGTGTATCGCGCTGAGCAAGCCCCGCTCGGCCGCACGTGCGCACTGAAGGTTCTCAACCCGAAGTACGCAGGCGATCACGATCCCGAGTTCCACAAGCGATTCTTCCTTGAAGCATCCATCGCGTCGAAGCTCACGCACCCCAATACGGTGACAATCTTCGACTACGGTCGTACGGACGACGACATTTACTACATGGCGATGGAGTATCTCGAAGGCCGGACTTTGCACCGGGGTATTCGGGAGGAAGGATCTTTCAGCGATGAGCGCACGGCGCACGTCGCGCGGCAGGTTTGTCGAAGCCTTCGTGAAGCGCACTCGTTGGGGGTGATCCATCGCGATCTCAAGCCCGCCAACATCTTCCTGGTGGACCACGCTGACGAGCACGACTTCGTCAAGGTGCTCGACTTCGGCCTCGTCAAGAACGTCGAAAATCCCGGGGAAGATCTGACCCAGGCGGGTCTGTTCATGGGATCCCCCAAGTACATGGCGCCCGAGCAGATCAAGGGCGACAAGGTCGACGGACGCACGGACATCTATGCGCTCGGGATCATCATGTACGAGATGATGGTCGGAAAGGTGCCTTTTGACAGGCCCAATTCGGTCCACATCATGATGGCGCACGTCAACGAGCCGCCACCACCGATGCGCAGCATCAACCCCGACATCCAAGTCTCGCAGTCGACCGAAGAGCTGATCTTCAAGTGCCTCGAGAAGGATCCCGACCTCCGCTACCCCTCGATGGAGTACCTGCTCAACTCCCTCAAGACCGTGGGAGGCGGGGCAATGACCGCCACGCTCTCCGGCGTGCTCAGCTCGGGGGACTTCATGGCGGTCACCGGTTCGTCCGGCGCGGTTGCCACCGGCAGCGGCCCGAACCAGCCCATGTTCCTGTCGCCCAGCGGATCATCGAGCGAGTCTGGACCCATCATGGGCCAGCAGGCGATGGATTCGACGGACGAAGGTGTGTACCCCGGAAGGAAGGGGTCCAAAGGCGTTCTCGCCATCGCCATCGCGGCTGTGCTCGTGCTGGGCATCGGTGGTGTCGCGTTCTTCGCCACCCGGGACGACAACTCGGCTGCCACACCACCGCCAGCGACGACCAGCGCGGCCCCCATCCAAACCGCGACCACGCCCCCTGTCACGGCCTCGGTGTCCGCAACCGCTCCGCCAACCGCGAGCGCGCAACCCAAGTCGGTCGTCATCAAGCTCGAATCGAGCCCGTCCGGGGCTTCCGTGAAGGACAAGGACGGCAAAGAGCTTTGCGAAGCCACGCCCTGCGAAATCAAGTTCGAAGGTGAAGAAGCCGCCCCCGACAAAGAACACGAGTTGGTGTTCTCAAAGCCCGGGTACCGGGACGCCACCGAGAAGGTCAAGTCCACGGAAGAAAAGGTCGATGCTCGCCTTCCGCTGATTCGCACGGGCGGCGGACGTCCACCAGCCACCAAGCCGCCACCGCCGACCACGGGCACCACGCCGCCACCGGGATTCAAGGATATCCCGTACTGACGTGGCTCGTTGGTGACCTCCGGTCACGCGCGGTCTTGACAATCCGCCCTGAGACGACCAACGAGTGGGAGTCCACTTCAGTCCGCCGCCTGTCGTTGAACGGGTGCGGACGAAGTCCGGCGTCCTGGTCACCCGTCAACGAAGATCGAAGCGTGCAATCCCCTCACAACCTCGGCTCCCGCGTGGAGGAACTCCAAGGACAGCCCACCCTCGTCGCCATCGGCAACTTTGACGGCGTCCACCTCGGACACCAAGCCGTGCTGACCGATTCGGCGAGGGAAGCGCGTGCCCAGGGGTGCATGCCGGTAGCCCTCACCTTCGAGCCGCACCCCACCGTCGCCGTGGGCCGCCCCCCACCTGCGTGCCTGACCCCCATCGAGCGAAAGGTCGAGCTCATCGAGCGGATTGACCCCGCGTTGCGCGTGGTCGTCCAACACTTCGATGCGTCCTTCGCATCCCAATCCCCGGAAGCTTTCGTCCGAGACGTTCTGGTTGACCGGCTCAGGGCCCGAGGCGTTCGCGTCGGCGAGAACTTCCGCTTCGGGTCCCGTCGCTCCGGCAACTTGAAGGTGCTCGAAGCCTATGGCAAACAGTTCGGCTTCGAGGCCCAAGCAGCCCCGCTTCTAGGAGACGACCACGGACGGTTCTCGAGCACGCGAGCCCGACAAGCCGTCGCCGACGGTGACCTCGAAGGTGTACGAGCCATTCTTACGCGTCCCCACGCGCTCTCCGGAAAGGTCATCGAAGGCCAGCGCCGCGCTCGGTCCCTTGGATTCCCAACCGCCAACCTGCGGTGGGTGCGCGAGGCGCTCCCCCCCCATGGCGTCTACGCGGTCGCCGTTGACCGCATCGAGTCCGATGGCTCGTCCACCGCGCTCGGTACAGGGGTCTGCAACATCGGCGTCCGGCCCACGGTCGATGCAGGGTTCGCGGTGGAAACGCATCTGTTCGATCTGGACCAGGACCTGTATGGCGCTCGGCTCCGCGTCCACCTGATCGCGCACCTGCGCCCGGAGCGTAAGTTCGCGGGCCTCGACGAGCTCAAGGAACAGATCGCATACGACGCGGCTCAGGCCCGAGCCGTCTTGACGGGGCTTGTTGCCGCGCCCGACGCAGGCGGCGCTTGGTTCTAACCACCGTCTTCGACTACTGTGTCGCTTGATGGGCAATGGGCGAGACGAGCTTGAGCAGCTGACGCGGGCGGACCTCGTGCAGCGCGCGACATCCTTGGGTGTTGGTCGAGCCGACGTTCTGACGCGGCCCGAGCTGATCGACGAGATCGTATCGGCGTCCTACAACGACGAGCAAGAGCGCACGATCGCTCGCGGGCTTCTTGGAAGGGCACGCGACCTGGTGGCCCGCGTGATGGAAAAGGGCCTGCACCTGCCCGATGCGGCCCAACGCATTCGCACGTCGACACCAAGTAGCGCGCCGGAGCCCGTGCAAGAACACACCGTGCCCGAGCCCATTCCCACCGTCGCGTTGGCGCAAGTGTATGCGAGACAGGGACACCGAGCGCAGGCGCGCAGGATCATCGAAGAGGTTCTCAAAGCGGATCCTGCCAATGAAGCGGCTTTGACCTTTCGTGATGGGCTCGATGGTGCGCCGGGCCCTGCGGTGCAGGAGCAAACCGAGCCCCAGAACGCGGATCAACAGGAGCCCACGGCGAAGCAGAAGCCGGAGGTTCCTACGCAGGATTCGATGGCGGTGGTGCGCAACCAAGGACGCATCCAGATCACGTGGCGACTTCGGCCGGCGACATTTGCGCGAAACCGAGCACGCGTGCCCGGTGGGCGACTGGTTCTGCGTCTCGTGCACACGCTCACCTCGGAGGAAGGCCCGCAAATGCAGACCGACGATCGGGAGTTGGATCGGCTTGCGGGCTCCGCGGATATCACGCTGCCCAACGGCGTGCTCAGCTCTCACGCGGCATTGGGTTGGCGGGATGGCAGCACCTTCCAGGTGCTGGTGACGGAGCCCCGGTAGACTCGACTTCTGCCTGCCGGCCGTAGGGGGCGGGTTAGCCACGCAGAGATCGACATCCCTCGGTCGATTTCACGCAACCGATCGGCCTGCGAGGCCGATGGGGGTGCATGCAAGGTTGGACCACACTTCATCGGTGGGTTGCTGCGCCCTTCACCCTGGCTTTCGCGGGCGCTGCACAAGCACAACAGCCGCTCGGGCTCGACGGTTCTTCGGAACTTGCGACACCGGGGATGCACGCCGCGGGCGGTAGCGCGTCGTTGACCCTGGGTCTGCACACGGGGCGTTCCATCACGGGTCGAAGGGAGGTGGGCGGGCAGATCGTGCTGGAGATTCCGTTTGGGAGACTGGTCACACCGGGCGCGGCAGCGCCCCTCGCCGAGCCCCCGACGCCCACGCCCCAGCCCCAGCCACGCGAGCGTCCACGGCCGCGCCCTCGCATCGCCGTCAAGCCTTCGCTCGCGCGAGCATGCGTTCGGGCAGCTTGGCGGGCGCACGCGCTCGCGGATCTCGACATGCTCGACCGGATGCAGGCGCGCGCGAGAACGTCAGCCCTGTTGCCAGAAGCGAAGTTTCGCATCGCAAGGGAGTGGGACCAGAGCTACCGACTGACCCCCACGACGGACGACCCCTATCGATTGCAGGAATCGAACGGCGGCGGTCGCACGCTGGAAGGGCGCCTCACCTGGAAGCTGGATCGACTCCTGTTCGTTGACGAGGAGTTGTCGATGGAACGACTGCGGGTGCAGCGCATGCAGGTCCGCAGTCGACTCGCCGGCGACGTCTTGCGTGCGCTGTTCGACTGGCAGCGAGCCCGCATGGCCGCCGCGGACGTCGCACTCGATGACACAGAGCACGTCGACGCAATCGTTCGGGAAGCGGAGGCGGAAGCTTTGCTGGACGTACTGACCGGCGGCTGGTTCTCAGCGTGGCTTGAAAAAGGCGGAACGTAGACGCGGACCAATTGTCGGACCGGTCTTCGTGGGGCGCGGCGTCCCCAATTCTTGGTAGGGGCGGGTTTCAAACCCGCCCGTTGCACCGCGAAGCCACGCGGGCGGGTCACAGACCCGCCCCTACAACAGACGACGAAACGGCTGGCGATCGTGCAAGTGGGTCGTGGTCAGAACGCGACAGCAACGCGCGCGGTGACTTCGTGCAGCGTGTGAGCTGACTCGCGCGCATCATCATCGATGCCGGAAGCAAGCCGATTTCCAGGAGCGAGCGCACGCTGTGCGGACGTCGCCTTGGACGTCGGTGCGGAGTCAGGGAACATATTCAACACGTAGTTGACCGTGACGCGCATGTGACGCGTTGCCCAGTAGTTCACGCCAGCGGAAGCCACGTCGACCTTGATGTCACCGTCGACGTTCTTGGCGTCGGGGTCACCGCTGCGCGCGGCGCTCTCGTAGTTGGCACGCAATTGCTCCCACTTGAGAGCGACCTCGACGCCGTGGGGGGGCACGCCCGGGTCGGGCTTGTCGAGCTTGAGGCGAGGCGGTTTCCTATCGCCGGGGTTGCCGGTCAGGAGGGGCTGGCCGAAAAGCCAGTAGGAGAGCTGAACGTAGTAGGCGTAGCCCTTCAACGTTCCGAAGCGTTCGGTGTAATCGGACTGGAAGCCGTCGACGCCTTCGCGCGTGTTGTTCTTGAGGTAGACGAGCTCGGAGCGCAGATCGAAGCGATCGAAGGGCACGCGGAGCTCGCCAGCGATACCGAGCTCAGCCCCCGATGGGATGATGTGGACGCGACGTCCGCTTCCCACCGAATCCTTGTAGGTAGGAGTCCAGAACCGATAGCCGGACTGGGTGCTCATGGAGGGGTAGTCGTAGGCGACATGGTTCTTGTCGTGCATGCCGTACTTGAAGCTGGCTCCAACCTGCAGCAGCTCCAGCGGTCCCTTGCCGTGCACGAGAGGACGCGTGTACACGCGCATGGCGGTGAGGGCGCGATTGTCCGCATTGGGACGGTTCTCCCCCTCGCCCTGAACCACTGCCCAGCTCCAGTACAGCGCGCTCTTGTCGAGGTGGCCCCAGAGCATCGCGCCCATGTCCTTGGTGGCGGGCACACCCCATGTTCGCGTCGGAATCGAGCGCTCCATGAACGTGATCGTGTTGGTGCCGGTATAGTTGTCCATCGTAAACGGGAGGTTGAACTGACCGACCTGGAGATTGAACAGGTCCGACGCCCAATAGTTCACGTAGGCCTGGATGGGGCGGGCGCGAAACTGCGCGGTTTGCACCGGAGCGTAGGTGGCCGTCGCGGCTGTCGGATCGGTGCCTGCAGGCGCCGCCGAGCTCTGTTCGGTCCCGGAGGCGTTGTCGAACGCGGTGGACCCCGCTTCGATTTGCACCTCCCACTGCCAGTGTCCCATCAGCTCGCCCGCGAGCTCGAGCCGAGCTCGACGAAGCAGCATGGTCGACTTGAGGTCGGTGTGCTTCACGCCAGGGCCGAAGTAGTTGTACGAGTCGATGTGCAGGCGGGACCC
>Ga0180009_10001482_pt1 | contig 28691 bp, 22 predicted proteins | sample OS_PC_MetaG_FD_123537 | JGI IMG/M metagenome (GOLD analysis project Ga0180009, IMG submission 123537) | Groundwater microbial communities from the Aspo Hard Rock Laboratory (HRL) deep subsurface site, Sweden - OS_PC_MetaG | ecosystem: Environmental > Aquatic > Deep subsurface > Groundwater... | reverse complement strand
CAGGGTTTCCGAAAGAAGAGTTGTATGGTTTGTCGAAGCGTTTGGGGTTCTTGGGAAACCCGGATTCATCTCTGATTGAACAAAAGATTGTGGAAACAGAGAAGGTCTTGAGTAGTTTGATTCGATCATTGCGGATTTAGACTGAAGCTGTCTTAACCTTCAGTCTTCAGCCTAAACACCTGAGTCATTACAAAAATAATAGAGAGTAAAGACAAGGGCATACCCCTAATGGAGATAGAGAGGAGCAGGACATGTCCGGGAAAAAAGTGTTGAGTACCAGGCTTTGCGAAATGCTGGGTATCGAGTACCCCATCTTTTTGGCCGGGATGGGGTCCAGTTCAGGACCAAGCCTTGTGTCCGCGGTGTCCAACGCCGGTGGTCTGGGTGTCTTGGGTGCGGCCAGGCTCAGCCCGGACACGGTTCGGCGCTGGATAAAAAAGACCAAGAGCCTGACCGACAAACCTTTCGGTCTGGACCTTATTCTGCCGTATGAGTTGGGGTCCAGCATGGCCATTCCTCAAGACTTCAAAGAGATTCTGCCGCCCGATCATGTGGCTTTTGTGGAAAAGCTATTTGAGGAACTCGAACTGCCCAAGGTGGAAACCAAAAACAGATGGTCGAACGTCAGCATGGAGGTGGCCCGGGAGGTGGTGGACATCTGTCTGGATGAGGGTCTGGTCCTTTTCGCTTCGGGCCTGGGCAATCCCGGTTGGGTGGTTCCCAAGGCCCGTGAGCGGGGTATGCTGGTTACAGGCTGCGTGGGCAACACCAAAAACGCCCTCCGGCTAAAGGAGGCGGGCGTGGATTTCGTCATCGCCCAGGGGTACGAAGGAGGGGGACATACCGGTCGGATCGGGACCATGGCCTTGATTCCTCAGGTGACCGACGCGGTTTATCCCTTGCCCGTGATGGCCGCCGGCGGCATCGTGGACGGCCGTGGCCTGGCCGCGGCCTTAACATTAGGCGCGGAAGGTGTCTGGGTGGGAACCGCCTTCCTGGCCACACCAGAGGCCAACGCCGACGCCCTCGAAGAAGAAGAGAGCTACTACACCCCATTTTGGGACACGACCTGGAAAGAGCTTTTGATCGAGGCCGGGGACGAAGATACCACGGTCAGCAGGATCGCCACGGGTAAGACGGCCCGCTATGTGAAGAACAAACTGATCGACTTCTGGGATAGATCCGGGATGTCGTACCTGCCCATGCCCCTTCAGGGTTTCCTGGTCTTGGACCTGTTCGCGTCCATTGCCAAAAGTGGACAGCGCGAACTGGTTTCGCCTTACTCCGGTCAAGGGGCCGGATTGATCAAGAAGATTCGGACGCCGGCCGAGATAATCGAGGACATGGTACAGGGGGCTTTGGAGATTCTGTCTGAAACAGTGCCTCGCCGCATCGGATTGAAATAGCGCACCGGCAGGAGGCCACCCACCAGCCGAATCCCTCCGTCAGCTTACATTCCATGATTTTCACTGCGTTGTAAGATTCGATTCTTCTTAACTTAAATTGATTTTTATATAGATGAGATTTTTCTCAAGTGAAATAAGAGTTGCGACTGAGTAGCGGTATTTTTGGGGTCATGAAGATAATTTAGAGGTATCTTCTCAATAAATCGGGGGAATACCTCGTTGTAAAATATTCGTCTCCCGTTAAAATTCTTGTAGGGGTTTGATTTATCGAACCCTTGTCCATTGGGCTTGATGAATCAAGCCCCTACAGAGCCCCGATTTATTGAGAAGATACATTTAGCGGAAATTTTGCAGGTTCTGAAAAAACAGAGGGCTAAAATAGAGGCTATTAGAGATTACAGATTACAATCTCAAATATAGCTTTTTTCTACTCCTTCGCTGTAAATATTTATAGCAAGTATCTCTTAGCTCGCTACCAATTATATCATGAAGACCCGACCACAAGATGTTGTAGTCTCAGGTTTAGATTCTATGGCACAGATAAGAAGAAACTGATTCAAAAACCCTATCCGTATCTCAACTTTTGCTGAACCTGTGATCAATAGCAAATCTCCAATCAGGGCCAAGCGCGGATTGTCAGACTTATCACAGATTTTTGAACCTGTTGAAATGCTTAGGTACTCGGAAGATATCTCAGGTTGTTTTTTATTCTTCCCCTTCGACTTTTTCCTGTTTGAAGATGTCTAATGTCAATGGGTGATTCTGTTTCTTCACATTCCGGCTCCTATATTCGCAAAATGTTTTCTAAACCAATTTCTATTTGCTATTTTTCGGTAACTATTGAGTTTCTTGTGAAACGAGCATTTCGCAAGCCTATTTCCACAGCCACATGGGCAAGGCTTTTTGTTTGCAATGCGCTGTTTCATTCCCAATAAATTCAAAGTTTGCATCACTTGGTTAGGCGTTTTTAAAGAAAAAAGTTCAAGGTAATCCGCAATGATTCCATTTCTACCATGAGCAAGTTCACTAAATATAAAATCCCCTCCATTCTGGAGCTTAAAAGAGACAGCATATAAATATGGTACAAGACAGCTCTCCGAAAATCCCACTAGAGTCGGATTTTGCGATATTTTTTGCATAAGTCGAAGTGGCGAGCCTAGACATAAAGTGTTATCATAATTGACATGATAATTCCCATTCCTCGGTATTTTATTATCTGTTTCAAATACCTTTGGGAGGGCTTTGGGAAATGTAGCAGGTACAGAAATCTTGAGCTGATAGCTGTCTACAATTTGGCTCTCACCTTTTCCTTTTATGGTAAAAGAAAAACTCCCTTTAAAAACTAAATTTGAACTCGTTGATGGGGCTATCGACATACCTGGATAATCTTTCAGAAATTGTACCACACCAAATATATCTTGCCTTAACACTTAATCTTGTTCCTCCAAGGTTTTGCAGGTCTATTGATTGAATGCGATTTAGCTGCTGCCACAAAAATATTACCTTGACTCAAGCCCATACGCTTACCAAGCTCTGTACTATCGACGTGAACAGCAAACTTTTGATGTGCCTGTTCTGCAATAAAACCTGTATCACTAGCTGATGTAATATGTTCAAAATCGATTTGCGCCTGTCGAAGCCAATTCCAAAAATTCTCCTCTAAATTGAGGTGTCGATACTGGACCATTGACCAGCGGTCAGCGAAATCTTCTTCCGGGTCAACCGGATTTGGAACTCTGGGGGTACTGGTATTCACTAGACTACCCATTTTTGAAAGAATATTTGTAAGAGCAGAATCAATATCCTGTTCCCCGTTGTAGGCCTTGGCCGACAACGTTGTAATAATTATTGAGATCGGCTTAACATCCTCATTTCCTTTAAACATCTTATCTCGATGACGTTTTAAAAACTGGACAGAGCGCTGGAGAGGTGTTTTGCGTTTGAAGACAGGAATGCCATCAACTTGAGCTTTTTCTGTCAGATCTTGTTGTATATGCTGATTCATTCTATATTCAAACCACATAGCATAACCTTCTGGGTTGCTTATATTCCAGTCTTCGCATATTTGCCTGTAACCTTCATGTCTGTTATCAGTGATTGAAACCGTCAAGTGGGATGCAGAATCAGCTATGAGTTGATTCGTACCTGCTCTTTTCATTGACTCAAATATGAGTCTTTTCTTTGTTTCATCTTCAGGAATACAGGGTACAATATCCATGTGAAAGCTAAGATCATCCTGGTATTCCAACCGCCAGCAACGGTGTTTCTCCTCTTTTTGCGCCTGAATTCCCCTTGCCACACGGTAAGTTTCTAATTCGAATCCTACCAATTTTTTAATAAATTCCTGTGTGTTTGATTGTTTCGTGATTCCTTGCCTAAGATTACAGGCTAAATCCAGATCATATTCCTCCTTTTCATTGAGGGGACGTATTGCGGTTCCAAGTCTAAAAGAACCCTGCGGAAATATATGTGGATTGTTGTTTTTAACTGCCGATGCTTCACGATCAAACCATTCTCCGAGATCTTCATATCTTTTTGTGGCTTTCTCATACACTGATTGTGGCAATTCCAATAGCTCGACCATATTTTCTAGAATAATTTTTTTGTAATTGTTTGTAATCATTCTTCACCTCCTATTTCCAAAGCTTTTATAAATCTGCCAATTTTATTATTATAATCATAAACAACCCAAGGCATATCGGCTTTTGGCATCCTTGCCCGCCCCATCTCAATGGCACAGGAAACCGGCATTGCTGGAAAAATCAAAAGTGGGTTATCGTTTCCATGTCTCTGTTTTATAATTACCATTAGTTTTCGAATCATCGACCGCAACATCGAGAGCTGTGCAGGCGACCGTATAAAATCATTATGAAGGTGCGGTTCATCGACAGTGAGTTCCCATAGACTCAAAGTCTCGCTGACGACAGACTTTATTCTTTCCGGGGCAATTCTATCGCTTAATGAAATAATAAGTGCTGGTATCTTTCCAAAACTATTGGGCTCATTTATGATGAATTCGAATCCATCCGGAAAGGTCTGCCATTTCCATGTCTTTGGTTCTCGAACTGGCTGATAGACATCAAGATCAATTTTATCCGTAAAAAGTGTACCAAACTTAATAAGTAGCGGAATCGGAGCAAGTGCAAAAAGGGAAAAATGTGCAGGATCATTTTTCTCTATCCTCGGGAGAATATATGTATTAAAAGATCTTTTCAGATGATCTAATTCGGTCTTCCAAAAATCATCCGTTTTATCTTCATGTGAGCATGACATTGATAAAGAAATCGGATTCTCCTCTACTGGATATCGATTGGGAAACATTGCTTCAATAGCATCGGCCTTTTGTATGGGAGATTTTTGTTCACTAATATTGCTTCCATAAAAAACAACATGTGACTTTTTATTGGAAGCTATTCCACTTACGATAGCAATACGTTGCTCATGCTCCTGTTTCCATTGACGCAATAGTGCTGCAGAATATTTTTTCCGAGCTTATCTTGATCGATAATTTTATGACATCCATGGCAAACAAGCATGAGATTTTCAATATCATTCAATTTTTCTTTATTTTTTATAAACGGTCCCCAGCCTCTGGGCCCACTGTCAGAAAAGGAATAGATATGAGCCTTTTCTGAAATATTCACTCTTTCCTGTGTCACGGGAGACTTATAAAGGAAACTATTGCAGCCGGAAAATTGACATCGTCCAGCAGCACGAGCCCACAATTCCCGCTCGACTTGTGGTTTTATGTGTCTGGTAATTTCCTTAACCATTGCTATACAATCTCCTCGTCAGTTTTCATTTTCCACTGAATAAGTAGTGGGGTTAAACTTTGATCAGTGATCAAGGATAGGTTTTAATCACAAACAGATGTTTAAACCTGACTACACTGATTATCACTATCTCTATAAATTTTATTATTGAAGATTCAAATCTCAACTTCAAAAAGAATTGTCAGGTATTTACTGGAATAATAGAGGTCTTCATCCTTCATTTTTCGCGATAAGGCATGCAAAGAATTAAGGCCTAAAAACCCTATTTCCCACAGTTAAAGTTCACTTTTTTCGAACAGATCGTCTCTTTGTTCCGCTCATATTTTTAATTGTTCCTGAGACATTTTGACGTCTCATCTCAGTCACAGCATCGCTCATCAAATGCTGGGGGACCTGTAGAACTCTACGAGGTCTTCCACTTGCTTTCAACTTTGCTACTGAATTCGATAAGTTTGACTGGTTCCGTTCTACTTGAGTGGCTGTTTTAGACGTAGCGGAATCGACACGTCCACCACCTCTAACACGAACCTCTGTTTTCCCTGGAGCTTTAGATTTGGCTCTTTTATGGCTTGGGGATTCTGGCATTTCTAAGCCTCCTTTCTACAACAGGATTTAAAGAACACCAGAAAATAGCGGAAGGTTAAGTCGGTTTTGAGAGAGGGCTTGACAAAAGGTGGGCCATCAATTAAAAACCGTTCTATAAGATGAAACCGGAATTTCCCGGCATTCTTTAGCCAAGCCTTGGTCGTGGCAGCGACCAGGGCTTTATTTTTCCCAGTTAAGATATTATCAGTGCAAGTCTTTTTTCTCACATCTCCATGATATTAAAATTCGTCTCAAATCGGAAATATCATTTTGGGCCAGCATATTTATAGCCTGTTATTTTTTCAAATCTATTTATCTCTTTTTTAGGCTGGGGGTTCTCATTACATTTTTCCCAATCTTCAATTATCGTTTGCATTTCATCATCCCACCTTAAAAGTCCTTTTTCCATCCAATCGTTGATTATTCCTAAAGGGGAAATTGTGTGGCCTGAAAATTCCTGTTTGATAAAATCTGCAAGATCATCGTCTACTGTCGTGAGCTTGAAATTATGGGCAATTGAACATGCTGCTATCACCTGATCAACGTGGCTTAAATTGAAATAATGTCCTGTCCTGTTGTTTATTTTACCGGTGAGTACAATGTTTTTCACTGTTTCGAGACACAGTCTAAAGTCTCCCTGGTTGACCTGGGATGTCCTCAATGCCTTTATTTTGGATTTATACCTTTCCCTCCAGGGATATCGGCTCTTGAATTTCTGGGTTCGAAATAATTCCTGAAGAACTTCTTGGATAGTAACGCATTCATAACTATCATCACAGAACATTTCTGGAGCAATCCTTATCAGCATCAGAACACTGCATGTATCACAGAGAATATGCATGTCAGAAATCCGTGTCATTTAACCTTACGAGTTCATCTTTAACAATTTTTGCATCAGCCAGATTTTCAATCCCAAGGATTTCCCCAAGTTTTCTGTTTGTCAGTCCATTAATCTGATCCAGAATAATTTGGATAAAAAGAGGGCTCAATTGTTTGATAGTATTGACAAAATCTCTTGGTTCTTTTTCCTTAAAAAGAATATTCCCAATAGTGGGGAATTTCTTTTTTATATTAGTGTCAGCACCTCCGATCTTGAGGTCGAAGTCAGGATGGATAAGCTGGATTCGTTTAACGATGCCATATAAAGCATGAAAATAATTCGTACCAAAAGTCTTGAGTTTATTAATTTGAACCCCAATTTCTAAATCTTTAATGACATCGTATACTATCCGTACATACCCATCAGGAAATTGAATATGATTTGCCACCATATCACAAAACATTTCTTCATCTTCATCAAAGCCATCATTGATACTTAATTCATCTCGTATGGCGTGCACTGATTCATGTAAAAGTGGAAAAATGAGATCGAGAACATTCGTATTATTATTGACGAAGACAATTCTGTGGTCATGAATTTTTGTATAAAAAGCATATGCTTTAATTTTGGGAGGAAAATCTCTGAAGATGATCTTTATTCCAAGATTTTTCATAAGGGTGAACGCATCTTTATAACTAGGCGGGAGATCTTCGATGGCACCAGCCTTTATTCTTAGCTCTTTGGCAACCTTTTTTGCAGTTTCCTCAGATCGAGTTCGTACCCTCATGACCGGGAGAATTCCGGACTCAGGGACATTTCTGAATAACAGATCATACTCTTTAGCCATTTCCAGTGCATCTTTCTGCATGGAGGTTGTGACTTTAGCTCTTTTTCTTGTCCGATGGACAGGAACAGATATTGATCCATTAAAACCTTGTGAAAAAAGATAATCAGGGTTTATTTTAAAAGTTTTACAAAGAAAAATTAAATGGTTGCCTTTGGGTATTTGACCGTTGATCCAGTCATTTACGGTCTGTCGGGAAACTCCTGCCATTTCCGCCAATTTGATAATAGAAATATTGTTTTCCTTTATCAAATTCTTGATTTTGCCTCCTAACCATTCCATTGTCCCCCCTCCAATTAATATATTGATTTTTAAACAGCCATATAATCTGATGTTTTATTAAAAATAACTCATCCGAACAAATATGTCAAGAAAATTTTACTAATTTAACACTAAAGTATGGATAACAAGAATAAATGTAAAGTTAGTTGTATGCCTCAGCAACTAAATGGCATGCGAATAGCCTTAGACAGTTTTGGAAGAACGTAGGTTCCAAAACAACTTATACTTCTAATTTTGATTTTTTTGAAAAAACTGAATTGACCTTCCGACTCATATATCTGCTATGGATCACAGGTTCAGCAAAAGTTGAGGCACGGATAAAGGGAATTCTCATGCCAATCCTCAATCTCAATCTTCTATAGGTTCCGGAAATCAGAGAAGTAGTTGAAATTTCATGAAAAAAGTAGTAAGTCATGTCACAGGTTTTCTGGCCGGCTGATATCCTGGGAGTCCTATAAGCTATCTCAAGGCGACATGGTGAAAAATCTATTTCATTGAAAGGTCTTTCCTTTCAGCCGCACTTTCAACCTTGACTTGACAGTTACATCCCTAAACCCCCTAACCAATTGAGTGTACGAGGGTTTTGAGGCGCTTCGCAACGCTGACTGTGATTTCGATGTAAAAATATAGAACCCAACCGTATCACACCCGAGGAAACCGCCCAAACGCCCCTCTATTGCCCGGGTTAATACCGATTCACTTTCTTCATTTGACAAAATGACATTTTCTTCCTAAAATGCTACATAAATTTATATTTGATCTCAAGAGGTTATCAACCCCGCAGCATGATTTTCTAAGGGGCCTGGACCAGGGGCCAGCGGAACCATGGTTACAATACTGTGGTACTGCCGGGAAACCAAGCGGCGATAGGATAAAACAAACGTCAACCCGTCAAATCGGGAGAAACCGGTATAGTCGGCTCAAGGGCATGTTAATACAGGACAATCCATTAGGTTTCTCTGAAGCCACTATCGGAGGCCATTCGGCTCGATCGATGATGTTTCTGGAAATGCGCGCTCTTGTTCGTGAAATGCCTCTCACTGTTACCAAGAACGATTTCATCAAGGCCATCGTTGAGGAGAATATCTTGCAAAAACCTACTTTGAGCAGCCGCAAGAAGAGTCTTCGCCATTTAATGGAACTTTATGGCATGGACCCCTCCAAAGCCTTGTTCCGCGTTCTCTGGGATTTGGGCCATGCAGATTTAGATTCTCTACCCCAGCTCTGCCTGGTTTGTGCGTATGCACGAGATCCGCAACTGCGCCACAGCTTCGAGTTGATTCGCACGCTACGCCTCGGCGAGGTTCTTGCGAGAGCTGACATGGAACAGCATCTCGAAAACGGTTTCCCTGGTCGCTTCAGCCCTGCCATGAAGAAATCGATGGCCCAAAATGTGAACACCACGTGGACATTTGGCGGGCACCTTGCGGGCAAAAAGAAGAAGACCCGGCAACTTCCTAAGCCGCGTCCTGTTTCGGCTGCCTACGCCATGTTTGTCGGCTACCTTACCGGCCTTCGTGGTGAGCGGTTGCTCGACTCAGCCTTCGCGTCTCTCGTTGCGTCAAACCGATCCCAATTGCAGGCCGCGCTCTCACTGGCTTCGGCAAAAGGACTCCTTTCACTCAAACAAGCTGCGGGCATTGTGGAATTTGATTTCTCCAATCTTCTAACTTCCGCAGAAAAGGCATTACTCCATGAATCGCATTGACCAACTACTTGAAAACTACCGCAGTCACATTCAAATGCCGCTACGGCCTGGGTTGCCTGCATCGCAGCGTGTCTGGTTCGCGGTATATCCTGCCGCAGACGAAAGAAGGCTGCTCAATCGCATTGACGAATTTGAGATGGTGACCAAGGAAGCAGGCCATCCATGGGTTCGCATCGATCTGAAAGGCAGCCTGGCCTGGTGGCTTGCTTCAGTCGATGAGGAAGAGCGGGCGGAATGGTTCAAGCACCCCGGTGATATTGAGCTGTATGCCCAAACCGAATGGAAAGACGTTCTCACGGAGTTCTTCCAAAAAGAGGTTGCCCGTGTCTCCGCACCAGAACGCACCGTCTTCGCCCTGACCGGATTGATGGACCTCTACGACTTTCTGCACGTATCCGACCTGATCGAGAGTCTCGAAAAAACCTTCCCCGGATACCTGCTCGTTTTTTTCCCTGGAGAGAAGGAGGGAAATACCTACCGTTTTCTGGATGCTCGAACAGGATGGAATTATTTGGCTGCCCCAATACTTTCAGAGAAATGACAACAACAGGAGGCCCCGAAAAGTGAAAACCAAAGAAATCTTCCTAAAAGACCCGCTGGCTTGGAAACTCGTCAACGAGGGCGTCTCCAGCAACAATACCGAAGACCTCGACACGCTGACGTATGAACTCGAATCGTTCGTCTGTGAGGGCGAATACCTCAATGGCATGCGCCGCATTCTTCAGGGATATCGTGACAACTTCAATAGTTCCGAGCAGAAAGCCGCCTGGATCAGCGGGTTCTACGGAAGTGGAAAATCCCACCTCGCCAAGGTCTTGCGATACCTCTGGATCAACTTTGCTTTTCCAGACGGAACAACCGCCCGTTCCCTTGCCCATCTCCCCGAGGAAATCACCGATCTCCTCACCGAGATATCAACCCTTGGCAAACGCCATGAGGGCCTTCACATGGCGGGCGGCACCCTTAAAGCCGGGGCTGGCAGTGTGCGTCTGCGCGTAATGAGTTTGTTTTTCAAATCGGTCGGGTTTCCTGAAGGCTATCCCTACGCCAAGTTCCTCATCCACTTGAAGCGGGATGGAAAGTTTGATGCATTCAAGAAAGCCATCGAGGCCCAGGGAAAAGACTTCGCCAAAGAACTCGGGCATTTATATACATCCGGCGCGGTGGCGAAGGCCTACGTCCAATGCCACGACCACCTGAAGGACCCTTCGCAGGTGGGCGCGCTGCTCCGGGCCGATTACCACGACGTGAAGGACGTCAGCATTGATGAAATGCTCAATATTATCCGCGAATCGATTTCAACCAATGGCAAGCTCCCCTGCACCCTTCTGGTGCTCGACGAAATCCAGCAATTCATTGGGCAGGACCCAGCGGTCGCCCACGATGTTCAAGAGGTCACCGAGGCTCTGAGTAAAGAGATGGACGGACGTCTGATGATTGTCGGCACCGGCCAGAGCGCCCTCAATGACATGCCGAACCTTCAGCGCCTGATGGGCCGCTTTACCATCAAGATCCATCTTAGGGACAACGACGTCGAAAAGGTCGTCCGCACCGTCGTCCTGCAGAAGCGCGAAGACAAGAAGGCCCACATCAAGCAGGTGATTGACAAAAACGAAGGCGAGATCACCCGGCAGCTCAAGGCGACCAGACTTGCTTCACAATCAGAGGATGACCTCGCCTACGTCCCGGACTACCCGCTGCTCCCCGTGCGCCGCCGATTCTGGGACAGCGTTCTTCATTCCGTGGACTCGACAGGCACGGCCGCACAGATGCGCACCCAACTCCGCGTTGTTCACGAAGCCTGCCGCGCCTATGCCGATGCCGAACTGGGCGCGGTCGTTCCGGCCGACTTCATTTACGACCAGATTTCTATCGACCTTGTGAGCACCGGCGAAATGCAGAAGCGTTTTCAGGAAATCATCGAACAGCAAAAGACCAAACCCGATGGCGCCCTGCGCAGCCGCATTTGTGCCCTGGTATTTCTGATCAACAAACTCCCCCGGGAACACGGCACCGACCTCGGTGTCCGCGCCGAACCCGAACACCTATCTGACTTGCTCAGTGAAGATCTCGTCACGGGCAGCACCCAACTGAGACAACAACTCCCCGGATTGCTCGGGGCCATGGAGCAGGAGGGCGTGCTCATGAAGGTGGACAGCGAATACCGTCTGCAAACCACTGAAGGGGCCGCATGGGAGGCAGAATTCCGCAAACGCTCGGCTACGGCACGGAATGACGAACCCTTGATCGCATCCAGCCGTTCTCGGCTTCTCGACAAAGTCCTGACGGACGCTCTTGGCAACCCTTCCGTGCTCCACGGCGACGCCAAGGAACGCCGCAAGATCATTATCCACCATAGTGAGACTAAGCCGGAGCCAACCGATGCCATTACCCTTTGGGTGCGCGATGGTTTCTCGGCCCCGGAATCCTCTGTGTTAGCCGACATCCGCAAACTCAGCACCGATGACCCCACGCTCCACCTGTTCGTTCCGAAATCCCACGCCGACGAACTCAAGAACGCCATCGCTTCGTCTCAGGCCGCCGAGGAAACCCTGCACTTCAAAGGCAATCCTACTTCCCAAGAGGGCAAAGAATGCCGCCAGTCGATGGTCACCAAACAGAATGCCGAAGGCTTGCGTATCGAGGAACTCACTGGGCAGATTCTCGGTGGAGCACGCCTCTTCCTTTCGGGTGGACAGGAACAGTCTATCATGGGGCTCAAGGAAGGCGTGGAGGATGCCGCCAAACAGGTCCTCAACCGGTTATACCCAAAGTTTAACGACGGCGACTCCGCAAGGTGGCCCCAGGTTCTTAAGAAAGCCAAAGAAGGCTCTCCCAGCGCACTGGAGCAAGTCGGATTTACCGGCGACCCGCAGAACCACCCGGTGGCGGCAGCGATCATCGCTTTCATGGGCTCCGGAAAAACGGGTCTGGAAATCCGCAAGAAGTTTAAAGCCCCGCCCTATGGCTGGCCCCAGGACGCCATTGACGGCGTTCTAACCACTCTGCTCGCGAGCAACCATCTCAGCGCTCGCATTAACGGGAAGCAGCTCCCGCTGGCGGAAGTGGACCAGAAAAAGCTCGGACAAGCAACATTTCGCACAGAGCACCCGGTCCTTACCGCCGTTCAAAAGCTCGCCATTCGCAAGCTCTTCCAAGAAGCCGGTCTTCCCAAGATTATTCCTGGCAATGAACCCGCCGACGCACTTCGTTTTATCGATCACGCCAAAGCGATTGCCGCGCAGGCGGGCGGGGACGCCCCTGCACCCATGGCGCCCGCCGCCCCGGAGATCACCGCCCTGGAATCTTCCTCCGGCAATGATCTCCTCATGGAACTGCACGATCAGCGGGATGCCCTCTTGGCGAAAATCAAGACCTGGCAAGCCACCGGAAAAGAGATCACCAAACGCCTTCCCGCCTTTATCCTGACCGAAAAGCTCGCCGCCCAAGCCTTTGGTCTGGCTGAGCAGGCCGAATGGAGTGTTACCCTTACCGCCATTCGCGCCAATCGCTCCCTGCTGGATGAGCCTGATCCGGTTTTCCACGTTCTCAAAGCCGTGGCCAACGCGCTGCGTGCTGGTCTCTCCCATGCACACAAGGCCCACACCGACATGTTCGCGGCTCAGGCAGCGCGGATTAGCAGTAATGCGGCGTGGCAGAAACTACCGGAAGAGAAACGCCAATCCCTGCTTTCCATTGCCGGTGCATTGAAACGAACCGCTCCGTCTACGGGTTCCGATGAACAACTTCTCTCTGCTCTGCAGTCTTGTTCCCTGGCTAACTGGCAGTCACAGACAGATGCCCTTGCCGCCCAGTTCGACAAGGCCCTTGCCGCCGCCATCATCGAAGCCGAGCCCAAGGCCCGCCGCATCCCGCTTGCCGGCGCCACTATCCACAATCAGGCAGAACTGGATGCCTGGTTGAATAAAACCAGAACTGCCATTGAAACCGCCCTGAAAGACGGCCCGGTGATTCTTTAAGGAGCGCACGCTTTATGCCCATATCCCTTTCCAAAGAACATCGCAGACTTCTCGAAAAGACCACCGCCGACGCCCGCGTCCTTGCGGAGTCGGCCTGCCGGGCTGCGCTGGAAAACCTGGCCGTTCACGAAAAGGAATACCGTGCCCACATGAGCGTCGAGCAACGTCTGCTCCGTAATCGTCTTCGCTCCCGTGGTCGAGCCCTCGGTGATAAGCGCGATGAACGATCCGGCATTCAAGACATTCCCCATCTGACCGAACTGGCAGCCTACGAACACTGGCATCGGTTGCTGTTCACCCGCTTCCTTACGGAAAACAACCTTCTCATTACCGATGAGGCCAATGGCAACGTCCCCGTGACATTGGAGGAATGCGAAGAACTCGCTCCGGAACTCGGTGCCCGTGATGGACTCGATCTCGCGTGCCGTTTTGCCAGTCTCACGCTTCCCGGCGTTTTCCGACGCGACGACCCGGTGCTGGATCTCCCCATCGCTCTCAACGACCAGGTGGAGCTGCGCAAACTGCTCGCAACTCTCCCTCCGGAAGCATTCCGCGCCGACGACGCCCTTGGTTGGACCTACCAATTCTGGCAAGCCCAGCGCAAGAAGGAGGTCAATGACTCCGGCAAGAAAATCGGTGCCGACGAACTCGCTCCCGTCACCCAGCTATTCACCGAGGATTATATGGTGGAGTTTCTTCTCCACAACACCGTCGGCGCATGGTGGGCTGGCAAGATTGGACCGATCAAGGCTGGCACCGAAGAAGAAGCCCGCGCCCACGCCGCACTCCCCGCCCGCGATGGCGTGCCGGCAATCTCGTGGACCTATTTGCGCTTCGTGCAGGACGAGACGGCAAAGACCTGGCTTCCCGCCGCCGGCACGTTTGACGCCTGGCCGAAATCTGCGAGTCTGATTCGCCTGCTTGACCCCTGCATGGGCAGCGGTCACTTCCTGGTGTTTGCCCTGCCACTTCTCGTTCGCCTGCGCATGGAGGAGGAAAGGCTCAGCGGGCAAGCGGCAGTGGTCGCGGTGCTCAAGGACAATATTCACGGGCTGGAACTCGACGAACGCTGCACCCAGATTGCCGCCTTCAATGTTGCGCTGACGGCGTTGAAACTTGCCGGATATCAAGCACTGCCCAGTCTCAACATGGCCTGCTCCGGCCTTGCGCCCAGTGCGACGGAAGCGGAGTGGGAAGCGCTTGCCGCAGACAATTACCGTGCGCGCAACGGCATGGCCCACCTCCACAGGCTCTTCAAAGATGCCCCGGTGCTCGGCAGCCTCATCAACCCCCGCGCCCAGGTCGGGAATCTTATCGAGGCCGAGTTCCACGCACTCGCCCCGCTGCTCACCGCTGCGCTCGCGTCCAGCGAAAACCAAAAAGCTAAGTTCGAAAACGACGCCGTTGAGCTGGCCGTCATCGCCCAAGGTCTCGCCAAAGCCGCTGAACTGCTCGCCGGGCAATTCACGATTGTTATTACCAATGTGCCTTACCTCGGACGCAACAAGCAGGACAAGGTGCTCAAGGACTATTGCGAACGCGTCCACTTCAACGCCAAGGCCGATCTCGCCACTTGTTTTGTCGAGCGCTGTCTGGACTTTTGTGCCAAAGGCGGCAGCACGACGCTCGTTACACCGCAAAACTGGCTCTTCCTCTCCAGCTATAAAAAACAGCGGGAACACTTGCTGAAAACGGAAACATGGAATCTGCTGGCGCGGTTAGGACCGGGTGCTTTCGATACCATCAGCGGTGAAGTCGTAAAGGCCATTCTCCTAACCTTTAGCCATACTAAACCGGCTTCCGGCCAAATGTTGTGCTGCTTGGATGCCAGCGCACTGCGCACGGTGGAGGAAAAAGCGGCGGTGTTGCGGGGAGAGAAGTTTGCGGAGATTGTGCTCGTGAAGCAGGATGAGCAACTAAAGAATCCGGATGCGGTTATATCAACAAGTGTAATAGACACTTCATCTCTGCTTTCGAGATATTGCACCAGTTGGCAAGGACTGGTCACAACTGACAATCCCCGGTATATGCTTTGGTTCTGGGAGGCATGGGAAAAAGGATGGAAGCCTTACATAAGTAGCCCAGATGGAACTTGTTTATATGGTGGGCGCGGTTGTGTTATTGCTTGGATGAATGGGAGAGGTCCATTAATAAAAGAAAAGTGTGCTCACAACATGCCGCCTATAGACGCTCTTGGAAAACCTGGTGTCCTAATGTCGCAAGTTGGCACATTATCAGCTTGCCTTTATAGTGGAGAGATATTCTCGAATGGTAGCTCACCGGTTATCCCTTATGATAGAGCTATTTTACCGGCGCTTTGGTGTTTCCTCTCATCTGCAGAATACCAAGATGCCGTACGGTTAATAGATCAAAAGCTTATGGTCACGAATGCTACTCTTCTCAAAGTCCCCTTCGATCTCGCCCACTGGCAAAAAGTCGCCGCCGAGAAATATCCCGACGGCCTGCCCAAGCCACACAGCGACGATCCAACTCAATGGCTCTTCAACGGTCATCCTGCGGGCTCCACCCAGCCACTCCACGTCGCCGTCGCCCGCCTGCTCGGCTACCAGTGGCCACGCCAGACCGGCAGCAGTTTTCCCGATTGTCCCGCCCTCGGCCCCGACGGGCTGGAAGCTTCCGCCGACGAAGACGGCATCGTCTGTCTGCCGCCCCTCAGCCGCGAGCAGCCCGGTGCCGCGCGTTTGCGGCAACTCCTCACCGCCGCCCTCGGTGCCTTTGACGAACGCTCCCTCATCGCTGCTGCCGGGCTCAAAGGCAGCAAATCAAAAACCCTCGAAGACTGGCTGCGCGACGAGTTCTTTGCCCAGCACGCCAAGCTCTTCCACGACCGCCCCTTTATCTGGCACCTCTGGGACGGTCGCCCGGATGGCTTCCACTCCCTGATCAACTACCACAAGCTGGACCACGCCATGCTGCAAAAGCTCACCTACAGCTACCTGGGAAACTGGATTCAACAGCAGTCCGAGGATGCCAAAGCCGACAAACCCGGAGCCGCTGATCGCCTCGGCGCGGCCCGCGCCCTCCAGACAAAACTCGCCGCCATCCTCGAAGGAGAAGCCCCGCTCGACATCTTCGTCCGCTGGAAATCGCTCAAAGACCAGGCACAAGGCTGGCACCCCGACCTCAACGACGGCATCCGCCAGAATATCCGCCCCTTCCTCCTGGCAGGAGATGTGGGCAAAAAAGGAGCTGGCCTCTTCCGCATGGTTCCCCTCAAACTCAAAGCCAAAGACCGAGGCACTGAACCCACCCGCCCCAAATCCGACTATGCCTGGTTCTGGTGCGAAGAGGAACCCGGCACTGACCCCATTGGCGGGATGGAATTCATCGGTAACCGCTGGAACAATGTTCATCTCACACTCGCCCGGAAAAAGGAGGCAAGCTCATGAGCGCCATACCCCATAACGGAATATTAACATGGATGAACAGGATTAGCACACATCCCCTTTATCCTATCCATCTATGTTCATTAAATATTGGAAGGAGGAGGTGATTTGATTGAGAGCTTTTGAAGATTTGAAATTGAAAAAAAACGAAAAAGCGGCCATCAAAGAAGCGACGCGAATCCTCAAGAAACGGTTCCCGGTGAAGGAGGTTATCCTCTTCGGTTCAAAGGCGCGGGGCGACAGCGACCAGGAATCAGATATTGATTTGCTCCTGTTGACTACGAACCCCCTTCATTGGAAGGAGCGGCATGGGATTGTAGATGCTCTTTTTGAGGTGGAGATGAAGAATGATGTCGTGATCAGCATAATCGTCAATACGCTTCATGACTGGAATGATGGGATCTGCACCGTTCTCCCGATCCATGAAGAAATCAACAGGGAGGGGGTGGCGATGCGATGACAGAGACGGGCTCCTGCCAGGCGGACCACAAATCTATCCTCGTAAACTATTGGATGGAAAAGGCTCATGAATCGTTGGTGGCTGGCCGCAGCGAATACAAATCAGGGAGGCTTACAACAGCCGTTAGAAACCTCTATTATGCCTGTTTCTATGCCCTTACCGCTTTGTTATTGAAAGAAGGCCGTTCTTTTAAGAAGCATACCGGGGTAAAGGCCGCGCTGCATAAGGACCTTATTAAGGAAGGGATACTGGAACCGGAGTGGGGCAAGTTCTACAACAAGATCTTTGACAGTCGGTATGAAGGCGATTATCAGCCTCTGCGCGTATTCCAGACCGAAGAGGTCAACCTCTACCTTGAGCAATGTGCTGGTTTTATTGCTCGGATGGAAACCCTGTTGGGAAGATGAGATGGTCCACGCTGTGGAATGGGTGGGGCGCTAAGTCGACAGGTACAACAGATCGAGACATCTGAGATTTTCCGGTCAGCGACCGTACAATTGGAATGCAAACGTTTCCTCCAAAACAAACGCCGCGAGATAACTGAAGGATAAAATCCTATGACCGTCATGACCTCCATCATTACATCGATCGGCAATGCAGCCTCCTACAACAGGCACGAACTGTCTGCACCACGGGTCATCCTGTGGCCTGACGAGGAGCGTCTGTGGATAGAGGTGGTCGAGCTGCTGCGTTTGAGCTGTCCTGCGCTGTGGTCGCTCGGAGATTATGAGCCTGACAAAGCGACCGGGCCCGCGGCCTGGCTCCGCTACCAGTTGGAAACCCAGACTGGAGAAGATGTGCCTGTGATCTATCTGCCCGGCATCGGACGCGCCGCTTTCCGCAGCGCAGACCAATGCCCGAATCAGACAAGGCATTTATTTGCACTGCAATTCCAGGGGCAATTTTGGACACAGAAGAGCGGGAAGGACTGGACGCCGTTTGCGTTCTTTTCGAGTCCACTGGGTGGACTCGGTTTGGATGTCTCCGGCGATCAGGACACGAAGAAGGCGATTCAGGAGAGCTTGCCGAAGTTGCTGGAAATCGAGTTGGATGCACTGCAAGGGCGCAAGCTGGAAGCGGGGGACTTCCGCGCTATCATTACCAAGGACCCTGCGCAGACGCTTTTACGCTGGATGGGAGACCCAGTCAAGATCAAACTGGAACTGGAGAAATCAGGATCGGAGTGGACCAGTTTCTGTGCCGTCTGCCGGGATGCTTATGGCTTCAATCCGGAGAAAGATGGCGCGATCACTGCTGCCGAAAAGCTGACCAGTGCCAAGGTTTCATGGGAATTGGCCTGGGGACGCTACAAGGAAGCTCCACGCTCCTATCCGGGTGTGAAAGATCTGCTGGAATCCAGGGGACAGCTTTCCCTTTTTGAGACGGCAAGCGAATACAAGCCGAGTTCCAATCGGCAAGAGGAAGCGCGTCTGGAGAGAAAGCTCTGTGCCCTGTCGTCCGCATCTCCAAAGGATGCCCTCGCGAAAATCCATAGCCTTGCCACTGAGCACTCCCCTCGCTCCACCTGGGTCTGGGCGACTTTAGGGGAATCACCGTTGGCGATAGCCATCGGCCATCTGCGAGACCTTGCAGATGTCATAGAGGCCTCCGGAAATCCTTCCACCTGGGAGGCGCTGGCGGATTACTACGCGACACTTGGGTGGAAAGCGGATTGCAGCGTATTGCAAACCCTGAACGCAGCACGGTCCACTGCTACCACCAAAGCGGTGACCACTGCCATCAGGGCGACCTATCTCCCGTGGCTTGAAAAGTTTTCTACACTTATCCAAGCGTTGACAACCACTTATCCCGCCACTGGGCCACAGACCTGTCGTACCCTGCCGGCCGAGGAAGGCACGGTCTATCTTTTTGCCGACGGTCTGCGTCTGGATGTAGCGCGGATGCTGGAGAAAAAACTCATTTCATCGGATTTAGAGGTGAGATTCGAACATGCATGGTCCGCACTCCCGACGGTTACCGCAACCGCTAAGCATGCCTGGATGCCGCTTGCGGGAAAATTAGGTGGCCCGCTGGAGGGGGAAGGGTTTGAACCGAAAGAGCAATCAAGTGGGAAGACAATTACTCACGCGCGATTCAAGCAACTTGTCGAAGAGCTTGGGACATCCTTTTTGACATCTGATTTAACCCTTTTTCCAACTGGGTGCGCCTGGACTGAGTTCGGTTCTATTGACACCTTTGGCCATAATCAAGGCGCAAAGTTGGCATGGAGGGTTGAAGAAGAGCTTGCCGGTTTGCAGCAACGGATAATCGAACTCATTCATGTTGGTTGGAGAAAAATAAAAGTAATCACGGATCACGGTTGGCTCCTTCTCCCCGGCGGGTTGCCCAAAGCCGAACTGCCTAAGCATCTGTCCGCATCCCGCTGGAACCGTTGCGCCATCCCAAGCGCAGGTGCCCAGCATGGCTATCCGATGACCTCATGGTTTTGGGATGCTGCCGAAGCTATCGTTCTGGCTCCCGGTGTATCGTGTTTTGTAGCTGGGATGGAATATGCCCACGGCGGTCTCACATTGCAGGAGGCTCTTGTCCCTTCTTTAACGGTCTCGACAAAAGAAACCGGTGGTACTAAGTCTGTTGTCCTTAAAGAAATGAAGTGGTCGGGAATGAGGCTGAACGTGGTGCTGGATGGTGCGCAGGGTCTCACTGTCGATATCCGCAGTAAAGTCGCGGATGCTACAACCAGCTTTGCAACGAACCCGATAACCGGAGCGGCCGATGGCCAGAAGACCAGTCTTCTGGTGGAAAATGATGAAGCACTTGGTGCGGCGGCTTTCCTCGTTGTCGTTGATCAAAACGGCCAACCAATTTTCAAGCAACCCATTGTCATTGGAGAAAACTAATATGCAACTCGACGCACTGGACCAAATCGCTGCCAAGGCATTCGAGGGATACCTCGTTCGCAAAGACCTCGTTCGCCAATTCAAAGGACAATATCCGGTGCCCACCTACGTGGCCGAATTTCTTTTAGGCCGATATTGCGCCAGTGTCGACGAGACTGAAATCCAGGAGGGACTCGCCATCGTTCAACGGCAATTGGCCAGTCGGACGGTCCGGGCAGGCGAGGAAGAATTGTTTAAAGCTCGTGCCAAAGAGCAGGGCCGCGTGAAACTGATCGATCTCATCAAGGCGCGGTTGGATGCCAGGAACGATTGCTTTCTGGCCGAACTCCCCAGTGTGCGGCTCAACGATGTTCGCATCGCAGATGACCTGGTCAACACTCATGACCGCATGTTGACGGGAGGTTTTTACGCGGAGGTGGATCTCACTTACGATCCCAGCATCGCTGAAGAAAAGAGCGGGCGGCCTTTCGGCATCGAGTCCCTGCGTGAAATCCAGCTCTCGAAGAGCGATGTGTTGGAGGCCCTATGCAAAGGTAGATCCCTATTCACTTTCAATGAATGGAAAGACTTGCTCCTTCGTAGCGTGGGACTGGAGCCTTCGGTTCTCGGAGAGCGAACGTGTAATGTCATGCTCCTCCGCATGGTCCCGTTCGTAGAAAACAATTACAATGCAGTAGAGCTTGGTCCCCGCGGAACGGGCAAGAGCCATCTTTACCAACAGGTGTCGCCCTATGCTCACCTCGTCTCAGGCGGCAAGGCCACCGTCGCAAAAATGTTCGTCAACAACGCCAATGGCCAGCGCGGCCTCGTTTGCCAATACGATGTGGTTTGCTTCGACGAAATCTCCGGCATCTCCTTTGATCAGAAGGACGGTGTGAACATCATGAAAGGCTACATGGAGTCGGGGGAGTTCAGCAGAGGCAAAGAGAGCATCCGCGGCTTCGGTGGGATCGTCATGGTGGGCAACTTCGAAGTCGATGTGGAACATCAGCAACGCATTGGTCACTTACTCGGGCCGCTCCCACCAGAGATGCGTGATGACACGGCCTTTATGGACCGCATCCATGCCTATATTCCCGGCTGGAGCGTGCCGAAAGTCAGCCGTGAGCAATTGACCGAGCATTTTGGCCTGGTCAGCGATTTCCTTTCATCCTGCTGGAACCATCTGCGTTCACAAAGCCGGGTCAATAATCTCCAAGGTCGTATTCAATTCGGTGGAGCCTTGAGCGGACGCGACACATCCGCCACACAAAAGACGATAAGTGGACTGCTCAAACTGATGTTTCCAGATCCCGAAGCCGACATCCCTGACGACGCCATCGAGTGGGCTGCCAGGCTCGCTCTGGAATGTCGCCGAAGGGTGAAGGAGCAACAAAAGCGCATCGGGGCTGCCGAATTCCGAAACACACATTTCAGCTTCACCATGATCCCAGATGGGATGGAGCAATTCGTCTCCACTCCTGAACTTCACAGCGAGAACAGCATCGACACTGATCCGCTCCCTGCCGGCCAGATATGGGCATTGTCTCCAGGTGGCCCGGATGAAAATCCCGGACTGTTCCGCATCGAGGTAACGGAAGGACCAGGAAGTGGGGTGAAAATTCTCAACCAAAGCCCTCCGGGGCTGCTCAAGGAGAGCGTGCGCTGCGCCGAACAGAATCTCTATGCCAGAGCAAAGGAACTGGTCGGTGATCGAGATCCGCGTGCCCATGAGTTCACCATTCAGTTTCGCGCTTTTGATGCCTGCAAGAGCGCTGCGGCCACAGGAATACCCATCTTGCTCGCCATGAGTTCCGCGCTCGTGGAGAAGAGCCTGGAAGGTGGACTCGTCATCGTCGGCGGACTCAATCTCGGGGGATCCATCGAGCCCATTTATAACGCCGTCAGCATCATCGAACTCGCTGCCGACAAAGGAGCCCAAAAAATCCTCATTCCCGTCTCTGCGCGCAAGCAACTCTTCGAATTACCTGACGACTTGGCCACCAAGGTCATTGTCGTGTATTATGCAGATGCAAAAGATGCCCTGCTCAAAGCGCTCAGTGAGTAATAAATGAGTCGGGAGCAGTGCCATGCATGTCTCCTCACGGTATGGGCATTGGGACGCCTATGATTTTATTCATTTCTTCATTGATCCAGACGATCGTACAAGGGAAAATCACGAATAGTGCCCTATCGGGTGTGAAAGAATCGCACAGAGGGTGAGTCAGAGCCTTATCCATCCATAAAACTGCAAAACTGAATTGACCTTTCGACTTGGTATATCTGATAGAGATCACAACCTCACCAAAACCTGAGATAAGAGAGTTTATGTTGCGAGTATGCCTAACCATTTATAATTATTGTAATATTCGTGGTAATCCACGGAAATGAAAATTTGTTATAAAAACAGAGGCTTATGGATAAATTCACAATTTTGAAAAAAAATTATTAACATAACAATCTGCCGTTTTATATACTCCTATTTACCGGACCTATGGCCTTCCCTGCCTATTAAAGTCTATCGAGCCATTCCAGAATGTTCTTTTTATTTTCCCAATCAATCCATTCACTGATCTTCGGATCTTCAGAGAGATTGGATTTCATGTATTCGATAAATTTATTTTGCACCGCCTGTTTGCGAGTCAAATCCATGTGGGTATAAACTGTTGTGGATTGAATATTTTCATGACCCAGGCGGTTTTGTATATCCGTAAGACTCTTTCCAGATAAAAGCATATTGACCGCGCAACTGTGACGAAAGCTATGAACCGGATTGATATTTTTAAGGCGTTTCGGACTCAAGGCTTTCTGCAGATATTTTTTACAGATGCGGTATATACCGTGCCGGCTCAACTCTTCCCCGCGTTGATTGATGAACATGCGGTGCTGATAAAGCGGTTTGGGTTTAATGCGGTATTTGGTAATATAGCGTCTGATGAGCTGAACGGATCTGGGAGCCAGTTCTATTTGTCGATAGCGGTTGCCTTTACCCAGGATGACCAACGTACTATTTTGAGGATCGAAATAGTCAAGGTTAAGCGTTGCGATTTCACTGGCCCTGGCGCCGGAGTCCTCAAGCAGATGAAGAATGGTGTAGTCACGAAAGCCGCTTTTTTTTATGAGGTCAACGCAATGAAAAATCTTCAGTAGTTCATCCGGATAAAGAAAGCCGATAAGTCGCCTTTGCGCGCGTTTCTGCGGAATGTCCAGTACCCGTTGAGCCACCTCTCGTTTTTCCGGATACATTAACCGGATCATCTTTGCCAGGGATTTCATGGCAGCCAGCCGCTGATTTCGGGTTCGGACAACATTGCCGCGATCCGATTCAAGGTGATCGAGAAAAGAAAGAAGCATCTCGGGGGTAAGATGCTCGACTCTGAGGGAGGCGATTTGTATGGAAAGCCTGCTTGCCGCAAAGGGCAGAAACAAGGAAAAGACATCCCGATACGCCTTGATGGTTTGATCGCTGCTGCCCTTTATACGTAGCAGGTACTGGTCGAAGAATTGATAGATACACCTTTCAAGCCTCATATATTCTCCTTTTGTGAGATGGCAAAATCAAAGAGTCCTTGGCGCTGCTTAGAATCGATGAACTTAAGGTACTTAGCCGTATGCTGATAGATCCGGTGGCCCATATAAGCCGCTAAAACGGGAAGTGCGTGTTGAGGGCAATCGCCCCGTTCTTTGATGCACCTGAAAGTATTCACAGCAAAGCTGTGTCGCAGGCTATGGGGAGTTGGTGAAGCGAAGATCATATGGCCGATAACTTGTCTGGGGTGCTCAATGCCGATATCATGGGCCGCCCGGTGAAATACAAAACGCAGTCTCTGATCATTTAGCCCTTTTTTTTCATTCCTGACCAATAGATATGGATTTTGATCTTCGGCCATAAAGGCATCTCGAACGGACAGGTAGTTGTCAAGTTCCCCGGCTACGGATCTTGGAACAGGGATGAGACGGTCTTTGTTAAATTTGGTTTTTTCAATGTGTAAATGGGGTCAGCCCTTGATTTTTGACATTTTTCTGGCGACGGCTTCGATACCTTTTTTAAGCTCCTAAACTTCTTCAATTTCTCAGTAAAACGCTCCCTCATACTCTATCCTAAGAGGTCTAGCCGTGAAAACCAACCCCTTTGAAAGGCTCACACTGCAATTTGTCAAATGTCAAGGGCTGACCCATACCCACTAGATCTTTGCATGCAAAAGCTACCGTCTTAAAAGCTAGGGCATGCCCCAGCTTACTGTATTAGGCCCTCTCAACGGCTAGTTTTATTAGTCTTCTAACCAATACCTTGCTAACTTCTGTTCGGTACACAGAAGTTGAACGCACGTCGGTTATGGGAGCGATATCTTCGGCAACCTTCTGTGCAGCCGCTTCGATAGCATCGTCACTGATTGTCTTACCCCGTATGGCCTGTTCTGCGTTCTTGGCTCTGATTGGCCTAGCAGCCACCGCACCAAGGACTATCCGAATGTCATCACATTTGCGGTCACCAACTACGATCCTTATTGCACAATTTACCTTGGCCAGGTCCCCTGAATTCCTCCTCATTTTCCCAAACGCAGTTCCGTACCCGCCATCTTTCTTGGGGACTGCTATTTCAGTTAGAATTTCCTGTTCCAGTACATTTTCCCCAGGTCCCGTGAAGAAATCCCCGAGCAACACCTTTCTGTCGCCTTTCGGTCCAAACAACCTCACCTCTGCATCGAAGGCCATTAAGGGAGGAACCATATCCGCACTGGGTGAACTTCTACAGATATTACCCCCAACTGTGGCCATATTTCTGATCTGTGTATAAGCGAAATTCTTTGTCGCTTCGTAAACTGATATATACTTCCGTTTGATGAGATTCGATTCCCTTATAGCCGATATCGTGGTTAGAGCGCCAATCTTCAGCCCCTCATCGTCCTCTCGCATGTAAGCTAGCCCTGGAATGTTATTTATGCTAACGATATGTTCGGGCGTTACCGTTCTCTGCTTCATCATCGGCAAGAGGTCGGTGCCACCGGCTAGTACTTTGGCATCGCATCGCGCCAAGATGGACACAGCTTCAGAGACGGACTCGGGGAAAGAATACTGGAACTCTTTCATGGTTTTACTTATTTTATCCGGATAGCTCATTTATCTTCCTCCTTCGTTGATGGCTTCCAAGATTCTTTCCGCCGTCATTGGGCATTTCTTGACTCTAACCCCTATGGCATTGTAAATAGCACTGGCTATAAGCGCTGGTCCTCCCCAAACGCCCAGTTCCCCAACACCAATGGCACCGTACGGAGTTCCCATGTACGGGGGGCGCACAACATGTTCTTCAACAATAACATTCTCTACAGGAGGTACATCCATTGCCCGAGGAACTCTGTAATCTACAAAACTGCCATGGAGGTATACAGAGTTCTTTTCATCATAATTAAACTCTTCTTGCAGGGCATATCCTAAACCCATGATGGCACCACCTGTGTACTGACCCTTCACAATTCCTGGGTTTATCATCCTGCCAGGACAATTCCCGGTCACAAGCTTTATCACTTTTACTTCGCCAGTCTCAATGTCTACTTCAACCTCGGCAGCCTGAACCATAGCATTCCGTGCCTTAACCTCTAGGTCACCTCCGGTATAAACCAATTCATCATTTTCCGGAAGACCAACAGCGGTTACAGTTATCGGCGATCTCAGGAGTTCGGAAAGGGGGATCGCCTTTGTTTTTTTACCCTTAACATAAGCCTTCTTCTCGTAGACTTCCACCTCCTCAGGCCCTACTCGTAGCCTTGGGGCAGCTATTAGGCAAATCTTCTGTTTTAGCTCCTCAACGGCCATCAGAAGAATGTTCCCAGCCGTTGTCAGTTGATGGCTGCCTATGGCTCCGATTGGATCATACATGCCAAGGTTTGTATCTCCGCTGGATATATCAACATCTTCAAGAGCTATGCCCAGGGACTCGGCACCCAGTTGGCACAGTGTAGTAGACGGAGATTGTCCCATACCCTGAGTACATGACAGAATCCTAAGTGACCCATCCTGATACATGGATGCTGCCATACTCATGGAAGTACCCCCGATGCGACCACTCGAGTAGCCAGAATATACAATCCCCAGGCCTCTTCTCTTGGGTCCGTCAATAGCTATTGGCTTCCCCCAACCTTGCCATCTTCCCCAGTCTATTTTCTCCATGACTTGCCGCATTATCGTCTTAGAGGGAAAGGACTCCAATCTTGCCCTGCGTAAATGACGCGTGTTCTCTACCCATGGTTCGGGAGGAGTTATGTCACCAGTCTCAACCATATTCTGTAATCTGAACTCCGTGGGATCCATGCTTAGTTTCTCGGCAACTTGCTCGATGATCTGTTCTGTGGCAAAAGTCGTAGCTGGCATCTGTACGGAGCGGCATGGTTGGCTGGTGAAGAGATTAGTATGCACATCCCACCCTTCGAACCTGACATTTTTGCACTTGTAGGCACAGCAAGGGAATTCTCCATAAAAGTTAGCAAAACCATAATAGTTACCGTAACCGCCAAGATCAGCATAGCCCTTGAACTGTATCGCAGTGATGGTTCCGTCTTTCTTGGCGCCGATTTTCACGTACTCTTTAGCCAAGAAACGCTTGACATGTGCTAATGATTCCTCTCTAGTCAATACACACTTCGTTTTTCCGCCACCAGCCTTCTTAGATAATAGGGAGGTTATTGCTTGATATCGTTCCAGATATTTGCCCCCAAAACCGCCGCCCACATAATGTGAGATCACTCTGACCTTGCTTGCAGGCATTCCCAATACATAAGCAATGCCCTCCTGTACCTCGGTAGGAGTCTGAGTGGCACTCCAAAGAGTCAATTCGTCACCGTACCAGCTAGCTATGCATACATGCGGTTCTAGGGCCGCATGTATTTGTGGCTTTATCTCAAATTTATCTTCAACCACAACGTCCGCCTCAGCAAAGCCCTTCTCAATATCTCCCCATGCTGCCACAAAAGGTTTCTCCCTGTAGACATTGCCTCCAGGATACAACCTGGGGGCATCTTCTTTTAGCGCTTCCTCAGGATCAAACACAGCCGGTAGTACCTCATACTCCACTTTTATCAGCTCCAGAGCTTTCTCAGCTACTGCTCTATTAGAGGCTGTCACCGCTGCCACTTCATCTCCCACATGGCGTAGATGTGGGTCAAGAATATATAGAGCTCTAGCGCAAAACCGTGGCATTAGACGATCTGGTACATCTTTATATGTTAATACTGCCTCTACTCCTTCCAATTTCTCAGCTTCGCTTGTTTCTATGTTTTTTATCTTAGCGTGTGCATGTGGGCTCCTCAAGATCTTCACATGGAGCTCGGCTGACATATCATCCACAAATTCAGCTTTCCCAGTCACTAACTCTGGTGCTTCTCTTAGCGGGACCCTTTTGCCAATAACCTTAAACTTCCTTTCCATCATTACAACCCTTGCCTCCTCATTTCCTCAGCCGCAGCTGCGATAGATTTGATTATGCCCACATAACCGGTACAGCGACAAATATTACCGTCGATGGCCTCTCTTATCTCCTCTTCGGTAGGAGAAATGTTAGTGTTAAGCAAAGCTTGGGCTGAGAGAATCATTGCCGGTGTACAAAAACCACATTGTAGCCCATCATGCTCTATAAATGCCTTTTGGATTGGGTGCAATTCGCCAGTTTGGGGATTTGCCATTCCCTCTATGGTTAAGATGTCCTTTCCTCCGCAATCAATTGCCAAAAGCAGACACGATAGCATGGGTTGCCCATCTACTAAAACCGTACAGGCACCGCACTCTCCGGCATCGCACCCCTTCTTTGTGCCAGTCAAGCGCAGCTTCTCTCTAAGGGCATCCAATAGCGTCTCATTGGCACCAACTTCTAACTCCCATTTTTTGGCATTTACCGTGAGTTGCAGAATCTTTCTTGTTCCTATTATTTCCATGATCACTCCGTTGAGTTGAGTTGTTGATAAGAACTTCGTTTTCGGGGGAAGGATTATAAAGAAATTCCCTTTGTGAGACAAGGAAAAAATAACCCAACATATGTGGTATCAAACTAGATTGCGGTTCTGAGAGCAATATTCTAAAAATGTGGTGATAATTCGCTCAGGAGGTTTGAATGCGGGGGTAGGCGACTTTCTCTTACTTGCCTTATGATCATACGGCCAAAATTAAATTACTTCAAGGTTTCGTTTGACAATCATAAGTTTTCCGCCTTTTGAGACCTGTATTGGATAGCAGGTATTAAAGGTTGGTTCTAAAAATTTAATATCGTTTTAAGGATGCTCTGCACCAACGTTATCCATCTCATAAGTGCGAATCCCTGATTTTATCTAAAATCAACTGCAAAGTCCTTCATGAACTTTTGGGTAAACTTAATAGAGAGGAGCAGCTAACCTCCTTAACTGTCTCTGTAACTCGAATTTTATCCGGTATAGTTATAGATTACAAATACACCATTTCATGCCATGATTCCAATGCTTGGAATAGTTCTTCTTTCTCATCAGGGTCTAGAAATGCGATTTCAAATCCTCGTCTACAAGCGTCGATCAAATAATCTACGGACAGGTTGGTTTTCGTTTCAAGCACGGCATACTGTTCGCT